>Ga0070730_10004477_pt1 | contig 12240 bp, 19 predicted proteins | sample Coa_R1_3_FD_66447 | JGI IMG/M metagenome (GOLD analysis project Ga0070730, IMG submission 66447) | Surface soil microbial communities from Centralia Pennsylvania, which are recovering from an underground coalmine fire - Coalmine... | ecosystem: Environmental > Terrestrial > Soil > Unclassified ... | reverse complement strand
TTCCAGCGGCCAGCAACATGCCTGCGCCACCCGTACCAGCCAGAGAGACTGAGGCTGTAGCGTTCAGCGCGCCTAGAGCCGCAAGCGTGCCCACCGTATCTGCGGCAGCCCCACCACACCCTGAATCACAGTTGACGTGCAGATTGGCACCACTCGATTGCACCACCGTTGCATTCAAGTTGGCTGCTGTCGCTTGTGCAACCGTAAACGAACCAGTTCCGGCATTTGCTGTGACGGTGCCGCTAACGGGTTGTGTAGCTTGCCAAAAAGTTCCGGAGACAGGTTGTGTTACCGCGCTACCGTCCACCATCAGGTAGCTGTGCGAATCAATTCGAACGCGCGCCGCATTGCCCGTTGTCAGGGTCGGGTCTGCACCGCTTGTGTAATAACCGCCAATGTTGCTGATCGTCGTGGTTCCCACCGTAAAGGCCGAATTGTCCGTAAACCCCGCAGAGCTTGAGCAGCCGGAATCACAAACCATGTGCAGGTTGGTTCCCGTCGCCTGGCCGACTGTGAAGGTTCCTGTTCCAGCATCGGTCGTCACGGTTCCGCTTACAGGCTGGGTAGCCTGCCAGAATGTTCCAGAAACCGGCTGAGTAACCTGGGAACCATCAACAATTAAACGCTGGGCAGCAGTGCACTGAATCGCACCTACTTGATTTGTTAAAAGAGTTGCTGGCGTGGTGAGAAACAAACATCCTGTCTGCACCGGATTTTTAGTTGGCGCTACACCCACCGCGTCCGGACCACTGATAATCGGATCGGCAAAACCCGGATCGGCGGTCGAACCATTGGACTCTAAAACCTGGCCTGCTGCTCCAGCAGATATTGGATTCGGATTACCCGTTCCGTTACCAACATAAAGCTGATGAGCTGTTAATGTGCCAAGGCCCGTACCTCCGCCGGGAACGATCAAAATACCACTCAGTCCGAGCTGAACTATTCCACCACTGGTATTAGTGTGCGTAAGCGTTAAACCATTCGTAGCTACCGACGACGTAAGATTAAGAACCGTCTGACTTGCGTTGTTAACCGTATTCGTCTGAAAAGTTACACCGCTACTACTAGGCGTCGCACAAGTCTGTCCGGCAGCTGTTAACGAGCTAACAAATTGACTCCCCGAACAAAGGGTCCCCAACTGAATAACGCCATAAGAGGCTACAGCGGAATAAGGAACTTCGGCGGAAATACTGGAACCTGCGACTTGCCAGGTCGCGTTTATAAAATTAGCCTGAGCAGCGGGCGTCGTGAGATTAAAATTACCAACGCTTCCGATGGCAACACCATTGATCTGCACCGCCGTACCCGAACTACTACCCAACGGACCCGTCCAAGAGCACGTAAGTTCGGGCGGACTCCAATAAACTCCCGGACTGGCTCCTGTATTATGAAATAGATTGGCAAACGACGGACTACACTCCGTAGGCAAAGCTGCACCACTACGAATTATAGTAGTCTGTCCGATTTGTCCCAATAACATTCCGGCAGATATCTGAATAAACAACAATAAAAGCAGCTTATGTATTTTCATCATTTATCCCTATAAGCAAAAACTGAAACTAATTATTTGCTATAATATGCCAGTTGCTACCATCAGAAGCCAAAGTCACATACTGCCACTGATTGATAAGAGCAAAACCAGTGGGAACTCCGTCTACGAGAGCTACTCCTTGAGGAATCACAATAACACTACCCACACCCGCATCAACTTTTTTAACAGTTAGAGCACCCTGCGGGGGCGGAAGGATAACCGGAAGCTTCACAGTAATTCCCGAAGCACCTCCCGTAGCTAAAACGAGCTGCTTGGTATAATCCAACGTAACATTTGCACCAACAGCAAAAGGCGTAATCTTGACCAGGGCCAAAATTTGATCTGTCCAGTATTTCTGTCCGAAGATATAAGGCATATTTTGTACTAGTCCATCAATTTTTTACTAAAACTTTCCAATCGGCCATCTTCGTACGTCCTAACATAAGTTTTCAAATCAGGGACAGCTGTGTATCCCGTAAATACAACGGTCTCATAATAAACACGACCTTTGGTAGCACTTTGTATCGTCTTAACAAAGCGCCCTTTACTAATCAAGTCTTCCAGAACCTGACTTTCATTCTGAACGTGCTTTTGGAGCCAAGGGTCTATCTCTTTAATTTTCTCAACCTGTGTCATAGCTACAGGTATGGTCATCCGCGACGTGTTTTTCAGAATTTCTGGTTTAACTACTTTACCCGGCTGGTGATTAAGTCTGTCGAACAAACTTTTTTTACGACCGAAGCCCGAATTACCAAAATACTTTTTATAATTTTGTGACAAGTTCATTTTACTCTCCTACCCGTATTCGTTTGTACTCCGTGAGCCAGGTCGTCCCATAACTCAACCATCGTATGGGACTTCTGATTTGTGACGGACAATTTTTTACCAAAAACTTTTAGACAAAATTTATCAATGGCTTTTTTCGCCTTCTCAGCATCTTGTTTCGTAGTACCGTCCCCTACCGATATTCTGGCTGTAAAAATTCTGACGTCTTTTCCCTGCTTAAGCCAAGCCTTGACCCGGGCAACCATTTTTGGAATCGGAGCGCCGATAACATCCGGGGCTTCCCAACCTTTGAACCGGGCCAATGTTCCATCCAAGTCAACTCCAATCCACCCCGGATCGATTGTTCCGTGACTACGAATTTCAACAATCTGAGCGAGATTCATTATTTCCTCAGTAAAGATACTTTTTCTTCCGGTGTTAGCATCATCCAACGGGAAGGCTGCATAATAGGCAATTTACCAAGCTTATCGCGACCTTCCTTTTTCTTGAATCCCCACTTCATACCTTCGGTTCCGTACGACTGGAGATCGTTCTCAAGCATCTTCCAAAGCGCACCCGAACCCCACAACGGATTCGATTTTTTAATCTGAGCTATACGCTCTCGCATGTCCTGCTGTTTAGCTACGTGCATACCTACGGCCCATTTCACAGCGTCACGACTACTGGACGTTCTTAAAGACTGTCCCTGATAATGGTACTTGGTCCCGCTCGAAGTTTCATGATACGTCAGAGCATTTCTTCCTGCGATAATAGCCATAACATGATGTCCGAGCTTGGCTGAATCCTCGTACGTAGGATAGTAAACCGACATTCCGTCTAAAACTTCGCGTCTACCCTGACCAAGCTTGGCAATGGATTCTTCGAGAGGAATCGAACTCGTGGGCATAATAACCGAACCTGCACCGGACTTACTACCATAACCCGGACGACGGCCCGAGTTCTCGTTACCGTAAGCGTAAATTTCAATAGCTCGCATCAGGTTCATAATTTAATCCCTGTTTAACGTCAGTGCGTGCTCGTACATTTTTTCAACCAAGCCTTTGAATCTTGTCTTGGCTACCCAACCGAATTCCTTTTTAACCTTATGCGTATCAGCACATAAGTTCGTCCTGACCACGGCTTCGGTATTTTCTTTGACTCGAATCCAGGGTTTCCAATCCTGGTTAATCTGACGAAACGTTTCTGATATCAATTCCTGAACCGTATGAGTTTCACCGGTTCCCACAACCCAAGTACCCGGTGACGGAGCCTGGAGCATTTTCCAGATCATCTCAACGTATTCCGGAGCGTAACCCCAATCACATTTCGAATCCAGATTCGACAAGACCATTGGATTCGGCTTCGTATGACCGTTGCTACTATTGAACAAAGTTCGGTTCAGTTCAACAACATATTTCGGCAATCGTCTGAGTAAAAACTGCTCTCCGCATCTTTCCGACTTGTGCGAAAACAAGATTCCGCACGTAACCCACAAACCGTACCTTTCCCGGTACATCTCAGCCAACTCATGGGCAGCAACTTTGGTCATGGCGTAAGGCGACTCAGGCATGAATTTCGTTTTCTCGTTCTGAGGACTTTCTTTCGCGTTACCAAACATCTCAGAAGTCGAAGCCTGATACACTCTGGCTTTGGGAGACTGTCTACGAACAGCTTCCAAAAGTCTGACCACGCCTGTGTAATTAACATCGGTCACAATTTCCGGTCTATCCCAACTGGCTGGTACGTAAGCGTGAGCAGCCAGATTATAAACTTCGTCGGGCTTGGATTGTCTGACGGCTTCTTCCAGACTTCCTCCGTCCGACATATCACCGTAAATTAAATGAAAGCCTTTCTTTCCAATGCAAGACTTCAAGTTCTGGAGATTCTCCGACCTGTGGGCTGTAAGTCTGGATAAACCCCACACTTCGTATCCGGCTTCGAGCAGAAGCTCAGACAGATAACTACCGTCCTGACCTGAAACGCCCGTGATTAAAGCACGTTTATTCTTTTTCATATCGGACTTAAAACACTTTCTCCTTTTAAGATAACCTTCGGAACCGGTAACGGAAACAACAACTCCCCGCCCCGATTCAAAAATGCTTTCTCACGTTCGATTATTTCTGCTCTAAACGACCAGGGTAAAACCAACATAGCGTCTGCTTTCTCCCTAGCTTCCTGTTCCGATACAATTTTAATTCCTGTATAGCCCAAGTATCTACCAAACTTACCCGAATCGCGTTCCCCGGCAGCTTCAAAAGTTCCTCTCGGCAAACCGAGACAATGCAACAGAACCAATCCTCTTTGTGACGCACCCAACAAATAAACTTTCTTTCCGAGGCTCTTCCATAACAGAATCTGTCTCTTAACAGTAAAACAAGTGCTGCTTATTCTGTCAATAAATGCAGCTATGGCTTCGTGTGAGCAAGTTTCAGCTTCACGGTTTCTGAGCTCTGTTAGTTTGCTGGAGTTTTCTGAATTCGGAGCTAAACCAGCATACACTCTCAAGCTGCCTCCGTTCACGTTATTAAATTCAACATCGTGAACGTAAAAACCATGGCTCGTAAGCAAATGCTCCAAAGTCGTAAACGAAAAGTACGTCAAATGCTGATGCTCGATGTTATCGAACACCGTGTTCTCAAGCATACTGGCCAAATCATTCATCTGAATGATAAGCAAACCGGAATCTGTAAGACATTCTTTTACGTCTTCCAAAAACTGACCCGGATTGTCGAGATCGTAAAACATCGCACAGGCAGTTACTATACTAAATTTTTTTCGCATTTCCTGGGGAATATGTTTGAGCTCAAAGCACTCAGGAATAATTTCGTCTGTGTGCTGAATGAGTTCCGAATACAGATTCTCTGCGGGCTCAACTCCGACTTTATAAACGTATTCGGGATAGTAACTCAAAAGCGTTCCGTCACTAGCACCAACGTCCATGACCCAAAATTCACCCGAGACATTATCGGCTGGCATCTTAAGTAAAGCGCTACGAACAATATCCTGCAGCGCATTACGCATAGTTTCTGTTGTACCCGACTTGTACCAAAAAGTCCTGTACATACTATTCTGATCGACCGTGTATCTTAACTGAATTAAAGTGCAGCTCGAACACTGCACGACAACCAAGGGCACAGTCTCAGATCTTTCTACCGGATTTGGATTTTCCGGAAAAGCAGCCATCGGCATATTACCAAAATTCAACAAATCGACAGCTGGCAGTATTTCGTTACAAACCCGACATAATTTTTTCTCTGTAAACAAGCTCATATCAGACCCTCTCTAACCGACTCCGACGAAATCAATTGCGTGCTCCGGGACTCCCGGAGAACATAGTCTTCCCCGGATTCCGATATGCTCAATCCAACTCCTTCTCGTGACCCAACGTTCCCCTGACCTCGCCCAGGCATGATGTAAGTCCAAAGTATTTCCACCTTCTGGAGTAGCTACGGGCCAACTACCTGCCCGATAGTCCACGTCCCATGCTATCCATTCCTGTCTAGTAATACAAGTGCCGTTTCCCGAAATCGATCTGACCAGAACATCATCACCTCTTACTTCCAACGTCTTATGATGATACTCATGGGCTGACCGATATACCGACCAGGCTTTGGCTTCGGGATGTCTATCTATAAGCTGATCCAGGACGCTCAACCAATCCGGAGAATATAATAAATCGTCGGTTAAGTATATCAAGTACTCGGCATCGGCATAATGCTTAAACATTTCGGTAGCGCCCCACGACCACACCGGATCTGTATTATCCACGCCTGGAGGCTGGATCAATATTCTAAGTTCAAATGGACTTGAATTAAACTCAACGATTCTAGCAGCTTCGGAAATACCGAACGACTTTTCTATAATCCATAACGGAATTTTTTCTTCTGTCAACGGCCTGGTTCTGACCAGCGATATAAACGACTTAAGAGCGTGTTCCTGGCGCTCTTGATTCACAGGCCACGTTGGCAACACGATGATAAATTTCTTTTGCTTCATGCTTTTATCAGAGCGAGGGACGCGAAACTGTAGTCGAATACTTTGGGCGGATCTTCCCATGACCAATCAGGTCTTCCACCGAATACTTTTAATCCCAGCTCCCACGCCTGGGATACCAAGACTTGCAGTTTACTTTCCGTGTAAATTCTCTTACGCATCTCCCGCATAGCGTACACATCCTGGTCCTGGGGAGCGAAATCCATGGTCAGAAAAACCATTCCTTTTGGCTTAACGGACCGACATAAATCCTGAAACGCGGCCTGTTCGTTTTCTATATGCTCAAGAGTCGAAATGCAAAACGAAACATCGTACAAGCCCAACTCATCCTGGCTCAACTGACCGAGTCCCCGATTGATTATCTTGGGCGGGTATTTTCCTTTAACTTTGGCCAAACATTCCTGCAACTTAACCGATTCGTTTCCGAACTGCCAAATCTCATATAAAGCAAGCTGAACATCGAGACTGACTACCATAGGGGCCAACGGACTGACTCCCGAACCAAAGTCAGCAACAATAAAGTTATCAGCAAAGTATCGAGTCTTCGACAACACTTTCAAAGCCATGGCGTATTCCCATCTACGATGCGTATGAGGATGTGTCAGACCCACCTGAGCTGTAATTCGATCAACAGTTTCCAGTTCAGGTTTTAAGTCTTCGTAATCGGAATCTTTTAACGACTTGGACAAAACCAAACTCATGTGTACACCTTCCTATCAGAGACTTTATCGAACCCCGTGAGTCTATCCAACTCAGCTACCAGTCTTCTTCGCTGATCGTTAAGTACTACAATTTGTTTTCCGGACCGGGCTATAAGACTTTCCATTCCCTGCTTAATAAAAAAGCGAATTTTGTCTTCCTCTTCCCACAAATCACTGTTAATCTGAACCAAGCAACCGGATACTTTATTAAACTCTACTTGACGATCTTCGATAAGCTTATTCTTAACTTCGTTTATTCTATCGTACAACTCGAGATGCTCTTCCCGAAGCACTTCCTTTTGTTCAGCATCCAAGGTATAAACAAACTTTAAATCTACTATGATCAACCGATCTACGAGTTCGCCTGGAGTAGGTTTCAAGAGCGACATTTAAGCAACTCCTCTAAGGCTCGGACATAACCTGACATGTCGTCAAGCTTTAAAATCAATTCAATTCCGTACGGATAACGATAAACGGGATAATTAAATTCACGTCGATCCGGATTGGGTTCATAAATCAATACTGGTTTACCTACGGCATGAGCCAATACGTGCAAGGCTCCCATACATCCGACAAAAGCAACCGACTCCTGTAAAAACATGGCGACTTGAGTCCAGTCCATGTTTTCAACACTGATGAACTTGACCTCCGGCATCTTAAGCTTAAGTTCCTGAATAAAGTTTGCTTTTTCCTGTCTGAGTTCAGCATTGAATCCGTAGGTCACAAACGGCTTATGTTTTTGCCATTCTCCCGAATACACCGAAATCCACGGCCCTGGCTGAACGGTAACCTGACCATTGGCAGCTATAGCGTCTATTAACGTCTTGTTATCAAACATCGGGTGTCTACGATAAGTCAAATGCTTGATTACTTTATATCCTGTCTCTACATATTTTGGTGGCTGCCAAGGCTGATCTCCGTGAGGGCTTCCCGTACAAAGCCAATCTGAAACTTCAGAAGCCGACTGAATATAGGGCTGCTTTCTAACCAACGGCAATAACGACCTGTAGGCGGGCATACAGATAAAATCTACTTTCTGTTGTTCCGTTTCGGAGATAGCCTTAACCACGGCCAGCGAAAACAAAATATCACCGAATTTCCCTGAACACGAAGTTAGGACTTGACTAAGCAAAAGCTCTCTCCGTAATCCAGCCCACAACATATCTTAGCTTGGCTGGATTAGCTAGGGCGATTTTTATGAAATGCTCAACAGCTTCCCTGTACAAACTCTCCCAAAACTCATCGTGCTGATTAACCAAAGCATGGGTCAAAGCCTGACTGGATTCGCTCCCGAAGTTTCCGTCCGGAGTAACACCCAGAGCTTTTTGTAAAATCTCAATAGACGTCCGCAATCCGTCCACGAACGACAGCTGAAACATGTAAACGGCCAATCTCTGATCCTGTAAATTAACGAAAGGCCCGTCTACCCACCATCTGTGATAATAGTCCGAAGTCTCATCATCAGAGATATTCCTAACATCCTGTGTGGACAGACCTTTGGCGCTTCGATACGTATCGTAGTCCGCCTGAGTTATTCCGTGATTCGTAGGCTGCTCAAGTTCGGGCGGTCCACCATAACCACCTTCTTTGAGCAAGAGCATTTCCAAAGCCGGCTGGTAGTCAAGCATTTCTGATTTCTCCATTCGAGACTATAAAATGGGCGCAACACCCACCTTTTATTTCAACCGAAGTCGGGCTAGCAACCAGACTCAGATTTTCGTAGCCCGATCCGTTCATAGCCCAACGCCCCGGAGCTGGATAGACTGTCAAAGGCACATGCGGAGCCCAACAAATAATCACGTGAGTTCCGACAGGACCTTTATTCATTTCAAAGCATTTTGGACAGAGAAACATGACTCCGTCAGCGCCTTCGATAACTTCCTGTTTACCGAAACTACGATCGCTGGACCATTTTAAGAATTTCGGTTCCAGTTCAGTAAGTCGCATTTTAGATTCCTACTCGAGAAAAGAGTTTTGCGGATCAATCGAAATCGACAACTGATTGGTCAGGCCTGTCTTCGTTTCCCAATTATCGCAACTCTGACTACCACTAGCACTAACTTTCACGACTCCGGTTTCTTTTTGTGCAGCTAACGCAGCATCGATCAGCACACCAGCTGCTTGTCTGACGGTTTCTTCCGGTTCGGCACATTGATTCCTCGTAAACTGCTCAGCTACGACTTTTCTAACGGCAGGTACCTTTCCGATGGCTGATACTCCCCATGACATAAGTTTTCTCCTTGAATTCAATTTAATTATGACTCAGCATGTACACGATCAGCGAAATAGACAAACCCAGACAAATAGTAACGATCCAGGCCCATCTCTCTTTTTTAATCTTCGGCCTACGACAATAGCAATGCCTGGGACAATAACCGCATCCTCCGCAACACATACCTGAACCGCATCTCGGACAAAGCATTTTATTTCTCCTGAATTAGGTAAGGCACAGCTTCGGTTCCCACCCACGCGTCGATAAATTCCTGGCCTGTTATTTTTGCAGCTGATAACCGATGCTTACCGTCGGCTACTATCAAAGGCTGATCTTTGACATGCTTATTGTGCATTCTGTGACCGATTTTATTCTTATCGATAAAAATCGGAGCACTGTCATGAGCAAAGATTTTTCCAATCACATGGTGCGGCATGTGAGGTCTGTCCGAACTGGGACTGGGAACGTTCTTGACTGGCAAACGCATCTTAACAAACATCTCACTCATAAGCCATGTCTTTTCCCAAGTAGCTCGATTAAGCTTCATAGTCTTGCCCGTACGAGCTGTTAGGGCAAAAATTCTGTCTACGGCCTCTTTTTTAGTGATTACTTCCATTTAATCGCCCTCCCAGAACCTATCAGCGTCACGATACAGCTGAATTTAACGGATGTACCAAGCACGAACAGTAAGAATATACGGTCGAACCTGAATTTTCGAGTTTAAACGCAAAGTCTAGTCTCCCAAGTCCTGTAACTTAAGAGCATACACTTCGCCAAGATTATAGTTCCACGAACGACCCCCATGATGGCCAATCGCCGACCAGTACGATAAAATCGTGGCATAACCTTTACGATTCATCCAATACGACAATGCTCTATCTGATGAAATATGCTTAAGATCGTGGGCCGAAAAGCCTTTTACTTCGTTATCGTTCTGTGGAAACCTGAAACCTTCTTTGAGCATAACCTGCTTATTAAACAATACGCCGTGCATCGTAACGTATCCAGGCTCGCGCATGAGCGACATTCTAGGATGTTCTTTGGGCTGGGGCCCATGACTGCCGACACATCCGACTCTTAATTGCATCTGATTCTCAACAACGTCCCAGCAACCCAACATTTCTTCAAAAGCTTCCGAACCGATTTCACAGTCTGTGTTCAGGACAACAACCCACTCACTGGTATTACGACTCAGAGATTCTTTTAATCCCGTATTGACCGCACGCGTAAACCAACCCCTACGTTCCCGCGGCACATGACGCGTACTACCCGGCAGATCATGATTCTTATCCAAATACTGTTCGATATAGGCATAACTCTCTGCGTCTCCGTCAGAGACCAGGATTAAGTTTCTCTTAGGATATACGGCATCCAACGTTTCGAGACATTTCTGGAGATAGTCTAGCGCCCGAAAAACTGGGATTACTATATCCAGACTACCGGCTATATTTTTGATTTCGTCAGGTGACATAAAGTTCAAATGTGCTTCCAAGTTCTCTTGACAACAATACACCAAATACACGTTTTGGAAACTCCAAAATCCTTAGCTAGTCTATTCTGTAAAACGCCTCTTGAGTATAAATGCCTAATCCTACGCACTTTGTTATCAGTCAACTTATGTAAAGCATTACGAACTCCGCGGGGCGGATTTAGGCGACCCTTTTGCATCATATCTTGCACATTATCCAGATTCGTACCCAAAAACAAATGCTTAGGATTTACACAAGCTGGAACATCGCACTTATGCAAAACACAAAGCCCTTCGGGAATAGAACCTACAAACAACTGATACGACACGCGATGGGCATATTGTAACCTTCTCTCAAAAATAAATTTTCCATAACCTTTCCCACACAACATTCCCTGCCAAAGCCAACAAGTTTTGGTTTTCTTAACTTGAATAAAAAACTTCTGTTCCGGGCTACACTTCCGAGAAGCTCCCTTAAACATCCGCAATCTCCCCTAACTAACGTATAACGAAAATTCTTTATTACATCTTAGACAAGCAGCTTCATATTTCCCATCGTTCAACTGATAGATATAGTCCCACGTCTTCACTACGCCCTCTAGTCTACAAGAAGAGCAGCAAAAAGGATACCACAGTGCATAATGTCCCAAAGCCAACAAGTCCCTTAACACTACTGTTCTATAAGTCACACCGCCTCTTTCAACGTAAACGGGATCGCCGTCCCGAACAGATAAAACATCGTCCGTGGGCTTCTCAGTAGCAAACTCTCTTTTCTTGGTAATCTGAAACAGAATTTGGCCTTCTGAATTATAAGCTGTACCCCACTCAGCTCTTTCGTTCTGTTCGAGTTCCAGATCCGGTTCCATGATGATTATTTTAACCCATCGACAAAATCAGCGACTTTATCTCGTGCCTGGCCTAGCAATATAACGGCTTCGGTAAGTTTCTCGTCAGCCGGCATGTTTTCAACTTCGTCTACCGCTTTCTGAATAGCTAATTCGGCAGGCACCAGTAAAGTCAGGTTAATTCTACGTGGCATGTCATAGCTCATACTAAACTCCTCCGGGGCCAGCAGCACCTCCGCTGCCCCCTGTTGTATTACGCAAACCGCTGTCCATCGGTATGATTTTTCCATCCCGACGTTTAAGAACTTGACTCAAAGCCGGGTAGTCTTTCAGACCATACTTTTTCCTTTCATAGTCACGTCTTGCGTTTTCAGCTCCGGTATTATCCCGGAACTGTTCCAGAATATCTCCCGAACTGTCATGCGTTTCGTAAATGTTTCCTTTACCCTGCCAAGGCTTTTGGTTGTTCATTCTTTTCGTTGTAACGGCTCTGACTGATTTTCGACGTTCCTGTCCGGAGTAGCTGGGTTGCTTACGCGCGTTGATGTAATCCAAAAGAGTCATTTTAATTCTGGTTCGTCAGCATGGCGGCGGTGGCGCGGGCGTTTAACGTCTGGATGCTATGCTCCGAGGCCGTCGCCTTACTGAATCTGTTCAATCGTCGCGCTGAAGCTGTAAAGAGAAGTTCCGATTGCTGCTACCGTTGTCAGCACTTGAACAGTCGT
>Ga0070730_10004476_pt1 | contig 12245 bp, 10 predicted proteins | sample Coa_R1_3_FD_66447 | JGI IMG/M metagenome (GOLD analysis project Ga0070730, IMG submission 66447) | Surface soil microbial communities from Centralia Pennsylvania, which are recovering from an underground coalmine fire - Coalmine... | ecosystem: Environmental > Terrestrial > Soil > Unclassified ... | reverse complement strand
GCATAGTACGGCGCAATCATGGCCGCAATCGAGCCTGGTTGTTCCAGGTCGATGGGATCAACTCGGCTGCGCACAAATTAGCTCGATCAGGGCCGCTTCATTCGGTCGCGTGGCGACGCGGATGCGTGCGGCGCCGGCGCGGCGAAGCGGTGCAGCGATTTGCTCCGAAAGGCAGAATTGTGCCGGTTCGAGCGCGCGCGACAATACACCCGCCGCCCGGGCGCTTTCGATATAAGTCTCGGCGCTGCGAGCCGAAAAGTGCAGGACGCCGTCCAACCCGGCCATCAATGCCTCCGCCGCATCCTTCGGCAGCAACGTCGCGGGGACGGCGCGATACAGCGCGACGGTCTGCACGATGAATCCCTTGGCGTGCAAAGCGTCGGCAACATCGCCGGCGCGATCCTCGCCGGCCAGATAAAGGAGCGGCGCCTGCGGCGTGACGCGCTCGACGACGAGGCGCATCAAATCGGCGACGCCGCCGCCAGCTGAAACAACATCGGCGAAGCCGGTGGCGCGCATGGCCTCGGCGCTGCGGTCGCCGACCGCGAACACCGGAATGTCGATGAGCGCGCTCTTGCGCTCGTGCAGCGCGAGTGCGGCGGCCGCATTGGCGCTGGTGATCAGAATGGCGCCCCAAGGCTGCGCGTCGATCGGCGCGTCTAAAACCGGCTCGATCCGCAGCAACGGCGCGATGACAACGACATGGCCGTGCCGGCGCAACGCGGCGGCGGTGCGCTCGGCGTCCGATTCCGGCCGCATGACAAGGAGCCGCACGGTTCAGCTCGGCGCGAAGAAATCAGGGCCGGCGCGGTCTTTCAGTTCGCGGCCGGCGGCGGCGCCGAGTTCGGCGGCCGCGGCGCAGCGGCCCTCGCGCGCGGCTTCGTGGACCTCGCTGCCGTCGGGGCGCAGGATCATGCCGCGGAAGTGTAATGTGCCGTTGCGCACTTGCGCATGGCCGGCAATCGGCGTGCGGCACGAGCCGTCGAGCACCGCCAGAAAAGCACGCTCGGCGGCGAGCGCCATGGCAGTGTCCACATCATTGATCCTGGTGACCAGCGCACGCGTCGCTTCATCGTCGGCGCGCGTTTCGATGCCGATCGCGCCTTGGCCGACGGCGGGCAGAACCGCGTCGATGTCGAGGACCATCGTCGCGGCGGCCAATAAGCCCAGCCGTTTGAGGCCGGCGACCGCAAGCAGCGTCGCGTCGGCTTCGCCGGCGTCGAGCTTGCGCAGGCGCGTTTCGACGTTGCCCCGCAAGGTCACGACTTTGAGGTCCGGCCGCATGCGTTTGACCATCGCCTGCCGCCGTAGCGATGCCGTGCCGACCACGGCGCCGCGCGGCAGGTCGCGCAAAGTTTTGGCCTTGCGGCTGATGAAGGCGTCGCGCGGATCTTCGCGCGGCAGAAACGCGTCGAGCAGCAGCCCGTCCGGCAGCACCGTCGGCATGTCCTTGGACGAATGCACGGCCAGATCGATGGTTTGGGCGAGTAGCGCCTCCTCGATCTCCTTGGTGAAAAGGCCTTTGCCGCCAGCCGTGGCCAGCGGCCGGTCCTGAATAACGTCGCCGCTGGTGCGAATGGTCTTGATCTCGATCCGCTCGGCCGCAATGCCGCAGGCGGCGGCCAGCCGGCTTTGCACCTCGCGCGCCTGCGCCAGCGCCAGCGGCGAGCCGCGCGAGCCGATACGGAGGAGGGGAGAAGTCGAGGGTTGCGTCATCGCTCCGCGGCACTCTGGAATGACGAGGCGTATATAATACACCCATGGTCATCCTCGGCATCGAAACGACCTGCGACGAGACTGCCGCGGCCCTGGTGGAGCGGGGCGACGACGGCGCTGGCCGCATCCTGTCCAATGTCGTGCTGTCACAGGTCAGCGAGCATGCCGCGTTCGGCGGCGTGGTGCCGGAGATCGCCGCGCGCGCCCATGTCGAGGCGCTCGACCGCATCATCGCCAAGGCCATGGCGGAGGCCGGCAGCACGTTCGCGGCGCTCGATGGCGTCGCCGCCGCGGCCGGGCCGGGCCTGATCGGCGGGCTCATCGTCGGGCTGACCACCGCGAAAGCGATCGCGCTCACCCACGGCAAGCCGCTCATCGCGGTCAACCACCTCGAGGCGCACGCGCTGACGGCGCGGCTGACCGACGGTACGGCGTTCCCCTATTGCCTGTTCCTCGCCTCCGGCGGCCATACCCAGATTTTAGGCGTGCGCGGCGTCGGCGATTATCTGCGGCTCGGCGGCACGGTTGACGACGCGATCGGCGAGGCGTTCGACAAAACCGCAAAGCTGCTGGGCCTCGGCTATCCGGGCGGCCCGCTGGTGGAGAAGGAAGCGCAGAATGGCGACCCTGCGCGCTTTGCGCTGCCGCGGCCGATGAGCGGGCGTCACGACGCGGATTTTTCGCTGTCGGGGCTGAAAACAGCATTGCGGCTCGAAGCCGAAAAGATCGCGCCGCTCAGCAACCAGGACGTCGCCGATCTATGCGCGTCGTTTCAGCAGGCGGTGGTCGACGTCGTGTTGGACCGGCTGCGGCTCGGCATGCGCATGTTCCGCGAGCGGGTAGGCACGCCGAGCGCGCTAGTTTGCGCCGGCGGCGTCGCCGCCAACCAGGCGATCCGCAAGGTGCTGCACCGGGTCGCCTTCGAGGCCGGCACCTCGCTGGTGGCGCCGCCGCCGGCACTGTGCACCGACAATGGCGCGATGATCGCCTGGGCCGGCGCCGAACGCTTGGCGCTCGGCCTCACCGATCCGCTCGACTTCGCGCCGCGGCCGCGCTGGCCGCTCGATCGGGTGGCGAAGCCGAGGGAGCCTGCGGTCGGGCAGGCGGCGCAATCGTAATTCCGCTTGCTGCTACACCAACTCCAGCCGGAGTTGCCGGCCGACGAGGTGGGCAGCCCTTTGCAGGGTCTCCACCGTCACATTTCCCTTCGCCTGGAGAATACGGTCGACTTGCGCGCGGCTCGTGTTCATGAGCTCGGCGAGACGCGTCTTGCTGATGCGTTTCCGCTTCATCTCCTGGCTGAGTTGCCAGGCCACGACGCGGGTGGCAGCTTCGGCTTTGGCAGTCTCTCGGATTCCCTCTTCGTCGAGGAAGTCTTCGAGTGTCGATCCCCAATGCGGATTTTTTCGCCGCTTGCTCATTGCATCATCTCCTTCATCCGCCGATGCGCAAGCGCGATCTCTGAGGGCGGAGTTTTCTGAGTCTTCTTGATGAAGCCGTGTACGACGCCGACGCGGCCTTCTGTGACAAAGAATACAAGCCGCGCAATCCGGTTGCCGGTGAGCTTGCTGCGCAATTCCCACATCCCCGAACCCAGCGATCGGCACAATGGCATGCCAATGGGCCAACCCACCTGGACCGTAGCCAGATCCGTGATGATGCGTCGATCTTCGGCAGACAGACTGCGCAACCAATCCCTTACGGGCTCGGCGCCGCCAGCAGTGCAGTAGAAGACAACCGGTATTTCTGCCAGGCGATCACCAGCCATTTTCGCTGTCTAGCTTCGTATCATATATAGTACAGGGCGGACGGAGACGCAAACGGCAGAGGGCCTTCATTCGCGCTTGTGAGGGAGCCTCGATCGCTACTGCTCGAAGCGGTCGATGAACCAGCGCAGGAGCCGCGTCCAGATCTCGTCCTTGCCGACGACGTCCTCGATGCCGTGTTCGAGGTTCGGATTGTCGTTGACCTCCATGACCACGATGCCGTGGTCGGTCTGCTTGAGGTCGACGCCGTAAAAGCCATCGCCGATCGGGCGTGCGGCGCGCACTGCGATGTCGATGACCTCGCGCGGCGCCTGGTCGATGTCGAAGGCGCGGAAGCCGCCTTCGCGCGACGAGCCATCCGGCCGGTATTTCACGACCTGCCAATGGCCGCGCGCCATGCGGTACTGGCAGATGAACAGCGGCTCGCCGGCGAGCACGCCGACCCGCCAGTCGAATTCGGTGGGCAGGAATTTTTGCGCCAGCAAAAGGTCGGTCTCTTCGAACAGCTCGTCGCAGATGCGCTTGAACTCGGCCGCGGTTTCGATTTTGTGCACGCCGCGCGAGAACGAACCGTCGGGAATTTTTACCACCAGCGGCAGGCCCAGTTCGTCGATCGCCTTGGCGAGATCGGTGTCCTCGGCCAGGATCACGGTCGGCGGCGTCGGCACCTGGTTCTGCTGCAAGAGCTCCATCAGGAACACTTTATTGGTGCAGCGGATCATCGAGATCGGGTCGTCGATAACCGGCATGCCCTCCTGCCAGGCGCGGCGCGCGAACCGGTAGGTGTGATTGTCGATCGAAGTGGTCTCGCGGATGAACAGGCCGTCGAACTCGGCGAGCTCGGCGAGCTGGCGCTTGGTGATCGGCTCGACGTCGACCGACAGTTTGTCGGCAATGCGGGCGAAATGCTTGATCGAGACCGGCGACGACGGCGCCATCTTCTCGTTCGGATCGTACAGCACGGCGAGATCGTACTTGGCGAGCGAGCGGGCCTTGGGATCGCGCCATTCGCGCTTGGTGTGATTGTGCAGCGACTCGCGAAAGAACTCGGCCTCGCCGTTGGCCAGCCGGGTGATGTTGCGCGGCCGGATGCGGTCGATGGTGAGCCACTCGCCCTGGTCGACGATGACTTCGAGCGCCGGGCAGCGGAACCAGTCGAACAGCAGCCGGCCGAATGATTCGAAGCGCGGGTCGCGGGCGATGCCGAAGCAGACTAGGAGCTTGAGTTCGCCGTTGGGCTGGAAATCGGCGCGCCGGGCGCAGCGGTTCAGCTCGTCTTCCAGGTCGGGCAGGGCGTGCTCGTAAAGCTTCTGCTCGCGCAGCTCCAGCATGGTCTCGACCGTGGGCACCACGCGATGGCCGCGCGCCTCGGCGAGCAGCGAGGCGTAATAGCCCTTGGACTGATAGGCGTAGGAGCGCGCCAGATTGACCAGCTTGGGCCGGCCCATGTCGAACAGCCGCGGCCGCGCCAAGTACTCGCTGGTCGAGATGACCTTGTGCGGCGTCTCGGCGTTCGGCAGATCGCGCGGCTGGTCGACCAGGATGACCCAGCCAGTCATGGGCGGGTCCCTTTCAGGTCACAAAAGCCGAAGCGTGTTGGGCCGATCATGCGTTGGAAGTCGGACACGGCACCGCTGTCATAGCCCCCGGATCGACGCTTGGCGACCGTGGCGGCCGCGCTGTCCACCATCAAAACCGATTCGCGCACGCGAGTCAGGCGGGGTGTGGGGAACCGTCAAGCGGTTTTTCGAAGCGGAGCGCGTCGTCGCCATTGTCATAATAGGCGTGCTGCCTGCCGAACAGCCGATAGCCCGACTTCTCGTAGCGCGCAATGGCGCGGGTGTTGTGCTCCTGGACTTCGAGCCGCATGGCGCGCCGGCCGCGGCGCCGCGCGGTGCGCTCGGCCGCCGCGAGCAACAGCGGACCGATGCCGCGGCCGCCGATATGCGGCGCCACCGCGATCGAGTAGAGCCGGGCGAGTTTTGAGCGCGGCGGATAGAGCACGAGCACGTAGCCGGCGAATTGGCCTTCGGCTTCGGCGATCAGCAGGCTGGCGTGGGACGAAGCGACGAAGCGCCGAAAGCTGCGCCGCGACACCACGTCGGTGGTGAAGACCGCGCGCTCCAAGGCGATCAGGGCCGGCACATCGCGCAGCCGGCCGCGGCGCAGCTTCACGCCGGGCGAACCTTGGGCGGCGCGCGCGGTCATGACGCCCGCGCCTGTTCGATCTGGGTGAGCAGGGTTTCGAGCCGTTCCAGGCGGTCGGCCTCGCCGGGCGGTTTGTCCCAGCGCAGCCGGTTGATGCGCGGGAACCGCATCGCCACGCCGGACTTGTGCCGGGTCGAGCGCTGCAGGCCCTCGAACGCGACTTCCAGGACCAGGCCCTGATCGGCCTCATGCACGACCTCACGCACCGGGCCGAAGCGCTCGATCGTGTTGCGGCGGACGTAGCGGTCGATCTGCAGAAGCTCCTCGTCGGTAAAGCCGAAATAGGCCTTGCCGACCGGCACCAGCTCGTCGCCGCTTTGGCCTTTGGTCCACACGCCGAATGTATAATCCGAATAATACGACGAGCGCTTGCCGTGACCGCGCTGCGCGTACATCAGCACGGCGTCGATGATGAACGGATCGCGCTTCCATTTCCACCACGGCCCTTTCGGCCGGCCCGGCGAATAAGCCGCGTCGCGCCGCTTGAGCATGACGCCTTCGACCGCCGCCGCGTCGGGCCCGGCGCCGGCCGCCGCCGGATTCTTGCGTGCGAGCGCGAGATCGTGCCACGTCGTGAATGCGATCAGCGGCGACAGGTCGACGCGGTCGTCGTTCAGCCGTGCGATGAAATGTTCGAGCCGCGCGCGGCGTTCGGCAAACGGCGCTTTGCGTAAATCCTCGTCGCCGTCGGCGAGCAGATCGTAGGCGCGCAAGTGCGCGGGAAATTCGGCCATCAGCTTGCCGGTCACGGTTTTGCGGTTGAGCCGCTGCTGCAACACGTTGAACGACTGCACCAGGCCGCCGCGCTTGATCAACAGCTCGCCGTCGATGGCGCCGGGCAGATGCAGCGCTTCGAGAAGATCGGGGAAGCTTTTGGAAATGTCCTCGCCGGTGCGCGAATAAAGCCGCGCCACGCCGACCTTGCGATCGGCAGCGTGAGGCGCGGGCGCGGCGACGGCCTGCACGCGAATGCCGTCCCATTTCCATTCCGCCATGAACGCGGCCGGATCGAGCGCGGCGAGATCGGGCTCGTCGAGTGCGTGCGCCAGCATCGGCGGCCGGAATGGCGCCGGATCGGCGCTGGCCGGCTTGTCTGCGCGGCCTTCCAGCCAGGCAAACAGTTCGCCGTAGGGCGGCGCCAGGCCGGGCCATAGCAGCTCGATCTCCTGCGGGTCCTTGTCGCCGAGCGCCGCGACGGCGGTTTTGGCCAGACGCGCCGAGACGCCGACCCGCAAGCCGCCGGTGACGAGCTTGATCAGCGCCCAGCGGCCGTTCTCGTCGAGCGCATCGAGCCAGCGCGCCAGCTGTTGCGGCAACTGCGCCTTGCCGAGCGTGGTGAGCGTTGCGATGACGGCGGTGAGTTTTAGTTCTCCTCCCTCGCAGGGGGCCGAGGATAAAGCGGGCCACATCAGCGCCACGGTCTCGGAGAGATCGCCGACGTAATCATACGACAGCCCGAACAGCACCGGGTCGGTGCGCTCGGCGATCAGGTTGCGGATCAATCCCGGCTTGGCGTGCTGGAAGCTGAGCGCGCCGGTCAAAGCCGCCAGCGCCCAGCCGCGCTCGGGATCTTCGGTGGAGCGGAAATACTCCGTCATCAGCCGCAGCTTTGCGTTGCGCGCCGGCTCATAGGCGAGACGGTCCAGCAATTCGGCGAAGCGCTTCATGGTTTGGCGCCGCCGTTGCGGTCGTCTTGCTCTTTGAGTGGGAGATCGATCTCCGCGGGCGATGCGTCGGCTGCATCCGCCTGGGCACCGTCCGCTTCGCGCGCAGGCCGGAACAGAGTCGCCTGAGCTTCGCTGTCGCCTGCTTGCGTCTCGTCCTCCTCGCCGTAGCCGACGATGTCGAGCGGGCGGCCTTTAAGTCCGCGCGTGCCGCACCAATGCACCAGCGCGTCCTCCTGGCCGTGCGTCACCCAAATGTCGCCGGCCCCGGTCGCCGCGATGGTGGCGGTCAGGCCGTCCCAGTCGGCATGATCGGAGATCACCAGCGGCAGCATCACGCCCTGCTGGCGCGCCCGCGCGCGCACTCGCATCCAGCCCGAGGCGAACGCGGTCACCGGATCGGGAAAACGGCGGGTCCAGATATCGGCCAGCGCCGACGGCGGGCACAGCGTGATGGTGCCGGCCAATTCGGCCTTGCCGGTGCCGCGCACCGGACGCAATTCGCCAAGCCCGATGCCGCGGCTCTGGTAATAGTGCGTGATGCTCGCCATCGCGCCGTGCAGATAAATCGGCCCCTCGTAGCCGGCTTGGCGTATGAGCGCGATGACGCGTTGCGCTTTGCCGAGCGAGTAGGCGCCGACCAGATGCGCGCGTTCGGGAAACAGCGCGACCGAGCGCAGCAATTTGCCGATCTCCTCGCGCGGATCGCCATGGCGAAACACCGGCAATGCAAACGTCGCCTCGGTGATGAAGACGTCGCACGGGATGAGCTCGAAAGCGGCGCAGGTCGGATCGGCCACGGTCTTGTAATCGCCGGAGGCGACGATGCGCAGGCCGCCGGCTTTGACCGCGATCTGCGCCGAGCCGAGCACGTGGCCGGCGGGATGAAACGTCACTTCGGCGCTGTCGAGCGTCAGCCGTTCGCCGTAGCGGATCGCCTGGCTCGTGCCGGCGAAGTTATCGCCGTAGCGCAGCCGCATCAGGTCGAGCGTTTCGGCCGTCGCCAGCACGGCGCCATGGCCGGCGCGCGCATGGTCCGAATGCGCGTGCGTGATCAGGGCCCGCGCCACCGGGCGGGTCGGATCGATGTGAAAGCCGCCGCGTTTGCAACAGATGCCGGCCGGCGTCAGCGCCAGGATGTCTTCAGGACGCATGGGACATACATAAACCCTGCGCGTCATTCCGGAAGCCGCGTCAGCGGTTATCCGGAATCCATACTCCCGGTCTTTGCAATGCTTCACCGGTGGTGGTTATGGATTCCGGGTTCGCCGCTGCGCGGCGCCCCGGAATGCCCGTGCGATGACCGCTGCCGCCCCGTTGTTTGTTTCCTCCGGCGATTTGGCCGCCGACCGCCGTTACCAATGGGCGCTGGATCACGCGGCGCGCGGCGATTTTTCCGCCGCAGCCGACATTCTGCTGCAGACGGTTGAGCTTGTGCCGGGCTTCGCCACGGCGTGGTTCGCGCTCGGCGCCATTCGCGACCGGCTCGGCGAGCGCGATGCCGCGATTGCGGCATTCGACAAAGCGCAGCGGCTCGATCCGGAGGATTATCACGGCGCGCGGCTGCAGCTCGCCCGGCTCGGCGCCGGCGATACGGCGCCGGCCATGACCAGCGCCTACGTGCGCCGCCTCTTCGACCAATACGCTACGCGGTTCGAGACGTCGCTGGTCGAACGGCTCGACTATTGCGGGCCGGCGTTGTTGCGCGAGGCGGTGGCGGCGGTCATGTGGCGGGCAGGTCGACCGCTGCGCTTTGGCGCCATGCTGGACCTCGGCTGCGGCACCGGGCTCGCCGGCGCCGCGTTTCGGCCTTTCGCCGACAGTCTCGTCGGCGTCGATCTCTCGCCGGCCATGATTGCGCAGGCGCGAGCCAAGGGACAGTACCATCGCCTTGTCACCGCCGACGTGCTGGATGCGCTCAAGGCCGAAGCCGGCCAACAAACACGCTACGACCTCGTCATCGCCGCCGACGTTTTTGTTTATGTGAATGAGCTCGGCCCGATCGTCGACGCTGCAGCGGAGCTCGTGACGCCCGACGGCTTGTTCGCCTTCACGGTCGAGACGCATGCGGGCGCGGCTATCAAACTATTGCCGACGCTGCGCTACGGCCACGCCGAGGACTATGTACGCGAGGTGCTGCGTAAGGCGGGTCTTGCCGTGGCGCGGATCGACCGCAAGCCGATACGCAGCGAAAAAGCCGTGCCGGTCGACAGTCTCGTTGTGGTCGCCCAGCCCTCGACCGACGCGTGAGGTGCGACTAGTTCTGCATCGTGACCGTTCTCGAACATGCCACCGGCCTGCCGGAAACCTTTGCGCGGTGGTTCGCCGCGCGCGGCTGGACCCCGCGCCCGCACCAGCTCGCGCTGTTGGCCAAGGCGCGTGCCGGCCGTTCGGTGCTGCTGATCGCGCCGACCGGCGGCGGCAAGACCTTGGCCGGATTTTTGCCGAGTCTCGTCGAGTTGAGCGGCGCTGCTCGGCGATCGCAGGTGTCGACGCTGGCGCCGCGGCTCCCGACCCCGATCCCCACCCCCAACCCCTCCCGACAAGGGGGAGTGGAAGAGCCAGCGGCTCGGGCGGAGAGGCGCCGCTTGGTTTCTATTGGCCGCGACCTTCGGCGCGAGGGCGGCTTGCACACGCTCTACATTTCGCCGCTCAAGGCGTTGGCGGTCGACATCGCGCGCAATCTGGAAGTCCCGGTCGCCGAGATGGGGCTGCCGATCCGCATCGAGACGCGCACCGGCGACACGCCGACCTCGAAGCGCCAGCGCCAGCGCCGCGATCCGCCGCAGATTTTGTTGACCACGCCCGAACAACTCGCGTTGTTGCTCGCTTCGGCCGACGCGCCGTATCTGTTCGGCTCGCTCCAGCGCGTCATCCTCGACGAATTGCATGCGCTGGTGACGTCCAAGCGCGGCGATTTATTGTCGCTCGATCTGGCGCGGCTGTTTCGTCTGGCGCCGCAGCTCACCGGTGTCGGACTGTCCGCCACCGTGGCCGAGCCCGACGATCTCTGCCGCTTCATGGTGCCGCAGCGCGGCGGTGAAGAAAACCGCGCCGACCTGATTATCGCCGAGGGCGGCGCGGCGCCCAACGTGTCGATGCTGGACAGCCGCGAACGGCTGCCGTGGGCCGGCCATTCGTCGCGCTATGCGCTCGCCGAAATCTACGCGCTCGTCAAAGCGCACCGCACCACGCTGGTCTTCGTCAACACCCGCAGTCAGGCCGAGGGCATTTTCCAGGATCTCTGGCACATCAACGACGACAACCTCGCCATCGCGCTGCATCACGGCTCGCTCGACGTGGCGCAGCGCCGCAAGGTCGAGGCCGCGATGGCGAGCGGGCGGCTGCGCGCGGTGGTGTGCACGTCTTCGCTCGATCTCGGCGTCGATTGGGGCGACGTCGACCTCGTCATCAATGTCGGCGCGCCGAAGGGTGCGTCGCGGCTCCTGCAGCGCATCGGCCGCGCCAACCACCGCATGGAGGAACCGTCCAAAGGCGTGCTCATCCCGGCCAACCGCTTCGAAGTGCTGGAATGCCGCGCCGCGCTCGACGCCATTGCCGAGAACGCGCAGGACACGCCGCCGCCGCGCACCGGCGGTCTCGACGTGCTGGCCCAGCACGTGCTCGGCTGCGCCTGCGGCGAGCCGTTTTCGGCCGATGAGCTTTACGCCGAAGTGACCGCCGCCGCGCCCTATGCGGCGCTGAGCCGCGCCGACTTCGACGCGGTGGTCGATTTCGTCGCCACCGGCGGCTACGCGCTCAAAGCCTACGATCGTTTCGCCCGCATCCGCCAGGGCAAGGACGGCCGCTGGCGCATCACTCATCCGAACGTCGCGCAGCGCTACCGGCTCAATGTCGGCACCATCGTCGAGGCCGACATGCTGAAAGTGCGGCTGGTGCGCTCGCGCGCCTCGCACGTCATTCCGCGCGGCGGCCGGCTCCTTGGCGAGGTCGAAGAATATTTCGTCGAGACCATGGTGCCGGGCGACACCTTCGTGTTCGCCGGTGAGGTTTTGAAATACGAAGCGCTGGTCGAGGACGAGGTCTATGTGTCGCGCGCCACCGCGCAGGATCCCAAGGTGCCTGCCTACGAGGGCGGCAAATTTCCGCTTTCCACGTATCTGGCCGAGCGGGTGCGCGGCATCATCTCGCAGCCGCAGACCTGGCGGCAGCTTCCGGCGCAGGTGCGCGAGTGGCTGGAGATCCAGGAATGGCGCTCGCAGCTGCCGGGCCGGCGCGAGCTCCTGGTCGAGACCTTTCCGCGCGCCAACAAGCATTATCTGGTCTGCTATCCGTTCGAGGGCCGGCTCGCACACCAGACGCTCGGCATGCTGCTGACGCGGCGGCTCGAACGCGCGCGATTGCGGCCGATGGGTTTCGTCGCCAACGAATATGCGCTCGCGGTCTGGGGCCTGGGCGACGTGGCGCGGCGCATCGAAGGCGGCACGCTCAGGCTCGCCGATTTGTTCGATCAGGACATGCTGGGCGACGATCTCGAAGCGTGGCTCGCCGAATCGGCGCTGATGAAGCGCACCTTCCGCAACTGCGCCATCATCGCCGGACTGATCGAGCGCCGCTTTCCCGGCCAGGAAAAATCGCGCCGTCAGGTCACGATCTCGACCGATCTGGTCTATGACGTGCTGCGCAGCCATCAGCCCGACCACGTGCTGCTGCGCGCGGCGCGGGCCGATGCCGCGACCGGGCTTCTGGACGTGCGCCGGCTTTCCGAAATGCTCTCGCGCATTGCCGGCCGAATCGTCCATAAAGCGCTCGACCACGTGTCGCCGCTTGCCGTGCCGGTCATGCTGGAGATCGGCCGCGAGGCGGTGTACGGCGAAGCCGCCGATGTGCTGCTCGCCGAGGCGGCGGACGAATTGGTCAAGGAGGCGAT
>Ga0070730_10004475_pt1 | contig 12247 bp, 13 predicted proteins | sample Coa_R1_3_FD_66447 | JGI IMG/M metagenome (GOLD analysis project Ga0070730, IMG submission 66447) | Surface soil microbial communities from Centralia Pennsylvania, which are recovering from an underground coalmine fire - Coalmine... | ecosystem: Environmental > Terrestrial > Soil > Unclassified ... | reverse complement strand
TGCGACCCCACCGTCATTTACGCTATGCAGGACGCCGGCCAATACCGCGGCACCCTCACCGGCGCCGATTTGCACTTTTCTTCGCCCTACAATACCTACGCTCATCCCGGCTTGCCGCCCGGCCCCATCGGCAATCCCGGCGAAGCCTCGCTCCGCGCTGCCTTGGATCCCGCCAAAACCGATTACCTGTATTTCGTTGCCAACACCCAGGGTGGTCACTTTTTTGCCGCCACACTGGCCGAGCACAATCGCAACGTAACGATGTATCGTCGGCTTCTCGCCGGCCTCCCTGCCGACCCACCGCCTCCGCCGCCGGACGCCCCCGCGCCTCGCAAGCAGGTGGTTAAGGCATCCACGAAGCATCCCGCCAGCGCCGCTGCAAAGCATGCCGCCAACGCCAGGAAGCGTCACGCCAAACAAAAGGTTCACCCCACGCAGCAGAAGGTCGCCGCACCATGAACGATATGGTGAGCACCAAGAAAGCTCTGATTCTGCAGGCCGCTCGTGCCATTGGCGCTCAAAAGTTTACCCCCGCGGAAATCGAGCAAGTGCGCCGTCGCCTGATCGCCGATCATGGGGAAGAAGGAAAAACCGGCAGCGATTATATCGCCGACGTCTTGAAGAGCGCCGGCTTTCGCGTCGTACTCTCCCAGCAGGAAGAAGCCGAGGACCAGTATGAGGAGGAGTTCGAGGATCTGCTGCACTTCAAGACCCTCGAGGACGCCGAACTCAGTATCATGCGGCTCGACGAGTTGATGCGCAAATTTCAAGCCCACAACGAGCGTGCCGCCGTCGAGCGCGTCTTGAACGTCGCCCGCCTCGGTAAACGCCGCGCCGAAATAATTTCTCGCAACTCCAAGGTCGAGCCCAACAAGCGCGCCGAGAAAATTGAAATCGCCAACTGGTTTCGCATCTGGCTTGAGACTCCGGACGCTTTCTTTGACTGGCTTGATGTTCGCAAGCAGGCTCCCGACTTCCAGGAAAAATTCCCTCAGACGGAATCCGAAGTATGAGCGCACCTGGCAAACCGCCGCTCGATCCCAGCGCCTTGCAGCTACCGCCGTTCTCCCTTGATGTCGAAAACCTCGACCTGGGCGCCGAGGTCAAAGCCGTAGGATTGGACCTTCTTGGCACCGAAAGCCGCGAACCCGTTCGCGGCAAGGACGCCGCTCTAATCTGGGCCGCTCTCTTTCCCGCTCTCGCGGCCAATGAATTCTTCGCCGTGGATTTTTTCAGCCACGTCGGCCGCGTTCGTGACTTCTGCAAGCTCCACGAAATTCATTTCCGGGAGGCTGCCGAGCGTTGCCTGGTTCTGCCCCAACCCAGCGAAACTCAGCTCCAGGAGTTGTTTCAGCGTTTCGAGGGCGAGACCTTCGGAGTCCGGGCCGGCGGTCCGGTGCAGGGCGGAGATGCCCAGCTCGAAAAAGAGCTGTCGCGCCGCGGCCTCGATGCCTATCAGTCCGCTTACGCCGGTTACACCTTCTGCGCCGTCTGCGAGCCCGAGGACGGCTGGGCCACCCTCCTCAGCCAGACTCTCTGGCCCACCGAGGTCATCCGCCGTATCCGCCCGGCGGTGCAAAAATTTGATGTCTACATTGCACGGCCCCACTGAATCTGTGCCCTACGCCTCTGCTGCGTTGACGCGCATTCCTGTGGTTGTTAGATTGCTCCCTTTGTATCTCCAAGGACGGTCGGCATTGAACATACGCGCGAGGAAATGGATGTTCCTGCTGACACTGGTGGCGCTTTCTGGCGGCTGCGGCGGCCGTACCATCAAAACCACCACCCAGTTGCCTCCGCAGGCCAAGACCGTTGTCCGCGACTCTTCGCGCGAAGAACTGCTAGATAAATACAATCAGATCGCCCAGTCCGTGAACTCCGTTGACGCCACCGTCGAGCTCAAGCCCACCGCTGGCTCCAAATACAGTGGCGTGATCGAGGAGTACCACGAGGTCAAGGCCTTCCTCCTCGCCCAGCGCCCCGCCCTGATTCGCGTGATTGGGCAAGCGCCTGTAATCGGCACCACCGTCTTTGACATGGCCAGTGGCGGCGAGACTTTTCGTGTCTCCGTCCCCTCTAAAAATAAGTTCCTCGTCGGCCCGGTAACCGCCGAGCGCGTCAGCGAAAAACCCATCGAAAACCTTCGTCCTCAACATCTCCTCGATGCTCTCCTTTGGTCCGAAGTTCGCAAGGAAGAAAGCGTCCTCTTCGAGGAGTTCAACGACGAGACCGCTCGCTATTACGTCCTCACGGTTCTGCGCGGTGGTTACCACACGGAGATCCTCCGCAAAATCTGGTTCAATCGCTCCGATTTGCAGCCATCCCGCCTCCAAACTTTCGGTCCCAAAGGAATCCTTCTCTCCGACGTTCACGTTTCCGGTTGGCAGCCCCTCGCTAAAGAGGAGGTTAGCCCGGCTTTCCCCATACCCAGCGCCGTCGCCTTCCCGCGGCAGATTCGTATCGAGCGCCCCCACGACGATTACCGCCTCGATATGCAGATCGACAAGCTTCTGCTCAATGAGCAGTTGCCCCCGGACCGCTTCAAACTCGAGCAGCCTCCGGGCAGCGACTTGATCCGTGTCGGCGAAACGGGCGAGGAGAAACCGCGATGATGGGCGAACTCATCGTTCGCAACCTCCTGCATCGCCCATTGCGCACCCTTGTCGGCGTCATGGCCGTGGCCGTCGAGGTTGCTCTCGTGGTGTTGATCGTTGGCCTGACCTCCGGCCTGCTTACCGAAACTGCCAAGCGCATCGAAGGCATCGGCGCCGACATCATGCTCCAGCCGCCCGCCTCTTCCATTTTCCTCGGCTTCAGCGGCTCGCCCATGCCCATCAAAATTGGCGAAAAGCTCGCGCAGATGAAATACGTTCAAGCCGTAGCCCCCGCCCTCTTGCAGTTCAACTCTACCGGCGGCGTTGAGGTGATTTATGGCATCGACTCCGAAAGTTTTCGCGCCGTTTCCGGAGGCTTCGTCTTCTTGCAAGGTCACGACATGGAAGGGCCGGATGATTTGTTGGTTGACGATTGGGCCGCCAGAGCCAAGCATCTGAAAGTCGGCGACACCTACAACCTTCTGAATCACGACTGGCACGTCGTCGCCGTCATCGAACACGGTAAAGGGGCTCGTTTGTTCGTGCCCATCTCCACCCTCCAGGATCTGGTCGGTGCCCGTGACAAAGCCTCTATCTTCCTCCTCAAGTGCACCCGCCCCGAACACACCGAAGACGTCACCGACGAAATTCGTTCCGTGCTTCCAGGCTATACCGTTCGCCCCCTCAAGGACTTCTTGTCGCTCATGACTTCCACCAATATTCCGGGCCTCGAGACCTTCATCCACGCCATGATCTCTCTGGCCATCGCCATCGGCCTCCTCGTCATTTTCCTCACCATGTACACTACCGTTATCGAGCGCACCCGCGATATCGGCGTGCTGAAATCCCTGGGCGCCAACCGCGGCTTCATTGTCCGGGCTCTGCTCACCGAATCCGCCGCGCTTTGCGTTTTCGGCATCGCTGCCGGTGTCGGATTGAGTTACGTTGTTCGGGCCGCTTTCCTGGCCGGCTTTCCCACCCTCTCCATCTTGATTACACCCGCATGGGTGCTGCGCGCGGCCGGTATCGCTTTGGGCGGCGCCATTATCGGGGCAAGCTATCCGGCTTGGCTGGCCAGCCGTAAGGATCCCGTTGAGGCCCTTTCATACGATTAGCTTCCGCCCGAAAAAGGAGCGGCCCGGCTAGGCATCGCACGGCAATCGCGGCTACAATACTGCCACCTGCCGGCACATGGATATTTCTCCCAGGGCAAAATATTTTGGAGCCGATACTAAAAACCGAAAGTTTGTGGAAGCTCTACCGGGCTGGGCAGGTCGAGGTCCCTGCGCTCCGTGGTGTCAACTTTGAGGTCCTGCCGGGAGAGTCGGTTGCCGTTATGGGCCCCTCCGGCTGCGGCAAATCCTCTCTCCTCTATGTGATTGGGGGGTTGGCCCAGGCCTCCCGCGGCCGCGTACTCGTCGATGGCAACGACTTGACCGAATTAACGGACGCCGCACGCACCAAGCTCCGCCGGCACAAGATCGGCTTCGTTTTTCAGCGTTTCAATCTGCTTCCCACGCTGACCGCCAAAGGCAACATCGCCATCGCCCAATTCATTCATGGCAACGGCTTCGATCCCCATCGCTTCGATGTCGTAACCAAAATGCTCGGTCTCAATGGCCGCCTCCATCACAAACCCGCGGAACTTTCCGGCGGCGAACAACAACGCGTGGCCATCGCCCGCGCTATCATCAACGAACCTAAAATCCTCCTCGCCGACGAGCCCACCGGCAATCTCGACTCCAGGAATTCCGAAATCGTCCTGCAGATGCTCCGCCAGCTCAACAAGGATCTCGGCCAAACCATCGTCATGATCACCCACAATCCCGAAGCCGTCACCTATTTCGACCGCGTCGTCCACATGCGCGACGGCGTCATCGTCGATGGCATCCCGGCGGACTGATATGGCCGGCTTGAAGCAAATCCTCTCCAGAACGTTTTTCTGGTCCTACGAGCGCGGAGCCTGGCAGTACGATGTGGCCGTTGTCCTTATCCTGATCTTTGTTTTGGTTACGCCTCGCAACTGGTTTCGCGATCAACCCCAGGTGGGCATGCCTGCCAGTTCCGACCATGTCCAGCTCCTTCTTCTTTCCGACGATGGCCATCGTCGGGAATATCGCGTCGATGCTCGCGTTCTCGCCCCGCCCCAGCAGACTCCCGCTCTCCAGAACGAACTTCACCAGGCTCTCCGGCGCTCTCTGCCCGATTTGCGTGACGGTCGCTTTTCCATCGCCAAGATCGAAGCCGTTCGCGATGAGCAGGGCACCGTCATCGCTTACCAGGTCGAAATTCGCCGCTAGTCCTGTCCGTCTTCACTCAGGAAACTCTGCCTTCCGCCCGTGCATCTGTTCCGATGTGCTACGATAGGGATTCAACCGCCGGCCCGTCCTTCCGGCATAGGGGTAAAGCTTGAAAAATGCCGTTTCCTTGGCCGCGCTGGTCGGGCTTTGCATGCTCGCCGCTCCTCTCCGGCCGCGTACCCTTTCCGCTCAAGAAAGCCCTCACTGGACCACCGAAACCGTGCTGAACCGCATGGATCGGTCTGCATCGGATTTTCGCAGCCTCTCCGCGGACATCGAGCAGATTAAATATACCGACGTGGTGAAGGACACCTCCACGGAAACCGGTCGAATCGTCGTCCGCCGAGACCAAAAGATGCGCATTGATCTCACCAAGCCCGATGCTAAGACCATTTTGCGGACCGGAGATTCCTTATTTATTTACACTCCCAAAATAAATCGCGTCGAGGAATACAATCTGGGCAAGCACCGCGCCATCATCGACCAGTACATGCGCTTGGGTTTTGGCACCAAGAGTCAGGACTTGCGCAAAAGTTACGACATTAAGCTCACCGGTGAGGAAGAAATGGACAATCGCAAAACGGTTCTTCTTGAGCTGATCCCCAGGTCAGACGAGGTTCGCTCGCAAATTACCAAAATTCAGATGTGGGTCGATCAATCCTCTTGGTTGCCCATCCAGCAGAAGTTTTTCGAGGTTTCCGGCGGCGACTACTTCCTCGTCAGATATTCCAACTTGATGAAAAACCTTAAAGTCGACGACGCTAAGTTCAAGCCCGACTGGCCCAGGAACGCCGCCCGGGTCAAGCCTCGGCAATAACAGCCGCCGTGGCCGGAAAGGCCATGCTCAGCTGCTAGCCCGCTCCTGCGCCAGCAATTGTTCCTTCCGCGATAATCCCCATCGATATCCCGCCAGGCTGCCGTCTTCGCGAATCACCCGATGGCACGGCACCACAATCGAAACCGGATTCGTCGCGCAAGCCCGCGCCACCGCCCGCACCGCCTTTGCATTGCCCAACGCTCGCGCCACCTGCGTGTACGTCCGCGTGCGGCCCCGCGGAATCGTTTGCAACTCCTGCCACACCCGCCGCTGGAACGCCGTCGCCTGCAAATCCAGTGGCAGTTCCAGCCGCGGTGGATTTCCCGCTACCCGCTGCACGATTTCCTCCACCCACCGTTCGAATGTGTCTCCCCCCGCAACAATCTCCGCCTTCGGATATTCTTCGCGCAGCTCTTTCACCAACTCCGCATCCGCATCTCCCAGGTACACCGCTGAAACTCCTCGCTCCGTCGCTCCCACCAGAATCTTTCCCATCGATGTTTTCGCAATCGCATATCCGATCTTCATGCCTTGCCCTCCCTTGCGATAAGTCGCCGGCGTCATTCCCATCTGTGCGTCGCTGCTCTCATATACCCGGCTCGTCGATCCATAACCCGTTTCGTATAGCGCCTCGGCGATTCCTTTTCCTTCGCGCAGCAATTTCTTGAATCGCGCCAGCCGCAGTGCCGCTGCCAACTCGCGCGGCCGCAGTCCGGTCACCTGCACGAACGTGCGCCGCAGCGTTCCCGGAGTCGTGCCGAGTCGCCCCGCCAGCGCCGCGAATCCGGCTTCCTCGTCCTCTCCAAACCTCGCCAGCTCCCGGGACGCCCGCTCCACCAGCGCCACCGGCCCCGCCACCTCATTCGGCCGGCACCGCAGGCACGGCCGGAATCCGTGTTTCTCCGCTTCCGCCCCACTGTGAAAGAAAACCACGTTGCGCCGCAGCGGCCGCCGCGCCGGGCAAGACGGCCGGCAATAAATATGTGTCGAGCGCACCGCCAACACAAACGTGCCGTCCGCCCGCGCATCGCGAGTCATCGTGGCGCGCCAATACTGTGCCGCCGCTCGCGCTGGAATTTCGGTTTGCATTTCCTGTTTCTTGCGATTCATGTCCATACGCCAAACTTATCAGCGGCGCCCAATCCAATCTATCCGCCAACGCCCGTCAAAACAATTTTCTTGCACGCCGGCTTTACGCCTCCACGGCTTTAGCCGCGGTCCGCTCCGCCAAGGCCGGAGGCTCCGCGTGTGGCGCCGTGATCACCAACAGCACCGCGGTCAGAATCACCCCCGCGGCCATTATCGTACGCAGATGGATGCTCTCTCCAACCAACAGCCAGCCCAAAAACAGCGCCACAACCGGATTCACGAACGCATAGGTAGCCACTCGCGTCGCCGTGCTTTTCTTCAAAATGTAAATATACGCTGTGAATCCCACCATCGACCCAAACAAAACCAGGTAGCCCATCGCTATCCACGAGCGCGCCGTAATCGCCCTCACGTGCAGCGTCCCCAGCTCTCCCGATATTATTCCCGCAATCCACAGCGATACGCCGCCCGCCAGGCTCTGCATGGCCACTCCCAGCAGCGGCGAGCCCGATAGTCCTCCCGCATGCTTCGAGTAGACCGAGCCGCTAGCCCAGGCCAGCGAAGCGATCACCAGAATGCCGACTCCAGTCGGATCAACGCGTCCCGCTCCCCCAAACTCCTTCGGCCCGACCAATAGCGCCAGTCCCCCAAATCCCAACAATAGACCAGCCACCACGCGTGGTCCCGGTCGGAGCCCGCCAGGCCGCAGCCAATCCACCAGCACCATCCACAGCGAGACCGTGGCCACCAGCAGCGCCGTAACTCCCGAAGGCACCGTGCGCTCTGCCATGCACACGCCCCCATTTCCGATGCATAACAGCAGGAATCCAGTGACAAACGAGGCGCGCCAGTGTGCCGCCGATGGCCGCACTCCCGTCTTCCACCGCAAAATTGGATACAGAATCAGCCCGGTCAGTAGGTGCCTCGCACCCGCCAGCAAAAGCGGCGGAAACGATTCCACCCCCACCCGAATCGCCAGGTACGTCGATCCCCAAACCAGGTACACCAGTCCGAACGCCACGATCACCGTCGTGGAGTTTCGCGACGGCGCTGCCTCGCTGTCACCTGCTCCTCTGCTGCTACGCTCAAGCGTTGCGCTGGACATCCGGCCTCACTCAAAACCACCAACGTAATTGGCCAGACACCCTCTGTCCAGCGCCATATTGGATGAAAGAAATTTCGGCCGCGCGTCAAAAAATTTCAATCAACAGGGCGTGCTCACCGGTGCCGGTACTATAACTAAGTAGTTCGCCTTAAGACACTTCCACCCTTTTCCACAGGTTGACCTCTTTCCTCTTTGATGGCAATTTAGCGACCCATTCTCCTGTTACAAGCTTAGCTGTCGGGCCATTGGTCGGACTGACGCGTCACATTGTCGATTCTCCTGAGGGCGAGATGGGTGCCAAGAATCGCGCAAGGTCTGTATTGCCCTTGCCGGAAGACTGCGCAGCGAATGCAAGGCCGGTGTTAGCCGCGGTTCCGCAAGCGCTTCCCGCGCCTTCCGCGGCGCCACCACTCCGTATCGCACCGCTCTCCTTTGAAATGCAGCCCCGCCGCTTCGTTCGCGTTCCCACGCATGCCGTCGGCGTTCTTCCCGAGCATCGCGAATACCCGCGCGCCACCCTGAAGCTCCCCTTACGCCTGAGAAGCGTCAACAATATTCCCGAGGAATTCCCGGTGACCCTGGTCACCCGCGACATCAGTTCCACAGGCGTCTACTTTCTCTGTCCCAAGCCGCTCGCCATCGCCGCGGCTCTCGAAATCGAGATCGTGCTGGTCAGCAAGCCCATGGGCCACGGCAACGTGGTTCTCGCTACCAGAGCGCAAGTGCAGCGTAGCGAACCCGCCGCCACCACTGGCTGGTACGGTATCGCCGCCTCTTTCAACGACGTGCAGTTTGATCGCGACGACCGCGTCCCCACCCGCTTCCTCAAGCCCTGACACCCCCGCCGGGAACGCCAATTTCCGCCTTGGCAGCCGTCCGATGACTTCTGGCAATGCATCGCGGGGCGCTCCCAACTCCAAGAGCCATAAGTTGTGGCGTCGCCATATGTCCATCGACTCTGCTACCCTGACCGCACCAAATGCGCGCCACCCCAAACCCAAAAATCCAAGGCGTTCTCTTCGATTGGGACGGTACGCTGCTCAATTCCTACCGTGCCGACTCCTCCGCCTATCTCGCCATGTTCCGCGAAATGGGCATCCCTTGGACCCTCGACGATCTCGCCCGCCACTATTCTCCCAATTGGTATCGCGTCTATCGCGCCGCCAAACTTCCGCGCGCCCGCTGGGGCGCCGCCGATCGTGCCTGGCGCAAACAATACGCCACCTATCGCCCCAAACTAATGCCCGGGGCCCGCCGCGTCTTGAACTATCTCGGCTCCCGTCACCAGCTCGGCGTGGTCACCAGCGGCGATCGCGACCGCGTGGTCCGCCAGTTACGCCTCTTTCAGCTAACCGACCTCTTCGCGTCCCACGTTTGCAGTGGAGACACACGTTACCGCAAGCCGCATCCCGCTCCGCTGCGTCTGGCCCTGCGCCAATTGTGTCTGGATCCTGCCGCCTGCGTCTACGTCGGCGATTCTCCCGAAGATCTGGAAATGGCCCGGCGCGCTGGAGTCCGCCCCATCGCCGTACTCGGCCCCTTCCCCACCGAAGCCCGCCTCCGCGCCGCCAACCCCGACCTGCTCCTCAACTCCATCACCGACTTGCCCGCCGCCCTGCGCCGCCTGTAAGTCCGCGCCGTACGGGTGCAGCACCGCTGCGCCCCAGCTTGCCAGGCTCCAACCAATTCACTCCGATTGCGGTTTTCCAGGCGGCGCCGGAGATGCAGTGGCGGGTGCCGTCGCTAGCGCGGCCATCGCCGGCAGCAACTTAAAATCTGTCCACTTGATCACCAATCGCACCGGCACGTTCACATCCTTCATATGTATCGTGTCGTCCGACCGCGCGTAATCGGGAAACCAATACTTACCGTCCACGTTCTCGCGATACGTTTCAAACAACGTGAACGGCAGCGTCGCCGAGCGCACTTCGCCCAGTTCGTTTACCCATCTCCCATACGTCTTCACCACTTCCAGATATTTGTTGTCCACCCAGATCAGTCCGTCCAAATACGCATGCGCGCGGTCCAGCGCTTTCGGCTTCACTTTAAAAATGTAGCAATCCACCTCGTCCACTTGCTCTCCGCCGATATATTTCAAATCGTATTTCGCCAGCTGGCTGGTGGTCATCGGAAACGACGGAATGCGGTCCAATTCCTTCACGTCTTCGGATTCCAGGTTGAAATAACGCAGCGTCGATTGCGGCTTCTGCACCACTTTGTTGATCATTTGACCGTTCGGCGCTCGTACCGTTTCCGTCACCATCAGAAATTGCCCCGCCGGCTTGCCATCCTCGCCAAATTCTTCGATCCGAATCGTTTTCCGCGATCCATAATTCGGCCGCGCCGCGAGAAATTCGTCTTCCTTCTGCGCAAACCTCCGGATTATTTCTTCCGGCGGCAACGAAGGCGGCGCCGGCGCCTCCGGCTCATTCCCCAGCCGCACCACCTTGTGCTCCTGCGATGGTGGCGGCGTAAGCGGACCCTGCGCATCCTGCGCCCAGGCCTTCACGCCCGAAGTCCCCGCAAATATCGCCATCACAGACAGCGCGAGCGTTCGCGCCGCAAAGAGCTCGCCACGGTGATTGGGCCGCGCACGTCTAGCGGCCGCCTTCTGCGTCAAGTGCCTTTGCGCCGGCACGTAGTCCATCCCAGCCTGGGCATTCATAAACGTTTGGATGCGCCAAAACGGCCTGAACGCCGCCTTGATTTTCCCAACGCACCAGCTTACCCCAAACACCGCAACCTCATCGCAACATCCGTTCCGCCCGCCCGCTCTCCCTCTGTTACAATCTACCGCTTTGTGAGTCAGCCCACACAAGCCAGGCGCTACGTCGTCTCCGGGGTCGTGCAAGGGGTCGGCTTCCGTTATTTCACCCAGCACGCCGCCAACCGCCTGCACCTGAGCGGCTACGCCAAAAATTTGCAGGATGGCGGCGTTGAGGTGTACGCCGTCGGTACCGCTGGGCAACTCGCGAAACTCCGTTCAACTCTGGAGCGCGGACCGTGGGGCGCCACAGTGACTGAAGTCAAAGAGGAAAACGCGGCCATCGATCCGAATTATTCCAGCGGTTTTGTGATCACCCACTAGAGAGCGAGGAATCTCAATCGAATGAACGAACTGAAAGAGTTAATTCGCGAAGTCCCCGATTATCCCAAGCCCGGAATTCTCTTTTATGACCTCACTACGCTGCTCAAGGACAAAAAAGGTTTCCACCGCCTCATCGATCTCCTCTGCGAACATTACAACGGCCACAAAATCGATATCGTCGCCGGAATTGAAGCTCGCGGCTTCATCTTCGCACCCGCGCTGGCCTACCGCCTCGGTGCTGGCTTCGTCCCCGTGCGCAAACCCAAAAAACTCCCCGCAAAAACCACCAGCGTCTCCTACGCCCTCGAATACGGCACCGACACCCTCGAAATCCACGAGGACGCCGTAAAAAAGGGCGATCGCGTAATCATCTGCGACGATCTGTTAGCCACCGGAGGCACCGCCGCCGCCACCGTAAAACTAGTCCAGCAATTAGGCGGCACGGTAGAAGGCACCGCCTTCGCCGTAGAGCTAACCTTCCTCAACGGCCGCAAAAGATTGCCAGGCCTCGACGTCTTTTCCCTGATCCAATACGACAAATAGGGGTATCAGGGGCCGGCTTCAGCTCCGGCATTTCAGGACGGCGTAGGTCGGCTTAAATCTTGGCGCATTGGCGTCACTACAAACTCGGGCACGCCAACGTCAAATCGCTTTGCAACATGTTTTCCCGGCCGCCCTTACTTTCCCTTGCGCTGGCGCACCGCCTCGAACAACACCACGCCCGCCGCCACCGAAACATTCAACGACTTCACCGGGCCCACCGTCGGCAGCGACACCACGAAATCGCACCGCTTCCGGGTCAGTTCGTGCAATCCTTGTCCTTCGCCGCCCAGCACAATCCCCACGGGCGACGTGTAATCCGCTTGCGTATAACTTTTTTCCGCATCTTCATCCAGCCCAATCAGCCAGTAACCCGCTTCCTTCAACTCCTCCATGGTCCGAGCCAAATTCGTCACCTTCGCCACCGGCAAATGCGCCAGCGCCCCTGCCGAAGCCCGCGCCACCGTATCTGTCAATCCCGCCGCCCGCCGCTCCGGTACCACCACCCCGTGCGCGCCGGCCGCCAGTGCCGTACGTATGATCGCGCCCAGGTTGTGCGGATCCTCCACTCCATCCAGCAAAACAATCAATCCCTTTTCGCCTTTGCCCGGCCCCGCGTTCGCCGCCGCAAGAATATCTTCAAGCGTAGCCGCCGCCCGCGCCGCCGCAAGAGCCACCACGCCCTGATGATCCTTCGAGTCGGCCAGCCGATCG
>Ga0070730_10004474_pt1 | contig 12252 bp, 9 predicted proteins | sample Coa_R1_3_FD_66447 | JGI IMG/M metagenome (GOLD analysis project Ga0070730, IMG submission 66447) | Surface soil microbial communities from Centralia Pennsylvania, which are recovering from an underground coalmine fire - Coalmine... | ecosystem: Environmental > Terrestrial > Soil > Unclassified ... | reverse complement strand
CGGCTTGGCAGCGGATGGGCCACCTGGCAGGAGGCGATCAAGATGCCGGCGTCGGGCTATCCGCCGGTCGAAGCGTCGGCCTTTCCCGACCCAGTCTCGCGCCTGGTCGATGATGAGCGCCGTCGGCAGTTCAACCGAGCCGGCGCCCACTACGACACCGCGTATGCGCTGCTCGCCCTCTACACGCCTCCGCTGCGGCAAAAGGGCCGGCTGATCGACATGATGTATGACGACGAACCGGACGAGGTCACGGAACCGGCGTCGCGCATCCTTGACGGCCTAGCGAAGGCTTGCGCGGAGATTGAAGATACCCTCGGCGATGCCGTGCGCATTCGCCGCATGGGCAGCATCATCATCACCGATGGCTACGGCCGCGACCATTTGCAGGACGAGCTGGTCAACTATCTGCAGTTCGCGATCACCGGCCTGCACATGGGTCTGAACCTGCCACCAGGCGGCGCCTACGACTCGGTGCTTGGCGGGCTTGAGTTCTGGCCGGGCGACACGCCAAGGATCGGTGACAAGTTCATCGCGTGCGTGAGCATCGAGGGCTTCCCGCCCGAGAGCTATCCCGGAATGCTCGATGTCCTCGATCACCTGCCGGTGCCGTATCGCTGGTCCAATCGCACGATCTATCTCGATCAGCATGAGGCACTGACCGAACTGCACCGCTACCGCCGGAAGTGGAAGCAGAAGATTCGCGGCTTCTGGTCGCAGGTGTTCAAGACCCAGGGCGGCGTGGTGAATGAGGATGCCGTGCTGATGACCTCCGAGACCGAGGATGCCATCGCGCGTACCAGCTCGGGGCTGGTCGGCACCGGCTACTTCACCTCGGTCGTGGTGTTGATGGACGAGGACCGGGCTGCGTTGATGGAACTACTCGACTGAATGACCAATATTGGCGCAGAGCGGACGGGTGTAGTGCAGCACGCCCGACCACGTGAATAAGACAGCTGGCTGATCGACGCAGTGCGAACTTGAGGCGGTGTCTCGACCGGTTAGGGCTCGTGGCGGAGATGATGCAAATGGAGACCGCCACAATCCTGGAGGTACGGCAACCCAATCGAGGCTTGCGTGCGTGTCGACGGCAAGCAGCTGACGCAGCGTCCGGCGGTGAGCCCATCACACGCGCTCGATAATTGGCGTTCCGATGCTGGACCGAAAAGATCGTCGTCCACCTACCAGCCGCTAGGTCATCGGCAAACCTAACACTGTTGCGCGCGGTATCGGCGGCATTCAGAATTCATCCTGATCATGGTGGGGGAAGAGGAACACGATGCGGGGATTCATGGTTGAGCTACTGGCAATGCTGGCCGCCGGCATGCCCCTCGCCGGGCCGGCGGTGGCGCAATCGATGATGAAGACAACGCTGACTGTCGATCTGCCGAACGACGTGGCGACCTTGGACCCACAGCAGCAGTGGGACACGGACAGCTACACGGTTTACCGGAACATCTTCGATAACCTCGTCACCCGGGACACATCCGGCACAATCGTCCCGCAGGTGGCGACCTCCTGGCATTACACCGATAACACCACGCTCGTCTTCGATATCCACAAGGACATCACCTTTCAGGACGGTACGAAGCTGACGCCGGCGGACGTGGTGTTCAGCGTCAAGCGCATCACCAATCCGGCGTTCAAGAGCGCACAGCTCAGCCAGTTCGACCAGATCACCACGGCCGAGGTGACAGGACCCGACCAGGTCACGCTGCGCACCAAGACACCCTATCCGGTGCTGCTGGCGCAGCTCGTGAAGCTTTCGATCGTGCCGCAGGCCTATGTCGAGCGGCTTGGTGATGTGAAGTTCAACCAGCAGCCGATGGGCAGCGGTCCTTATAAACTCGAGAGCCGGCAGAACGGCGTGCAATCCGTGCTGACGGCAAATGATCACTACTGGCGCGGCAAGCCAACCTTCCAGACGGTGATCTTCCGCGTGGTCCCGGCTGACGCGACCCGCGTTGCCGATCTGCGTGCCGGCCGGGCGGATATCGTTCGCCAGATCACGCCGGACGACGCGGATTCGCTGAAATCCGACAACGCAGTGAAGGTGCTGGCGATACCGACCGAGCGCGTCGGCTATCTGTTCATCAATGCCCAGTGGGGTCCGACAAAAGACGTGCGGGTGCGGCGTGCCATCGCCATGGCAATCGACAGCAACAGCATCATCTCGGCGCTGCTCGGCGGCTATGCCAAGCCGGTCAACATCGTGCTGACGCCGGCCAGCTTCGGCTATGCACCCGATGTCAAAGCGTGGCCGTACGATCCGAAGCAGGCCGAGGCGTTGATCAAGGCAGCGGGTGCCGATGGCGCCCCCCTGCCCTTCTTCACATCGCCAGCGTATCCACAGGACGTCATCCAGGCGATCCAGCAGATGCTGAACCAGGTCGGGCTGAAGGTGGAGATCCACCAGATCGACCAACCGAGCTATCTCAAGGCCCGGCAGGGCACGCCACAGGACGCCGGCAGCCTGGGCTTCGGGCTTTGGTCCTGTGCTTGCCAGGATGCCGACGGGACGATCTGGCCGCTGTTCCACAGCGGAAGTATCTGGTCGAAATACGCCAACCCGGACTTCGACAAGGTGGTGGACGCAGCGCGCGAGACGCTCGAACCGAACGCCCGCATGGCCAACTACCATACTGCGTTCGAAATCCTGCGACAGGACGTGCCGTCGCTCGGCCTCTATCAGGCGGACGCGCTCTACGCCGCGCAGCGGAAGCTGGACTGGCAACCCACACCGAACGAGGCATTCTTCATCATGGACATGAAGTGGCAATAGCGCCATGGACATTGGGCTGAGCGGATGGTCCACCATATTGCCGGGCGCATCTTGCAGGCTGTGGTCACCACCTTCGGGGTGCTGACGCTGGTCTTCTTCCTGATGCGCCTCTCCGGTGACCCAACGCTGTTGCTGGTGCCCCAAGGCGCCAGCGCGCAGCAAATCGCGGAGCTGCGGCACGAACTCGGCTTCGACCGGCCGCTGATCGTCCAGTACGGTGTCTATCTGGAGCAACTCGCGCATGGCGATCTCGGCGAATCGCTGGTGCAGCGCATGCCGGTGTCCAGCATCATCGCGGCACGCATACCTTACACCCTGGAACTGGCGTCCGGTGCGCTGCTGGTGGCACTCGGCATTGGCATCCCCGCGGGCATCGCGATGGCGGTGTGGCGCGGTGGCACCCTGGAACGTGCCCTGGCGGCGCTGGTATTGGCTGGGCAGAGCATGCCGACGTTCTGGTCCGGTATCCTCATGATCCTGTTCTTCGGCGTGGTGCTGGGCTGGCTGCCCACGTCCGGTGTCGAGGGCGTGGCGTCGCTGATCATGCCCTCGGTGGCGCTCGGCGCGCTGACCATGGCAGGCTTTGCGCGGATGACCCGGATCGCGGTGCTGGATGAACTTGGCCGGGACTACGTTGCAGCGGCACGGGCGCGTGGGCTCTCGCTCGGCGCGGTGGTGGCCCGCCACGTGGCGCGCAATGCGGCGATACCGGTCGTTACGGTCGCCGCACTGGAGATTGGCAATCTGCTGGCAGGTGCAGTGATCGTCGAGACCGTCTTCGCGTGGCCAGGCATTGGCCAGCTCGCGATCCAATCCATCGCGGCCCGCGATTTCCTCGTGGTGCAGGGCGTGGTGCTGTTCGTATCGCTGGTGTTCATCGCGATGAACCTGCTGGCCGACCTGATCTATGCGGTGATCGATCCGCGCATCCGCCTCAGCGCTTGAGCGGGCGCCTGACCCCCGGCATCGCGGCAATCCTGGGACTGCTGGCGATCTACGTCCTGGCGGCGATGTTCGCACCCTGGATCGCGCCGCATGACCCGCTGCGCCAGGTGCTACTGCTGCGCCTGCGTCCGCCACTGACCTCCAGCCCGTCCGCGGGCCTTTTCCTCCTCGGTACCGATGATGTCGGACGGGACCTGCTTTCGCGCATTCTCGAGGGCGCGCGAGCATCGCTCATCGTCGGTGCGCTCTCGGTTTCCGTATCGCTGCTGTCGGGGACAATATTCGGGCTGCTGGCCGGATGGTTCCGTGGCTGGACCGCGGTCCTGGTCCTTCGGGTGGTCGATGTCGTGCTCTCGGTGCCGGCGATCCTGCTTGCGGTGCTGACGGTGGCCGTGCTGGGGCCGAGCTTCACCAACCTGATCCTGGTGCTGGGGCTCACCCGCTGGCCCCGCTACACCCGTGTCGCCTATGCCCAAACGCTGCAGATCGCGACACTCCCCTACATTCGCGCCGCCGAGATGGCGGGCGCGCGTGCCCCGCGCATCCTGCTGCGCCACGTGTTGCCAAACATCGCGGGCCCGCTGATGGTCGTGGCGACCACCGAGTTCGGCCTGATGATCCTGTTCGAAGCTGGATTGTCGTTCCTCGGCCTTGGCATCCAGCCGCCGAACCCGAGCTGGGGTTCGATCATGAGCGAGGGGCAGAATTACGTGGCCCGCGCGTGGTGGATGACGGTGTTTCCTGGCATTTGCCTGTTCGGTGTCGTCCTCTGCGTCAACCTGCTCGGCGACTGGCTGCGCGACCGGGTCGATCCGCGAGCCCAGTCCCGATGAGCGGCGCTGCGATGACGGCGGCACTTGCGGTCACCGACCTCACACTGGCGATCGGTGGCGTTAGCGTGGTGGACGCTGTCGGATTCAGCATTGCCCCCGGCGAGGTGATGGCGCTGGTCGGCGAAAGCGGTTGCGGCAAGTCGCTGACCGCGCAGGCGCTGCTACGCCTGCTGCCGCGCCAGGTGCACCAGATCGGCGGACGGATACTGCTTGGGGGTGAGGACATCACCGCCTTGCCGGAACGCCGCATGCGCCGATTGCGCGGCAGTCGCCTCTCGATGATCTTCCAGGAGCCGCAGTCGGCTCTCGATCCGTTGGCGACGGTGGGCGCCCAAGTGTGCGAGGCAAGCCGGGCATCGCGAAACGCTGTGCGACGGATGCTCGCGGAGGTAGGCATCGCCGATCCGGACCGGCGGATCGATCAGTATCCGTTTGAGCTGTCTGGAGGCATGTGTCAGCGCGTGATGATCGCGTCAGCACTGATCGGCGGGCCCGCCGTGCTGGTGGCAGACGAGCCGACCACGGCATTGGACGTCACCATTCAGGCGCAGATCCTCGACCTGCTGCGCCGGCTCGCAGCCGAGCGCGGCACAGCCATTGTGCTGATCACCCATGATATGGGCGTGGTCGCCGATATCGCCGAGCGCGTGGCGGTGATGTACGCAGGTCGGATTGCCGAGATCGGCAAGACGGAGGCGGTGTTTGCAGCGCCACGCCATCCCTACACATCGCTGCTGCTGGCTGCCATCCCGCGGCTGTCCGACGCGCCGAAATCGCGCCTTGCGGTCATCGAAGGGAGCGTGCCCGCGCCGTCGGACTATGGCGCCGGTTGCCGCTTCGCCGGACGCTGCCCGCTGGCCGATGCACGCTGCGTCGCCGAACAGCCACCGCTGCGCACGATGGAGGAAGGACATCTCTCGGCCTGCTGGCACGCGGAGCGTGTGGCATGACACCAGTACTCGCTGTGGAGGATCTGGCCGTGCACTTTCCGGCGCGCCATGGGCCGCCGGTCCGCGCCGTGGATGGCGTCTCCTTCGCCATTGCCCCCCACGAGACGCTGGGCCTGGTAGGCGAAAGTGGCTGCGGCAAATCCACCATCTCCAACGCAGTGGTCGGATTGGTGGCACCGACGAGCGGCAGCGTGCGGGTGGCCGGCGTCGAAATCGCTGGCGCGGATCGGCGCACATTGCGCGAGATGCGGGCCAAGGCCCAGATGGTGTTCCAGGATCCGGCAACCTCGCTCAATCCCCGTATGACCGTGGGTGCAGCAGTCGGCGAGCCGTTGCTCGTGCGTGGCGTCGCGCGCGGCGCCACGTTGCGGGACCGGGTCGCGTCGCTCCTGATCGAGGTCGGGCTGCGGCCGGAACACGCGACGCGCTATCCTCACCAGTTCTCCGGCGGCCAGAGGCAGCGCATCGTCATCGCCCGCGCTTTGGCGCTGCGCCCGGCGCTCCTGGTCTGCGACGAACCGGTGTCGGCGCTCGATGTGTCGGTGCGCGCACAGATCCTCAACCTGCTGGTCGAATTGCAGGCGAGCCACGCCATGGCCTGTCTGTTCGTCTCGCATGATCTCGCCGTGGTGCGTCATGTCTGCGACCGGGTGGCGGTGATGTATCTCGGTCACCTGGCAGAACTGGCGCCGCGCGAAGCGCTGTACACCACGCCACGGCACCCTTATACGCGCGCGTTGCTGGCGGCGGTGCCGGAGCCGGATCCCGCGCTGCAGCGGACGAAACTACGGGTGCCGTTGCAAGGTGAGATCCCCAGCCCGGCCGCACCGCCGCCAGGTTGCGTATTCCATACGCGCTGCCCGATCGCGATCGAGAAATGCCGGCGGGAAGTGCCGGAGTGGCGGCCCCTCGGCGAAACGATGGTCGCCTGCCACCGCACCGAGGAGGCGTAGTTATTACGGAGACCAGCGCATCGGGAACAGGAAGAAGGATTCGTCGGCCGTCGGTTGGAACTGCACCTGCTTCCGCGCGGCGAACATGACCACGTCCTGGAACAGCGGCACTACCGGCACATCAGTGTGAATAAGTGTCAGGGCCTGATGATAGTCGGCGAGCCGCTGCTTGGGGTCCAGCGACTCGCGCGCCGCCTGCAGTGCCTTGTCGACCTCGGGGTTCTTGTATTTCGCCCACTGGCTGGAGCTATGGAACAGCGGGAACAGCGTGCCGTCGGCATCCTCGCAGCCGCAGGACCAGCGGAAATAGGAGACATCACCTGCTTCGTCCGGCCGTCCCTGGCGTAGTCGCAGATAAGTGGCGGCGTCCACCGAATTGATCTTGGCATTGATCCCGACATCGCCGAGCATCTGCTGCAAGGCCTGCACAACGCGCTGGTCGAAGATCGGTGAGGTGAGGAAGCTGACCGGCGTCTGCGGCGTGACGCCGGCTTCCTTCAACAGCGCGCGGGCTCGGTCGGGGTTGTAGCCGAATTCAGGAATGTCGGCGGCGAAGCCGAAGCTCGCCGGCGTCAGCGGTTCGTTCACCGGCTTGGCATAGCCGCGCAGCAGCGCCTCGATCAGCGTCTTCTTGTCGATCGCCATGGCCACCGCCTGGCGCACGCGAACATCCGTCATCGGACCCGTCAGCGCGTTGAGCGAGAGCATTGTCACGCGCTCGGTCGGCGTCCACACGACCTTGACCACTGCATCGGAACGCAACGCGTCAGCGTCGTCGGTGGAGAGGATGCGGGTGATATCAGCATGGCCGGTGCGCACGTCGGCAATGCGCGTCGCCTCCTGCGGTACCGGATGCATTTCGACTTTCGGGAACGGGGGCTTGCCGCGCCAATACGCATCGTTGGCCGCAAGATCGATCTGCACGCCCTGTGTGCGCGACACGAACCGATAGGAACCGCTGCCCATCGGCTGCTGGTTGAACTTTGCATCGCCGACGCGTTCGACATAGGCCTCTGGCACGATAGAGAGCTTCACCAGCTGCGCCAGCAGCACGGGGTAGGGTGTCTTGGTGGTCAGCGTCACCTCATGCGGGCCGGTGACCTCTGCGTTGACGATGGAATCGAACTGGCTGAGCTGCGGGCTCTTGAACGCAGGGCTGGTGATGCGCCTGACGCTGAACACCACATCTGCGGGCGTGAGCTTCGTGCCGTCCTGGAACTGGATGTCGTCGCGGATATCGAAGGCCATCTCGGTCGGCGATTTGTAGTGCCACGAGGTCGCGACCTGGCCGATGATCGTCCCGGTCGCGTCGCGGGCGACGAGGTTGTCGAAGACGTTGCGATAGACGGCGTAGCTGTCCGGGTCCCATTGGACATGGGGATCGAGTGATGCGGGGTCGCTCGCCAGATCGACGACGAAAACGTTCTGGTCGGCGCGTGCCGGCGGGCTGTGTGCGGCCAGGGCCGCCAAAGCGAGCATGGGGATAGCGTAGCGAAACCCGACGTTCATCGATCGCCTGCAAGATTTGGATGCACGTCGAGTATGCGGGGACCCGAACGGTTTATCCAGACGGCGGCTCTGCTGTGGCCATCATGCCACGAGTGACATCTCCCCGAGAGTGAATACCTTCACGACAGGGATTTCGCTTTGGTTCTGCGTGCAGCCATCCCAGCGTGCCGGGTTGAAGCCGCAGCGAATATACAGGCGGTAGGCGTCGGGGACCGAGTTCAGACAAATGGAGTGGACGCCGTGCGCCCGTGCGTAGGTCTCCGCCATCTTCAGCATCGTGGTGCCTAGTCCGCGGCCCTGCCACGGCGTGTCGATAGCAACCAGGCGGAAGACAGCCCGTTTCTCTGGCTTGATATCGATTCGGATCGTGCCGATCAGCGTGCCGTCCACAAGAAATACCAGCGGGTGATTTGCAGGATCGCGTTCATCAGGATGGTCGGGATCATACTCGAAATGGCATCGAGCGCCCCTGCTATGGTACTTCTCGAAGATGCACCGCTTCCGAATGTCGTGATAGCGGGTCCATTCAGACAAGCTCTGCGGCGGCCGGAGCTCGAAACTATGAGGGCGCACAGGGCGACCCTTCTGCTGTGTCGTAAGAGGAGCCAGCCGGCTCCACTCTCGTCGCGGATTCGTATTGTTGGGGCTCTTCGTTGCGGACCAACGGCGACCGTCCGATCCCAATGGCTCGGCCCCGGGACGATTAGATCAGAGCCCGCGTAGGGTGAATTCGTGTCAAGCGAGGAATCTATGACGTTCTCGTAAATCTCTGATTAAGGGCAGAGTGGCAGGACAGGTCACCTCGCATCCAAATTGACAACCTTCGCATGCGGTATCACGGTTCGGCGAAACCGACGATCGAGGAGGATCGCATATGGTCGCGGCGCTTCAGCCAACCGTCGAGGTCGTTCCCCTGACCCTGCATATCGGTGCGGAGATCCGTGGTGTCGATCTCGCCCGGCCATTACCCCCGGAACAATTGAAAGCGGTGCGGGATGCATTCCTGAAGTGGAAGGTCATCTTCTTTCGCGACCAGCATCTCGATCACGCACAGCATGTCGCCATGGCACGCCAGTTCGGCGAGCCCACCATCGGCCATGCGGTATTTGGCCATGTCGATGGCTATCCGGAAATCTATTCGGTTGCCAAGCACCGGACGGCGAATGAGAAATACGATGCAATGATGGTCACGCCCTGGTTCGGCTGGCACACCGATGTCACGGCGGCGGTCAATCCTCCCTGCGCCTCAATCCTCCGGGGCGTAACGATCCCACCTTTTGGTGGGGATACGTTCTGGACCAACCTTGTCGCTGCCTATGCTGGCTTGTCGGAACCGATGCGCGCGTTCGTCGATGGGCTGCGCAGCATCCATGCATTTGAGCCGCGTGGCGACGCCAAGGAGGGGAGTGCCTACAACGAACGTGTCAAACGCCGCGCATTGAAAAGCGAGCATCCGCTGGTGACGGTCCATGCGGAGACCGGTGAGCGCGTGCTGTTCGCCAGTCCATCGTTCCTGAAGTCGCTTGTCGGCTTCATGCCACGGGAGAGCGCCAAGATACTGGAGATCCTTTGGGAACATGCCGTCCGCCCCGAATACACGGTGCGCTTCAAGTGGAATCCGGGTGACATCGCCTTCTGGGACAATCGCTCGACCGCACATCTTGCGCCCAGGGACATTTTCCAATCCGACTTTGACCGTCAGCTCTATCGGATCACGCTGGTGGGAGAGCCCCTGGTCGGCGTTGACGGCAGACCCTCTAGGTCGATCGAAGGCGCGCCGATTCGGTCGGCGGCGGAAGAACTGCGGATGATGGCAGCGGAGTAGTTCCTGGCGGCTGTTCAATGGAGCAACTGCCGGGATTGCCTGGGGCGGCCTTCGATAAGGCAGATCCGTCGCCTGACGCCGAATTCTACGCGTTCCCACGCTTTGTCACGCACATCGATGATGGGGCGATCGCCGCGGTGACACAGACGTATCGCGAGAGCCTGCCACCTGGCGGAGCGATCCTCGATCTGATGAGCAGTTGGGTAAGCCATCTGCCTCAGGAGATTGCCTACGCCTCCGTTGTTGGCCACGGCATGAACGAGGAGGAACTAGCCGCAAATCCGCGACTTTCGCGATGGTTCGTGCAAGATCTGAATATCGAGCCGACACTTCCGCTTGGGGACAACGCATTTGAGGGCGCTGGCCTGTGTGTGTCAGTGCAGTACCTGCAGCGACCAGTCGACGTTTTCAGGGAGGTTCGGCGTGTGCTGCAACCGGGCGCACCGCTTGTGGTGTCGTTTTCTAATCGATGCTTTCACACCAAGGCGGTCGCGATTTGGCAGTCACTCGGTGGACCGGACCAGCAGCGACTGGTCAGTGCCTATATGCGCGCTGCCGGGTTCACCAGCGTCACCGGCAAAGCCATAACGCCCCGGAACAGCGACCCTCTGTGGATCGTGACCGGCGCCAACTGAGGATGTGGTGCCGCCGAGCGGCGGTCGAACTTCCTCAGCGAGCAGATACAGTTGTTCAAGGGGCAGACCATCCGCCATTCCGGGCCAGTGGTTGATGACATATGCTGAAAACCACGGCATCGCGCGGGGCTGCCACTCGGCGTGGCTAACTACCTTTCAGGCGCGGGGTTTCTACGAATCTGTGGGATACGAGGTGTTCGCCACGCTCGAGAATTTTCCTGCAGCCCAACAGCAGCATTTCCTGAGAAAGCGGCTGATCCCGTGAAGAAAAAGCTCGTGCCGCCCGGCATACTTCAAGTTTTGCACCGCTCCTGGAACCGAACATCATCAATGGCTTAGTCAGCGCGGAAGTTTGCTGCGAATGTCCGTTCTATTTGGACGTCGCCCCAAAGCAGACATTCCGCTTCCCACCCGGACCGGCTGCAGCTGTCGACCCAAAGCGGGCCCTCCTCGCCACCAGTCCCATGGCCGGGTCTGGCCGAAGATCGGGATAGGGGGGCGCCTCATGGCGCCGCCCCTCCCACACCACCGGGCATACGGGTCTCGTACCACGGCGGTTCGACCGGATTAAGCCGGGGCCGGAACGTAGAGTCGGGGGAGGCCGTGTGAATCAAAGTAGTGGTTGCGCAGGGCCGCTTGGACTGCCGGGTGTCCTGACATACGCCAGAAGCCCGTCGGTGAACCGGCCGCAACCGCTGCCCGGAACTGTGACACGCCACGGCTTGCCGCTAGGCGACCGGCATGGGCGCAGAGCGGCCGGCAGCGCTGCAACCCCTGTAGTCGACTTCTCCAGCCCAGCAACTCGACCGACGGCAAAGCCGTGGTGCAGTCACACCTGCGCCAGCCCATCCCTCACCGTCTCCGCGACCACACTGCGCGCGACATCGCGCAACAATTGCCTATCGGCTGCTGGCGTCGTGGCGGGAGCGATGCCCGGAATGACCCGGTCGTGGCTATAAGTCGGCACCGCGGCGCCATTCTTCATAATGCGATAGTCGAGTTCCTCACCGTCGCGCACCGCGCGAATTCCGCGGCGGATCATGTTGCGCATCATGGTGACGCCGCGATCGGTCGAAGCCAGATGCTCCAACCCGTGCCGTGACATGCCGTCGTGAATGCTCACTTGAGCATCCCAGTCGCCAGGAACGCGTTGCCGCTCTTCATACGGCCGGCTGTCGTCTTGGCCGAACACTGTGCCACGCTGCGGGTTCTTGCCCTCGGGCGCACGATAATAGCCGATCTGCATCGTGTGCGTATCGTCGAGCGGGACCGCCCAGGTGGTCGCCTGCGGCCGGTTGATCGTGTTGCGCAGTGATACCGGATCCTGGTTGGGCGGGAACTGGTGGATGTTGGGCAGAATGAAATCCGCGACGCGCACCCAGACCTTGTCCTCGTAACGGCGCGTGTCGATGTAGACCATGCCGACGGGTGTCTCCATCCAGTCCCACTCAGCCAGTTCCTTGAAGTCCTCGCTGAATCCGTCGCTGCCGGGAAGCGTGTGAAGGAACGCAACATGCGCCGGATCCATGCTGTTCTCTTTGACCTGCAGCCAGTTGCAGTGCCAGAACGTTGGTGCACGGGCCACCAGTTGGTAGCCCGGCAGATCATAAGTATCGAAGATCGGGAAAGCCGGCTTCTGATCCGGCGGTCCCATATAGGCGAAGACTAGTCCAGCGTGTTCGTGCACGGGATAGGCACCGTGGCAGAGCCGATCTTTTAGGGTGCTATCGACGGGCTCGCCCGGGGTCTCCAGAATTCTGCCGTCAACGTCGAACAACCAGCCATGATAGCAGCAGCGGATACCCTTTTCGGCGATCAGACCA
>Ga0070730_10004473_pt1 | contig 12254 bp, 8 predicted proteins | sample Coa_R1_3_FD_66447 | JGI IMG/M metagenome (GOLD analysis project Ga0070730, IMG submission 66447) | Surface soil microbial communities from Centralia Pennsylvania, which are recovering from an underground coalmine fire - Coalmine... | ecosystem: Environmental > Terrestrial > Soil > Unclassified ... | reverse complement strand
CGGATTCCGGCGTTTCTCCCGACATTCCCTGCCCCCGACGATTTCCCGCCGACAGGATGCGCCGCGGTTATCTGGCTCGCAACTGAGGGCCCGTTGGCCGGATCCTTCCAATGATCCGAATGGGCCGTGGTGACCCACAGGCGACAATCTGGCCGAAACAATCAAACAACAGAGCCGCGGCCAACTCAAATGGTGGGAGTCGCCAGCGCGCGGCGTGTGAACTGGGTGGCACCAAACACCGCCAAGCCGGCCACCACGGCAAACGCGACTTCGACCACTCCTCGCATCGAGCTGCCGGCAAGGGAAAGAGCACACAGAATTGCGCTCGCATATGCCGCGGCTTCGCCGGCTGGAAGCTTGAACGCCGCTTTCGGCGCATTCCCTCTGCGCCTGAGGATGGGCAGTACCGTGCAGGTGACCGCGTAGACGCTGATTCTTGCGATCAATGTCAGCTTGACCAGATAGATGAACGAACCTGACAGCGCGAGAACCAACGCTGCGGCGGCCGTTACGAGGATTGCAAGAACGGGCGTGCGAAAGCGCGAATGGACTTGCGCCAGTGCGACCGGCAGCTGCCCGTGATCGGCCATCGCGAACAGCAACCGGGTGGCTGCCGTCATGGAAGCGCCGATCACGCCTGCGCAGGCAATGACCGCCATCAGCGCGATCGCGATCGCGCCCCATGAACCGACGAACGCTGTTGCTGCATCCGCCAGCGGTCGCTCCGAGGCGGCAAGGTCCGGCAGCGTACCCACGCAGACTATCTGGATGAACGTGTACAGCACCGTGACGGTGCTCACCGACAGCAGGATGGCGAACGGCAGGGAGCGAGGTGAATTGCGGACTTCACCCGCCATCACCGTAGGAGCATCGAAGCCGAAGAAAGCGAATGCAGCCAGCAGGATCGCGCTCGATATATCTTTCGCGGGTGGCAGCGAGGCAACATGGAGAGACTGCGGTTCGACGAAAAACAGCCCGATGGTGGCAAAGATCAGCAAGGGGATCAGTTTGAATACGGTAAACGCAGTGCTAACCCCGGCAGTCTGGCGAATGCCTCGTATGTTGACCCACGCATATGCGAGCATCACCACGCTGATGATGCTCGTGCGGGCAATCGGTTCAACCAACTGCGGCCACAGCACCGTTCCGTAGTCGGCCAGGAGATTTGAGACGGCCGCGCACGTCCCGAGTCTTGAAATCCACAACAGCCAGCCTACCGTGAACCCCGCGGCTGGTCCGAATGCGATCGAAGCGTAGAGTTGCGGGCCCCCGGATCGATCGAAGCGACTACCGATTTCAGCGAAACACAACGCCACGAGCGAGATCAGCAGCCCGCAGATGATGATGACGAGGACGCTGTAATTGCCGACGAGGGCTTGGATCCGTGCGGGTAACCCGAATATTCCGGCACCGACCGTGACGTTGATGGTAAAGGCGGTCAGCGCCCATGGGCCGATACCGCGAATCAGGCGGTTATCGGCTTTGAGCGGCTGGACCGAAAGCATGCGGGCAGTCTACGCTCGCCGTAGGGGCACCAGTTGCGGAAATGGGATGCCGCGAATGTCCGCGCGCCTTCCGTCAGTGTCAGTCCGGCAGATTCATCTTTCGCAACCATGCGCGGTAACGTGGATCCCCGGCGTATCAGGCGTTCGGAGCGATGTGTTGTAGCCTATCGACTGATTGATACGCGCCCCTAGGGCCGGGGCACCGCACGTCCCGTGGTGCCGGAGCGCGTGAACTCGAACCGCACCAGCCACACTCGAGATTGTTGCGAGTCCGCCCGCGCGAATTTCCATTTTTTTGAGGCGTCGAGGCTCAAGCGGGCGAAGTAACGACTCGGCCCGGCATGTTCCGGGGATACTTGGATGACGGTGCCGGAGCGGTCGACGACCACACGGATCGTGACGCTGATCCGGCCACGAATGGATTGGCGTGCGCTGCGCGACGGCTGGGGTATTTCCTCGTGGAGCACTGCGAGAGGCGAAGAGTTGGACGCAGTCGCCTTCGGCGGTGCGGTGGAAGATCCGCCAGCAGGTGCAGGTAAAGCAGCAGGCGGCACCGGCATGGCAGAAGCGGCCGGGGCGGGTTGTTGCGGGGTGACCGGATTGTGCAACAGCCGGAAGCCCGCCCAGACCACGACCAATACGACGATGCCCCCGGCAGTCGCGAAGGACAGGCGCTCCCGGGTCGCCCACTGTACGAGCGGGAGCTGGCTCCGCACTTCCCGCCCAGCTTCGTGAGGGACAGCCGGCCGAGGCTGCGCCGCTCCATCTGGTTCCGCGACCGTGACCGGCGGAGCTCGCGTCGCTTGATCAAGGTCTGCGATCCGCTGATGTCGCGGAGCTTGATCGGACTCCGAGACCGGCTGAGTTCGCACCACTTCGTCAGCTGCTACAGCCGGCTGGGGTCGTATCGTTTCATCAGGTTCTACGAACGGCTGAGGTCGAACCGCTTGACCAAGTTCTGTGACCGGCTGAGGTCGTTCTGCTTCGTCAGCTTCTACGACCGGCCGAGGTCCCATCGCTTCATCAGGTTCCGCGATCGGCTGAGGTCGCGTCGCTTCATCAAGTTCTGCGACCGGCCGGGCTCTCATCGCTTCATCAGGTGCTGCGGCCGGCTGAGATCGCACCGCTTGATCGAATTCCGCGACCGGCTGAGCTCGCACTGCTTCATCTGCTTCTGACACAGGTCGCGGTCGGACCGCAGGTTCCCGGGGCGGCTCCACCGGCGTCGCAGGCGTCCGTTCGAATTGAGCCGCCAGACTGGAAATCGTGGGCCGGTTTGCAGGGTTGCGGCTCAGACAGCGCCGCACGGTATCGACGAACGCGGGCGGAAGAGTCGCGGGCAAAGAGGCCGTGTCCGGGGCTTCGTCGGGCCACACAGGGTCCCGCAGAGTCAAAGCTTCAACCAGCGTGATGCCGAGCGCCCATACGTCACCGGCACCGAACATCCTGCCGTCCTTCGCTTCCGGAGGGTCGTACAGGGAAGACTTTGCCACGCTTACTCTGGATGCGCCGGCGGGCCGCACGGTGTCGCTCGCCAGCTTCAATTGATCATTGACGACCAGAATGTTTGGCGGCTTCAGCTGACCGTGCACCAAGCGCTTTCGGTGAAGAAAAGCCAGGGCATCGAGCGCCGGAGGCAACACTTCGCGCACTTCATCGGCGGTCAGCGCCCGATGCACCAGCAGCTGATCGAGAGTCTGATCCGCAAATTCCATCACCAGGAAGATGAAGTTGTGGCCTCCCAGCTGGCATCGGCCTACGTCGAACAGACGGATGAGGTGGGGATGCGAAAGAGCGGCACCGGTCCGCCAGGAAGCGAGCTGCGCTTCTCCTCGTACCGGGTCCGCCGGGACGAATTTGATTGCGGCGTCCGGGAGATTTCTGCCCCGGTGTTCCGTCAGGAACACCACGCTGTGGTTCGATCGGCCCAAGAACCTGCGCAGGGGGAAGGCTCCATCGATGACCAAGCCTTCCCACTTCGCCCAGACGTCCGTCATCGTTGCACTTCTCGCTCCCACGCTCATGAAAGACAGCAGTTTGCGAAACGCCTGCATGGCCGCCGCGAGACGGCCGGCCGATTCTAACCGGCAACCGGTGGCGCATGGACGGATTTTGCCCTACCGGAGGGCGGAATGGGGGTTCGTCAGCGGTCGCCGTGCGTTACGGTCCGGGCGCTTTTGCCGTGGGCGGGTTGCGGCCCGGAAACCGCCCAATACCGACCAATCCCTGGCCTAGGTGCAAACTCCGTTGGTCGTCACTTTCAACCAAGCGCGCCCGGTCGCGTCGACCGTCACCACCCGCTCTTGGGAGCCCACGGTAGGCGTTGCGCGACACACGGTGAGGGTCGCCGCGGTGGCGCCTACTCCGATCGGTTGAAAAATGAGGGTGGCGACGCTCCCGGCAGCGCTCACCTTGAACCCGTTGGGCGCCGCAGACTCATGCTGCAGCACGTTCGTGCCGCTGAGAACGATCCAACCTTGCTCCCAACCACCCGTGCCGCAACTCAATCCGTCCGCCGACACGCACAGGGTGACTGCATTACCGCGCTTGATGGCCTCGCTACGCGCAAAGTTGGCGCTTGCGATGAAGTCATTCGCGGCCGAGCGCAGCTGGCTGCTGAGGCTCGCTTCTCTGAACGACGGCACCGCAATCATCGCCAGAATCACGAGCACGGCGATGGAAACCATCATTTCGATCATCGTAAATCCACGATTGCTCGGCTTCCGCGTAGGCATGCTGGGTGTCCTCATTGGCGTTGGATGTACCAGTACACCCGCCCTTTGGGCTGGCTCAAGGTACTGCCGGGGGGCATCGTGGGTTCCGAACCCTCGAGCGGCGATGTCTTGCTGCAGCCAATGCAGAAGGGAACGGTGACTCCACCATCAGACGAGCCCAACGTGACCATGCCCGCGACGGGCGATGGCGGCAGACCGATATTGGCCGGCAGGACGGCGAAACGTTGCGACGTGCCGTTTTCGCTCGAGGCGTCCAGATATGAAATGTTGTACACCCGCGCCGTACCCAGGTTGGACGTGCATACGCCGGCTTGGGCCGCAGTCGGCTGGTGGGTGCTGAAAGTGACTACGCCGAAGATCGTGATGGCCGAAGTCACGACTTGCTCGTTGGTATTCAGCCCGAGGTACCAGCCCTTCTTAGCGCCCAAAGTCGCCGTGGACGGAGTCGTGGTGGTAATGCCGACCAATGAGTTCAAGCAGAGGACGGCGCTGCCACAATTGCCGCTCTCTGAGGAAAGCCAGGTACTGGCGGACGGGTTGTCTTTCACCATGAAAAAGTAATTGTTGACGCTGCCATCGGCGAGCAGGGGCTTTTCACGGTCGCCGGAGCCGAGCAGCAGGTCATACGCGCCGTTGTCCGCGACGATATCCGGCGCGAACATGAACTTTCGGTTGCTCGAACAGCTCGTGGTCGTGTCGCAGCCGAGGGAAGCAATCTTCGTGATCGTCCAGCCGCTTGGGGCATTATTCCCAATATCGACACGATAGATGTTTCCGCCGAGGTCGACCGCATAGGCGTACTTGGCTAGGCCGGTGCTGCTGTCCGGCACGATCACTACATCGGCGACGACGCTGCGATCGGTATTCAATGTGGCCTGCAGACCGCCACCGTTGGCATCCAACACGTAGATTTCGTGGCCCTTGCTCGACGAGGTGCAGGTATTCGGGCTGGCGTCTTCGCAGGTGTCGTAGCCGCCGCCCATGATGACGAGCGGCGAGGTGCCGGAAGAATAGCCGGCGGCAAACAGAGTCTTGGCCGCCGACCAGGTCTGGCCAATGCCGGTGAACCCGGTGGTGCAATTGGAGTTATCCACAGTACCGGTGGTCGGGAAGTTGTTGGGGCAGCCGACCTTCCATTTCAGCGCAATGGCGTTGGGATTGGTCGCATCGAAGGCGTAGAGCGCCCGCCCGCCACGCCGCATTGCGGCGTACACCCACGTATGGGTGCTGTCCTTGTAAGCGGTTATGGCGCCGTCGATGCCGTATGGCTTGGGCAACGCGGAAGGGTTGGTTACGTTGGGGTAACTGATCAGCGTAGTGTCATCATGAATCCGCTTGATGTTGCCGTAGAATTCCGGCGGCATGAAGGCCCACAGCTCGCACCCGGGCGTAACGGAATTGTTGGTGCCGCAAGGGTAACTGGAGTATGGGAGGCCGGTGCCAGGGTTGGTAGTGCTCACAGGGTTGCCGTTGATCGCGCGGAATATGCCGTCATTGCCCCCATAGAACACCACAACGTTGGGACTCCCGGCCGTCCCGTAATCGATCGCCACGGGCCGCGAATGCACCACGTCGCCGTGTGCGGACGGGCGCATTTCCGCGGGGTTGGTATATGCGGTGACGCTGTTACCGTTTTCGTCCTCGGTATCCAAACCGCGCGCCCACAGAATGAGGTTGGTCAGCTCGGTGCTACTCGTAGCACCGAGTAGAGATTGAGTGATGGCGGAATTACTCGTACTGAAATCCGTTAGGGCGGTGCAAGAGGCGAAAGTCGGCGAACATGTCTTGACGGTGCGCGTGGTGGAGCTTCGTAGCATGTACCCCTGGGCGCCTTTCTCTACGACGTTGCCGTCGGGGAAATCGGAATTCAAATAGAGATCTGAGGCGGATCCGGTCGGCGGAATACACCCCCCCTGTGGTTTGAAAGACCAATTGTTGTCCGTTGAGGTCGGCGTCCAAAAACTGCGTGCGCATTCGGTGATGAATCCGGTGTTGCTGTTGATGGCGGGCTTGGAATCGGCGTCCTCCAGCTTCAGTGCGCCGCTGATCAGTCCCAATTTGTACTGCTTGAGGTTGCCGGCCCAACGGGGCAACGCGTTCGCGTCCGGCCGGAACATGCCCACGAACACCTGATCGAGATAAGTGCCTTGGGCATTGACGCTGACCGGCAAACTGACCGACGCGAATACGCTATTCACCGCTTGGATCTCGGAAAGGTCCTTGTTGAGCGCATCGCTGATCTGTTGTCCGGAACCCGTGCTCGAGCTCACCGCGGCGTATTCTCCGGAGCTGACGCTGGCCATCATATTCAATACAGCCGTCCAGCCCGGCCCTTGGCCTGAGGTGGTTGGATTAACGTCGATGGTATAGGTTACGACGCCGAGACTGCTTTGATTCATGAACCGCGCCCATTCGTCACTGACGTTGCTTTGCGAGCCGGTGGGCGAAACCGGAATCTCGGTGGTGCTGCCCCCCGCCGCACTCAGCATGGCATCTGCCTGCGTTACGACGGAGTTATTGTCCTGCGGTGCGCCGTTACTGATATAGATGATGAAATTTTTTGCGCAACCGGAAGCGATCGGCGAGTTGTAGGTGCTGGCGGACTCGGAGCTCAGTGCATTACCAGGCAGAGCATAGATGGCTTGCATCGCGGACAAGTCCGCTGCGGTATATGAGCTGTGGGACCAGGTCGAACCCGTATTGCCGGTATAGTCTGCCTTTACCTTGTTGTTGCCGGCATAGGGCGCCCCCGCGGAAAAGTATCGGTAAGCCTCGGCCATGACCAAGCTGGCCTGGCCGCCGTTGCCCTTGTCTTTGCCCACGTCGAGCGCCGCAAACATCGCCGCATACTTGGCTTTATTTGCTGCGGTCATGGGACGAATGGCCGCGCGGACATACCCGCCCGCGGTACTGTTGTTGGGGTTGCCGGTTTCGGCGGCGAACATCACGCCCACATTGTATTTCGCCGAGCCATCGCTGTTGACCGGCAAATTATTGAACGTGTTGGTGAGAGCCGATATTTCGTTGGTGAATGCCTGCGTCCAGTTGGCGGTGTTATCCACGATGAACAGCACGTTGGGCAACTGTGAGCTGGCCGGGCTGCCGACGAACAAATCGATGTCTTCTGCGCGCGCCACGCAGTGACACATCAGTAAAGCCGTCGCTAGTACATACTTGGTGTAACTATTCATATGGATCTCTGGGCCATTGCCGATTAACTGCACACTGCGCTGACTTGGGTTTGCGTCAACAATACGCGGACGCCCTGATGCACCCGGACCGCGGCGCCGCTCCCATTGGGGTCGGTCACGTTCGCATCGAGATCCCATATCGTTTCGTACAGATTGCTCGTTGACGTGTTGAATGCAGATCCCAGTGAGAGGCTGCTGGGCGCCACGGTCGTGCCGGGAATTTCCGCAACACTGACGCAGGTCGGCGTATTGAGCACGACCACATAATCCGTGGTGCCGTCGTTATTGAGATCAACGTTGATGGTCTCGCCCACGGGGGAGTTGGTGAACGGCGAACTCACGACCTGCTCGATGGCCTTGTTACCGGCGGCAATCGCCTCGTCGCGAGCTTGCATGTTGCCCACCGACTTGAGGCCGGAAGTGCTCAGCGTGAAAGCGCTGGTGACCAGCAGGGTGATGAGCGTAAGCATGATCAAGCCCACGACCAGCGTGGCGCCGCGTTGTGAGCGGGGCGAAACAAATGGTCTCATGGCGTTTCCCTCCGGCTGGAGATGTTGATCAGGCGCACGCTGGAGGTGAATACGTGACGCTTGTAACTGTCGTTGGCGGCGGCAACCAGACTCGCGGCAGGGCAAGTGCCGTCAGAGGCCGTCGCGCCGAGGCAGTAGGTTTTGGTGTCGGTGTACCCGAGTGCCTTATCCCGGCTGCGCGCGAGCACGTAGATCTTCACCGCGACTACGTTGGCTAGATCTGCAGCGGTGCAGGGAATGGCGGTCGTGCAGCGCTTGTAGATATCGGGCGCACCATCGCCGCGGTTGGTTGGCAAGACTTGGTTGGTGGGGTCTTGCCATATGATCGCCTGCGCGTAATTTACCGCGGCGAGCGACTTGCTTATGTTGTCGATGCCAAGTTCAACCCGAAACGCATCGATGCCATCGATCATGGCAAGCGGTGCTTGCTGCGCAAGTGTGCCGGCCGCAAAGTCGAATTGCGAACGCACCAGGGTGGGAATCACTTCGGCCGGATGATCCGGATTGACGACATTGGTGATGTAATAAATATTCGAGACCCAACGGCGCTTGTCGGCCAAGGTACCCGACGTGACGGGCAGCGTCGCCGGAGATCCGGTGCCGACACAATTTCTGGTATGCAGAGGATATGTATTGGTACCGAGCATGTAATCAAACGCATAGGTCGTCGTATTGTCAGGGATTACCGTCCATGCGGTGCTCACGGTGGCAACCTTGCTGCTGCCGCTGTAAGCACTGATTGTGCGGGTTTGACCAAGGCCGACACCGGCGACCGTGCGAATGCTCATCCCAACATAGTCGCCGTCGACGGATGATGCGGAAGATGCCAACGTGATGCTGTTGCTCGTCGCAAGCCGCGCCGTGCCCGCGTTGGTTTCCGCCGCACAGGAGGGAACTTGCAAATAGAGCCTGCCGGCCACGGCGGCATCGCAATTTCCCACACCAGGCACACAAGTTTCGGCATGGCGGACGACGAGCACGTCCGAATTGGCTCTCTGCGCGAGGGGTGACAGGCATCCGGCTCCAGCCGGCAGCGTATCGTAAGCTTGCACCGGAGTGCCCAGGATATTGATTCTGTAAATGCTGTCCCACGTGCTGTAAGCAGCGCACGGATCCGGCACGGCGGTTGGCGCGTCGCCCGGCACTGTGGTGGAGGTCAGATTATCGAACTGGGGTATATACCCACCCCAGTAGCCCGCGTGAACCAGATCGTCCTGCAACAGCTGGATTGCGAAGCGGCCGTTCTCGATCAGGCTGTTCGTCTTCGCCATTTCGTTGGTTGAGCGCGACATGTTGACGAACACACTGACGAGCGCGGCCAATATGACCAAGGAAATGGTCATCGCGATCATGAGTTCGACCAGCGTGAAGCCCCTGCTGGATCGACAGGGTGTCGGCAGTCCAGGGCGCAGCGGCGATGCGAAGGGCGCTGTCATCACGTCAGTCCCGCAATGCGCACAACCGTGGTAACGACGCGGCGGCAACGGTCGGCCGTGCAATTCGAGCTGGTCGATCCGACCGCGCCATCGTAGAGGTTGGCGCCGCAAGCGACGCTTGCCGGAGGCGCGGAAACCGGAGCCAGACCCTGCCATGCGACCGTTACCAGGTACTCCTTGTTTGCGGCATTGAGGGTCTCGATACAACCTCGCGCGCCCAGCATCGCGCCGGCTTTGCTGGTGCCGACCACTTCCGCGACGCCTTGGAGAGCATTGCACCACTGTCCTGCATCGATTTGTTCGAGGGTGGCTACGGTCGTGGGGCATGTCATGCCGGTACCGAGTGGATTGGCGGCGCCGGTGACATAGGCTGACGCATTGGCGCGGTTGATGGCAATCCGGCTTGCAATGTCATCCACGAGAATGAGTGCCTGTGATCGCTGGTAAGCCTCCATGTCGGCCAGCTGCAAGCGCGCCTGCAGTCCGGCTGCCCCGAGCAGACCGAAAGCAAGGATGACCATGGTTACGAGCACTTCGATGAGACTGGTACCGCGTTGGCTGTTCATGACCTTGCGCCCCTCAGTGCGTCCAGCTCGCGATTGGTGATTTGGTGCCCTGGTTATCCAAGGTCAACGTGACGTCGCTGCTCTGTCCGTTGATCGGCGTAAACGTGATCGTGAAGATCGGGGCGCTCGAGCTGGCATCGAGACCGGCGGTAACGGCCCAGGTGTAGTTTTGACCGACGTCGCTGGGCAGCGAGTAACCGTTTGCCGTGAGTGCGGTCGTATCGGCATAGGAGCGATTGGCCAATAGAAACTGCTGTTCCCGATTGGCAAGATCCATCATCACCGACTCGGCGGCCGAACGATTGCCTCGAATGATGTATTGGCGATAGGTTGGGATGGCAATGGCGGCGAGGATGGCAACCACCGCCACCGTGATCATCAGCTCGACCAAGGTGAAACCGCGGCCCCGGGTGAAGCGCCGGGTTACCATGCCCGTTTGCTTCGCACCGACGCTCGATTTACTCATGTCAACCTTACTGTCGCGTCCACCGGCGATCGGCTGACGCGTGGGCGGTGTTGGGTTGGATCGATTTGTCATGCTGCCAACTTGCAGCGGAATGCTTGCGCAAACCTGACAATCGCGTGGCCTCGCGCCACCAATGTCGGGAACTGTGACAGCCTTTGCGCTTCTGGCGCTGGTGGAAGTCTGCCCTGTTGATCCGCTGAACATCGTCGCTCCCTTTCTCGTGTAGACACTCGTACTGCTTGAGGGCCGCCCTCCAAACGCAAGCGGCTGTGTTATGTCGTCCGCTGACGGCCTGCACTCCTCGCGCGCGGCTGTGTTATGTCATCCGCTGACGAAGCAGCTCAGGGTTATGATGGGATTCCGAGCATGCGCGCACGCCCGATCAGTTCTCGAATCCGGTTGATATTTGACCGTCGTCCGGTCGATGTTTGATCGCTGTCACAGAGTTCGTCGCTTAGGCCGCGACTTGTTGTAGTTCTTGTGATGTCGATGAGGGATCTACCTCATTAACTTAATGCTGCCGACATCGCTCCCGCCCGTTTAACCATGCCGTCCATGCTGACCAGCTGCCACCTCAGCTGCCCTGTTCAACTCCCACGCCGTTCAAGTTCCCACACCGTTCAAGTTCCCATTCAGCTGCCGACGCTGTTCGGATCTCGCCAGCCACGCTCGAACGGCAGCCGCCAGGCGTTCGGAGCGATGAGCTGATGGATGGCGTTGGGGCCCCACGTTCCCGGATCATAGAAACGAACCGGCGGCGGCGCCTCCAGCAAGCGCGTGGACACCTCCCACAGCCGCTCGATGCCGTCGGCGGTCGTGAACAGCGTGGGATCGCCGCGCATCGCATCCAGTATCAATCGCTCGTACGCCTCCAGCACATCGCCGATGTGTCCGGTATCGTGCATGGCGAACTGCATGCTCAGCTTGTCGAGGCGCATTCCCGGTCCGGGACGCTTGCCATAGAACGACAGCGACAATTTCGAAGAGTCGGCCAAATCGAAAGTCAGGTGGTCCGGGCCGTGCTCGCCGATTCCGGAACCGGCCGGGAACATGCTCTTGGGCGGTTCCCGGAAGGCGATCGAGATGATGCGCTGCCCTTCGGCCAGGCGTTTGCCGGTGCGCAGGTAGAACGGCACACCGGCCCAGCGCCAATTGTCGATGTGGCATCTAAGCGCGATGAACGTCTCGGTATCCGAGTCGGCGGAGACTCCTTCTTCCGAGCGGTATCCCCGGTATTGTCCCCGCACCACATCGGCGGGCTTGATCGGCAACAAGCTGCGAAAGACCTTGTTCTTTTCCTCGCCGATTGGCTTCGGCTCGAGCGATGTCGGCGCCTCCATCGCCATGAACCCCAGAATCTGGAACAAGTGGGTGACCACCATGTCCCGGTAGGCTCCGGTTTGCTCGTAGAAAGCGGAACGCTTGCCGAGACTCAACGTTTCAGGAACGTCGATTTGCACGTGGTCGATGAAATTGCGGTTCCATATCGGCTCGAACAAGCCGTTGGCAAAACGAAAGGCGAGAATATTTTGCGCAGCCTCCTTGCCGAGAAAGTGATCGATCCGGAAGATCCGCTCCTCTTCGAACACCTCGTGCAGGCTGCGGTTCAATGAAACCGCACTCGCGAGGTTCATGCCGAACGGCTTCTCCATGATGATCCGGGAGCGGTCGACCAGATCCGCCTCCCCCAACAGCCGCACGGCCGACAAGGCAGCATTCGGCGGCACGCTGAGGTAGTGCAGCCGGCGCGATTCGACATCGAGGCTGCGCTCCGCCTCGAGTACCGCTGCCCTGAGCACGGCCGGTCCGGCGGTCAACGGCACAT
>Ga0070730_10004472_pt1 | contig 12254 bp, 4 predicted proteins | sample Coa_R1_3_FD_66447 | JGI IMG/M metagenome (GOLD analysis project Ga0070730, IMG submission 66447) | Surface soil microbial communities from Centralia Pennsylvania, which are recovering from an underground coalmine fire - Coalmine... | ecosystem: Environmental > Terrestrial > Soil > Unclassified ... | reverse complement strand
CGCTTCAAGGGCCCCTCGCAGCAGGTCGGCTGCCCCATCAGCTAAATGCTGCTGCTGGCGCTGGCCGCCCAGCTTACGGCGGGCGTGCTGCTGGTCTTCTCGGCCCGCCGCGCGGTGCTGCTAGCTGCCGCCGTTTTGCCCGAGCGCCCGCCCGAGCCAGAGCCCGCGCCGCCGGCTGAGCCAGCGGTTGAAGCCCTGGTGCCCTGCCGCAATGAGGCGGCCTCGCTGCCAGGTCTGCTCGCGGCGCTCGACTCGCTGAGCTATCCGCGGCCGGCGCTGCGGGTGACCCTGGTGGACGATGGTTCCACCGACAACACGCTGGCGCTGGCCCAGGCCTGGGCCGCCGGCCGGCCCTGGGCGCGCGTGCTGGCGCTGCCCGCCAATACCGGCAAAGCGCAGGCGCTCAACCAGGCGCTGGCCAGCCTGGGCCAGGCCGATTTTCAGCCCGAGATCATCGTCATTTACGACGCCGATCACCGGCCTCAGCCAGGCTCGCTGCGGGCGCTGGTGCGGCCGTTCCAGGATGCGCGGGTAGCCGGCGTGAGCGGCCAGATGCGCGTGGTGAACGGCCTGGCCAGCCCGGCCGCGGCCTACAGCCTGATCGAATCACATGTGAACCAGTTCGTCACCATGCGCGCCAAAGACCGGCTGAACCTGGCCCCGGCCTTGCTCGGCTCCAACTGCGCCTATCGCCTCAGCGCCTTGCAGGCTGCTGGCGGGTTTCGCGGCGGCGCCTTGCTGGAAGACAGCGACCTGACCCTGGCCCTGGCGCAGGCCGGATACCGCACCCGGTTCGCGCCGGCATCGGTCTCAAGTCACCAGGCCCCGCTCACAGTCGCCGGCTATGTGCGCCAGCATTTGCGCTGGAACCGCGGCTTTCACCAGGTGAGCGGCGGCCGGCTGGGGCCGCTGTGGCGAGACCGGCGCCTGTCGTGGCCACTGAAGGTCGAGCTCACCTTCTTCGCCCTGGGCTACGCCGACCGCCTGGCGCTGCTGGCCGCGCTGGCCTTCGTCGCCGCGGACCTGGTCTGGCCCGGCAGCTTTCAGTTTCCGCTGGCCGTGCTGGCCATTTACTTCGGCCTGCCGGCGCTGGAGATGGTGGCTGCGCTCGTGCTGGCCGGCGAGCCGCCGGCAGCCTTCCTACGCCTGGCCTATGTGCCCTTCTTTTTCGTCCTCGACATCGCCATCGCCGCCTGGTCCATGCTGCAAACGGCTCTACGCAGCCCGGCGCGCTGGTCGGCCACGGAGCGCCCTCAACCCGCCCAGTCCGAATAGTTAAATAGGTTTTTCGGCAAGCGGCGCCGCGGCCAGATTCTCATCTGGCTGCGGCGCCGCTTTTCTGCTGGTTTTTTGGGTCAGCCGGGGCGAATCCGTTTGACAACAAATGGCAACAACTGGCGGCGGAAGTCGCATAGAGTGAAGGCCAGGCTGACCTTGCCGCAACTGATTGAATTTAAGCGCCTATCGCAATGGCGGGCAAGCCAGGCGATTGCCAACTACGACAACAGACGAGGCACCATGACTGGCCGACGAGCTTTATCCATCCAGCGCATCGCACGATCGATCATCATCCTCACCCTGGCCGCCGGCACGCTGTGGCTGGCCCCGCTGGCGCCAGCCGCCCAGGCCGCGCCAGCGCCAGCCCCGGCTCCAGTGGCGGCCGAGGCGCGCGCCGCCTCCGCGCGGGCCATGCCTGCCCAGGACCCGCCCCTGCCCGAGCCCTTCCCCACCCTGCTGGTGAACACCTCCACCGTCGCCAACAATCCGAACGACGGCCAGTGTGACCTATGGGAAGCCATGCAGGCCGTGTTCCTGGCGAACAACACCGACAGCGGCGTCTATCACGAGTGCACGGCGCTGGTGAACCAGCCCAACGTGATCGGCTTCTCACAGTCGGCGCAGAACGCGACGATCATCGTCCCGGATGCCATCAATGGCGGTGAGCTGCCGTTTGCGACGGGTGATGAAACGATTCTAGGCCCGATCACCCTTAAGCCTGATCCCGCGCTGCTGGACAGCCATCTGCTGCGCCCGAACCCAGACGCCACGCTCACCTTGATCTCCGTCACGTTTGCCGGCGGGCACACTTCCGGCGGTGGCGCGGCCATACTGGATGACAACTCCGCCACCGTCAATTGCTACGGCTGCACCTTCACCACCAACGTGGCCGATCAAAACGGCGGGGCCATCTCATCCAATGGCAACGTCAACATCGTGCTCAGCAGCTTTACCAACAACCAGGCCAGGGGTCTGGCGGCCGACACCGGGGACGGCGGCGCCATCGCGTTTTATGGCGTGGGCAACCTGACCATTTCCAAGTCCAAATTCACGGGCAACAGCGCCAAGGCCGGCGGCGGCGCCATCTACACTTTCACTCCCAACGCCGTGGTGGAAGACACGCAGTTCATCGACAACCAGGGCGGGCAAGACATCGGCATCGACAAGGGCGGCGGGGCGCTCTTCGTCGACAACAACGGCGGCACGACCATCCTGCGCACGCAGTTCGACGGCAACGAAGCCCCGCTGGGCAAAGGCGGCGCCATCTTCAACAACGTCGGCGCCTATCTGACCATCTCTGGCACCGAGTTTTCCGCCAACCAGGCCGGCGATCTCTCGCACGCCCGGGCGGGCGGCGCCATCTTCGACTCTGGGCTGATCACGGTCACCGGCAGCTCCTTCTCCAAGAACACCTCGCCCTCCGGCGAGGGGGGCGGCCTGGTGGTGGACCTGGGCGGCATCGGCATGGTGGGCAACAGCACCTTCGTCTTGAACACCGCGCCGAACCGCTTTGGCGCGGGGCTGGTGGTCTCGGAGACCCAGCCGGGGGGCGTCGTCTCCAGCCTGACGCTCGAGAACGACACTATCGCCCAAAACGGGTTGGCCGGCTTTGGGGATGCTGGCGTCTATGCCAGCCCCGGCCAGAGCCTCACCCTGGGCAACACCCTGCTGGTCAACAACCTCAACGGCAACTGCTACGGGCCGGACGGCGACTACACCAACGCCCTGGGCCACAACCTGGAGGACCACAACTCCTGCCACCTGACCAACGGCGACGGCAACCTGATCAACGACGTGCAGTCGAACCTGGGGCCGCCCGCGTTCAACGGCGGGCCGCTGCCCACGCTGCTGACCATGCCGCCGCTGCTGCCCAGCCACGCCATCGACGCCGGCGACGGCGCCATCTGCGCCGATGCCCTGGTGGCCAGCGAAGACGAGCGCGGCAGCCCGCGCCCCATCAACGGCACGACGCCCGGCAACCAGAACCCGGCCTGCGACATCGGCGCCTTTGAAGCCGATGCGCCCAGCCCCAGCTTCGGCTCCACACCGTCGGAGCCGGGGCCGCTCGACGCCGGCCACACCCAGGTCGGCGTCCCAACCGCCACCGGTCTGCAAATAACAAACAGCGGCAGTTACCAGCTGCAGATCAGCAACATCAGCCTGGGCGGCCCCAACGCGGCTGATTTCAGCGTGTCGCCCAACACGGCTTTTAGCATCAACCCGGGCGATGTGGGCGTGGGCCTGGTCATCCACTGCACGCCCGGCGCGGCCAGCCTACGCACGGCCAGTCTGACCTTTAACACCAACGATTCACCCGACCACTCCACCGTCACATATCAGCTCGTCTGCACCGGCAACGCCGCCCCCGTGGCCGGCGCCAACCCGTCGCAGAGCCCGTCCGGTCCGGTCTCGTTCCCCGACACCGAGTTCGGGGCCACCTCCAGCCAGGTCCTGGCGTTTGGTAACAACGGCAACGCGGCGCTGACGGTCAGCATCGGCGCCATCGTGGGGGCCAACGCCGCTGACTTCCACGTCGTCGGGTCGAACTTGACGATCAACCCCGGCGCCGGACCCCAGTCCATCACCGTGCAGTGCACGCCCAGCGACTACGGTCTGCGATCGGCCACTCTGCCCCTGACCACCAACGACAGCACCCAGCCCACGCTCAACTACCACCTGAGCTGCACGGGTACGCCGGCGCCGTCACCGCTCTTGCTGGGCGGAACGAGCATTCACGATGGCGATGTTTCGGTTGTCGGCGCAGGCCTGTCGGGCGCCTATGGCCTGGCGGTCAGCGGCAGCGGCAGGTTCGTCTATTCCACCAGCTATAACGATGGCAAGGTGAGCGCCTTCTTGCGCAATCCGGTCACCGGGGTCTTGAGCTTCACCGCCTGGGACTACAACTCCAACATCGCCGAGGCGCGCCAGATCGCCCTCAGCCCGGACGGCAACAACGCCTACGTGGCCGGGCGCCAGAACCACCTGGTTGAAGAGCTGACGCTGGTCAATTCGACCACCGGGGAAATGGGCTTTACCACCGCTTATCCTCGTTCGGACCTGTTTAACGCCTACGGGGTTACGGTCAGCCCAGATGGCAAGTCGGTCTATGCCACCGGCACCGATAGCAACGCCGTGGTGCTGTTCAGCCGCGCGAGCAACGGCAGCCTGACGTACCGGCAGTCTGTGGTGAACAGCGCCACCCTGGGCGGCGCGCATGGCGTGGCGGTCAGCCCGGACGGTCAAAACGTCTACGTGACCGGGCTGACGCTGGGCACGTTGGAAGTGCTCAAGCGCAACCCGGCCGATGGAACCCTGACCCATGTGCAGACACGCCAGGAGGGCGACACGATTGACGGGTCCAGCCTGACAGGCATGACCACCGCCTTTCAGGTGACGGTCAGCCCGGATGGCACCAGCGTCTATGTGGCCGGGGACGGCGACGGCGCCGTGGCCGAGTTTGCCCGCAACCCGCTGGACGGCAGCCTGACCTGGATTGGATCTTTCACCTGCGGCTGCGGCAGCGTGAACGGCCTGGCGGGGGTAACCCAGCTCGCCGTCACGCCCGACGGCCTGCGCGTGGTGGCGGATGGCTTCATCGGCCAGGCGGCGGTGGTTCTTGACCGCGACCCGATCACCGGTGTCCTCACCTTCCACGAAGAGATAGTGCGCGACGTGGGCGGCAACCCGCCGCTGAACGGCGGGTATGGCATTGCCGTCAGCCCGGATGGCGCCACGGTGTATGTGGCCAGCTACCTGGATAATGCCATCGCGGTGCTGCCGATTGGCAATCCGGTGCCGCTGCTGACCCACTTCAGCCCGGCCTCGGCCGTGCAGAACGGGCCAGCCTTCACCCTGCACGTCTATGGCGCCAACTTCCTGCTTACCACGCGGGTCTATTTTGGCGCCGGCAATCCAGCGGTCACCTACATCAGCCCCTACCAGCTCGACGTGGCGATTAGCAGCGCGCTCATCGGCACGGCCGGGCTGGCCAACATTCAACTCCACACCCCGCAGCCAGTGGGGATTGACGCCTTCTCCTTCCCGAAGAACTTTGTCGTGTCTCCGGCCGCTGTCCCGCAAAACCCGGTCCCGTCCATCGACCACCTCTCGCCGCAGGGCCAGCCTTCAGGCGGGGGCGGCCTCACCCTGGATGTCTATGGCACCAACTTCATCGCGGCCTCGGTCGTCCACTGGAACGGCGCGGCGCGCAGCACGGTGTTTGTTAACAGCGGCCATCTGCAGACCACGCTGGCCCAGGCGGAGGTGAGCCAGCCCGGCGTCTCCAGCGTCACCGTCTTCAATGGGATACCCGGCGGCGGCACGTCGAACGCGGTGCCGTTCACGGTGGCGCCGCCCGGCCTGAATGCCGTGGCCACACTTAATAGCCTCAGCCAGACCTGGGTGTTCAGCCATGGCCCGGGCAGCAAGGATCTTCAGCTGACCCTCACCGGCCAGCATTTCATCCTGGGAGCCGTCGGGCAGGTCAACGGCTCCAACCGGCCCACCAAGTTTGTGGACAGCACGCACCTGGTGATAACGCTCTACGGCAGCGACCTGGCTACGCCGACCTCCGTCGCCATCACGGTCTTCATACCGGCACCAGGTGGGGGCGTGTCAAATTCGCTGCCGCTGTCGATCAGGAAGCTATATCGGCGGCTGCTGCCGATAGTCCGACGATAGGTGCTGTCTCTGGCTAGACCTGTTGCCAGCAGCCGGCAGGCTCGGAAAGCCTGCCGGCCGCTCCACCATCACGACTGGCACAAGGCCATGGATTCGTACGGTACAGACCTGTGACGGTTTATCGACCCGAGGCGCTTCGGGCGCGACCATACTCTAATTATTGAGTATGCGCATTCGCCCTCAGCGTGACAGCATACGCAGTGTGACAGCACAACGGGCTGGAAAGTCATATGTGCTGTCAAAACATGCTTAGGCGCTTTTCAAAACAGGGGCCGTCTGTCGACCACCTGCACCCATCCGTTTTGGGTTTGAGCGCGAATGCGTTGGCTCCATAGAACGTGCCCGGCAGCGCGCGAAGGGCCTCGGCGGTGGGGACACCCGCCGAATTCTGCCCAAGGATGAAATTCGCCCCGGTGCGGCGACAGGCTACACGCCTGTAGCGAATGGGTGTAGAGTCCTGCTCCGACCGGCCGGCCCGCAGCGGCTGATTTGATTTAAGGGGCAACAGCATTGAAAGGGTTGGCCCAGTTGGGCATTAATCATACAGACAAGCGAGGCACCATGACTGGCGGACGAACGTTCCAAATCGAGCGCATCGCAAGGTCGATTCTGATCCTGGCTCTGAGCCTGGCAACGCTGTGGCTCGGTCCACTGCCCCAGACGGCGCAAGCGGCCACACCCGCCGCTCAGTCCAGCGCGCCGGCCGCCGCGCCGCAGCCAGCGGCAGCCGCTCCGGCGGCAGCCGCCCAGCCGGCTGACATCGCCAGCCCATTGGGGCCGCTGCCGTCGCCGGCTCCAACCATCCTGGTCACCACCAGCACCGTGGCCGACGATCCAAACGACGGCCAGTGCGACCTGTGGGAGGCCATGCAGGCCGCCTTCCAGGCTCAGGCCGACCTCTCGCCCACCTATCACGAGTGCACCGCCGCGCAGGGCGGCACCAACGTCATCGGCTTCTCACCATCAGTGCTGGGCGGCACCATCCTGGTGCCCGACAATGTCGGCAGCGGCGAGCTGCCGTTTGCGGCCGGCGACCTGACGATCCTGGGCCCCATCACCCTCAAGCCCAGCTCTGTTAACACCGATACCCACACCCTGATCATGGGCGTGGATGCCACGCTGACACTTATTGCCATCACCCTCTCCGGCGGGCACACCTCGGGCGGCGGCGCGGCCATCCTGGACTTCAATCACTCCACGGTCAACCTGATCGGCTCCAACGTCACGGGCAACATCGCCGACAACGACGGCGGCGCCATCAACTCCAACGGCAACGTGAATGTCACGCTCAGCAATTTCTCGGGCAACCAGGCCCTGGGCCTGAACAATGACGGGAACGGCGGCGCCATTGCCATAGAGGGCGTGGGCAACCTCAGCGTGTCCAAATCGAACTTCGCCGGCAACAGCGCCAAATACGGCGGCGGCGCCATCTACTCGCTCAGCCAAAACGCAACCATCGAAGACTCGCTATTTTCGGGCAACATCGGCGGGCAAGGCACCGACCCCGACAACGCCGGCGGCGGCGCCATCTACAACTTCGGCAATGGCGCCATGGGCATCGCCCGCACCCAGTTCGCGGGCAACCTGTCGCCGCAGGGGCACGGCGGCGCCATCTTCAACACCGGCGCCGGCCTGCTCATCACCGATACCACCTTCGCCCTGAACCTGGCCGGCACCTTTAGCAACGCCTTCCTGGGCGGCGCACTCTACGACCGCACCAGTCTGACCGTCTATCGCAGCTCGTTCGTCAACAACGTGGCCGTGTCGGGTGACGGGGGCGGGCTGGTGGTAGACCGGCACGGGTCGGTCGACGTGGCCAACAGCACTTTCGCGCTGAACGGCGCGCCATCGGGCGTGGGCGCGGGGCTGGTGGTCACTCAGACGCAGATCGGCGGGCCGGCCTCCAGCCTCACCCTGCAAAACGATACCATCGCGGCCAACGGCACGCTCGCTCAACATGATGCCGGCATTTTCAACGACGCCGGCAACAACCTGACGCTGGGCAACACACTGTTGAGCAGCAACCTGAACGGCAACTGCGCCGGCCTGGGCGCCCTGACAAACCTGGGGCACAATCTCGACAGCGGCACGTCGTGCAATCTGCCCGGCGGCACCGGGAACATCAGCAACGGCAGCGCCAACCTGGGCGGACCCAGCTTCAATGGCGGGCCGCTCTCGACCATGCTGACGATGAAGCTGCAGCGGCCCAGCGACGCCATCGACCACGGCGACAACGCCATCTGCGCCGCCGACCCGGTGGACAACCTCGATCAGCGCAGCAACAAGCGCCCGGTGGACGGGACCCTCCCCGGCAACCTCAACCCGGTCTGCGACATCGGCGCGTACGAGGCCGACGGGCCGAGCCCCAGCTTTGGCTCATCACCATCGGAGCCGGGCCCCATCGACGTGGGCAACGTCCAAACGGGCCACCTGGTCCAGACAACGCTGGTCGTCTCAAACACCGGTGACTTCGCCCTCGGCATCCAGAATATCGCGCTGACCGGCTCAAACCCGGGCGATTTCAGCGTGCCCAACGCGCCGATCGTCATCAATCCGGGCACCTCGCCGGTCAACATTACGATTGGCTGCACGCCCAGCGCCGTGGGCCAGCGCACCGCCATATTGGGTTTCGCAACGACTGACGTGCCGACCCACGCGGCGGTCGCCTTCGAGCTCAAGTGCACCGGCAACGCGGTGCCAACCGCAGGCTTTGGCGCGTCGCCCATCCCGCCCGGTCCGATCACTTTCGCGGACACGATCTTTAATACCACCAGCACCAAGACGATCCAGGTCACGGACGCCGGCAACGCCGCCCTGACGGTCAGCCATAACCCGCTGGGCGGCGCCAACCCCGGCGATTTTAGCGTCAGCTCGGACAGCTTTAGCCTCAACCCCGGCGACCCGGCGCACACCATCACCGTCCACTGCACGCCGCAGGACTATGGCCTGCGCACGGCGACGCTCACCCTGAGCACCAATGACGGCACCCAGCCCAGCGTCGTCTACAACCTGAGCTGCAAAGGCATACCAACGCCCTCGCCCGACTTTGGGCCCGGCACCAGCATCGGCAACAGTCCTGACCACGGCCTGGCCGGCGCGTTTGGCGTGGCCGTCAGCCCCAGCGGCGCCTACGTCTATAGCGCCGGCAACACGGATGGCAAGGTCGGCTCGTTTGCCCGCAACCCGCTCAGCGGCGCGCTCAGCTTCCTGACCTGGATCCATGACGGCTTCTTCCACGCCCTCGACTCGGCCATCCAGATCGCGGTCAGCCCAGACGGCAAGAACGCCTATGTGACCGCCCAGGCCTTTAATACACTGGATGTGCTCACGGTCGACCCGTCGCACCCGGGCCAGATGTCGTTCTCGAACTATCAAATTACCAACCCGCCCCAGCTCGCTGGCGCTCACGGCGTGGCGGTGAGCCCTGACGGGCGGTCAGTCTACGCCACCGGCTATATCAGCAACTCCGTGGTCGCGTTTAGCCGCAACCTGTCAGATGGCCATCTGACGTTTAAGCAAGCCATCATCGCGAACCCCGGTTTGCACGGCGCTGAGGGACTGGCGGTCAGCCCTGACGGGCAAAATGTCTACGTGGCGGCTGGCCCCGACTCGACCCACGGCTCTCTGGATGTATTCAAGCGCAACCCGACCGACAGCACCTTGACGCACGTCCAGACGAATCTCCAGAGCGACACCAACCTGAGCGGGCTCGCCGGCGCCTATCAGGTCAGCGTCAGCCCGGATGGACAGAACGTCTATGTCGCGGCCACCGGCACCAATGCAATCGTGGCCTTCACCCGTAATCCAGCCGATGGCAGCCTGCAGTGGCTGGCGACCTACGTGAATGGCACCGGCGGGATCGATGGGATGAACGGCCCCCTGGGCATTGACACCACCCCCGACGGTCTACATGTCATCGCCTCGGGCTTTAGCGAGGCGTCGGTGGCCGTCTTCGACCGCGACCCGGCCAACGGCTTCCTGACCTTCAACTCGAAGGTCCAGCGCGACATCAACGGCAATCCCCCGCTGAATGGCGCGCTGGAGGTGCGCGTCAGCCCGGACGGCCACAACGTATACGTGGCCGCATATGCTGACAACGCCATCGCCGTCTTGCAAGCCATCGATCCCGTGCCGCTATTGACCAACTTCAGCCCGGCCTCGGCCAACCAGGGCGGACCGGCCTTCACGCTGCGGGTGTTTGGGGCGAGCTTTGTGCCCAACTCCAAGGTGCTTTTTGGCCAGTACCAGCCGTCCACTACCTATGTCAGCCCCTACGAGCTGGACGCGACGATCACCAGCGCTATGATCGCCAGCGCTGGCAACCCGGTGATCCAGATTGACACCGTGGAGCCGGCCGGTGGGGACCAGTTCTCTTTCCCAAAGAACTTCGTGGTCGAGCCAACGGCCTCGCCGCACAACCCGGTGCCGTCCATCACCAATATCACGCCGCAGGGCCAGCTGTCGGGCGGCAGCGGGCTGACGCTGGATGTGTACGGCGCCGGCTTTATCAACGGCTCCACGGTGCGCTGGAACGGCGCTAACCGCGCCACCACCTTCGTCAACAGCGGGCACCTGCAGGTGGCCATCGCGCAGTCCGACGTGAGCCAGCCGGGCGTTTCCAGCGTGACCGTGTTTACTGGCGGACCGGGCGGCGGCACGTCGAATGCCGTGTCATTCACGGTGGCGCAGCCGGGCAACAACGCCGTGCCATCGCTGACCAGCATTAACCCGGTGTGGGTGTTCAGCCACGGCGCCGCCAGCAAGGATTTGCAGATGACCATCACCGGGCAAAACTTTATCCAGGGCTCGGTTGGACAGCTGAATGGTCTCAGTCTGCCGACCGTGTTCGTGGACAGCAGCCACTTAAAAGTCACCGTGACGGGCAGCAATCTGGCGGTGCCAGCCTCGAAGGCCATCACCGTCTTAACACACGGGCCCGGCGGCGGAGCGTCCAATCCGATTACGTTCATCATCCGCAAGCTGTACCAGCTGTTCGCGGCGCTGGTGCGGAGATAAGTGCTGCTGTCTATCGTCGTCCCAGTTCAGAACGGCGGGCAGGCCTTCACGGCCTGCCTGGCCGCGCTCGGCCAGGCGCGGGCTGCCTGCCGCGACCTGGCCGAGACGGAGCTGATCGTGGTGGACGACGGCTCCGCCGACACCAGTCCGGCGGCAGCGCGGGCGGCCGGCGCCCGGCTGCTGGCCATGCCGGCGCCCGGCGGGCATGGGCCAGCCGCGGCCCGCAACCTGGGGGCGCGGGCCGCGGCCGGCGACTTCATCTTTTTCGTGGACGCCGACGTGGCCTTGCACGCCGATGCCCTGCGGCTGGCACTGCTGGCCTTCCAGGCGGACCCGGCGCTGGAGGCCTGCTTTGGCTCATACGACGACCAGCCGGCAGCGTCCAACTTCCTGTCGCAATACAAAAACCTGCTGCACCACTACGTGCACCAGCACGCGCACGGCCAGGCCTCCACCTTCTGGACCGGCTGCGGCGCGATGCGGCTGAGCACCTTCCTGGCGCTGGGGGGGTTTGACGAGCAGACCTACCACCGCCCCAGCATCGAAGACATCGACCTCGGCTACCGGCTGCGGCGGCGCGGCGGCGAGATCCAGCTGCTGAAAGACATGCAGTGCTGCCACTTGAAGCGCTGGACGGCGGCCAGCCTGCTGCGCTCGGATGTGTTCGAGCGCGGTATCCCCTGGACGGTGCTGCTGTGGCGCGAATCGCGCGCCCGCGGCACCAGCGAGCCGCTGCTGGCCACCGGCGACCTGCTGCGCCTGCCAGACCCGGCCCTGGCCCAAAGGCCGTTTATGCTGGACCTGAACCTGCAGACCTCCAACCGCGTCAGCGTGGCCCTCACCGCGCTGCTGCTGCTCAGTCTGCTGGTGCTGCCGCTAGTTCCCCGGGCCTGGCCGCTGCCCGCGCTGGCGGCCGTGCTGCTGCTGGCGCTCAACTGGCAGCTGTATGTGTTCTTCGCGCGCAAACGCGGCTGGGCGTTTGCCGTCTACGCCATTCCCTGGCACTGGCTCTACTATCTGTATAACAGCTTGAGCTTTACCCTCGGCACGCTGCTGTTCTTCACGCGCGGGGCGCGCCCGGTGCTGGAGGATGGCGCGCTGCACCCCAGCCGCGACAAAGGCTAGCCCGCGGGCGCGCTGATGAACTGGGCGTGCCAGAGCTGCGTGCTCACCACCCCCATGAGCACGCGCGAGCGGTTGGCGCGGCCGGCCTGGTGCTCGGCGCGCAGCCTGGCCACGGCGGCCGGGTCAAAGTAGCCGTTGGCGCGCAGCGCTCGCTC
>Ga0070730_10004471_pt1 | contig 12255 bp, 9 predicted proteins | sample Coa_R1_3_FD_66447 | JGI IMG/M metagenome (GOLD analysis project Ga0070730, IMG submission 66447) | Surface soil microbial communities from Centralia Pennsylvania, which are recovering from an underground coalmine fire - Coalmine... | ecosystem: Environmental > Terrestrial > Soil > Unclassified ... | reverse complement strand
TCTTCGACGCCGAAGGTGCGCATGATGGCGTCGAGCCGGTCGCCGGCGAAGATGCGCAGCAGGTCGTCCTCGCAGGACAGGAAGAACTTCGACGCGCCCGGGTCGCCCTGGCGGCCGGTGCGGCCGCGCAGCTGGTTGTCGATCCGGCGGCTCTCGTGCCGCTCGGTGCCGAGGACGAAGAGACCGCCCGCGGCCAGGGCGATGGCCCGCTTGCCCTCGATCTCCGCCTCGAGGGCGGCCTTCTCCTCGAACTCCGCCTCGCGAGTCGGCTCGATCCCGAGGCCGATCTGTTCGGCGCGCCACCTGGCCAGCCGCATGTCGAGGTTGCCGCCCAGCTGGATGTCGGTGCCGCGGCCGGCCATGTTGGTGGCGATGGTCACCGTGCCCGGAACGCCGGCGTCGGCGACGATGAAGGCTTCCTGCTCATGGTAGCGAGCGTTGAGCACGCTGTGCGGCACGCCGACGATGGTCTTGCCGTCCCGCTCCCAGCGATGGCTCTTCAGCATCTCCGACAGCTGCTCCGACTTCTCGATGGAGACCGTGCCCACCAGCACCGGCTGGTCGCGCTTATGGCACTCGACGATCTGGGCGATGATCGACTGGTTCTTCTCCTCGGCGGTGCGATAGACCTCGTCGTCGGCGTCCTTGCGGATGACAGGGCGGTTGGTGGGAATCTCCGCCACGTCCATCTTGTAGATGTCGAAGAATTCCTGCGCTTCGGTGGCCGCCGTGCCGGTCATGCCCGACAGCTTTTCGTACAGGCGGAAGTAGTTCTGGATGGTCACCGACGCCAGGGTCTGGTTTTCAGGCTGGATGTCGACCGCTTCCTTGGCTTCGATCGCCTGGTGCAGGCCTTCGGAGAGGCGCCGGCCGGTCATCATCCGTCCGGTGAACTCGTCGATCAGCATCACCTCGCCGTTGCGGATGATGTAGTCGCGATCCTTCATGTACAGCACATTGGCGCGCAGCGCCTGGTTGACGTGGTGCACGACCGAGATGTTCGCCGGATCGTAGAGGCCGGCCGAGCCGTCGGCCAGCAGGCGACGCTCGTCGAGGATCTGCTCGATGGTCTCCGAGCCGTATTCGGTCAGCAGGACCTGTTTCTGCTTCTCGTCGTGCTCGAAGGTCTGGGGGTCCTTGATCAGCTCCTTCACCAGGACGTCGATGGTCCGGTAGAACTCCGAGCGGTCCTCGGTCGGACCGGAAATGATCAGCGGCGTGCGCGCCTCGTCGATCAGGATCGAGTCGACCTCGTCGACGATCGCGAAATGGTGCCCGCGCTGGACCATCTCGGCAGCGTCGTAGACCAGGTTGTCGCGCAGATAGTCGAAGCCGAACTCGTTGTTGGTGCCGTAGGTGATGTCCGACTCGTAGGCCTTCTTGCGCTCGGCCTGGGAGAGGCCGTTGACGATCACCCCGACGCTGAGGCCCAGGAAGCTGTAGATCCGGCCCATCCACTCCGCGTCGCGGGTGGCCAGGTAGTCGTTGGTGGTGATCAGGTGCACGCCCTTGCCGGCCAGGGCGTTCAGATACACCGGAAGGGTGGCGACCAGCGTCTTGCCCTCGCCGGTGCGCATCTCGGCGATGCCGCCCCGGTGCAGCACCATGCCGCCGACCAGCTGCACGTCGTAGTGGCGTTGGCCGAGGTTGCGCTTGGCCGCCTCGCGCACCACCGCGAAAGCCTCGTTGAGCAGGCTGTCCAGGCTCTGGCCCGCCGCCAGGCGTTCCTTGAACTCGGCCGTCTTGGCCCGCAGCTGGTCGTCCGTCAGTCCGGCAAGGCCCGGTTCGAGCGCCGTGATGGCGCCCACCTTGGCCATCATCGCCTTGACCTTGCGGTCGTTGCTGGAACCGAAGAGCTTCTTGAGGTCGAGCATGGAGTGCGGGCGCGTCCGTTCAGGGCCAAAACGTCAAGAGCGGGCCGCCGCGAGGCGCGCACGACCCGTTGAAGGCCCAAAGCCGGCTCGAGAAATCACGCGGTCCGCGCTGCGCAGACTTAGGGAGCCAGCCGCAAACTGTCAACGTCGGCGCTCTGGCGAACGCCCCCTCCGGGGGGCGGTGCGAGGCTCTTCTCCCGGAGGGAGAAGAAGGGGCCCACGCCAAAGGCGTGGGAAGATGAGGGGTTAGGATGCCGCGAGGTGATAACCCCTCACCCTCCCATGGCGGAGCCATGGGCCCCTCCCTCTCCCTCTGGGAGAGGTGATTCACTTCGCCGTGGCGCTGGGCCTCGCCTTGGCGCGCTCGAACCAGGCGGCGATGTTCTTGTTGTCGGGATTTAGCGCCTGGCCGACCTGGGTCCCGAAGTCGAGGAAGCAGTAGAGGAGGATGTCGGCCAAGGTGAAGCGGTCGCCGACGATCCACTGGCGTCCGGCGATCAGGCCGTCGAGCCAGGTGAGCTTCTCCTGGGCGCAGGCCTTGAGATCGGCGCCGGCGGCGGGGATACAGTGGACGCGGTCCTTGAACATCTGCAGGCCCTCGGTATAGCGGAAGCCGTTGGTCATCGGCTCGACGATGTTGAGGTCGATGCGCCGGACCCACATCCGCGTCTCCGCGCGCTGCATGGGCGTCTCGCCGATCAGCGCCGGCTTGGGGTGAAGCTCCTCGAGGTACTCGCAGATGGCGGTGATCTCGGCGAGCACCACCGCTTCGTCCAGCTCCAGGGCCGGGGTGGTGCCGTGCGGATTGACCGCCTTGTTGTAAGGCTCCCGGCGGTTCTCGCCCTTCATGAGGTCGACCCATTGCCGGGGAAGGTCGACGCCCTTCTCGGCCATGAACATCTTCACGACGTGCGGATTGGGTCCAATGGAGTCGTACAGCTTCATTCGCGGGTTTCCTCTTCGGCTTGACGGGCCGCCGTTTCGCGACCATGGCGCCTGCCAACAGCCAACGTCCTAGGATGCGGCGTCATCGTATGGCAAGCCGTTCGACGCGAGTTCCCAACCATGAGCTTCACGCCTTCCCTTCCGGTCTCACCCCTGGCCGTGCCGTTCCCCGACATCCCGCCGGTGGCCGGCGTCGAACTGGCCGTGGGCCGGGCGGGATTTTACAAGCATGAGCGCGACGATCTGCTGCTGATGCGCTTCGCCTCGGGGACCACCTGCGCCGGGGTGTTCACGCGGCACGCGGTGGGCTCGGCGCCGGTGGACTGGTGCAAGGCCCGCCTCGGCCATGGCGGCGGCCATGCCCGGGCCCTGGTGGTCAACGCCGGCTGCGCCAACTCCTTCACGGGCAAGGCCGGCGATCGGGCGGTGGCCAAGGTGGCGGCGGCGGCGGCCAAGGCCGCCCACTGCGGACGCCATGAGGTCCTGGCGGCCTCGACCGGGGTCATCGGCGTGCTGCTTGACGACGAGAAGATCAACCCGCGCCTCGCGGAGATGGCTTCGCGCCTCGACGTCCATGGCTGGGCCGGCGCCGCCGGCGCCATCGCCACCACCGACACGTTTCTGAAGGGCTCCAGCGCCAAGGCGGACATCGACGGCGTCAGGGTGCGGATCGCCGGGATCGCCAAGGGGTCCGGCATGATCGCCCCCGATATGGCCACCATGCTGGCCTTCGTCGCCACGGACGCGACCATCGCCCCGCGCGCGCTCCAGGACCTGCTGAAGCTCCTCACGCCCCGCACCTTCAACGCCGTCACCGTCGACGGCGACCGCTCCACCAACGACACCCTGCTGGTGTTCGCCACCGGTCAGAGCGCCGCGCCGGCGATCACCCGGGCCAGCGACCCGCGCCTCGCCGACTTCCGGGAGAAGCTGGAGGCCTTGCTGCTGGACCTCGCCCTGCAGATGGTCCGGGATGGGGAGGGGGCCTCCAAGTTCGTGAAGATCACGGTCAGCGGCGCCAGGACCCCGGCGTCGGCGCGCAAGATCGCCCGCACCATCGCCGAAAGCCCGCTGGTCAAGACCGCCTTCGCCGGCGAGGACGCCAACTGGGGCCGCATCGTCATGGCGGCCGGCCGCTCCGACGAACCGGTCAACCGCGAGCGCATGTCGGTGACCTTCGGCCCCCTGACCGCCGCCAAGGACGGCGCCGTCGCCCGCGACTACTCCGAGGCGGCCATGAGCGCCTACATGAAGAACGCCGAGCTGGAGGTCGGGGTCAATGTCGGCGTCGGCCGGGCCAGCGCCACGATGTGGACGTGCGATCTCACCAAGCGCTACGTCGAGATCAACGGCGACTATCGGAGCTGACCATGCGCGAGGGCTGGGACTCGCAGGCGCTCGCGGCGCTCTGCCAGGGGGATGGCGAGTTCCGGCTGGCCGCGCGCTTCTGGACCGGCGGCCTCCGCCTCGAGATCGGCGAGCAGGTGACCGGCGTCGTCGTCACCGACGGTGTTGCGGCGGCGGGCGCGCCGGACCGCGACGCGCCCGGCGTCATCACCCTCACGGCCGCCGGGATGGTGTGGGAGAAGCTCCTCGCGGCGCGCCCGCCGCGTTTCTACAACGACCTCTTCAGCGTGGTGACCTCCCGGGAGGTGACCCTGGGCGCCGACGGCGTGCTCTACGCGCAGTACTATCCCGCGGTGATGCGGGCGCTGGAGCTGTTGCGCCCGGGACATCCCGACCAGGCGATCGCGCCCGGCGCGACCGCGGATCCCGGCTCGTTCGACAGTCCCGTCGGCCGGTACGTCCATGTCGAGCTCGAGGGGCAGGACTACCGGCTGTACTTCGAGGAGACCGGAACGGGCATCCCGATGCTGCTGCAGCACACGGCCGGGTCGCACGGCTCGCAGTGGCGCCACCTGTTCGAGCGCCGCGAGATCACCGACCACTTCAGGCTGATCGCCTACGATCTGCCTTTCCACGGCAAGTCGCTGCCGCCCGTAGGACCGAAGTGGTGGGCGAGCGAGTACCGGCTGAAGGGGGGCTTCCTTCGCTCGGTCCCCGTGGCCCTGGCCAAGACCCTCGGACTGGAGCGCCCGGTGTTCATGGGCTGCTCGGTCGGCGGGCTGCTGGCCCTCGACCTGGCCCTGCATCATCCGGACCTGTTCCGGGCGGTGATCTCGCTGGAAGGCGCCCTCAACATCGAAGGCGACCTGGACAGCCTCACCGGCTTCTGGGATCCGCGGGTCAGCAACGACTACAAGGCGCGGCTGATGAACGGGCTGATGAGCCCGGTGTCGCCGGAGGCCTATCGCAAGGAGACCAGCCAGGTCTATTCCGCCGGCTGGCCGCCGGCCTTCCTCGGCGACCTCTACTACTATCTCGTCGACTACGACCTGCGCGCCTCCGCCGCCCGCATCGACACCAACCGGGTTGGCGTGCACATCCTCTCGGGCGAGTACGACGCCAGCGGCACGGCCGAACTCGGCGAGGCGGCGCAGGCCGCCATCCCCGGCTCGACCTGGGCCCGAATGGACGGCGTTGGCCACTTCCCGATGTCCGAGAACCCCGACGCCTTTCTCCGCTACCTGCTGCCGATCCTGGAATCGATCAGACGGCAGCCGGGCGCCTGACTAGAGCGCGTTCCGAAAAGTGGGAACCGCCTTTCGGAACAAAACACGCGTCAAAACAAAGACGTAGAGCGGCGATCTGATTCCATCAGATCGCAACACGCTCTAGTCGATCGGGCTCCAGCGCGCCGCCGGCCGGGTGGAGGCGATAGGACGGGGGCCGTTGGAGCGGGCGTGGCTGTGGCCGCCGGAAGTCGCGTTCGGTCGGCTCCCCCCACCACCCGTGCGCCGGCCACGCGAGCCGCCGCCCGAGAAACCGCCGCGGCCCTGGACCGGCCGCGCGCGGGCCTTCTCTGGCATCGTGCTCTTTTCCACCGCCGCCAAGGCGCCCAGCGCCCGGTCGTTGCGGCGGTCGAAGCTGGGGATGGTCTGGCGGGTGACCTTCTGGATGTCCTTCAGCAGGCCGCGCTCGTCGTCGGCCACCAGGCTGATCGCCACCCCGTCAGCGCCGGCGCGGGCCGTGCGGCCGATTCGGTGGACGTAGGATTCCGGCACGTTGGGCAGGTCGTAGTTGATCACGTGGCTCACCGCGTCCACGTCGATCCCGCGCGCGGCGATGTCGGTGGCGACCAGCGCCCGCACCGCGCCCGCCTTGAACGCGGCCAGGGCCCGCTCGCGTTGCCCCTGCGACTTGTCGCCGTGGATGGAATCGGCCTTGAGGCCGGCCCCGTCGAGGTACTTGGCCACCCGGTCGGCCCCGCGCTTGGTGCGGGTGAAGATCAGGGCGCGGTCCATCTTGGAATCTTCGAACAGCTCGGCGAGCAGCTGGCGCTTGCGGTCGCTTTCGACGAACAGGATCTGCTGGGCGACACGCACGACCGTGGTCGCCGCCGGGGCGACGGAGGCCTGGGCGGGATTGACCAGCAGCTCGGCCGCCAGCTTGCCGATCTCGCTGGGCATGGTGGCCGAGAAGAACAGGTTCTGCCGCTTCTTCGGCAGCGTGGCGACGATGCGCCGGATCGGCGGCAGGAAGCCGAGGTCCAGCATCTGGTCGGCCTCGTCGAGCACCAGCACCTCGACGGCGCCGAGGTTGGCGACCTTCTCGTTGATGTGGTCGATCAGGCGGCCGGGGGTCGCCACCAGGATGTCGACACCGCCGGCCAGGGCGCGCACCTGCGGGCCGTACTTGACGCCGCCGAACACCACGGCGACGGACAGGCCCATGTGGCGGCCGTAGGCGCGGAAGCTCTCGGCGATCTGGCTCGCCAGTTCGCGGGTGGGGCTGAGCACCAGCACCCGGCAACCGCGCCGGGGCGCTGGCCTGGGATCGGCGGCCAGGCGGTGAAGGATGGGCAGGGCGAAGGCGGCGGTCTTGCCGGTGCCGGTCTGGGCGATGCCCAGCAGGTCGCGCCCCGCCAGCACCGTGGGAATGGCCAGGGCCTGGATCGGGGTGGGCGTCGCGTAGCCCTCTTCGGCCAGGGCCGTGAGCAGGGGCTTGGCGAGGCCAAGATCTTTGAAGTGAGTCAAAACAGCATCTTTCAAGTTGCATGGACGCATGGGGAGAGTCCGCGTCGTGCGGCGCTCGCCAGAGGCGAAGGGTCTTTTGGGGAGCGCCCCGCGTGGCCGGGCGATCGGTTTGAAGCTCTATGAGCGCTCGACAGGCAAGATCGCTGGATAAGCGATCCTCACGCGGCTGGAGCACCGACAACGCCTCGAAGAACGAAGCGTGGCCTGCACATCGGGGTTCGAGCGGCCAAAGTCAAGCGCGATCGCTGTAAGCGGATCGTCGCGTGTCTATAGTGACGGGCCCGCTTCCGACCTTCATAGGACTTTTCGTGGCCAATATCGTCCTCGTCGCCGCCTGCGCCCTCATCGATGTCGACGGGCGGGTGCTGATCGCCCAGCGGCCGGCGGGCAAGACCCTGGCCGGGCTGTGGGAGTTTCCCGGCGGCAAGATCGAGGCCGGCGAGACGCCCGAAGCCTGTCTGATTCGGGAGCTGGACGAGGAGCTGGGGATCAAGGTGACCCACGCCTGCCTCGCGCCCTTCGTGTTCGCCAGCCACGGCTACGAGCACATGCACCTGTTGATGCCGCTCTACCTCTGCCGCCGCTGGGAAGGTTTCGTCACCGCCCGCGAACACGCGGCGCTGGCCTGGGTGAAGCCGGACAAGATGGGCGACTATCCCATGCCGCCCGCCGACGCGCCCCTGGTCGCCTGGCTGCGCGACCTGCTCTAATGGCGGATCGACAGTCGCCGCCAGACGCTGGGGCTCACTCCGATGTGGCGGGTGAACACTTTGGTGAAATGGCTGTGGTCCGCGAAACCGCAGGCCAGAGCGATCGAAGTCAGCGTTTCGTCACGCCGCCGCAGCAGGGTCATGGCCCGCTGGACGCGCGCCTGAAGCAACCAGGCATGGGGCGCGACGCCGGTCACTTGGCGGAACGACCGGGAGAAATGGCCGACCGACAATCCGCAGGCCTCCGCGATTGTTTCTAGCGATGTTCCGCCGGCCAGGTCGTTCAGGATCATGTCCTTGGCCCGCTTTTCCTGCCAGGGGGCGAGCCCGCCCCTGATCCGCCGCGGCTCAGGCCAGTCTCCATAGGCGTGGACGGCGTGGGCCGCCAGGGCGAGCGCGACATGATCCGTGAACAGCCAGTTTGTGCGCTCCGGCGTCCGAAGCGCGGGCAAGAGCGACAGGCCCAGGCGCCGGACGGTCGCGTCGGGGAAACCGGCGCCCGGCTCGAAACGCAGGTTCTCGACGGGAGGCCTTCTGGCCTCCTCGGTCAGGGCGTTCATCGTCGTCCGGGGCAGGTACATGAGCAGGGAATGGATCGGCTTGTCGATCCTTCCCAGCGGCTGCCGCCTCAGATCGCTGATCGCCGTGTCTCCCGCGCGGAGGAAGTAGCGCGCGTATTCGCGTCCATCCTCCCAATAGGAATTGTCGGGAAGGTCCCGAAGCACCAGGCAGATCATGTAGGCATCCTGGGGCGGGATGGCTTCCGACAGCTGTCCGGTCGGGCGGTCGACCCGGATTTCGGTGGCTGCAAACGCGGGGTGTCGGAGTGAGCGCGTGACGATCGCGGGTGCGTCATCTACGCCGTAGTTCTTAGCCAGTTCGCGGCCGTAAGCGTTCAGCGCCATGGTGGGATTCTTTGAGGCGAAGACGGAGCCGGCCTCAAGCCTATCCACCAGCCGCAAAGGTTATTGCGCAGGAACGTGCAAAGCGCGCTGAAATCGTCCTACCGCGGTGTGCGAACGCGGCGGTTCAAGGTGCGCAGCTCCGCAGATCAGCTCATGGTGACTCTCCGCCACGACCCAGGGGTCAATCCCACGCGCCGCACGAACACGCGGGTGAAGTGGCTTTGATCGACGAACCCGCAAGCCAAGGCTATTTCGGAAAGTGATTGGTCGCGCTGACGGAGCAGGATCATCGCGTGTTCGACCCGCGCCTGCAGCAACCACGCATGGGGCGCCAAACCCGTCGTCTTGTGGAATGCCCGCGAGAAATGGCTGACCGACAGACAGCAAGCCTCGGCGATCTCCGCGAGCGGGATGTCGCCAACAAGATTGGCGGCCAGCATCTCTTTCGACCGCCGTTCCTGCCAGGGCGCCAAGCCGCCCTTCACCAGGCGCGGCCCGGTCGGCATTCCACCGTAGGTGTGCGCCACATGCGCGGCGAGGGCGAGAGCGACATGGTCAGCAAACAATCTGCTGACCTGTTCGGGCGACCTCAACGCCGGCAATATCGAAAGGCTGAGCTGTCGGATTGTTTCGTCAGCGACACCGACACACGGGTTGGATCGGAGTTCGTCGATGTACGAGACGTTGGCCTCGTCAGCCAAAGCGTTCAGCGCCGCGCGGGGCACAAACCACATCATCGTGTGCAGCGGGCCGTCGATCATCGCCGTTGGATCGCGCTGCAGGTCGTGAATGGTGGTGTCGCCGGCTCGAAGGGGCGGGGCGGCGAACGCCTTTCCGTCCTCCCAGTATTCGAAGCTCGCCTTTTCCCGGAGTTGGCAGCAGACCATATAGGCGTCGTGGCGAGCGATCGGGTCGCTGATCCGTCCCGGCGGACGGTCGACCAGAAGCTCGGTGGCCGCAAGTTCGGCGCGCTGTAGGACGCGGGTCACCATGTACGGCGCCTCTTCGGCGCCGTAGTTCGAGGCCAGTTCTTCGCCGTAGGCTTGCCGCGGTCCTTTCGCGGAAATATTCGCGCTCTCTGTCATGCGTCCTGGCCTCCGTGCTCGGACGGTCTCAACCTGCGCGTGTCCCCGTTGCCTAGCACCAAGCGGCTTGAGGAGGAAGGCGGAGATCGCCAGCCAACCGCCGGTGGCGATGATGGGATTCGGACAGAATTGGACCAGCACTGCCGGATCTATACCAGCAGCGCGCGCGGGAAACGCACAGGATCGGACCCGTCTGGCTGGACGGAGGAACCCGTGAAAACCCTTACGACGCATTACATCGATGGCGCGTTCGTCTCCTCGCACGGCCAGGAGGTCATGGACATCATCCGGCCGACCAACCGCGAGGTTCTCGCGCGCCTTACCCTGGCCGACGAGGAAGACACCCGTCGCGCCATCGCCGCCGCCCAGCGCGCGTTTGCGACATACGGACGAACGACACCAGAGGAACGCGCCGAGCTCTTGCGGCGGCTGCACGCGGCCGTATCGGAGCGGATCGACGATCTGACCGCCGCCATGGTCGAAGAATACGGCGGCGTGGCGCGCTTCTCCCGGATGATCGTGGAGTCGGGCGCCGCCGCGTTCAAAGCGGCCGAAGAGGCGCTTCAGCAGATGCCATGGAGGCGTACCTGGGGCCGAACGACCGTGACCCTGGAGCCGGTTGGCGTTGCAGGCTTTATTACGGCGTGGAATGCGAACGCGCTGTTCATTTGCCTCAAGCTGGCCTCGGCGCTCGCCGCCGGCTGCACCGTCGTCATCAAGCCGAGCGAGCTCAGCGCTCTGCAAACCCAGGTGCTGCTCGAGACGCTCATCGAGGCCGACCTGCCGAAGGGCGTTCTCAACGTGGTCATGGGCCTCGGCGGTGTCGTCGGCGCCGAACTCGTGCGCAGTCCTGACGTGGCCAAGATCTCCTTCACGGGCTCTGTCGCTGTGGGACAAGGCATCATGCGCGACAGCGCCGCGACGATGAAGCGCGTCACCCTCGAGCTGGGCGGCAAGTCTCCCAACATCCTGCTCGATGACGCGAATTTCGAGGAGGCGATTCCGCTGGCGCTCGGCGTTGCGTTCATGAACAGCGGCCAGGCCTGCGCCGCCGGAACGCGCCTGCTGGTGCCGAGCCGCCGGCTTGAAGAAGCCAAACGCGCCATCGTCGAGGCGATGGGCGACTTTCCCTCAGGCGACCCGGCCGACCCCAAGACAGGTGTTGGGCCAGCGGCGACGCAGAGGCAGTACGACCGCGTCCAATCCTACATCCGCAAGGGCATTGAAGAGGGCGCCGAAGTCCTGGTCGGCGGCGAGGGTCATCCGGAGGGGCTCGAAGGTGGCTTCTTCGTCAAGCCGACAGTGTTCGTGAACGTCACGAACGACATGACGATCGCGCGGGAAGAGATCTTTGGCCCGGTGCTGTCCGTCATCGCCTACGACTCCGAGGCCGACGCCATTCGGATCGCCAACGATTCCAACTATGGCCTCCATGCCTTCGTCAACGGCGCGGATCTCGCGCGTGCACGGCGCGTCGCGGGGCAGATTCGCGCGGGCCGCGTGGTGATCAACGGCATGGCCGACGATCCGCAGGCGCCGTGGGGCGGCTTCAAGTTCTCGGGCGTTGGCCGCGAATACGGCGCCTACGGCATCAGCGCCTTCGTGGAACCGCGAGCGATCCTCGAAGTCGCCTGATCCGCACGCCGCGAGGACTTCGATCATGACGCAACACGACGCTATTTCGCCCAGCGAGGCCGCCGACCGACTGGCGATCCGCGAACTGGTGGAAGCCTACGCCTACTGCGCCGACCGGCGCGATGCTGCGGGCCAAATGGCGCTCTTTACACACGACACCCATTTCGTCGTCTACATGGACGCCAAGGACCCGACGCCGTCCCAGGAGCTTCATTCCCGCGAGGCCCTCGCGCCGGTATTCGACGCTCTGAACCAATACCAGGCCACCATGCACTTCGTGGGCCAGAGCACGATCGCCTCGCTCACGACGGATGGGGCGACCGGGCAAGCCTATTGCCTCGCCCACCACCTGACCCTCGACGGGGACCGCCGCCGCCTCATGATCGCGACGCTTCGGTACGCCGACACCTTCGCCAAGGTGGACGGCGCCTGGCTGTTTGCCGAGCGCCGGCTCTATGTCGATTGGATCGAGGAGCGGGCTTTGTGACGACCGCCCGAGGTTCCACAGCGGTTGCCTTAGTGCTGGCCGTTGCGGGCGTCCTCGCGGCCTGTAGCGCCAGACGACCGCCTGGCCCGCCGCCTGCGCCAGAAGTTACGGCCATCACCGTCCAGGCGACCGAGGTTCCGAATGTGATCGAACTGCCGGGGCGGATCGAAGCGGTGCGCACAGCCGAGGTGCGCGCGCGCGTCGACGGCATTGTCCAGAGGCGGCTATACCAGGAAGGCAGCGACGTTCGCGCCGGCGCGCAGCTGTTTCAGATCGATCCGCGTGACATGCGCGCCGCGCTGGAGGCGGCCCAGGCGGATCTGCGCCGCACCGAGGCGGCGCGGATCAATGCGGCGCAAGTGGTGAGTCGCTATGAGCCGCTCGTCAGCCGCAAGGCGATCAGCGCCCAGGAATATGACGCGGCTGTCTCGACGCTTCACCAAGCGGAGGCGCAGGCCGCCCAGGCGCGCGCCTCCGCAGATCGCGCGCGCCTGCAGCTGAGCTACACCGACGTCAC
>Ga0070730_10004470_pt1 | contig 12256 bp, 12 predicted proteins | sample Coa_R1_3_FD_66447 | JGI IMG/M metagenome (GOLD analysis project Ga0070730, IMG submission 66447) | Surface soil microbial communities from Centralia Pennsylvania, which are recovering from an underground coalmine fire - Coalmine... | ecosystem: Environmental > Terrestrial > Soil > Unclassified ... | reverse complement strand
AACACGGCCTGTGTACGTTCAAGCCCGTCGTCGGCGGCTACGATTGCCCTTTCGATCGCCAGTGCAACTCCTGCGAGCACTTCGTGCTCACCGGCGCAGACTATGGCTACTGGAAACGACAGGAGCAGCGGTGGGCCACGCTGGCCGAAGGCGCTCCTGACGAAACTGCGCGCGACTACATCTACGGCGCATTTGAGAAGAGCTCCCAGGCCCTGGCCGGCCTTGAAAAGGCGCTTCTGGCACTCGGGTTGCTCGACCAGGCAAAGGAGCTCGATCTTCGCAGCCCACACCAGGACTTCTTTGACCCAATCTGGAGACAGGGTTGGCGCGCTGGGGACTTGGTCGACATCGGCTCCGGGAAGGAAGCCTCAGAGAACCACGAGCCGCTGACGAATGGACCTGGCAAGGACAACGGCAGCCGCGAGTCGTGAAGCACGTGCTGGTACCCAAAACACCGCACGCGTGCCCCGACCCGAACAGGCAATCGACGCCCGCAGGCGCGCTGCTGCTTCGAAGGTTGCGGCTGTTGAAAAGGCCATTAAGGCGCTCGGTCGGACCGGGGCTCCACTCACGCGGATGGTCGTCGCTCGCCTTGCCGGAGTATCACGCTCGTTCACCTACGAGAACGACGTGGCGAACCGGATGATTACTGCCGCACAGGCAATGAGCCAGGTCCGAGCAGACGATCGCATCGAAACGAGAACTGCCCACCAAGAAGCGTCCTGGAGAGAGCGGGCGCTCAATGCCGAAGATGAAATACGCAACCTTGGTCGGGAGCTTGCCACCCAGCGTCGGTTCGTCGGTGACTTACTGGGACAATTGCGAGAGCCGGATGGCACCTGGATTGAACAGGATCGGAACCGTCTTCGCCGGGAAAACGAGCAGCTTCTTTCCGAGCGGAACCAGCTTCTACGTGAACGAAACGAACTCCAACGGAGACTGGACGGCGCACGGGCGAACATCTCGCGTCTGAATGAGCATCGTGTTCAAGAGCTTTTTCCTGACGGTCCAAGAGCACCGAAGTAGCCTCTCTATTACGTGCGACGGCGATTCGCCGGCGTGACATACACGGTGAGCCGAACTGGTTCGTCCGACACTCACCCGTGGTGTGGCGCACATGTACGACACACCGCCGACCGATTGTGCCTACTGGAAAGAGGATCGGGACCACCAGGCCTGAGCAGTGAAGTGGACGAGGCACATGAGGCCCTGCGGAACCTGGTGCGTGCCCGCGCCGATGCCAAAGCCGATGAGCTGCGGGCCAAACACCGCTTGAGCAAGTTTCTGCTGCGGCAGGGTTGCCGGCCGCCCAGCGGCGTGCGCAACTGGTCCCTGCGCCACCTGCAGTGGCTGCGGCAGCTCGAGTTCGAGCACCTACCTGACCGCGTAGTCTTCGCCGATTACCTGGCCGAAGTCACGGCCGCGGGTGAACGCATCAAACGCTTGGAGGTGGCGCTGCACCAGTGCGCCCAAAGCTCGAGCCAGGTCGCGGTCATCGGCGCGCTGCAGGCCTTTCGCGGCATCGGCTTTCTCAGTGCGGTCACGCTGGTGGCCGAAGCGGGTGATCTGCGGCGCTTCCGCACTGCCCCCAGTTCATGGCCTACGCGGGGGTGGTGCCTTCCGAGTCGTCCAGTGGCGGCAAGCAGCAGCGTGGCTCGATCACGAAGACCGGCAACACCTTGTTGCGCCACGTCCTGGGTGAGGCGGCTTACCATGCGCGGCATGCGCCCCGCGTGTCGAGCACACTCAAGCAACGTCAGCGGGAGCTGCCACGTGAGGTGGTGGATCTTGCCTGGCATGCCCAGCTGGGGCTGCATGCCCGCTATCGCCATCTGAGCCTGCGCATCGGTTCAGTCAAGGCACTGACGGCGATCGCGCGCGAACTGGCAGGCTTCATCTGGGCCGCGGGCCACGTGCTCCAGGAGGTCCCGGCCGCGGCATGAACTGGGTTGGGTAGACGGCGCTGGTCGTGGTCGGGGCTGGCAGAGATTGCCGAGTATCCTCGTGCGCTCCTTTGTGGTATCGACCCACGTCCAGAAGTCTGAGGACACCTCGGTGACGAATCACTGTCATGCGGCTCCGGCGCAGCTGACCCGCGAATATCAGAGTGATCACCGTCGCTACGTCCTGACCCCGGCCACGACCTGCGCCGTTCACCCTGAGTCTCCACCCACCAACCCCTTGACAACACCCTTCCATATCAGGAGCTCAGCGGTATCCAGCCGTGGCTGACGCCCGCGGCCGCGGCCGGATTGGTGCTGATTCAACTCCTGGCGATCGGCTTCCACACCGGACGCGGCGAGTATGCAGCCCTGCCCGTCAACGTCGTGGTGGGTGCGTTGGCGGCATTCGTCGCCTACGGCCCAATCGCGCTGGTCCCTGCATGAACGTGACGACGCCTGCCTCGGAGCGCATCACGATCCCATGGCTGCCAGGTGCGACAGGGTCAGGAGCATTTATGCGGGCGATTGCGAGCACTCGAGCGGCGGCTGGGGTCGAACAGCCCCGAGGATGCACCTCAGCAGATCGTGCTCGAGCGCGCTTGCCGGCTCCGCAGTGTGCATCCGTCGGAACTGGCGCGCCTGGATCAGCGACACCACCAGCCAGGCGAGGGTATCGGGCGAGGCATCGTCGCGGATGGAGCCCTCGGCCTGGCCGCGTCGCAGGATGCCACTGATCACCCCGGCGGCATGCGCAACGCTACGGTGCAGCGCCTCCCGAACGCCCGCCTCGAGCTGGAGTCGGTGGGCATCGGCGAACAGGACGCCGAACATCGGGGCGGTGTGCAGCTGGTCGAGGTGCTCGGCGGCGAGGAGGTGAGACAACCAGCCGTGGACACTCCCGGATCGCTCAGCCACGTCGTTCAGGTAGTTTCCCGCCTCTCTGGATGCGCGTCCGAGGGCAGCGGCAAACAGGTCCGCCTTGGTGCCGAAGTTCTGGAAGATCACCGGCTCGGTGACGCCGACGCGGGCGGCGATGTCGGACATGCGCGTCTGATCGTAACCGGCACTGGCAAACATGGGGATGGCGACGTCGAGGATGGTCTCGCGCCGCGCCGCGGCGTCGAGCCGTTCGCGGCGAGGCCGCTGAGCAGGGCCGGCGGAGGCAGACGGGGGTGGCGCGCTCACCAGACGGCACCGGGGGCGAACAGGGGCACTGGGACTTGACAGCCGAGGTTAGCAGACACCATGCTTAGTCTAGACTAAGTTATGCTGGAGCTCCCGGGCCATGCCCGTCCACACGCCGCTCACGCACCTGTTCCCGAGCTCGTCGCATCCGGCCCCCACACGCGGCCACACGCTGGCCGCGCCGCGCTTCTACGAGACCTTTGCGAATGTCTTCTTCGTCGGTCGCCGACGCGCGACCTTTCAAGCGTTGATAGCAGCCGCCAGCGTCCAACCTGGTCAGCGCGTGCTGGACGTCGGCTGCGGCACCGGCTACTTCGCGCGCCTGCTCGCCCGCGCCGTTGGACCTGAGGGCCTGGTGGTCGGCGTCGATGCCTCGCCCGAGATGATCGGTTTCGCGCGCCGGACGGCGGGCCGCGCCGCGAATTGCCAGTTCCAGGTCGGGACAGCTGAAGCGCTGAGCTTTCCGGCCGAGCACTTCGACGTCGTCGTGTCCAGCCTGTTCCTGCACCATTTGCCGGCGGATCTGCAGGTGACCGCGCTGCGTGAAATGCGGCGTGTCCTGCGGCCCGACGGGACGCTGCTGGTGGCCGACGCGCAGATTCCCCGCGCGGGTCGATGGCACCTGCTCGCGGCGATCACCGGTCATCTTCGCATGGCGGAGATGGTGGCCCCCTTGGAACCGCTCGCCGCCGAGGCCGACTTCAGCGAGATCCAGTCAGGCGATCAGCCACCCTGGTTGCACTACGTGCGCGCTACCAAACGCGTGCCGGTCCGGCCAGCGTCGTGACGCCGGCTGGTTCCACCAACGGCCGCGAGCACTCGGCGATCCGCGCGCCGCGCGCCGTTCCCGCGTGGAAGCAGGGAGCGGTACGCGACGGGAGCTTGAAAAAAACCTTGATCCGCGCCGCTCATAGGGAGCTCGCTGTCATGTGCAGGCTAGTCGCGTCAAGCCGACTGTCGCTGGGTCCGGCAATGCCGCGGGCAGGCACGCGGCACTGCCGGATCCACCCGGCTACGACTGGGACTCAGTCCTCGCCGTCCTTGGTGTCTGACGGCACGAACCGCCACAACATCGACGTGCCGGCCGCCTGCTCGATGGCGATGCCGTAGTCACGCGACTTTACGGCCGCGTTGGGAAACTGCGTGGCGCCTCGCGCGCACCTGGTCGGGTCACTGGCATCGTCACAGCGGAACCCGCCAACGGCGCCGGAGTCTTTAGTGAAGAACCCACCGAAATCGACCACCCACATCGCCTTGCCAGACGGCGAAAACTTGAGGTCGAGCGGTCCGAGGAAGCCTCCAGTGTTGAGATTCGGCGAGCCGCCAGGCTGCACCTTGTTGTGGGCGAAGACCTTCTGGACGGTTCCGACGTAGGCACCGGCGCTGGTGGTTTCCACCTTGAGGCGCCGCACGTCTTTGCCAACCATCGCGGCTGGCACGCTCCCGAGCGGGAACTCCAGGTTGCCGAAGCCAGCGAAGAAAAAGTTGTGCAGCAACTCCGCGCCACCAAAGGCCTTGTTGCGACTGACGTCGATCCCGTCGGCGGAGATGTCGACGGTCGCCAGGGAGATCCCGGGCACAAACTCGGCATCGATCGCCTCTGGCACGACGTTGCCCTCGCGGAAGAGGTGGCCAGACGCATCCTCCAGGTAATCGAAGATTGCCGCCTGGCCGATGATCGCCTGGGCTGGCTGGGTCGCGGACCTCTTGGCCTGATTGCCGGTGAACACGCCCGCGTCTTGGGCGAGCGCGTTGTTACCCAGGCCGAATTGCGGATCGGCGCTCGAGAAGAAGTTGATCTGATTTGGCCAGCCCCAGTTGCGTGGCGGCACGCCGTTGACTTCGAATGGCCACACATCGTCGCTCCCATTGGCCAGCGGCCGCTGGCCGCGGACATCGACGTCGTTGTTGGTGAGCACAAGCTCACCACCGACGCCCGGCACATCCTTGGGCGCGATGACCATGCCATATGGGTTGCGGAAGCCCCATCCAGTCAAACGGATCGTCGGATTTGCCCCGTCAGCGTCAACCTCTGAATCGGCGCGAATGGCCATCGTCGAGCCACTGCACGGCAAGGTTCCGTGCACGATAACGCTCCCGTCTGCCTGTTCGTCGACCAGTGACGGCGCGCCCGGGATGTTCTTGACGGTCCGCTTGTAGCCCATCGTGAAGGGAAAGAACCGCTCGCCCGCCTTCGTCAGCTTGATGTCGAAGCACGGGATATCGCCGGCGCCTTCTCCGTCAACGGTGCCGCTATTGGTTGTCGTGCCTTGCTCGAACTCGACCCAGTCGTGGCCCTTGTCCTTGAAGAACACGAACGCGTCGTTCTGGTGATCGCCTTCGGAAGGCAGGTTGGCGGCCAACGCCACGCGCTCGCCATTTTCGGGGTTCACACGGTGCACGCGCCCACTCGGGAGGTTCGCTCCGGTGTGGTTCCCCTCCGGCCCTCCGCCGAAATCGTTGGCGTACAGGAACCCGTCGTTGAATGCCAGGCCGTCGATGTTCGTCCCGAAGTTGCCGAACTCGGGGTGCGGGCCGCCGTTGAAGCCGGCCTTTGTCGGGCCTCCGCTGACCGTACGAAGCCTGTCGCACTTGCCTGACGTATCAAGGCCAACCTCGAAAATACCGGTCGTGTTCTCTTCAGTCACGACCGGACCGACAGCCGGATCGAGGTTCTGTGGTCCGGTGACGGTGTTGTTGAAGCCCTCGGGGGCCGTCGCGACGTACAGTCCGCCTCTCGGGATTTCCGCGTCGCCGAAGGTCATCGCCGCCACGTTCCCCGGCAGCAGATAGGGCGCCTGCGGTGGCTGCGCGTACGGGCCGCGTGGATCCTGCCCGCGGCCGAAGCACGCAATACTGACCTTGAACTGGTCCGGGAACTCCAGGACAAGATTACCCGGGTCCGCCTTCTGACCCGTTTGCGGGTACAGCCTGGTGCGGGCCGTGGTGACCTCGGCGGCGCTCAGCGGCGCTGGATGAAACACCGGCAGGTAACCCGCCGCGCCCTGGTAACCGTCCTGGTAGACGTTTGAATTGTCGTCGTTCGAAGTCGAGGCGCCGGAATCGGCGCCAATCACGGCGAGTGCCGTGGTCAACGGGCCGAGCATGCCGACCGCGACCGCGATCGAAGCAATCAGTATTGGCCCCTGTGGTCGACGAGTTCCAGACACGAACCTTCCCACCACCTTTTCAGAAGAAAGTACGCGGCCCCGTGGCGGTCGCACCCGCCCAGGCGTCGACGAAGACAGTCTCTCTACTCGGCGGGCGCGAAAGCCTCACCACCTTTCCGCGGCATTTTTTCCGCAGCCGAACCTCGCCCGAGGTCGGTGCTGGATCGCCCGCGCGCTCGCCCGGGATGACGGAATGATCATTGTTATGCGCGGCTACCGTTGTGTAAATGGTGCATGACGTTTGTGACGCCGGCTGCACGCTTTGGGCTCGAGGTTGGGCCGCTGCTCCGCTGCGTTTGCCTGTCCCACCTCCGCTGGAGAATAGTTAAGCGTGAGTGAGGTCGACGTGACGAAGATCGCCATTCTCGACGACTACATCGGGGTCGCCCTGGACTACGGCGACTGGACCGTGCTACCCGACGACGCGAAGATCACCGTTTACCGCGAGGCGATCCCGCCGGAGCGCCTCGTCGACGAGTTGTCCGATTACGAGATCGTCGTCATCACCCAGCAGCGTGCACGCTTTCCCCGGGCGGTGCTCGAAGGCCTCGCCAAGCTCAAGCTGATCGTTTGCAACGGCCGGACGAGCAATGTTGTCGACCACCAGGCGCGGGTCGAGCGGGGGATCTTGCTGTGCGGCACCGCCGAGACCGGGCAAGGCGCCGCGGTGCGCTCGCTCGACTACCAGACGCCCCGCGGTCTGCCAACGCCGTCCGAACTGGCGTGGGCGCTCATCTTCGCCGTTGCGAAGCGGACCGGCATAGAGGACCGCGGCATTCGAGCCGGTGGCTGGCAGGCCGGGTTCCCCATCCCGCTCGCCGGCAAGACCCTCGGTCTTCTCGGCGCGGGCCACCTCGGCGGCGCGATGGTCCCGGTCGCGAGGGCCCTGGGCATGGACGTCGTCGCGTGGAGCCAGAATCTGACCGAGGAGCGATGTGCGGAGCTCAACGTGACCAGAGTCACCAAGGACAAACTCGTGTCGTCCGCGGACGTCCTCGGAGTCTTCCTCGTCTTTTCGGAGCGCTCGCGCAACACGCTGCGTGCCAGCGACTTCGCCAGGATGAAGCGCGGCGCCATCCTGGTGAACATCTCCCGCGGGCCGATCGTCGAGGAGGCGGCCCTGGTCGAGGCGCTCCGGTCCGGTCACCTCGCCGGTGCCGGTCTCGACGTCTTCGACCGTGAGCCGCTGCCCGCGGATCACCCGTTTCGATCGCTCGACAACGTCGTCGTCACCCCACACGTGGGCTACGTCACCGAGCACCTCTTCCGCACCGCGTGGCAGCGGATGGCGGAAGACGTGGCGGCATACCTCGCCGGCGCACCGATCCGGGTGGTGACCGATCCCGCGGACTGTCCGCCGATGGCGCCGCAGTGATGCTCGCCGTCCTGCAGGAGTTCGATTGCAGCACGGGGACCTCACGGCTGAGGTAGCCTCGGTCCTGGCGTAAACGGACATACCCTGGCGCGTTCGGGAGTGCAGCATGCCGTACATCGTGGATTTCAACACTGTATCGACCGTCGGACTGGAGTCGTCGCCTGTCGCGGCGGCGCTGGCTGGTCTGCGGGCAAACGAGGCCCGCTACTTCAAGAACAAGTACGACCACGTCTTCGCGGTGGAGTCTGCGAGCGACGCGAAGTCGACCATCGACTGGGTGCACCGAATCCTCAAAGAAGAACGCGGCCTCGTCATCTCGTCTCGCCCGCTCGAAGCCACCTCGTTCCAGGTCGAGAACATCCGAATGGCCTACGTCTTCTACGAGAGCGGTCTGTCGATCAACGTGATGTATACCGTCGATGCCCCCGGGAAGCGGGCGGTCGGGTTCAAGCTCTCCGACGGGATGGAAGTCCCCGCGGAGCTCGCCTCGCGGTTCAAGTTCGCGCGGCAGAAGTCGAGGCTGGCCGGAACGATTCGCGGTTCCTTCTTCGAGATCAAGAACGAGTACTAGTTGGTGTCTTGCTCCGGTGGTGAGTCAAGCCCGACGCTGTGAAACTCGTGCTTTGGGTGCTTGAGAATTACCCCAGCATCGGTCACGCCATCGACCGCGTTTGGAGGCACATACAGGTGCTTGCCGAGCCCAAACGGCCCCGTTTTCACCTCGATGACCTCGCGATCCACGCGGGCGACCGTACCCACCTTCTCACCCGAGACGTCGCAGACGTCCAGGCCGGGCGCGATCTGATGCACTGACTGCTCGCGATCGTTCAACATTGCAGTCATCTCCACTCCAGGTATCGACCATCGCGCGGTCAAACCTGCATGGTTTGTACAACTCCGAGTGTCGCACAGGTGTGGTGGCACGGCAAGTCCCGACGCGGTCCCAACATTGTGCAGGCTCGAAGCGAGGCACGGTTTGTGCTTTTGGATCGCATCCACCGCGCCGATGACCCTGGACACCACCAATCCGCTCGAGACGGCCGCGGCGGCCGGACTGCGGTATGTAACCGACGACAGTCCAGGCATTCGGCGGACGCGGAGCGGAGAACGCTTCAGCTACGCTGGTCCAGATGGGCAGCGGATCCACGACGCGCAGGTACTCGAGCGCATCGCGTCGCTGGTGATTCCGCCTGCATGGACCGACGTATGGATCTGCCCTGAGCCGAGAGGCCACATCCAGGCCACGGGCCGCGATGCTCGAGGTCGCAAGCAGTACCTGTATCACGCTCGGTGGCGCGAAGTCCGCGACGCGGCCAAGTACGAGCGGCTGGCGGCATTCGGTGAGGCCCTGCCCCGCATCCGCCAGCAGGTCGACCGTGATCTCCGCCAGCACGGAACACCGCACACCAGAATCCTCGCGACGGTGGTAAAGCTGCTCGAGGAAACCTCCATACGCATCGGCAACGACGAATATCGACGCCAGAACCGCTCATTCGGACTGACGACGCTGCTCAATCGGCACGCCCGCGTCCGCGGCGCGTCCATCCGCTTCGAATTCAAAGGCAAGAGTGGTAAACAGCACAGCGTCAAACTCAACGATGCGCGCCTGGCTCGCATCGTCAAGCAGTGCCAGGATATCCCCGGCCAGCGGCTGTTTCAGTACATCGGTGACGATGGCGAGCGGCACTCGATCGAGTCTTCGGACGTGAATGACTATCTGCGGCGGATCAGCGGCGATGACTTCACGGCCAAGGACTTCCGCACCTGGAACGGGACCGTTCTCGCGCTGCGATATCTCCGAGCATGCACACCACCGTCGGCGGCGTCCGTCGGCAAGCGACTGGTCAGCGAGGCGATCAAGAACGTTGCACACGATCTCGGAAACACGCCCGCGGTGTGCCGCAAGGCGTATGTTCACCCGTCGGTCGTCAACGCTTACCTGACCGGCGCGCTGGCCGCGGATACGGCCACGCCGGAACGCACGCCCGCGGCAGCACTGACCGACGAAGAACGATGCGTCTTGAACTTGCTGGAGGAAACCTCACCGCCGGGCCGTGCTGCAGCCTGACAACGCCGTCCACTGCGCACGGTCCCGCAGGCGATCCGAAGAGACTCCAGGTTGCTGAGCTAAGGACGGTCGCTCAGAGCGCTCGCTGCTCCTCCCGCACCTCATACGCCTCGGGTTGCAGTTGAGCATGCTGCCGCCACGCCGCGATGAATCGGCGGGCCTTGTCAGCATCGAGGTCCAGCGGTGACCCTGGCAGGGCCGTCAGGACGATGCTGGCTACATCCCGGTCGACGATGTCGACGATGCAGTACACGTCTCCCTGCGCAAGCAAGGAGAATCGCTCGAGTGGGATACCCAGGCCAACTTCACGCATGCCGGCCATACTGCAGACCGCGTGCCGACCGGGCGTGGCCCGCCCGGCTACGGGGTTTGCTTCTGCCGAACCTCGATTTTTCCGTCCCGTATTCGGGCCTCGAATGCCCGTTGCGGGACAGTCGCGGGTCCCTGCTGGACACGTCCGTCGTGCAGATTGAAGCGCGAATGATGCCACGGGCATTCAACACAATCGTCCGCGACCAGCTTGCCCTCGGCCAGTGGGCCGCCGGAGTGCGAGCACGTGCCCCCGACGGCCAGGATCAGGTCGCCGCGGCGCAGGAGCACGAGCGGAACATCCTGATTGTCCAGCCGGATCCGACCTGGTGACAGCACCCCATCCCTGAACTCGGCAGCATCAGCCACCACCTGGAACTCTGACGCCGGCGGCTCGAATGCATTGCGACTGACGCCGGTTCCGAGCACATACACCAATTCGCCGCCAAGCCAACCAGAGACGGCCGCCAACGATGATCCGAGCGTCGACAGAAGGATGCCCAGCCCGCGCCTGCTCCGTGCGCGCGCACCGAGCGAGACCACCACCAATCCGAGCGCCGCGGCGTTCAGCATGCCGTGCACGAATCCAATGCGTCGCTGTTCGTCGGTGATCTCCAGCCAGTCCGCGGCGCCGGCCAATGCCGTCGGAATCGCCGCCAGACTGCCCAGCGCCAGGGACGCGTCGGCTGCCTCCTCGAAGCCGATCAGGTCGAACACGACCCCGGCGGTCCAGGCTCCCAGCGGAATGTCAGTCAGCGCAGGATGAAGCGAGTGACCCAGCCAGACGCCGTGAAGAAAGTCTTTGAGTTGCTGCCCCAACGGGCCAGTTTCGTGCACGGCGGAGGCCAGGGGGCCTTGCAGGGCTTTGGCCGCGGTATCGAGAGACTCGCCGTTTTCGGCGATCGCGCTGGAGAGCCGCGCGGTGATGGCTCGGACCGGATCGGGTGGGGTCATATGGGTCTCCTACCGGGCATTGTCAGCCCATTGTCAGCCGCCACGCGCGGCCAGCGCTGAACCGCAGGCGACTCCGGCGCCGTCCTGGCCGCGGCTGGTTGGGCTCAGGGTGCCTGCGGCTGGCGTCTACCTGCAAACCATGGGCCACGGGCCAGATCAACCCGGGCACCAGCTCGCCAGCGGCGTTGGCACCGGGATTGCTAGACCCTCGCAAACATGGCCCTGCAAATCACTGTCAACGGGCAGCAGCGCTCCGTAGATGCGCCACCCGATACGCCGCTGCTGTACGTCCTGCGGAACGATCTCGGTCTGGCCGGACCGAGATTCGGGTGCGGCCTCTCACAGTGCGGCGCATGTACTGTTCAGGTGAATGGCCGCCCCATCCGCTCCTGCGTCACGCCGCTGTCGCGCGTCGGTGAGCAGCCCGTGGTCACGCTGGAAGGGCTGGGCACGCCTTCGGCCCCACACGCGCTGCAGCAAGCGTTTATCGATGAACAGGCCGGCGAGTGCGCCTTCTGCGTAAACGGCATGATCATGGTGGCGGCCGGTCTCCTGGCCCACAACGGCGCGCCGACGGAAGCCGAGATCAAGCAGGCGCTGAACGGCAACCTGTGTCGGTGTGGGGCGCACTTGCGGTTCGTGCGCGCGGTGCAGCGCGCCGCGGGGACATTGGCGTGACGCCGCGGCCGGTCTCCCGCCGTGCCTTTCTGGGCGGCTCGGGGGCCCTGGTCGTCAGTTTCGGCCTGATGCGGGTTGTTCGGGCCCAGACGATGCCTGGTCCAGCGGCGGCCCCAGGTCCTCGCGCCAGCGGCCCATTCGACCCGAAACAACTGGACTCCTGGCTCGCCGTTGGCCAGGATTCCAGGGTTACCATCTTCAGCGGCCGAGTCGAACTGGGCACCGGCACGCGCACCGCCCTGGCGCAAATCGCGGCCGACGAACTGTACGTCCCGTTCGACCGCATCACCATGATCCAGGGCGACACCGCCCGGGCGCCTGACGAGGGCTACACCGCCGGGAGCAAGACGATCCAGGTGGGTGGTGTCAACGTCCGCAAGGCGGCCGCCGAGGCCCGCCAGGCACTGCTCGAGATGGCCAGCGCGCGCTTTGGCGAATCACAAACCAATCTGAGCCTGAACGACGGCGTCATATCGGTTCAGAGCGATCCATCGCGGCAGGTCGCATATGGTGAGTTGATCGGCGGCAACGTCTTCAACCGCGCGATCTCCGACCAGACACCATTGAAGGATCC
>Ga0070730_10004469_pt1 | contig 12257 bp, 9 predicted proteins | sample Coa_R1_3_FD_66447 | JGI IMG/M metagenome (GOLD analysis project Ga0070730, IMG submission 66447) | Surface soil microbial communities from Centralia Pennsylvania, which are recovering from an underground coalmine fire - Coalmine... | ecosystem: Environmental > Terrestrial > Soil > Unclassified ... | reverse complement strand
CAAAGCAGGCCTTCACACTCCGGCAGAATCCGACCTTCGGCCGGGGTCACGTGCTTCCCCTGCTTCTGCACGGCGACGCGGCGTTCGCCGGGCAGGGCGTGGTGGCGGAGTGCTTCAACCTGATGGGCATCCGGGGCTATCGCACCGGCGGAGCGATCCACTTCATCGTCAACAACCAGATCGGTTTCACGACCAGCCCGAACTACAGCCGCACGAGCCCCTACCCTTCCGACACCGCCCTGATGGTGGAGGCGCCCATCTTCCACGCCAATGGCGACGATCCCGAGGCCGTCACGTTCGCCGCCAAGGTGGCGATTGAATACCGCCAACAGTTCGGCAAGGACGTGGTCATCGACATGTTCTGCTATCGCCGGTTTGGTCACAACGAGGGCGACGACCCGACGATGACCCAGCCGCTGATGTACAAGAAAATCAAGGCGCATCCGTCGACGCGCGAAATCTACTCCGAACGACTGATCGCCGAGAGCGTGGCCACGGCGACCGAGATCGAAGGCTGGGTGGCGGAATTCGCCGCCTTCCTCGACGCCGAGTTCGAGGCAGGCAAGAGTTGGCATGCCGACAAGGCTGACTGGCTGGATGGCAACTGGGCGGGACTGGCCCTGGCCGATGGCGAGGAGCGGCGCGGAAACACCGCCGTGCCCCTCCAAAAGCTGCGCGACCTAGGCATGAAGTTCACCGCCATCCCCTCGGATCTGGACGTCCACAAGACGGTCGCCCGGGTGATCGAGGCGCGCCGCGCCACCATCGAATCGGGCGAGAACATCGACTGGGCGGCCGGCGAGCACCTGGCTTTCGCCAGCCTGCTCGACCAGGGGGTCCCGGTGCGCCTGTCGGGGCAGGACAGCGTGCGCGGCACCTTCGTCCAGCGTCACTGCGACTTGATCGACCAGACCACCGAGCGCCACTACACGCCGCTCCTTCACCTCCGCCCGGGACAGGCGCATTTCGAGGCCCTGGATTCGGCCTTGTCGGAAGAGGCGGTGCTCGGCTTCGAGTACGGTTTCTCCCTCACCGACCCGAAGACCCTGACCATGTGGGAAGCCCAGTTCGGCGATTTCGCCAACGGCGCCCAGGTGTTGATCGATCAATTCATCTCGTCGGGCGAGCGCAAGTGGCTGCGGATGTCCGGCCTGGTCATGCTGCTGCCGCACGGTTACGAAGGCCAGGGTCCCGAACACTCGTCCGCGCGACTGGAACGCTACCTGCAGCTCTGCGCCGAGGACAATCTGCAGGTGGTCAATTGCACGACCCCGGCCAACTACTTCCATGTTCTGCGCCGGCAAATGATGCGCGAATTTCGCAAGCCATTGATCGTGATGACGCCGAAGTCGCTGCTGCGGCACAAGAAGGCGGTCTCCGCCCTCACCGACATGGCCGAGGGTTCGTCCTTCCACAGGGTGTTGTGGGACGATGCCGAGTATTGCCGCCACACCACGACGACCTTGAAGTCCGATGACGAGATTCGACGCGTCGTCCTGTGCTCGGGCAAGGTCTACTACGATCTTCTGGACGATCGGGAAAAGCGCGGCATCGACGACGTCTACCTGATGCGATTGGAACAGTTCTACCCCTGGCCGATGAAGTCACTCAGCACCGAGCTGGCGCGGTTCAAGAACGCCGAACTGGTCTGGTGCCAGGAAGAGCCCAAGAACATGGGCGGCTGGATGTTCGTCGATCCATGGCTGGAGCTGACTCTCGCTAAGCTCAACGTCGCGGCCACGCGCGCCCGCTATGTGGGACGGCCCGCCTCGGCCTCGACCGCTGCGGGCCTGATGAGTCGGCACACCAAGGAACTGCAGACCTTCCTCGCCCAGGCGTTCGCCTGAGATGAACACCATTCTGGCGACGGGTCGCGCCCGCCTCGGCGCGAGGGGCCCAGTCGTCTACAAGAAAATGCTGGAGACCGCATGACGGACATCATGACCCCCGCGCTCGGCGAGTCGGTCACCGAGGCGACCGTGGCCCGGTGGGCCAAGCACGCCGGCGAAGCCGTCAGGCGCGACGAACTGCTGGTCGAGCTGGAGACCGACAAGGTCAGTCTCGAGGTGGTGGCTCCCGAGGATGGCGTTTTGAGCGAAGTCGACGCTGAAGAGGGCGCGACGGTGGTGCCGGGCCAACGGCTAGGCCGCGTCGAGTCCGGATCGGCCGGCCAATCGCCCGTCCCCGCCCAGAGTTCGCCTGTGGCGACGGCGCCTCCTGTTCCGCCACCGGCCGCTGCGCCGCCGCCGTCCGGCGCCCCGGCGGCGCCCGCACGCGCGCTGTCGCCGTCCGTGCAGCGTATCGTGGTCGAGAACGACCTGGACCCCTCGACGATCGCCGGAGGCGGTCGCGACGGCCGGATCACAAAGGGTGACGCCCTGGCCGCGGTCGAGGCCAAGCAGGCGTCGCCGGTCCTATCCCCGCCTCAACCCAACCCGACTCCGGCCCCGGCGATTGGCGAGGCCGTCCCGACCGTTCCGCCGCGCGCGTTGGGCGCGCGCGAGGAGCGCGTCCGCATGACGCGCCTGCGCCAGACGATCGCCAGGCGTCTGAAGGAGGCGCAGCAGACCGCGGCCATGCTGACCACCTTCAACGAGGTGGACATGAGCGCGGTGATGGCGCTGCGCAACCAGTACAAGGACGCCTTCGAGAAGCGCCACGGTGTGAAGCTTGGTTTCATGGGACTGTTCGTGAAAGCCTGCGTCGCCGCTCTCAAGGAAGTGCCGTCGGTCAACGCCGAGATCGATGGACAGGACCTGATCTTCAAGAACCACTACGACATCGGCGTGGCCGTCGGCACTGAGCGGGGGCTCGTCGTGCCGGTAGTTCGCGACGCCGACGCCAAGAGCATCGCCGAGATCGAGGCCGCCATCGCCGCCCTGGGCAAGAAGGCGAGGGACGGCGCCCTCGCCATGGAGGACCTGCAGGGCGGCACCTTCACCATCTCCAACGGCGGCGTCTATGGCTCGCTGATGTCCACGCCGATCCTCAACGCGCCCCAGTCGGGCATATTGGGGATGCATAAGATCCAGGACCGACCGATGGCGATAAACGGTCAGATGGCGATCCGGCCGATGATGTATCTCGCGCTCTCCTATGATCACCGGGTGGTGGATGGACAGGGCGCGGTAACGTTTCTGGTGAAGGTCAAGGATCACGTAGAAGACCCGCAGCGTCTGCTGCTGGAAATCTAGACGCCAACGTTTCGACGGGCCTGTTCATGCGGCTGACCACCCGCCAACGCGCCTCCTGGTTGGCCCATCTGTTCAAGGCCTCGACCCAGCAGCACCATGGCGAGCTTCGCGCGCTGTTCGCGCCCCACGTTCCACCTGACGCTGTGGTCGTCGATGTCGGCGCCCACGCCGGCCAGTTCTCCAAGCTGTTCGCGCGCATGGCCCCGGCAGGACACGTCTACGCCTTCGAGCCGTCCGCCTATGCGCGGTCGATCATGACTCCGGCCCTCCGGCTCAACAGGATCATGAACGTCACGCTGACCGCCGCGGGACTGTCGGACTCGGTTGGCCGCCTGACGCTCCATACGCCCCTCAAGCGTTCGGGCGCTTTGGGATTCGGGGTCGCACACCTGGGCGCCGCCGGAGCCGACAGCGACACCATCGATCAGACGGTCGAACTGACCACGCTGGACGATTTTGCCGCCCTCGAGGGTCTCGAGCGTCTCGACCTGATCAAGGCCGACGTGGAGGGGTGGGAGATGAGGGCTCTGAAGGGTGGCCAGGAGACGCTGGCGCGGTTTCGTCCCAGCCTCTACCTCGAGATCGACGAGGCGCTGCTGTCCCGCGCCGGAGATTCGCCAGGAGCTTTGTTCGACTGGCTCGGCGCCCTGGGCTATCGCGGCTACCAGGCGCCCGACGCCAGGCCCGCTCCACGGTGGGCCGGCACGGGCGACTATCTCTTCACAGCGACGCGACGGCCCTGACTTTGCCTTTGGCGCCGGCCAGGAGATCGGCGCGCGGACGACCATACGAGAGGACGGAACATGGCGGACTACGACGTAATCATCATCGGTGGCGGACCGGGCGGCTACAACGGCGCCATCCGCGCCGGCCAACTGGGCCTGAAGGTCGCCTGTGTCGAGAAGCGCGAGACGCTGGGAGGCACTTGCCTGAACGTGGGCTGCATCCCCTCGAAGTCGCTCCTCCACGCCTCGGAGTTGTTCGAAACGGCGGTGAAGGATTTCGCGGGATTTGGCATCGAGGTGACCCCGAAACTTAACCTGCCCACGATGATGAAGCAGAAACTCGACTCCGTCGGCCAACTCACCAAGGGCGTCGAGTTCCTGTTCAAGAAGAACAAGGTCGACTGGATCAAGGGCTCGGGCCGACTGGCGGGCGCGGGTCGGGTGGAGGTGACCGCGGCGGACGGCGCCAAGAGGACGATCGAAGGGCGGGCGATCATCATCGCCTCGGGGTCGCGGCCCTCTCCCTTGGCGGGTGTCGAGGTGGACCAGCACCGCATCGTCGACTCGACCGGGGCGCTCGGGTTGCCCGAGGTCCCGGCGTCGCTGATCGTGATCGGCGCCGGCGTCATTGGCCTGGAGCTGGGCTCCGTGTGGAGACGGCTGGGCGCCAAGGTGACGGTGGTCGAGTTTCTCGACCGGATCACGCCGGGCCTGGACCAGGAAACGGCCAAAGTTCTGCAGCGCGCCCTCACGCGGCAGGGCGTGACCTTCAAGCTGGGGGCGAAGGTCACCGGCGCGACCACGAAGACCGACGGGGTCGACCTGACCTTCGAACCCGTCGCCGGGGGCGCCGCGCAGACGCTCAGCGCGGAGTATGTATTGCTGGCGATCGGTCGCCAACCGTACACGGACGATCTGGGTCTGGAGTCGGCGGGCGTGGGGACCGACGCGCACGGCTTCATCGAGACCGATCACTTTCGGACGAGCGCGCCCGACATCTATGCCATCGGCGATGTGACGCATGGTCCGATGCTGGCCCACAAGGCCGAGGACGAGGCCGTCGCCTGCGTGGAGATCATCGCCGGGAAGGCCGGGCATGTGAACTACGACGTGATCCCGAACGTCATCTACACCTTTCCCGAGGTCGCCACCGTCGGCAAGACGGAGGAGGAGCTCAAGGCCGCGGCCGTGGAGTACAAGGTGGGCAAGTTCCCGTTCACCGCCAACTCGCGCGCCAAGGTCAACCACGAGGCGGACGGCTTCGTGAAGGTGCTGGCGGACGCCAAAACAGACAGGGTCCTCGGCGTGCACATGATCGGCCCTGACGTCAGCGAGATGATCGGAGAATATTGCGTCGCCATGGAGTTCTCCGCGGCCTCGGAAGATGTCGCCAGAACCTGCCACCCGCACCCGACCCGCTCAGAAGCCCTGCGTCAGGCTGCCATGGGCGTGGAGGGCTGGACGATGCAGGCCTGATCGCAAGATCAGGCGCGTGGGTGGGCGCCTGCGTAGGCCTCCAGGAGGCGAGCTGCGTCGACGGCGGTGTAACGCTGTGTGGTCGACAGGGAGGCGTGACCAAGGAGTTCCTGGATCGACCGCAAGTCCGCGCCCGCGCCGAGCAGGTGGGTCGCGAACGCGTGGCGCAGCGCGTGCGGTGTCGCGCGTTCGGAAAGGCCCAGCCGACATCGGAGACGTTGGACGAGCCCCTGAACCTGGCGAGGGCGCAGAGGACCGCCCCGATCGGCGCGGAAGAGCGCGTCCTGGCCTTCCAGGTTGAAAGGCAGAACCAGCAGGTAGGCCTCCACCTCCGCCCGCACGAGCGGCAGCACTGGGACGAGCCTGGTCTTGCCGCCCTTGCCCCGGACCCTCAGCGACTGCGGAAGGGGCGCATCTTGCCGCTCGAGAGCCAGCGCCTCGGAAATCCGCAGACCACATCCCCACAAGAGGGTGAGCACTGCGCGGTCACGGGCTCCGCGCCAGGCGGGCGCCTTCTCATCCGAGGCCTCGTCAATCAGCGCTCGGGCCTGAGCCTCGGACACCGGGCGGGGCGCCCCCGGCCTGATCTTCGGCCCGCGCACGAGCGCGACGGCCTCGTTTGGCGTCGCGAGCCGGCGATCGAGAAAGCGGTGGAAGGATCGAATGGCCGACAAGGCCTGCGACAGCGACCGTGGCGACAGGCTCCTGGGACCGGCGCGTCGACTGGCAAGGTAGGCGCGAAGCTCCGCCGCGCTCACCTGGCCGAGAACGGCAAGAGAGATCAATTCGCCCCGGTGGCGCTGGAGGAAAGAGACATAGGCCCGCACACAGCCCTCGTAGGCTCCTAGCGTACGCGGACTGGCGCGCTGCTCGCGTTCGAGATGGTCCAGCCAGGCCCTCAGGGCCTCGCCGGCGGTCAGGGGCGCGGCCATCGTTCGGCCGTGCGCTCAACCACTTTCGCGAGAAATACGACCAGTTCGGCGCCCATTTCCGGCGTGAAGGCGCCCGCATCGATAGAGCCGAAAGCGATCACGCCTTGCCGGGGAGGCCGCCACATGCGCATTCGCGCAAGTGCGGCGCTCTCGATCACCGGGGCGAGCCCCCCGAAGAGACCGGCGGCCGTGGGGAGTCGCCCCAGCCGCGAATCCACTCCGTCGCCCAGGATGAGATCCGTCTGGCCTTCCACCAGCGTCACCCAGCCCGATGGTGTCTCGCCCCCTTCGACCGCCAAACCACCGACGGCCAGGCCGAAGCGAAGTCGCGCCAGTTGATCCACGCGCTCGGCCACGTCCTCCAGGCTTTCGGACCGGAGGACATCGATCACGGCGGCGTGGGTCTGGGCCTGGGCGGCGAAGTTGGCGCGCGCCATGGTTTCCAGCCGCTTTCGTGCGCTCGACTCACGCTCATGGGCCGCGCTTACGCGTGAGAGGGCGACGGGACCGAAGTCGACGATATTGGCCGCGTCGAGACGAAGACCCAGTTCCGCCAGCAGCTGAGGGTCGCCGCGCAACCAATCAGGATTGCCGCGCAACAGCCCCCGCACCACCTCCAGGTTCCCGACTCGCGAGGGATCCGCAACAAGGGGCGTGTCATTCGCGTCCATCGACATGATCGGTCTGGTCCCCTCGGATAACGACTCGCGGCCTCGCGGGCCCGACCCGACAGGATCACCACCGGCACGGTTAACGGCCGGTAGACATGTCTCGACGGAACCTCCAATTCGAGCCATGACCGGACCATGGACGCCAAGAGTGACAACGCCGCGTCGACGGGGCGAGTCGTCTCAGTCCTCATGCCGCTGCCCCTGCCGGAGGCCTTCGACTATGCGGAACCGGAAGGCATGGCCCTGCGCGAAGGCGACATCGTCGCCGTGCCGCTCGGCCCCCGATTGGTACGCGGCGTAGTTTCCGGCGTACGCAACGCCCCCGGAGGCAACCGTGCGCTGAAGCCGGTCGCCGCGCGCCTGGATGGGCCGCCCCTGCCGCCAGGAAGCCTGGCCTTCGTCCTCTGGTCGGCCCGCTACTCGGTCGAGGTCCCTGGCGCCCCCTTGGCGATCGCGCTGCGTGGTCTCGGCGGCGCCCGCGCGAGACCCGAACGGCGGCTGGTCGCCACGGCCTCGCCGCCTCTTCGCGAAACGCCGGCCCGCCGCAGGGCCCTGCAGCTGGCCGTCGAACCCGTGGCGCGCGCCGCCTTGGCCCGGGCGGCCGGCGTCTCCGACAGCGTGATCAAGGGTTTGCTGGACCAGGGGGCCCTGGCGACCATCGAGATCGACGGGCGTGTCCCGTTTTCCCCGCCAGACCCGTTTCGGCCTGGAGCGCCGCTGAACCGCAGCCAGGCGGCGGCCGCGGACCAGCTCTCGGCGATGGTGAGTGAGGGCCGATTCGGCGCCGCTCTCCTGGACGGCGTCACGGGATCGGGAAAGACGGAGGTCTATCTGGAGGGCGCGGCGGCGGTGCTGGCGGGGGATCCAGGGGCACAGGTGCTGGTGCTGCTTCCTGAGATCGCCCTTACCCAGGCCATCATCGACCGTTTTGCGGACCGGTTCGGGGCGGCGCCGGCAGAGTGGCACTCGGGCGTCTCTCCCACCCGAAGACGCGACGTCTGGGAGGCGGTGGCCCTGGGCGAGGCCCGAATCGTCGTTGGCGCGCGATCAGCGCTGTTCCTGCCCTTCGCGCGGCTCGGAATGATCATCGTGGATGAAGAGCACGATGGTTCCTACAAGCAGGAAGAGGGTTTCATCTATCATGCCCGCGATCTCGCCGTCGCTCGCGCGAAGATCGCCGACTGCCCCGTGGTTCTCGCCTCGGCCACGCCCTCACTGGAGACGCTGTGGAACGCCCAGAAGGGCCGCTACCGCTGGCTGCGGCTGACGGATCGTCACGGAGCAGCCGCGATGCCGAAGATCGAATTGCTCGACCTGCGCGAAGCGCCGCCTGATCCTGGACAATGGCTTTCTCCCAAGCTCACCGCCGCCATGGCGGAAACCCTCGCCCGCGGAGAGCAGTCCCTGCTGTTTCTCAATCGACGAGGATATGCCCCACTGGTGCTCTGCCGAGGCTGCGGTGAGCGCATGAAGGCCCCCGACAGTGATTCATGGCTGGTGGAGCACCGCTATAGCGGCCGCCTTGTCTGCCATCTGACGGGCTTCTCGATGGCCAAGCCCGAGCGCTGCCCGCATTGCGGGGCGATACACAGCCTGATCTCGATCGGACCGGGTGTGGAGCGCGTCGAAGAAGAGGCGCGCCTGAAGTTTCCGGATGCGCGGCTCGCCGTCTTCTCGTCGGACACCGCGGCGACGGCGCGGGACGCGCGGGCCATGATAGAGGCGATGGCGCGAGGTGAGTTCGACATCATGGTCGCCACTCAGGCCGCTGCGAAGGGACACAACTTTCCCCGCTTGACACTGGTCGGCGTTGTGGACGGCGATCTGGGTCTGAGGGGGGGCGACCTGCGGGCCGCCGAACGAACCTATCAGCTTCTGACCCAGGTCTGCGGGCGCGCCGGCCGGTACGACCGGCCCGGACGAGCCCTCGTGCAGACCTGGGCCCCAGACCACCCTGTGATGAGCGCCATGGCCGCCGGCGATCGCGAGGGCTTCCTGGCCGTGGAACTCTCGGAACGGCAGGCGGCCGGACTGCCCCCGTTCGGCCGACTCGCCGCGGTGATCCTGTCCGGCCCCGATCCGAGGCAGCTCGAGACCTTCGCCCGAGCCGCCGCCGCCGCCGCACCCAACGGCGATGGCGTGAACGTATTCGGCCCCGCCGACGCGCCTCTTGCGCTCGTCCGCGGCATGAGGCGAAAGCGGTTCCTGGTGCGAGCCGACCGGTCGGTGGACCTTCAGGCGTTCCTGGAGACCTGGCGCTCCCGCATGGCGCCGCCATCCCAGATTCGCGTCACCATCGATGTTGACCCCTATAGCTTCCTGTAGCGGCTCCTTCATGCGTCCCCATCGGCGGTTGATCGCCGTCGCGAACGACGACCATATGGCCGCATGTCTCAGTTCCTAACGGGCGAGGGCCTGGCTTCCTTCGCGACCCTCACCTTCCTGGAAGTGGTCCTGAGCATCGACAACATCGTTTTTCTGGCCGTCGCCGTTCAACGGCTCGCGCCGGAGCAACGGTCGACCGGACGCCGCATCGGCTTAGCGCTGGCCATGGTGTTGCGGATTCTGCTGCTGGTCGGCCTGGTGTGGGCCGCCAACCTCGATATCCGCCTGTTTCAGGTTCTCGGGCGCAATTTGAGCGTCAAGGACGTGGTGCTGATCGGGGGCGGCCTGTTCCTGCTCGCCAAGGGCACCGGCGAAATTCACGACGCCATGGAGGAGGCGGGAGAAGACGCCCAGCCGGCGGCCGTAAACCGACGTGGCTTGGCGAGCGTCATTCTGCAGATCGGGGTCATCAACATCGTGTTTTCGCTGGATAGCGTCATCACCGCCGTGGGCATGACCAATCAGCTTCCGATCATGATCGCGGCCGTGGTCGCCTCGACGCTGGTGATGCTGTTTGCCGCAAGGCCCGTCGGCGACTTCATTCATCACCGCCCGACGATGAAGATGCTCGCTCTGGCGTTCATCCTGCTCATCGGGATCGCCTTGGTCGCGGACGGCGTGGGTTTTCACATTCCGCGCGGCTACGTCTATTTCGCGATCGCATTCTCTCTTTTCGTGGAGATCCTCAACTCCGCACTCCACGCCCGTCGTCGACGGGCGGCGCGCTGACCGGAATGCGCGGCGCGCCGGCTTCCGCGACGGATAGCCGCAACTTTTTTGGGCGCCCACCGCCTAGTTCCGCGGCCGTTGGCCTGGAAATGGTTGGCAGTCGAGTGCCTCGATCCCTAAAGGTCTTATTGGTCCGCGCCGCGAGGCAAACGTGCGAAATCGCACATTAGGGGCGACGTCCGGCCCACTCCCCCGACCAGTGCGTGGCAGAATATCTTTTGTTGCCGTCCAATATTCTTGTGAATTCGTCGACATATAAGGTAAATTTGCCGTAACAACCGTGTATATCGGGGAAATTGCGGCGCTCAAAAGGCCGATTCTACTGGACGATGCTGCCCAAATTCGACCTAGGCCGTCGCGATCAAGCGCGACAGAACACGCCCTGTGACGAAAACGCTCACCCCGATCCCGGCATAAACACTCTTTTCATACCGGCATGCGAGGATTAACCCTTACGCCGGGCACTGGGGGAGAGACTCTTAGCATGATCGAACGCACCCGAACCGTCGTCGGTTCCATCGCCGCCGCGCTGCTCGTCTGGCTGAGCCCCCTCGGCGCTTCCGCGGAATCCTATTGGCAGTGCGTCCCTTTCGCCCGTTTGATGTCGGGCATCCAGATCTTCGGAGACGCCCACACCTGGTGGCAGCAGGCTGCGGGCCGTTACCAGACAGGCTTCACCCCAAAGGCCGGCGCGGTGCTCTGCTTCAAGCCGACGGGACGCATGCGCCTGGGCCATGTCGCTGTCGTCAGCCAGGTGCTGACTGATCGAATCATCCAGATCACCCACGCCAACTGGTCGATCATCGAAGGGGCGCGCGGCCAGGTCGAGCAGAACGTCACCGTGATCGATGTGTCCCCCGCCGGTGACTGGAGCCAGGTGAAGGTCTGGTACGATCCTTCCCGTGGGCTGGGCTCCACGGTCTATCCCACCTACGGCTTCATCTATCAGGACGCCGCCGCGACCCGCTTCGCCGTGGCGCAGAACGTGGCCGTGGAAATGGCCCAGAACGCCGCGAATCAGGTTGTGGCGGCCGTCAGGCCCGGGGCCTCGGCCCTCCAGATGCTCGGCCAGGTCGCCGATTCAACCGACCGGATCGCGGCGCTGATCCAGTTGGCCACCGGGCAGTCCACGGACCAGAAGAAGTAGCTGGGGGGCAGCCGCCGCCAGCGGCTTGAACGTGCCATGTGATCGGCCTAGCGGAGGCTGCATGGCCGTTGAAGACCCACCGGCGCCGACCGTCCGTACGGTTGCGCTTCCCAGCCGAGGCTCCGGCGAGACGGCTTTCCTCGACTTCGGCCCGGCCGACCGCCCCGTGGACGCCGTCTTTCTCCACGCCAACGGCTTCAACGCCCTGACCTACCGCCACATCCTGACGCCCTTGGCCATGCGCTATCGGATCTTGGTCCCAGATCAGCGCGGCCACGGGGCGACGAGCCTGGAGACCACGGTCGAGGGACGTCGAGACTGGCTGGACATGCGTGATGACCTTCTGGCCTTTCTCCATGCGCTGAATCTGAGGGATGTCGTTCTGGTGGGCCACTCAATGGGCGCCACCGCCTCCCTCCTGGCCGCCGCCGTGGACCCGGCTTGCTGCCGGAGCCTCGTGCTATTCGACCCGGTCATGCCTCCCCCGCGGCCATGGGGCGCGTCCGCGGAACCGGGGATCGTCCAGGCGGCCAGGCGTCGCCGGGCGGTCTTTCCGAGCCGCGAGGACGCCTTGAGCTCCTACCGCGGGCGGGGGGCTTTCAGCACATGGCCCGAACCGATCCTGGCCGACTATGTCGCCGCGGGATTTCGGGACCTGCCGGACGGTCAGGTCAGCCTCGCCTGCACGCCGGCGTGGGAGGCCTCCAGCTATGCGGCGCAAGAGCAGGACTCATGGGGGGCCTTGGGCGGCTCCAGGTGTCCGATCGACATCCTCCGCGCGGAGTCGGCGTCGACCTTCCATCCGAGCGGAAGCCTCGAAGACCTCGGCGATCGCGTCCGTATCACCACCGTGCCAGGCACAACCCATTTCCTGCCGATGGAACGTCCGGACCTCGTCCAGTCGGCCCTGGTCCAGTCGATCGAGGCGCCGGTTATCCCCAAGCCTAGAACGTCAATCCCGGCGTAACGCGAGTGCGCATATGCGCCTGATCGGCGGC
>Ga0070730_10004468_pt1 | contig 12258 bp, 9 predicted proteins | sample Coa_R1_3_FD_66447 | JGI IMG/M metagenome (GOLD analysis project Ga0070730, IMG submission 66447) | Surface soil microbial communities from Centralia Pennsylvania, which are recovering from an underground coalmine fire - Coalmine... | ecosystem: Environmental > Terrestrial > Soil > Unclassified ... | reverse complement strand
TAAGTGGTTCCAGGCAAGGGATTGGACGACCGCTGGTCAAATGACATTTGCCCGTTAGGACAAACGAACGGTTTGGCAATGAGGTTGGCGGGCGGGAAGGCCGCCCCCACGCCGATCGAAATTGCGGTGACGCCCATGAAGATTGACCAAACAAACGCCGCGATGCCCCATCCAATGGTGCGGGCCGAAATTTTCATACTGGCTCCGTTCTCAGCGGGTCAATGCGCATATGTCGACTAGGGGTGTGCCATGATCAGCGCATGCTCAGCGGTAAAAAGCTCCGCCGGACGCCCGCAAAGAGGGGCAGACTCGCGCCATTTGACCGATCGTGGTCAACGGGCATGGTGATACCCGGCACCGTGCCGAAATCTGTATACAGCCAGAGCGTCCAATTGTTCCAAGGCAGAGGCGGCGTTGGACAGTTGTTGCTAAAATATTCAATCCACAGTGGGTTGCCGGCAAACGCGGTCGATCCAGTTTGCCAGGCCAAAAATGTGGGCCCGGATTCGATCCCTGGGGTAACCAGTAGCGATGCCTTGACGACATCCACCGTTGTTTGCAGGCCGGCCGCAATTTGCTGGCTGCTCCTTCCATCGGTGACTTCCAAGGCGATCATGGGGACTAAGTCGCCTGCGGCAAAACCCGCTCGCAACAACTGGCGCACCAGGAGGTTGGCCTGTTGCGTTGGATCCTGAGCCGGCCGAAAGAATAAATAGGCGCCGGCTTTCATTCCCACCTGCCGGATGCCTGCGTAATAGGTGAGAAACTCGGTGTCAGTAAATGTAGCTCCATCGCTTACCCGGGCGTAGGCGAAAGCCTTGGTTTGGGCCACCTGGGTCCAATCAATCGTTCCATAACTACTGTTCACGTCCACACCTTCAAGCGCTCCCGGGACGGAGCAGCTTGCGGTTGTATGCGGCCGGGTTTGGACAATTGACCTTGGTGGCGCGCCGGCTGCCTGGCTGGTGCCGGGCCCAAACCCGGTCAAGCCCAACCCCAACGCCGACAAACAGGCCGCGGCCAGCAACCTGTGGATATTCTTGACCGCACTCATAACAGGCCTCCTGCCCGACACGGATTACGAGAGCAAGCTGGGGGGCGACCTTGGACCTTCGATTAAGCTGAAGGCGTCCGGCGGCATCACTGCCGAGCCCGACAATTCGGGGCGCCAAAAAGCGGGCGAGCGATACAGCGGCCCGTGTCGCCCGCGGCATGTCAATGACGCTAGCACGGCATTGTAAAGCAGCCGCAGATGCAAGTCCAGATATGTTCCGCATCGCCCCGCTGCGGCTCGTCGTCGGCCAAGTCTATCCGCAAAAAGGCATATACTCGCGCTAATTCCTGTCCCTTGTAGAGGCTTGATCTGGCCTTGCGCGACACAGGCCTGAACTCGGAGATGACAGTATGACCAGCGCACTAGAAGACCGGCACCTAAAGTGCAGTATCTGCTCTCAACTGGGTGATAAGGAACATGCCCTGCAGCATGTTCAAGGTGATGAGGAAGACACCTACTTGCCTGAGGCGGCCAACCGGTTGAAGGTTGTACGCGACATCGGGCACCATAACCTGGAGCTACAGCAGTGTCCGGAATGTGGGACTTACTATCTCTGGCGGTCTATCTACGAGTTCCTGGTCGGCTTCGGCGGCTCTTATGATGAGTACTACCTGACACGCTTGACAGACGACGTGGGCGCAGATTACCGAGACGGCCGCCGCTCGGAGCTGCTGCCGGGGATGGAGTAGAGGAACCAAAATTAATGAGACAGATTGATGTATAGGTAGTCCCAAACCAGGCTTACAGCCAGGATAAGACCACCGGCCACGAAGCTGACAAGCGCGGCAGTGACGTCCGCGCGCGGGTGTCTCGCCCTAACTTGAATGTAAACCAGTCCTCGGACCTGGCTTCCGCTGAGTGTAGTCCAAATAGTGCGCCTCGAGTGCCTACCGTAAGCTACATGATTGGGGCAAAAAACGGAACTCGGGCCCGCTGCGGCACCAGCTGGCGTTTGGTGTCGGCCCAAAATCGAACATTTAGCGAAGCGCGGAATGGATGATTTTGGTTACCGCGTCAGCCAGGGCCTGCTCCAGCGTGGGGAACGACAAGGTGCCTTCTCTACGACCCAGCGAGACCGATGATCGTCCGTGCTACCTTCGGCCAAGTTCTTGAGCAGGTAGCCGCGAAAGTCTAGCTCCTCGATAATCCCTACTATCCCGAACAAGAATAGACTGGCGCCGAGCGCCAGCGCGAAGGGGATACCCGATCCACTTGTGGCGGTCCCAGTGATCGTCACCCAGCCCGCCAGGCGTTCGACCAGGAAGATCCCGGTCAGGAGGAGCAATCCCAGCACCAGCCCAAAGCCAAAGTCGATCCACCATTTGCGATTCAGGTGAAAGCCGAAATCCGCGAAGGGGCGGCGATCGATTAACTGTTGCGTTGATGCTCGGTCGACTAGGCCGGTCTGCGCGGCCGGAACTGCAACGCCTCTGCCAGATGCCCTGGCTGAATGGTCTCTGAATCCGCCAGGTCGGCAATCGTCCGCGAGAGCTTGAGCTGCAGGACGCGCGGCTGGCTGCGAAACTCGAACAGCTTCGGATTTTGGTGGTGTACGCAGACCGGCTGCGGCTTTCGTTGGCTCAACCGGGCCGCATTTCCAGCAGCGAGCGGTCAAACTCCTGGAAGGTGAGTTCGTACTTGCGCCAGTAATATTTGAGCTCGTCGGTCGGCCAGCCGGCGTAGACGTCTTCCCAGGGCAGCACATCGCCATGCGGCAGCAGCGAATTCTGCTCGATGGGCAGGCTAACGGGCTGGTAACGGTAATCGACCGACAGACGCAGGCGGTCGGGGAACTGATTGGGCAGCGATTTGTGAATTGTGAGGCTGTGGAACACTACCGCATCTCCGGCGGCGAAATCGCCGGTGACCCAGTCCTGCTCGATGCCATCCAGGATGACGGCTCGGCCGCCCGCACCCTCGGAGGCGCGGACGGGCAGGATGCCGACTTTGTGCGAGCCGCGCAGCAGGCTCAAGCCGCCCAGGGCCTGGGAGCAATCACCGGCGGGCAGCCAGCAGGTGTAGACCGCCTGGGTGCCCTGGATGTGGATGTAGTCCTGGTGGGGCGGGGTCGGCGCGTTGGCGGCAGTGGGGAACATCATCCGGGCAATGTTGCGCGCGTGCGGCAGGACGGGCTCGTCCATGAGCGTCTCGAGCGGACCGAGGATGGCCGGGTGGTGACCCAGGCGGTGAAAAGCTTCAAGCCGGTAAATATCGGCGTAGGCCTCACGCGTGACACCCACGCCGCCCCAGGGTTCCATCCGGTGGGCAGCCGGGCTGATGATGGCGTCCATCAACGGCGTGTCGGTCGCCAGCCAGCCGTAGCGCTGGCAGATGAGCAGGATTTGCCTGCGGAGGTCGAGGAGGGTGCCGCGTGGGACCAGGCCGCGAAAGAACAGGAAGCCGTCCGTGTCCATGCGCTGGCGCAGTGCGGGCGGGTCGGCGAGCAGGGGGGTGACGTCTTCAAATTCGGTTTGGGTTGCCATGGATAGTCCTCCTATGGTTATCTCCTCGGGCCTTGTCTGGGCCGGGTCGCTCATTGTTGCCGCCTCGGCCGGTAGGATCGCCTCCGCCAAATGCGCCGGCGGAATGTTGGGCGAGTCGGCCAGGTCGGCAATCGTACGTGACAGCTTCGGCACGCGGCGGAAGCCTCGCGCCGAGAGTTGCAGTTGGCTCATTGGATTATACGCGGATACAGGCAGACTGGTTTAGTTCTGCCGTCGTGGCCGGTGCAGCAGCGCCTCCGACAGATGCGCCGGCTGAATAGACGGGGAGTCTGGTAAGTCAGCCATCGGGCGTAACAATTTCAACACCCGGTGGAAGCCGCGCGCCGAAAGCTCGAGTTGACTCAGGGCCGTGCGCATCACCGAGGTGCCGGCGTCGTCCAACTGGCAATAGGCGCGCATGTCGGCCGGGCCGCTGCGCGTGTCTGAGTTACTGGCCGGGCCGGTGGTGAGGAAGCACAGACGCTGCTTCTCGCGCGCCGCTTCCACCCGAGCGCGCACTTTCTCGCATGTTTCGCCCAAACGGGCGTCGGTCAGTTTGTCATACGCCACGCGGGTCACTTCCACGCGCTTCGCGTGTCGACGCGAAGGGGGTCCAGCAGCGGGCCAGAGATGCGCTTCTGATAGCGGGTGACGGTGCCGGGGTCCCAAGGGTCCCAAGGGGTGCACTCGCAGGTCGAGCCCCGTACCAGCCGCACGTGGTTTTTCGACTGGCATCAAATTTTACATAATGCTTCCAGCAACCCGAGTATTGCCTGAAATCAGCTGACTACTCTTTGTTCAGAGTCTTAAAGGCAGGTCAGCGTAATTAGAAAATTTCGTTGATAGTTGCGTTGAGACAAACGTGAAATCATTAGGTTGGATAGTAGGGAGGGGATCCATGCCAGTCCACGAATCACGCGTTACGCCGGGCCTGTCCGGCTCGTTCTTGAACGCTGGCCCAGTCCTTGTCATTTGATAACGCAATATTGATTTATGGACTGGCCGCGCTGATTTGCGATCGTTTCGTTTTGCCGCGGATTTCGGGCCAACTTGCCCCTCAGACAGAGCCCAGCACGCAAGGTGCGGAAGACCCAAGTTAGGGGGCCACTATGTATTACTGCGCTACAGCCCGGGCGATCATCATTGACCCATCTGCCATTTTCTATGAAGGCGCGCGGAGCTACCTAAGTCAAGGTGGCTGCATGGTACTTGAACATACTCCAAGCCTCGATGCGGCGATGCGAGAATTTGGCACGCATATCCCAAACGTCGCAGTCCTTGGCCCGAATTTATCTGAGCCTGCCAGCTTGGCTATTTGCCGTGAGCTAGTCAACATCTGCCCTGGTCTCAAGATCGTCATCTTCACCATACACAATGACGATTTACTCTTTCAAACTGACGCCGCGAGTGCCGGGGCTAATGCCTGCTTGCCTTCCACCGCATCCTCCGAAGGGTTCATCTCCGCCATAGAGGGGGCAATGGCCGGGTATCAGCTATTCTCGCGTGCGATTATTACTCAAGAATTCCGGGCAATTGGGTTGACAACTCGGGAGAAGGACGTGTTGGAAATCATGAACGAAGAAAAGACGGATCGAGAGATCGCTGCCAAGCTTGGCATCAGCTATGCCACGGTGCGCAACCATTCACGGCATATCCTTGACAAGCTTAGGGTCCACGACCGGCACGAAGCAATGCGCCGCGCCAAACGATTAGGTTGGGTGTTCTAGTGCCATGCACTAAGCAAAATTAGTGCGGTGAGATATTGCACCATAGTGTGGATTGGATAAACTGGATCGTTAGATGCATGCTGACAATATTTAACTGTCAGGCAGTTGGCAGTTCGGATTCGAGCAATTACGGCCGGACGGCACATCATACCCACTGAAATTGCACAAGACAAGTGGACTGTCAGCCTACCTGTTAGGTGTCAAATCATTTCCCCGTTTTAACTGCTCTAAAAACAACCAAACAGAATGGAGGAGAAAATGGCCGGACCTGAGAATCAAGATCTTACGCAAGATGTGATCCAGACAGCTGATGCGTTGGGCAGGATCGCTCAGGATGAGAATGCTTTCCGCTTATTGCTCGAGTCGTTTCGAGCGCAGGATTACGGGGCCTTCCATGATCTCTTGGGGCGATACCAAGTCGCCGATCGATGCGAACTTGTCTGCAACTGGCTATGCGCGAAGGAATGTGTACTCATCTGCTTCAAGTTGTGCGGGCCTCCGCCGCAGGAACCTCTAAACCTGAGTCTGCGCGAATACGGCGAGGTGATTGCCAAGATCACCGCCGACGAGGAAGTACTTGAGAGCCTGGTCGGCGCGGTGATCGAGCGCGACGAGCGGGCTTTTCAAACGATGGTGGAAAAGCTGGGCGTGCAGCGCTTTTGCCATTACATCTGCCACTGGATCTGCACCATCCGCTGCCGATTGATTTGCGAGATTCTGTGCGCGCCGGCCAACCCGCTTTACCTCATCGGTTCTCCGCATCTTGAGGAAGCCATCCGACAGACCAGCTCTTTTGTTACTCGGCTGGTGGCTGATGCGAGGACGCTTGAAATCGTTGAAAAAGGCGTGCTCGCGCGCAACTGCGACATCGTCCGGTCCGCTCTGGAGCGGGCGGGTTTCCAGGGCCCTTGCCGCTGGATCTGTGAGTGGATCTGCTCCTGGCGCTGCGTCCGCGTTTGCCTGCTGCTGTGCCGCCCGTATCCACCCGTGCCCATCGAGCGCGAGTTTGATGAAATCTTTGCCTTCGCCAAGGCGGTGACGGGTCTGGCCAATCAACCGGGATTAACCGCCCGGCTGGTGGATGCTGTCGAGTCAGAAAATGTGGATGCCTTTTCAGGGTTGGTCAAGGAACTGGGCTTCACGAACTTCTGCCACCAGCTGTGCCATTGGCTGTGCTACCTGAGCTGCCGGAGATTCTGCATCTGTGTCTGCCCGCCGCCGCGCCCGCACCCGTGGTTTACCCACGTTGGTCACTTCCACATCTATGCCGATATCGATGCGACCACTGGCCTGACCAACAAGATAGTACTCGGCCACGGTGGGCCCAACTATGGCTTCTTTGATTGCCTGGAACTGCGCGGCTTCTGTCCGGCAGATTCCCCAACATCGCCCGGCATTGGCATGCGTTACCGTTTCCTGTACGAGCGCGGCGGCAGCCGAACGCCGCTGGTCGGCAGCCTGCTTTGCCCGGTCATCGTGGGCAGCCGGACGATTTTCTGGGACGTCAACGGGACAGGGCTCGAAGAGACCTTCCAGACCGTTATGATTGCCGGTTTCGGAGCAACGCCCGATCCGACGCCTACGCCGGTGGTTCCGCCTGGAACCCCGTGGGGTCCACCACCCACGCACGTCATTGTGCCAGACCCGGATGGGTGGATCACGGTGGATCCAAACGCGTTGGGCAACTCATTCAATGGCGCGTTGATCGGCTTTAACACCTCCATCCCCTTCCCGGGCGGCGACCCGCCGACGGGCGTCAGTGCCGGCACCAAGGTGCCGCTGGCCAACCTCAGGAATGGCGTGGATATCGCCATCGTTTTTGAAGCTACCCGGGTTGGCGGACCGGTCAGCCCGCCGGATTTCACCAACACGCTGTCGAAGATCCATATCAACAACTGGAATGTCGTTCCTCTGCTGGATCTGCTCCAGTTCCACAGCGGCGGTACCAGCAACCCGTGCTCGCCGCTCTCCAACGATCTGGACGTTGAATACACCACCGATCATGAGCTGATGGCCGCCTGGAGCCTGACGTTAGAGACGGCCGCCTCGCCGGCCCCGGTCGTAGCGTGGCCCGCGGGAACTGTTACCCGTTTGGCAGGTGAAAACAGCGCTTTTGGCACGCAGCATGAGAATATCTCGACCTGGCCGACCTGCTCCTATACCGTCAAGCTGAATTTTAGGCGGGCCTTAACGACCGGCCTGGTAGACGACGGTGGCAGCTTTGTCTACAAAACGTTCTGCATCGGGCTGCGTTCAAGGAGGGAGACCCGCTAAGCGCTTGGTCAACGGCGAGGGAGTTTCAACGTCTGACTTTAGGTATTACAACAAGTAATGACTGTCCCGAAGCTAACCAAGCGGGGGTAGTCGGCAAGAATAGACCTCCAGGCATCTGCTGAGTTTGACAAGAACCAGCAAAGCAGGAGGTCTATTCATGTTATCGGCTTGGAACAAACCCGTCCGAATCCTCGTGGGCGCTATAGTATATCGTCCGCCGCAACGCTGAAGCCTGGCAGTGTCGCCAGGGGGATATGCTCACCGAGACCATAGGTTTGCTTGATTCGATATCCGGAGGTGAAAGGTCCCAGGTGGACCACGATCACATTGTCTATAAGATCGATCAACCAACGCTCGAGAATCCCACTCCGCCCACAGAGTGGTATTTTCACGCTGCGATCATAGTCGGCGGTCGTGTCTGATACTTCGATTAGCAGTAAGACATCCGACGGACCCGGGAGAGCCTCGGCATAGAAATCCGGACGCGGGCGCAACAGAACAATATCTGGCTGCGGCTCTGATCGTGCCAAGTGAACAGGATTCTGCACGCTGACCTGGGCGAGCGCTCCTGCCAGCGCAACCAGCAGATGATTGAGCCGGTTGACAGACGCCAGGTGTGCCGAGCCGATTGGCGACATTTCGATGATCTCTCCTTCGATCAGCTCGAGACGCTCATCCTCACGGAACACGCCGGCGGCAATCATCTGCTCATATTCACCTACAGCGAATTGCTTGTGTTTGACTGGTACTGCATTAATTGCCACGTGATCCGCCTGTCCAAACTCACCGATCGCTCAATACTGACCATTATACGGGAGTGGCTCGCATGCCTGGCTAATTTTGCCGCCTCGGTCGATATTGCAAGGCCTCGGCCAGGTGTGCCGGCTGAATGTTGGGCGAGTCGGCCAGGTCCGCAATTGTTCGTGACAACTTGAGCACCCGGTGGAAGCCGCGGGCTGAGAGCTGGAGCTGGCTCATGGCCGTGCGCATGAGCGAGGTGCCGGCGTCATCGAGCTTGCAATAGGCGCGCACGTCGGCCGGTCGCATGTCTGAGTTACTGGCCAGGCCCGTGCTGAGGAAACGCAGCCGCTGCTTCTCGCGGGCGGCCTCCACCCGCGCGCGCACTTTCTCGGAGGTTTCGCCTAGACGGGCGTCGGTCAGTTTGTCGTAGGCCACGCGAGGAACTTCCACATGGATGTCAATGCGGTCCAGCAGCGGGCCGGAGATGCGCTTCTGGTAGCGCGTGACGGTGGCCGGGGTGCAAGTGCACTCGTGGGTCGAGTCGCCATACCAGCCGCACGGGCAGGGGTTCATGGCCGCAATCAGCTGGAAGTTGGCGGGGAAGGTGAGCGTGCCATTGGCACGTGAGATGGTGACGACGTGATCTTCCAGGGGCTGGCGCATCACTTCAAGCGCGCGGCTGTTGAACTCCGGCAGCTCATCCAGGAAGAGCACACCGCGGTGCGCCAGGCTGATTTCGCCGGGGCGAGGGTAGTTGCCGCCGCCGACCAGGCCGGCGTGGCTGATGGTGTGGTGTGGCGAGCGGAATGGCCGGTGCTGCACCAGCGGCACCCCGCCCGGAAGCTGGTCGGCCACCGAGTAGACGCGAGTCACGTCGAGCGCTTCGTCGATGGTCATGCGCGGCAAAATGGAAGGCAGCGCCCGCGCCAACAAGGTCTTGCCGGCGCCGGGCGGGCCGGCCATCAACACGTTGTGCCCGCCAGCCGCGGCCACCTCCAACGCGCGCTTGACGTGCTCCTGGCCTCTAACTTCTGAAAAATCCGTTGTAATCGTCAAGCTGGCAGCACCGGTCTCGCGCTCAACGGTCACTGGCACGATGCTGGCAGCGCCGGTAAGGTGGTGCACCAGGTCAAGCAACCCGGACACCGGGATCACCACCACACCCGGGATGAGGGCGGCCTCGCGCGCGTCAGCGGCGGGCACGAAGACGCGCTGGTAGCCTTTTTCACGCGCCAGAGCTGTCATGGGCAGCACGCCGCGCACATGGCGCACACTGCCATCCAGTGATAGCTCACCCATCACCAGGGTGCTGTCAAACGATTCGGGCATGATTTGGCCGGCGGCGGTCAGCACCCCCAGCGCGATGGGCAGGTCGTAGGCCGGCCCTTCCTTGCGCAGCGAGGCGGGCGCCAGGTTGACCGTCAGGCGCTTCATTGGAAACGGAAAGCCGGCGTTGCGGATGGCCGCCTGCACCCGCTCGCGGCTTTCCTGCACGGCGGCATCGGGCAGGCCGACCACCACAAAACTTGGGAGGCCATTTGCTGTGTCAACTTCGACCTCAACGATGGCGGCTTCAAGGCCGATGACGGCGCATGAGTAGACTTTGGCGAGCATGGGCCAAGTCTACGCAACATTAAGGAAAGGGCAAATTCAAGCGACGCTAAGCGCAGCATAGTTTACAGACATCATCGGGGCGAAACTCGGCACGGGCGGGGGGCTCGGCGCGCGAGCGCTAGGCGGCGAATAACCGCGCCACCAACACGGCCACCGGGATGAGGCAGCCCAATGTCACCAGGAATGTCATCAGGAGCTTCTGCCGCCGATGGGCGGGCGCGTCCGTCGCGAACCGCTCGAAGCGCTGGCCGGCCGCCGCTTCAGCCAGGTACTCCTGCTGCCGATCGCGTCCAAGCATCAAGTATGTGTAGTTCATAGCATCCTCCTCCTGTTACCCCGTTGCCCGGCGCTTTGGTCCGCTGGGCTTCCCCGATCTTGCTCTCAGTCTAGCCGGCACCCGTTGCGCCCGGGTATCGCCGGCCGTTTCGGGCAGCGTTTCGGAACGCGCTATGGGCCGCCCCCAGGTATATAATCGGGCCTGCGCCGCACGATCCGCCCGATGCCTCGCCTCAGCCTGTATCTTTTCGGCCATCCGCGCCTGCAGCTGGACAGCACGCCGGTGGAGACCGACCGCCGCAAAGCCGTCGCGCTCCTGGCTTATTTGGCCGTCACCCGGCGGCGCCACAGCCGGGAGGCGCTGGCAGCCTTACTCTGGCCGGACTACGACCCGAGTCACGCGTTCGCGTATTTGCGGCGCAGCCTGTGGGAGATCAATCAGGTGGCGGGCGCGGGCTGGGTGCTGGCCGAGCGGGAGACGGTGGGCCTGAACCCACAGGCCGACCTGTGGCTGGACGTGGGGCGCTTCCGGGCGCTGTTGGCCGAGGCCCGGCCGGGCCAGCCCGGCTGTGCGGGCTTGCCCCCGCTGGCCGAGGCCGTTGCCTTGTATCAGGAGCATTTCTGCGCCGGGTTCAACCTCAAGGACGCGCCCGAGTTCGACGAGTGGGTGTTCTTTGAAGCGGAGGCGCTACGGCGCGACCTGGCCGGCGCGCTGGAGAGACTGATCCGCTGCCACCTGGAACAGGGTGAGGCCGAAGGCGCCATCCCCTATGCCCGCCGTCTTTTAGCCCTGGATCCACTCAACGAAGCCGCACACCGGCACTTGATGCGGGCTTATGCGGCGGCCGGGCAGCCCAGCGCCGCCGTGCGCCAATACCAGGAATGTGTGCGCCTCTTGCAGGCCGAGCTCGGCGCTGCCCCGCAGCCGGAGACGAGTGCGGTGTACGCACAGATCCAGTTCGGCGCCTCCGAAAGCCGCCTGGCGACCGCGCCGGCAGAAACCGGAAGGCTTCCGGGCCACCGCCCGCCGGCATTTCCAACCCCCTTCATCGGACGCGTGCCCGAGCTGGAGCAGATTGCCAGCCTGCTGGCCAATCCGGCCTGCCGGCTGCTGACGCTCGTGGCGCCGGGTGGCACCGGCAAGACGCGTCTGGCGCTGCAGGCGGCCGAGGCCAACGCCGCGGCGTTTTCGAATGGCATGTGCTTTGTGCCGCTGGCGGCCCAGAATTCGGCCGAGTTTCTGGTCCCGGCCATTGGCAGTGGGCTTGAGTATCGCTTTGCTGGCCCGGCGGATCCCAAGGAGCAATTGCTTCATTACCTATGCGACCAACACCTCCTACTGGTGCTCGACAACTTTGAGCACTTGCTCGACGGCGCTGGCCTGGTCTCCGAAATCCTGGCGGGCAGTCCAGGCGTCAAGGTGCTGGCGACCTCCCGCGAGCGGCTCAACCTGCAGCCGGAATGGGTCTTTGAGGTGCGGGGCATGAGCTATCCCCGGCCCGATGAGGTGAATCGCGGGCCGCTCGAAGGTTACAGCGCCGTTGAACTCTTTGTGCAGAGTGCGCGGCGGGCCTGGACCGGCTTCGCGATGTCCGAGTCCGATGTTCCCAGCGTGGTTCGCATCTGCGCCCTGGTGGCTGGCCTGCCGCTGGCGCTGGAGTTGGCGGCCACTTGGGTCCGGACGCTCTCGTGCGCCGAGGTTGCGCAGGAGATCGAACGTGACCTGGGCTTCTTGACCACGTCGCAGCGCGACGTCCCGGAGCGGCATCGCAGCCTGCGGGCGGTCTTCGACCATTCCTGGCGCCTGCTCGCTGCAGACGAGCAGCGCGTCCTACGTCGCCTGGCGGTGTTCCGGGGCGGTTTCGGGCGTGAGGCGGCCGAGCAGGTGGCGGGCGCTTCCCTGCCGTTGCTGGCCGCCCTGCTGGACAAATCGTTGATGTCCCGAAACGCGGCCGGTCGCTACGACCTGCATGAGCTCATCCGGCAATATTTGGGGGAGCAGTTGATGGAAGCGGGAGAAGTCCAGCCGATCCGCAGCCAGCACCTGGCCTATTATCTCCACCTGGCCGAGCAGGCCGAACCGGAGCTG
>Ga0070730_10004467_pt1 | contig 12260 bp, 7 predicted proteins | sample Coa_R1_3_FD_66447 | JGI IMG/M metagenome (GOLD analysis project Ga0070730, IMG submission 66447) | Surface soil microbial communities from Centralia Pennsylvania, which are recovering from an underground coalmine fire - Coalmine... | ecosystem: Environmental > Terrestrial > Soil > Unclassified ... | reverse complement strand
AGCTGTCCGGATAGGATGTCAGGTGAGGTCGTGCGCGAGTTGTCGGTGGGTGAGGGGCCATCGCCGAAAGAGACGCTGCCGCCAGCTCAGCGTTCGGCGCCGGGCGGTTGCGTGCGGTCGCGCGCCCTCGCCGCCAGGCAAAGGGCGCGCATCTGCCGCCATGATCTCATTGCAGAGCGTCACACACTCCGCACAGATGTAGATGCCGTTCGGCCCGGCGATGAGGCGCCGCGTCTGCTCACGGCGCTTGCCACAAAACGAACAGTCGTATCCGTGCGATGCGCGTGCCATCGGATACCCCTCTCGTTGTTCGATGCGGCCAATCTTCGGCGCAGGCGTCCAGTCGCACGCTCGCTGGGCATGCTACTGTTGTGTTGGCACGACGTAGACAGCGGTGCCGTAGCACAACACCTCGGAGACGCCCGCGGTGATCTCCGTGGCATCATAGCGGGCGGCGATGATCGCGTTGGCGCCCAACTGCGCCGCGTGCTGGATCATCAGCTCATAGGCGTCCTGCCGGGCGCGCTCGCACAGCTCGGTGTAGATGGAGATGTTGCCGCCCACGATTTGTTGGAATGCGGCGCCGATGTTGCCCACCACACTGCGCGACCGCACGATGATGCCACGCACAATTCCGTAATTGCGCATGATGGTCACGCCCGGCAGCTCGAAAGCCGACGTAACGAGGGCATGATTGAATGGAATGCCTTGCTGTTGTGGCTGCGCGTATTGTGGCGACATTGGCTGCTCGTACATGGAGTCACACTTTCTCGGTCGCGGCGCACACATGCGTGTCGCGCGGCTTGCTCACGTATCGTTTGGAGCGTCCCAACACACATGCCTCCTTTGGGTGTGTGCTTCGCTTCACGTACGAAGCGACGGGGCGCAGGGTTTTGCGATGCGCCGAATTTCGTAGCGGCGGGGTTGCGTGGGCGCTCCGATACTCCGATATGGCACAGCGAAGACACACAGTGGGCGACACGCGCGTGAGGGGACCGGCCCCGCATGAGTCAAGGCGTACTATTCGCGCGGCTCGCTGCTTCCCCAGAGCCGCCGGGTGAGCCGGGTGCCGAGATAGTAGCCCAGCGCGCCGAGTCCAAACGTAAGCGTGAAAAACGCGAAGGTCGCCCAATCGGCGGCGGAGGCTGCCTGATAGACGGATATCACGAGGATGGCAGCGAACATACCGGCGATCAGGCCGAGCACCAGACCCATCGTGCAACCAACATGAGCCAGGTTGCGTCCGCGTAGCTGTTCAAGCATAGTATCTCCAACGGTACATATTGCATATCGTCCGGCGCTGGCAGCCGCACAGACAGGGTACCACAGCCACGCCACCGGGGAAACGTCTTGTGCGATGCGCTTTAGGACAACCAACGCAACCAACGTGATTGGCCGACGAAGGTCTGTGGAGTCAAACTGGGTCGACAAGCATACATCGGATCGTTGTGTGTGCCGGTCGAATGGCTTATGTGTCGGGCGATGGACGTGTGAACTCTTGCATACGTCGTTTGAGTGTGGTACGCTGCCGACACGCAGGGATATTGCGGGCCAGGGAAACCTGGCGAGGCACGATCTGGCACGTGATGTGCACGTCGTGATGGTGCTCGCGAGTCGCATAGATCGGCGAGCGGGCGAGCTGCACGGCACACGCGGCATGTATCGGGTCTTCGGATTGAAATGTTGTCGTTCGTAGACTGAAATCCGGGCACACCGAAAGGGCTGATTACCTCAGGCTGTGCATCAGGTAAGCGGTTTTTTCGCGTTCCCGAGTCACTCCGCCAAGCCGGCGGAAGACAGCGTCCGCTCGTGCGAGGTCACGAACACGTGTATCTACCTGCCGAGCCCACGTCATCTCCTCTCCGTCGAGCGCCGCGAGTCGCTCACGCTCCGCATTGAGGCGCGAGCGCAGCACGCGAGTGCCCGGTCAACAATCCACACCGAGTTCTGGGAGGCACAACATCATCTGACGCTCGCGGTTGAGCGTACCCACGGCTTCACGCGTATGAGCTGCCCGCACCCCTCCTGCGCGGCGCACGCCTGATCTGCCACGGTTTTCGATGGTCCTGGTGTCTAGTTTCCTCTCGGTGATTTCCGCCACCTTGCTCTCCGGCCCGGGAAGCAATGTAGATTCTTGGCGGATAAGGCGACGACGCTGTCGTAGCATATGGCCATCGGTGTACGTGGGTAGTAGCGAACGCGAGCTCTGGCGGTCGATTCCCTTTTTCCGGTGATCCACGAGAACCTTCGAGAAAGCGGAACGGAATCGGACCCAGTCGCTTGTGCGGCACGTACGGCAGTAGCGGATTCTGTCGAGCATCTTCCAGAGATTCGCCGCTGCCGGGACAGGTATCTCCAGCACTTCAGGCAGGTCGGGAAGAGAGAAGCTGTTATGGACCTAGTTAAGCGGTTAGAAGAGTACCGGGAGCGGGAGCGCGCACTGGGGTGGGAAGGAAACTTCAAAGACTACTTCGAGATCGCGGTGCGCCAGCACGCGATTGCGGAGCTTTCACACGAGCGCATCTACAACATGATCATGTCCGCCGGGTCAGAGGTGAACCGGCTTGGTGAGCCGCGCTATGCATTCTTCGCCAACGAAATCTTTGGCATCGAGAAGCCGCTGCAACAGATCGTGGAGTATTTTCACTCCGCCGCGCAGCGCCTCGAGGTGCGTAAGCGCATTCTGTTGCTCATGGGGCCGGTTGGCGGCGGCAAGTCCAGCATTGTGACGCTGCTCAAGCGGGGGCTGGAGTCCTACACCAAGACGGATGCGGGCGCCACGTATGCTATCGCGGAGTGCCCGATGCATGAGGAGCCGCTGCATCTCATCCCCCAGGAGATGCGCGCGGACATCGAGAAGGAGTTCGGCCTCTACATCGAGGGCGACCTCTGTCCGCAGTGCCGCTGGCTCCTGGAAAACAAGTACAACGGCAAAATCGAAGGGGTGCCGGTCAAGCGGATGGTCTTCAGCGAGAAGCACCGCAGCGGCATCGGTACGTTCACGCCGTCAGATCCAAAGAGCCAGGACGTCGCGGAGCTAGTAGGCGGTATTGACCTCTCTACCATCGGGGAGGTCGGCGTCGAGAGTGATCCACGGGCGTATCGGTTCGACGGCGAACTCAACATCTCCAACCGTGGGCTGATGGAGTTCATTGAAATTCTCAAGTGCGCGCGTGGCAGCTCGCTTGTATTCACGCCGCTTGGCATCCGCCGGCTGGACTCGTTTGCCCACCCCGATCACCCGGCTGGCACGTCGCGCCCGGTTGACGTACAAATCGCGACCGAGACCGGCATCGAATCGGCGGCGCACCTCTATCACAAGGGCGTCTCAGCGACCAAACGCGTCGTGACACGCCGTGGGTACTTCTCGGAGGGAACACCAGAGCATCGCATTCTCGTGGTCAACGATGACGGCGTGCAGGTGTGGCGCCGCCACGACGAATTGAACGTTGGCGATTGGGTGGTGCTGCAGAAGGGACAGAACCTCTGGGGTCGTGATGTAGACATCTCCTGGGAACCGCATCGCCTTGCCGAACGGATGCATGTGCCGGACCGCATGTCGCCGGAGCTGGCTCGCTGGCTTGGCTATCTCACGGCGGAAGGCGATACGCGGCCTGATGGCATGGTACGCTTCGCGAGTGTTGACGAGGAGCTGCGAGCTGATTACGCTCAGCTCACGCAGACACTTTTCGGCATCCAGCCGCGTTTCTACTCCAAGGTCGTTCAGTTCAATAGCGTCAGCGTGCTTGACTTCCTACGCTATCTTGGTTGGAAGACCGGCGCCTACAACAAAGAGATTCCCTGGTCAGTGCTCCAATCCTCGCGCGCGAGCGTGCTGGAATTCCTCGCCGGCTACTTTGCCGGCGACGGCACAGTCAACTTGCGGGGTCGCCTCTCGTGGACGACCGCCTCAGAGTGGCTGGCCGAGCAGATACAAATCGTGCTGCTGAACCTGGGGATTGCCAGCCGCCGCTTCACGACCTTGCAGCGCATGGCACCGGATGCCGAGCGCAAGCCGTACTGGAACATCCTCGTTGGCGGCGAGGATGCCGACAAGCTGGCCGCGCAGATGGGTCTGCTGCCGCTCCGCAAGCAGCTCACCTATGAGCAGCGCCGCGCACAGCAGCCGCGCGTCGGGCGGACCGACACGCTGCCGAATACGGCCGGCTACTGGCAGGCTGTCTCCGACGAGCTTCAGCAGGTCGTGCTCACTCGCGCGCGGGCCGTGGCCGGCGCTGGTTATCGCAACCGTGAGGGCGCCCACCAGATTCTCGGCGGAGATTACATCAACCTGCACGGGCTACGCACTGGCACGAATAGCTGCACGCGCGAGATGGCGACGACGATTCTTGCCAAGCTGGAGGGCTGGGTTGAGCCACCTCCTGGCCTGAGCGCGCTGCTCAATCCGTCCCAGCTCTACGACCAGATCGTCTCCATCGAAGACAGTGAAGCGGATTGCTGGGACTTCAATGTGCCCGGCTCCAATACGTTCATCGCCAACGGCCTCGTCAACCACAACTGCGATGAGAAGTTTTTGTACGTCCTGCTGACGCTCTCGCAGGAGCAGAACATCAAGACCGGGCGCTTCTCGATGATTTACGCCGATGAGGTGGTTGTGAGCCACACGAACGAGAACGAATATACGGCGTTCGTCGGCAACCGTAAGTCCGAGGCGCTTCAGGACCGTATCATTCTCGTCAGGATACCCTACAACCTGCGAGTCACCGACGAGATCAAGATTTACGAGAAGCTGCTGTCGCAGAGCTCGCTGACGGATGTGCATCTCGCGCCGAACACGCTGCGGATCGCCAGCACCTTCGCCGTGCTCACCCGGCTTGAGCCTTCCAAGAAGGCGGGCATGAGCCTGATGAAGAAGCTGAAGCTCTACGACGGCGAAGATCTCGAGGAGTTCAAGCAGAAGGACATCAAGGAGCTGCAAGAGGAGGCGGTGCGTGAAGGGATGGATGGCATCTCGCCGCGCTACGTTATCAACCGGCTCTCCAGTGCGTTGGTGCGCGACAAGGTGAGCTGCATCAATCCGATTGATGCACTGCGTGCCCTGCGCGACGGGCTGGATCAGCACACGGGCATCACGCGCGAGGAGCGCGAGCGCTATTTGAATTTCATCAGCGAGGCCCGCAAAGAGTACGACGAGATGGCCAAGAAGGAAGTCCAGCGGGCATTCGTCTACTCCTTTGAGGAGTCCGCGCGAATGTTGCTGAACAACTACCTGGACAACGTCGAGGCGTTCTGTAACAAGACGAAGGTTCGTGATCCCTTCACTGAGGAGGACATGGACCCGGATGAGCAGCTCATGCGCTCGATCGAGGAGCAGATCGGCATTACCGAGAACGCCAAGAAGACGTTCCGCGAAGAGATTCTGATTCGCATCTCGGCGCTGGCGCGTCGCGGGCAAACCTTTGACTACACGAGCCACGAGCGGTTGAAGGAAGCCATCGAAAAGAAGCTGTTCGCCGATCTGCGCGATGTAGTGAAGATCACGACATCCTCCAAGACGCCCGATGCTGAGCAGCTCAAAAAGTCGAATGAGGTCGTGAACCGGTTGATTACGGATGCCGGTTATTGCCCGATCTGCGCGAACGAGCTCCTGAAATACGTCGGCTCGCTCTTGAATCGCTGACCGGCGCACCTGGTTGCGCGGATTCGCCCATATGCACAGCCGGACGTTTCCGCGCACATCCGGCCGGCGTCCTCTCGCCGCGCCGCGCTCCTCCCGACCGGGGCGCGCGTGACGGGAGGGCGCCTGCCGGATCACAACCCTCCCTACAAAGCGAACGCACGCCGGGCAGGGCAAAGTCTGGAGACGCCCATGCAGTCATCCTCTATCTCACAGCAAGATTGGTCACTGCACCGCAAGGGACAGATTGACCAGGAGCGGCATAAGCAGAAGATTCGTGAGGCAATCAAGAAGAACCTCGCCGATATCGTCAGTGAAGAGAGCATTATTCTCTCCGATGGCAAGAAAGTCATCAAGGTTCCAATCCGCTCGCTAGAGGAGTATCGCTTTCGCTACGACCCCGGGCGGCAACAGCATTCGGGCGAAGGCAACGGCGATAGTCAGGTTGGCGACGTGGTGGCCGCTGAGCCGCGCCAGGGTCGCGGCAAGCGGGGGCAGGCCGGTGAAGAGCCGGGCGTGGACTATTACGAGGCTGAGGTAACGCTCGATGAGCTGGCGGCGATGATTTTCGAGGACCTGGGGCTACCTTTCCTCGAAGAGAAGAAGCTCACCGAGATCGAGAGCGAGGCCGTGCGGTTCACGGACGTGCGTAAGGTCGGCCCGCTGGCAAATCTTGACAAGAAGCGCACGATTCTGGAGAACATCAAGCGAAACGCGGCCAAAGGTGATGCCACTTTCCACAACATCAAGAACGACGATCTGCGGTTCAAGGTGTGGGAGCCGACGATCAAATATCAGTCGAACGCCGTTGTCATCGCGTGTATGGACGTCAGCGGGTCAATGGGCGAGTTCGAGAAGTACATTGCTCGCAGCTTCTATTTCTGGATGGTGCGTTTCCTGCGCACGAAGTACAACAACGTGAAGATCGTTTTCATCAGCCACCATACTGAGGCCAAAGAGGTGACGGAGGAGGAGTTTTTCACGCACGGCGAAAGCGGTGGCACACAGGTATCGTCGGCATACGAGCTGGCGCTCCAGATTATCCAGGAGCGCTACAACCCCGACGATTGGAACATCTATCCGTTCCATTTCTCCGACGGCGACAACCTGCCGTGGGACAATGAGCGCTGTGTCGCGCTGGTGCAGAAGCTCATGGAAGTTTGCAATATCTTCGGCTACGGCGAGATTCGCGAGGGGCACTATCGCTCGCCCAGCACGCTCATGTCCGCCTTCAACAAGATCCAGGACAAGAAGTTCATCGCCGTCACGATCTCCGACAAGGCCGAGGTGTATCCCGCGCTGCGTCGCTTCTTCGCCACGCGCGACGCCGTCCCCGCGCCATAACATGAGCTGGCAATCCGGGTCTTCCCACCGCAAGCTGGGAAGGGTCGGAGCGGAGGACGCTACCCTATAGGAGAATCTCCCATGACCGATATGACCCCAGACGAAAAGTATGTTGCCGAGCTATCGGATGCGATAGACAAAATCTGGGAGATTGCCCGGCGCTTCAACCTGGATCCGTACCCGGTGCATTTCGAGCTGGTGCCCGCCACCATCATGTATGAGTTCGGCTCCTATGGCCTGCCGGGTCGTTTCAGCCACTGGTCGCGCGGTAAGGCGTACTACCGCATGAAAACGGAGTACGATTATGGCCTGAGCAAGATTTATGAGCTGGTGGTCAACACCAATCCCTCGTATGCTTTTCTGATGGAGCAGAACGACCTACTCCAGAATAAGGTCGTGGTGGCGCATGTGCTCGGCCACACTGACATGTTCAAGAACAACGTGTACTTCAAGCACACGCCGCCTAACATGATTGACAAGGTGAGCGTGAATGCCGACCGTATTCGCCAGTACGAGTACGATCACGGCACCGCGGAGGTCGAGCGTTTTCTGGATGCGGTGCTCGCTATCGAAGAACACATAGATCCCAACCTCCGCATCAAGCGCAAGGATGAACAACGTGGCGACAAGGGTGACGACGCGAAAAAGGCGTCGCACGATTCGCCATACGACGATCTCTGGAGCCTTGCCGAGCGCGAGCGTATTCGCGCCGCCGAAGAGGAGGCCGAACGCCTCGCGAGCAGCCGTCATCGGCGCTTCCCCCGCGAGCCGCAGAAGGACTTGCTGTTTTTTCTTGCCCAGCACGCGCCTAATCTCGCCGACTGGCAGCGTGATATCCTGCTGATCGTGCGCGAGGAGATGATCTATTTCGTTCCGCAGATGCAAACGAAGATACTGAACGAAGGTTGGGCCTGTCTGGCTGGTAGCAGCCTCGTTCTCACCGAGCACGGCTTGCTCCGATACGACGCCCTGCACGCGCGGTTGGCGATGGGTGAGCGCATGACGGTTTGTAGCGGCGGCGCCATTGATCGCGTTACCAACCGGCACATCCATCACAACGCGCCAACTATTCGTCTGCGTACTCGCCGCGGCCTGGTGCTCGAAGGCGCGGAGGAACACAAGCTCAGCACCGGCCCGGACCAATGGATCGCACTCAAAGACGCTCGGATTGGGCAGCACATCCCACTGACCGTCGGAGACAACATCTGGGCACGAGACCTGGTGCCAGTACCTGTTCCTGCTCGTGTACAGCATGCGCAGGCTGAGGATGTGGCCGTGGCAGCCGGCGTGGGCGCCCATACCGACTACCGCAATTTTGCGGGCAAGACGACATACGGCGCCGACCGCATAGCGACCGCTATCGAAGCGGGTGGTTTGCAACATGGTCATGCGGGTACATCAATCCACGCCACGCGGCTCCCGCTCATCGCACCTTCACATATTACCGAGGAGCTCGGCGAATTTCTCGGTTATCTGATCGGCGACGGCAACATCCACACATCGAAGAATGCTATTGGATACATGACGGGTGATCGTGAGCTTGCCGATCGCTATGCTGAGCTGGTGCGGACGCTGTTTGCCATCGAGCCGAAGGTGATTTGGGACGACCGAGCGGTCAATGGCAAGGGCGGTCGCTGGCGAGCGGTCTTCTATTCGGCGAATGTGCTGGAGCTTCTCCACGCACTTGGCATTGATCTGCATGCCAAGGCAGGGGAGAAGCGAATCCCTGACCGGATTTTGCAGTCGCCGAAGTCTGTCGTCAGCGCCTTCCTGCGCGCATACTATGATTGCCATGGTTGCGCATCCGTACAGTCTGGGGTACGTCTCTCCACTTTCAGCGAGTCCATCGCTCAAACACTACAAGTCTTGCTCCTCAACTACGGCATTCTTTCCCGCCGCTACGGACCAAACATCCTCATTGCGGGGGCGTCAGCCAGGATTTTTGAGCGGGAGATTGGTTTCGGCCTTGTGCGAGAAAAGGCGAATCTGCGCACATATCTCGCGCGGCATCAGTGGTTTAAAGTGGAGGACCCAACCGACGAAATAGTTGGCATTGAGCATGGCGTCGCGGATGTCTACGACATTACCGTGGATCGTACGCATCGCTATATCGCCAACGGTATGCTGCATCACAACAGTTTCTGGCACTCGCGTATCATCCGCGAGCTGGACCTGACCGACGGCGATATGACAGCCTTCGCGCAGATGCACGCGGGGGTGCTCGCGCCCAATCGCATGCGCATCAACCCCTATCACCTGGGCTACAAGATGCTCGAAGACATCGAGCGGCGTTGGGACAATCCTACTGAGGAGCAGCGGGCTAAGGGGTGGCTGCCGGGCAAGGGCCGTGAGAAAATCTTCGAGGTGCGCGAGATCGAAAGCGATGTCTCGCTCCTGCGCAACTATCTTACGAAGGAGCTTATCGAGGACCTGGACCTGTATCTCTACCAGAAGGAAGGCGACGAGTGGGTGATTGCCGAGAAGAACTGGGAGAAGGTGCGCGACGGCATCGTCGCCAGCATGACCAACTTCGGCTCGCCCTATATCACCGTCGTGGACGCCGACTTCAACGGCAACACGGAGCTGCTGCTAAAGCATCAGTTCGAAGGGCAGGAGCTCGATATCCCCTACGCGCAGAAGACGCTGGAGTATGTGCAGTACATCTGGTCGCGGCCGGTGTATCTCGACACCACGCTCGATGACCAGCAGGTTCGCCTCAGCTACAATGGCGAAAAACATATGCGCACCGTGCTGGAGGAAAGCTAGGTTTCCTGTTGACCGCAAGCGAGAGGGCACCGGCTGGCTGCCACTATCTCGCTCGCGGCAAGCTCGCTCACAGCAAAAATGCTCGATGGATCATAGCCGGATTGCCAGCATGAATGCCGTCAATCCGGCGGCCAGCAGCGCGGTGATGGGACCCGTCAGGATCCACGCCACTACCATGTTGCCCGCGACGCCCCAGCGCACCGCGGACAGCCGCTGGCGGGCGCCCACGCCCATCACCGAGCCGGCGATCACGTGTGTTGTGCTCACGGGCAAGCCCACGCTACTGGCCGCGATGATGATGGATGCGGCGGATGTCTCCGCCGCGAAGCCATCCAGCGGGCGCAGCTTCACGGTTCGCATGCCTATCGTCTGGATGATGCGCCAGCCACCGAAACTCGTTCCCAGACCCATCGCCGTCGCGCTCAGGATAATGACCCAGACCGGCACATGAAAACTCGCGCTGGCCGGCGCGCCCTCGTAGGCCAGCACCGCGGCGGTGATGACGCCCATCGTCTTCTGCGCATCGTTGGAGCCGTGGCTGAATGCCACGAACGCGGCGGAGATTCTTTGCAGCCAGCTTGAGATGTCCGTTACGGTATGCGGCGCGGTGCGGCGGAAGATCCACACGAGCGCGATACCGATCATATACGCAAGCAACAGGCCGAAGACTGGCGACAACAACAGCGATAGCACAATCTTCAGGATACCGCCGCCTTTGAGCGCCGCGAAGTGTGCGGGCGACTGAATCACCGCCGCGCCGATCAGCCCGCCAATCAGTGCATGTGATGAGCTGCTTGGCAGACCGAAATACCACGTGATGAGGTTCCACCCGATGGCCGCCAGCAGCGCCGCCATGACAGCTACCGGGGTGAGCGCGGTCCGTGCCGCCACGTCGGTGCCGATGGTCTTTGCGACCTGGGTGCTGACGAACGCACCCACAAAATTCAAGATGGCGGCCATTAAAATGGCCGTCCATGCCGGCAGCACGCGGGTTGCGATGCTGGTAGCGACGGCATTGGCGGTGTCGTGGAATCCGTTCGTGAAATCGAAGGATACCGCCACTACGATCGTGGCGATCAGAAAGGCGAGAGGCAAGCCACCCTGGCCGGTGGGCGCAAGCGCCGCCAGGAATGGAATGGCGTGTTCAAGCATATTTCAGCAGTACTCCGTACAACACATCCGCCACGTCCTCACAGTTATCTATCGCGCGTTCCAGGTGATCGTATATCTGTTTCCATTTGATTATCAGTACCGGATCAGGCTGACTAAAAAGCTCTTGAATGCCGCGCCGATAAATGTCGTCGCCTTCGTTCTCCAGGCGGTTGATCTCTGTCAGCCGCTCGCGGACGGCCGCTCGATCGCGGCGATTGCGCAACAATGAGACGGCTTCGTGCACCTGGCTGGCGGCACTGACGATGACACTCGCTAGCTCGATAGCATTGGGGGTGGGCTCTGTCACGCCATACAACACGAAATCGTCCGCCGCCGCCTCGACCAGGTCTAAAACATCATCTAGCGCTGACGCGATGGCCGCGATATCCTCGCGGTCCAAAGGTGTGACAAAGATACGGTTCAGCAGGTCGTAGATCTCATGAGTCAGCTCATCGCCTTTGTGTTCCACCGCCTTGATTGCTTTGGCCTTGGCTTCCACGTCGGAGTACTCGTTGAGCATCGTGAGAAGCAGCTCCGCGCCGTATCGCGCGTTGGCCGCCGCGTCCTCGAAGAGCCGGTAGAAGCGATCTTCGCGGGGTTGCAGAATAGACATCGGCATCCTCCAGGTGGAATACGGAGCCTAGACAAGCAATAGGTATGCCAGGTATGCCAGGTATGCCAGGTATGCCAGGTATGCCAGGTATGCCAGGTATGCCAGGTATGCCAGGTATGCCAGGTATGCCAGGTATGCGGGCAGAAGCGCGCGGACGGCCCTATGCAGGTATGCGGGCAGCGCGCCGCTACGCGACCCTCCAGCGTGATTACTGGGGCCGGAATTTAGGGTACCGCGTTGGCGGTACCGTGCGCGATGAAACGCGAGCCGTGTCTCGCCATCTCGAATTATACGTGGGTGGAGACTGCGTTCGCCATAGGGTTTGAGTCCCCACGCTACGGCAATGCCGCCCGCTCTGGCTGCGTTGACACCCCACCGTACCCGGCATATACTGACCGGGACCGCAACCCGATACGGAATATCTCACGACGTGAGGATAGGACGGCCAGCGATTCGGCGGCATGACGCGCGAGCTGGGTCGCTCCGGTAGCAGGAAAAAAACGCATGACCGGTCCGGGAGGATCATCAACCAATCGCGACAAGCGGCGCCAGTCGCGCCAGCAACAGTTGCAGCAGCGACAGCTTGAGAGGCAGCGAGAGCGAGCGCGTAAGCTCCGGCAGCAGCGCATCCAGCGTATCGGTGTATTCGCCGCCGGTATTCTCGTCGTCGCGCTCATCGCATTTCTGATTGTCCATGCAGCCATCGGTAGTGGCGGCAATAGCGGCGGCGGCACGAGCACCGGCGGC
>Ga0070730_10004466_pt1 | contig 12261 bp, 13 predicted proteins | sample Coa_R1_3_FD_66447 | JGI IMG/M metagenome (GOLD analysis project Ga0070730, IMG submission 66447) | Surface soil microbial communities from Centralia Pennsylvania, which are recovering from an underground coalmine fire - Coalmine... | ecosystem: Environmental > Terrestrial > Soil > Unclassified ... | reverse complement strand
ATGTGGATGGATTGGGTCATGGCCCGGATGCGGCAGAGGCAGCGCGGGAAGCAGTGCGGATCTTTGAAGCCAATAGTATGCGCTCTCCGGGCGAGGTGCTCGTCCGTCTCCATGATGCGCTCAAGAAAACGCGCGGTGCTGCCGCCGCTATTGCTGAAATCTCCCCGCTGCCCGGCACCTTGGTCTATGCAGGGGTGGGCAATATTTCTGGGACAATCTTGAGCAAGACTCTGGGCCGGAGCCTGATTTCACACAACGGAACGCTGGGGTACGTGATGCCCAGAGTGCAGGAATTCAAAGCCGATTGGCCGCAGGATGGAATTCTCATCATGCATTCCGATGGATTACAGACCCGTTGGGACCTGTCCACCTATCCGGGTTTGTTGGCGCGCAAGCCGGCGTTGATTGGTGGGGTACTGTTCCGTGATTTCCAGCGGCAGCGCGATGATGGCAGTGTAGTGGTGATCAAAGGCGGCGTTTGATGAAGGTTCCCTTACTTACGGTTTCATTGCACAACGAGAGGGATGTTGTGCAGGCCCGCCAGCGTGCTCGCGAGATCGCCGCCTTGCTGGGCTTTGACAATCAGGACCAGATCCGCCTTGCTACCGCTACTTCGGAAATGGCCCGCAATGCCTTCCGCTACGCCCGCAATGGGAAGGTTTCATTTAGTGCTGTCACCGATACTCCACAGCTATTGGACATTACAGTTTCTGACAGTGGCCCCGGCATAGCTCACCTTGATCAGGTTCTGGAGGGGCGCTACCACTCCACGACCGGCATGGGATTAGGGATCATCGGCACCAAGAGGCTGATGGACAACTTTGAAATCAACACCGGGACTTCAGGCACTCTGGTTAGCATGAGCAAGGCCATTCCCATTCATGCGCCGGTACTCGTTCCTGGCACGCTCAGCATGCTCGTTAACAAAATCGGTGCGCGGCTGCCTGATAGCCCTTACGAGGAAGTAGAGCGCCAGAACCAGGAACTGCTCAAGACATTCCAGGATCTGCGTTCACGCCAGGAAGAATTAGCGACTCTCAATCAGGAGCTTGAAGATACCAATCGGGGTGTAGTGGCCTTGTATGCCGAGCTTGATGAGCGCGCCGATTACCTGCGCCGCGCCTCTGAGCTGAAAACCAGCTTTCTTTCCAACGTGTCCCACGAGTTTCGCACGCCGTTGAATTCCATTATTTCGCTCTCGCGCATGTTGCTGGAGCGGATGGATGGCGACCTCACGGATGAGCAGGCGAAGCAGGTCAACTTTATCTCCAAGGCCGCCCGTTCTCTTTCGGAGTTGGTCAATGATCTTCTGGATTTGGCCAAAGTAGAGGCCGGCAAGGTAAAGATTCGGGTCAAGACTTTTCAGGTTTCCGAACTCTTCAGCGCGTTAAAGGGCATGCTCAAACCCCTGTTGGCAGACAACAACTCGGTGGATTTGATATTTGAAGATGTAGCTGATTTGCCTGCTTGTAGAACAGACGAAGGCAAGGTTTCGCAGATTCTTAGAAATTTTATCTCCAACGCCATCAAGTTCACGCCCCAGGGAGAGGTCAGGGTTTCAGCCGAGTTTACTGCGGGTGGCGCCATCACCTTCAAAGTCACGGACACGGGAATCGGGATCGCTCCCGAGCATAAGGAATCCATCTTCAAGGAGTTCACCCAGATCGATAACCCGCTTCAGGACCGGCATCGTGGCACGGGTTTGGGCCTGCCGTTGTGCCGCAACTTGGCTATCCTGTTGGGAGGCAAAGTGTGGGTTGAAAGTGAACCAGGCCGGGGTTCCAGCTTCTTTGCTCGTATCCCGGTCCTCTACAGCGGTGAAAGTGCAGATGTTCCCGAGTTGGTTTCTGAGGGGGCCTCCTCAGTGGAGTTCCACCGTGCGGCAGTGTTGCTCATTGACGACAACGTGGAATCCTTCACATTTCTGGAAGCGCAACTGCGGAACACCGAATATCAACTCATCCACATGGAAACTCTTGACCGGGCCCAGCAGTGGCTGGAGCGTCACCAGCCTGTGGCCGTGATTGCCGACATCTATTTGGACGGAGTGCCCAGTTGGGATTTTCTCAAGTTCTTCAAGGCCAGTGATGCGGGCAGAAGCATTCCTGTTATCGGTATCAGCATGTATGATGACGGCTCAAGGGCTCGGTCTTCCGGGGTTGACCTGTTTTTGAAAAAGCCGGTAGATCGGAGCATATTGCTGCGGGAGTTGCGCCGCCTGACCCATCATGAGCGGCCCCGCCGGCTCCTTCTGGTGGACGATAATGCAATATCGCTTTACATTTTGCGGGAATTGCTGGATCGGCCCTGGCTGGAACTGTTGGAGGCCAAAAGCGGGCCTGAAGCGATTGAGATCATCAACCGGGAACGCCCAGACGCTGTGATCCTTGATCTGGTCATGCCGGATTTCGATGGCTTTCAGGTGTTGGAGCATTTGCGCTCCCACCAGGAAACGCTGGATCTTCCGATCATTGTATACACTTCTAAAGAGCTTAGCTCCAGCGAGCGGGCTCAGATAGCAAATCTCGCGTCCGGAATCATTAAGAAGGATGATGTCTCAAGCACGCTCGCGCCCGAACTGTTATTGAACTGTCTTGCGACCATAGGTATCTCAGAGCCAGGGAGGTTTTAGCCGTATGGCGTCGTCCCGTGTTCTGTTGGTGGATGACAACGAGCAGAATCGGTATATCCTCGCGCGCTCTCTCAGTCGTGCCGGGCTGGTCGTGGAAGAGTGTGTCAGTGGAAAAGCAGCGCTTCAGGCAGTGTTGAAGCAGCCGGATGTCGTGATTCTGGATGTCAAGCTGCCCGATATCTCCGGCTACGAGGTCTGCCGCAGGATCAAATCCAACCCCCTCACCGCCCATGTCCCGGTGTTGCAGATCTCCGCCACCTTTGTGAGCAGTGAAAGCAGAGTCATGGCCCTTGAGGTTGGTGCAGATAGCTATCTCACCCATCCCATTGATCCTACAGTCTTGCTGGCGACGGTGCGCGCCCTGCTCCGATTGAGACGGGCTGAGACTCTCTCCCGGCAATCAGCCGAGCAATGGCAGGCAACTTTTGATGCTCTGGCAGAAGGGCTGGTGCTGTTGGACGCCGAAAACCGAATTGTTCGCTGCAATCGTTGTTTAGCCTCTATGTCCGGGGCCGCTTCGGAGGAACTGATCGGACAGAGCGGCGAGGTAGTCTTGAAGAAGATCGTGGGGACTGCGGATTTTCTTCAAAATCGCGGGCTCGCTCGCTATACCACCGAGTGTCATCATGAATGGCGATGGTTCCAGGTTACGGTTGATCCAGTCATTTCCTCGGGGCAACGTTCCGGATCCATTGTGGTGCTGGCCGATGTTACCGAACGCAAGCTGGCCGAGCAGACCCTTCGCAACTCTGAAAAACTGGCGGCCACCGGGCGGATGGCCCATGTGATTGCCCATGAGATTAATAACCCGCTCCAGGCCCTCACTAGTCTGATTTATCTCTCCACGAAGTTAGCGATAAACCCTGAAGTGAGGAATTATTTAACACAGGCAACGGAAGAGCTGAGCCGCATTTCCAGGATTACCAAGCAGGTGCTTTCCTTCAACCGCGACACCAACCGCGAAGTTCCGCTCGATCTGAATGAGCTTCTCGAAAGTGTGATCGCTCTCTATGGTACGCAGATTGAAGCCCGGGATCTTCATTTGGCCTGTGAAATTACTCCACTGCCAAAAGTAGATGGGTTCCCGGGCGAGTTGCGCCAGGTGCTGGCCAACCTGTTGGGAAATGCCATTGACGCCTCTCCTGACCATGCCACGATCTCTGTGCGCCTGCGCCCGTTGGTCAAGAACGGAGTGCAAGGCGTGCGCCTTACTATTTGCGATTCAGGGCACGGCATTCCCAAGGATTTGCAGCGGCAGGTTTTTGAGCCCTTCTTTACCACCAAAGAATTGAAAGGCTCAGGTCTGGGCTTGTGGCTGTCGACAACCATTGTGACCAAACATCATGGTTCGCTCCGCCTGTGGTCGAGCACCACGCCCAACCGAAGCGGAACCTGCGTGAGCCTGTTTCTCCCTGCCATAACCGAAGCCGTACGGAACACCGTCGCCAGTTAGCGCTGCACTAATAGTACATCTGATAAGCTATGCTCAGGCTTGGTTATGAAGATTTCGTTAAACCCTGACACTGAACGAATGATCACGGAAAGAATCAACAGCGGGCGCTATCGTTCCGCCGACGAAGTTGTGCGGGAAGGACTAGAACTTCTCCAGCGAGAGGAGAAGACGGGGCTGCCGCGTCCCCAACGCTCAGCCGATCTTGCATCGGTGTTTGGTGCCATCGTGGCGGATGTGCCTGATGCTGACTGGGCAATCGTACCTGTCGACCTTTCGAAGAGGCTCGATCATTACCTTTACAAGAGACCGAAGAAATCCTGATGGAGCGGGTATTCGCAGATACGGGCTATTGGATTGCCCTACTGAATCCGCGCGACGAGCTGCACCAAAAGCCTCTGCAACTGCGCGCAATTATAATCCCAGCCAAATTATAACCAGTCAAATGGTTCTCACCGAGTTCCTGAACAGCTTCAGCGATTACGGGCCTCGCCTGCGCCAAGTAGCGGCAAAAGCCGTTGCGTCGCTTCGAGATAGCTCTCAGATTGTTATCGTGCCACAGACAAGTTATTTGTTCGAAAGGACCCTGAAACGATATCAGGATATGACCGACAAGGGTTGGAGTCTTACGGATTGCTCTAGTTTCTTAATCATGGAAGAGGAGCAGCTCACGGCTGCACTAACTCACGATCGGCATTTCACACAAGCGGGATTTCAGACTCTATTACGGTAATTCTTGCAAAGCCGCCAATAAAGAAGCGCAATGAAACAGACTTTGGCTTGAAAAATTACCCACTTACTCAATTACCCAATGTTTCACTTGATCATCGGCAAACTCCGGGTGGCCCTGCGGATAATTTCCTTCTGCCGGTCGGTGGGGTTCACGAATCGAAAACCATACTGGAACCCCTGGCGATAACGCACCTCAGCATACATCGCCATGGGATCGTCCGTACCCGGGAGTTGAAACTCCAGCTCCACCAGTTCGCCGATCGGGATATCGCCGGCCACCGTGGCCCCCAGGCCGCCGTCGCCCAGGTCCTTGGTGCGGCCATAGAGTTTTTGTGATGTCCTCACCACCAGCCGGAGATCAATCACATAGCGTAGATATTCGCGGGTGACGGGCCAGGATTGTGAGGAAGCGTCGGACATGTCTTGATGAAAACCTTACCACATCCGCGTTCATTGCCTCTCCGAACGAAGCTTTTTGATCGCCCACTGCGCATGTTCAGCCAGCAGAGGATCAGTGTCTGCCTCCATTTTCTCTAAGAGAGGAATGAACTCAGCTTTCCCGCTGTTTCCCATGGCGATGGCCACATTGCGTCTGAGTCCGGAGTACTTGGTTCTCTTGACCGGAGAGCCTCGAAAAGTCTGGCGAAAATCTTCTGCGCTCATCTCTGCCAGCCAATTCAATTTCGGATGCACAAGCTTGGGCTGGGCCTGGAACTCTGGCGCGGAGGTCACTGGTGCGTTGCCGCTCTTGTTGTTCCAGGGGCACACGTCCTGGCAGATGTCACATCCGAAAACATGATGCCCAACGGCCTCACGGAACTCCGGTGGAATCTCTCCCCGCTTTTCGATCGTCAGGTAAGCGATACAACGGCGAGCATCCATCTTTCCTGGAGCAGTAAAGGCCTGGGTAGGACAGGCGTCAAGACAGCGCGTGCAGCTTCCGCAGCGATCAGGCGCCGGCAAATCTGGCGCGATGTCCAGCGACGTAAGAATTACTCCCAGAAAGAGCCATGAACCAAGTGTTTGGTTGATGATGCAGGTGTTCTTGCCGAACCATCCGATCCCCGCATATTTGGCATAGACCCGCTCCACAATGGGACCGGTATCGACGTAGGAGCGGGTCTCAGCCCGGATATCGTGTTGCGCAGCCAGCGCGTGTAAAGCTGATTCTACCTGCTTCAGGCGCAGCAGCACCGAATCATGATAGTCCTTGCCTCCCCAGGCATAGCGTGAGATCCATCCCCGCGCAGGATCGCTCACCTCTGTGGAATAGGGCTCTCCTCCGTTGTAGTTCAGGGCGCACACAATGACCGACTTCGCCCAAGGTGCAGCATTCTTTACCGAAGACCGGCGCAGATGGCCTGATTTGCCGCGCTTCTCCAGGTATTTCATCTCGCCCGCATGGCCGGCCTCAATCCACTGCGAAAAGACGCCAAGCTCCGGAAAATCTTCTTCCCGTACCGGAGCAACGCCTGCCAAGTCGAACCCTGCTGCCGTCGCCGCCTGCTTGGTCGCCCGAGAGATTTCTTCGTTGGAGATCACAGTCTGTATTATCGCTTTGAATAGACGATAAAGGGGCAATCCGGGACATTGGGGTGGAGCGGACGGCCTTTGGGAAAATTCTTGTCGTTCATACGATCATTCGGAATACTACACGATCAGCAGCCGAATCCGGGGCTAAGTACTAAGTACTAAGAGCTAAAGGCTAAGAGCTGTCAGCTAAGAGCTGTCAGCTAAGAGCTTATTTCCCTTAGTCCTTGCAGCACAGCAGCAGGAATCCTCATCACATCTGAGAGCTGCTGTTCAAAAGCAGAGTGGTTGAAGTGTCTCTTGAAGAGGAGTTTAGGTCTTATGAAGTGTACTTTCTGCGGCAGTGGAAACCGGCCGGAGAACAGATTCTGTGGCATGTGCGGCGTGCGCATTGAGCGTCGCCAGCAAGAGAGACGAACTAGCGAGGCTGGGAATCTCCAATGCGCTGCCTGCAGTCATCTGAACGACGCCGGCCAAAAGTTTTGTGGAATGTGCGGAACTCGAATCGAGCGCCGCGTGAAGGAGCGGCGGGGAAGCGGAAAGACGGAGCAGCTTCCAGTCGGTGTAAGTCACGGGCGGGCCGTGGCCCAGGCAAACGCCCAATTGCCCACTCCGGACATGGGCACGCTTTCCCCAGATCGGCCACGTACCCGCGCTGTAGTTCCCGCGCCTGCGGTGCTCAATCAAATGGAAAGTGCTGAGCCGCCAGCCGTGGTGCATCGTGAACATAGCGGATCTACCATTGGAGGCCCCTCGTTCTTGGGGTTGAGTTCAGATCCTCAGAGTGAGGGCGAGTATCTTCTCGAAGACGAGTCTTCCTCAGGTAGCGGTTTGCGCAGGCTGGTGCTGCTGGTTGTACTGTTGGCAATCGCCGGGTTGATCTTTGTCCAGTGGCGAGCCAGCTATCATGCCAACCCTAAATCGCTGGAGCCGCCCAAGCCAGGGCCCGCTACTGTGCCCCGGCCACAGGGTAAGAACCAGCCTCTTCCGGCGAATACTGAAAAGGATGAAACTGCCAAAAACGACTCCGCGGCTGGAGTCAACCCGAAAACCAGTCCGGATGCCAAAACCAAGGACGATGTCAAACCTGACGATGTCAAATCCGAAGATACCGGCGCCCAGGCTGGAGTTCCAGCGGGAACATCGGGAACAAAGGACGCGCGAACCGGGAGTGCTCAGACAAGAACCGCAACAGCAGAGGGGGTAGACGGACAATCAGGAAAAAAGGAAAAGCAGATAGCGCTTACGGGGACACACACCAAAACTAAGTCCGCCGATGATGCCCAAGATCAGAACCCGAGCGACGAAGTGAACGACCAACGCCAGAGAGACTCGGACATCCAAAAGCGAAGAGGAGAACCCGCCAGCCGTGACAAGCCCAGCATTGCCCTGGTGAAAGCGCAGCGTTATCTACAGGGAAGGGGCGTGACCCAGAATTGTGAACAAGGCATGATGTATCTGAAGGCCGCTACTCAGCAAAATGACCCCAGCGCCGCCGTTCAGATGGCGGCACTATATGCCAGTGGACACTGCGTACAGCAGGACCGCGTCAAGGCTTACCAGTGGTTTTCCTCAGCCTACAGCCAGGAGCCGGGCAATCAATGGATTGCTAAAAACATGAATCAATTGTGGGGACAGATGACTCCGCAACAACGCCGTCAATTTCAATAGCTCTGGCCGCTGATTCCCAGCTTCTTCACTTCTTCGTTGTAGTACTTGCGGTAAAGAATGTCCCATTCCTGGGTTCCTTCCACAATCGTGCGTCGCTGACTTTCGATCTTCTGCCGGGCGGCAGCGTCGATCTTCTCTTCGGCCTTCAACAGTTCTTCCAGCAGGCGCCGGGCCTCCATGCGGATACTGTTGCGGTCTTCAATAAAATCCACCTGCTCAATCGAGGCCAGCGCATCCGCCACGGTGTGGGCCAGCTTGTTGACCTTGTCGCGCGAGAGCCTCACAGCACCGCCTTGTATTTGCGCACCAGTTCGCCTTTGACCTTCTTGAACATCTCCTGGTAGCTGGCTCCGGCCCTGCTCATCTCGTCCTGGTATTGTTCTAAAATCAGGCGCACCTCATCGTTGATGCGGTCTTCAAGCTGCAACTCTTCCAGCAGGGCGTTGTTCAACGCGCCTGCCACCAACCCGACATCTTTGGTGTCGATAAAGTCGCCCGCGATCAGTTTTTCGGTTATTTGCCGGGCCAGATACCCGACATATTCTTTTGAAAGGAGCATGTTCTTTCAAGTGGTATGTGATTGAAAAGAATAGTGTAACATACCGGCTTTAAGCTCTCTTAAGAGGGATGCTCCACCTCTCAGGAAAGTGTTGTTTGAAGGTGCTTTTCACGAACATGAAAATTCACCTCTCTATTCTGTGCTCAAATTCGTGTTCATTCGCGTCAATTCGTGGCTAAAGAGGTTTTGACTTGTCTGGGTGCTGATTGCTGAGTACTTCCTGCTCCGCTTTTCAGCCGTTTGCGCTCCGCCCGCGTCCACTGGTAAACCAAGTCGATCTCGGCATCGTTTAATTTTGCATCCCGATGCAGCAATAGATATTTAGGCAGAGGCATGCTCTTGTTTCTGACCCTCGTTCCAATCCCGGAGAGGATCTGGATACGGTCGTCCCTGTTGTATTCGCTCCAGCGCGACATATTGAAATGGCTGCGACCGTCGCGAACATCCTGTTCCACCAGCCACGAAACAGGCGCTATATAGCTGTACCATGGCCACGCGGTCTCCTCCGAATGGCAATTTTGGCATGATCTTTGCATGATGTTGAAGACAGCCGGGTCAATCTGCGTCCCGGACAACAACTGCCGGTTGGAAGATCGGGAAACCGTCTTAACGTTCCCAAATGGATGGATGAAAAGGGACGCAATGGCGACCAATAGAATCAAGACAACCAGAATTGTTTTGAAATGTTTTCTCAATCTTTTTTCCAGAGGTATTTGGCCGAACCACCGTTGAGTGAGTATAAACAACACCAGAATCCGCGAACATCCGCGTAAATCCGCGGTAAGCCCCAGCGCGCTATTGATTTGATAATTGTTTGAGATAAGCGATAACGTCGCTCCGTTCGTCTGCTTTGGCCAGGTGGAAATCCATATCGTTATCTGGAATGAGCTTATCGGGGTCGGTCAGCCATCGATCAAGGGAATTGGCGTCCCAGATGATGTTGGCCGATTTCACCGCGTCAGAGTATTTAAACGTGGGAACGCTGCCCGACTTTCGACCGAAGACACCTCGAAGCCGTGGACCTTCTTTTTCGCCGTCGAGCGCATGACACCCGGTGCAGCGCTTTTCAAAAACTTCGCGGCCGTGACTCGGGTCTCCGCCGTTATTCTGCGCAGCAGAAACCGCGAAGGATGACGATAAACAGAAACTACAGAACATGGCCCCCAGAGCAAAAACCATCACCATAACAGCGAGGCAATGCCCTGGGGTCAGATGCAGATGAAAGACCGAGTCTCGATCTTTCGGCGTGGTGGATTCCTGGGTACGCATAGTCAGTCCTTATCCCAAGCGATATCCGGCCTGCAGAAGCTCCGGCACAGAAAGACTGGAACTTCCTGGCGCTGCCGTTGCGTCGCCAAGAACGGAATCAACCACCGCCAGGCTATGCGATTGGGCAATATAGTGGACATCAGCCAGACCCAATACGCTTCGCAGCCGCTCTGCCGGAACTTTCATGGGGCCGGGCGACGGAGCTGAGCCCGGCGCAGGCTGCGGGAACGCCGTGGACATAGCAGTGTGGAAGGTAGCATTGCCCTCGACCTTTTGCATGACTTGGTGAATGTGTCCGTTCAGGACCGTGACCGATCCAAACCGCTTCAGGTAAGAAAATGCCTGCTCGCTATCTTTGGTTCCCCATCCCCAGTCGGGATAGACGCTCCAGAGCGGGATATGTGCAAACACAACTACGGGTGTGCTGTTTGAAACTTTCTTGAGGTCCTGTTGCAGCCAGGCAAGTTGTTCATCGCCGAGTTTTCCCAGGCCCTCAAGCTGGATCACGTTGACCAGCCCGATGAAATGCACTCCCGCGTGATCAAAGCTGTACCAACCGCTTCCTTGGCTCCCCTTTCCATGGCGTTCCAGGTACTGCTTGCCGTCGTCTACAGAGGTGTCATGCTCGCCCGGCACGTAGAAGATCTGTTTGGTGTGGGCGCCTTTAAGGATTTGCTCCAGCGTGTCAAACTCTTCGGCCTTCGAGGAATGCGTAAGATCGCCGGTGTGAATGATGAACTCGGGTTGGTCGCTTAGAGCGTTGATCTTGTTTACCGCAGCTTGCAAAGTGCCGGTCACGTCCGGATTGGCCGGCTTGTTGAAGCCGATATGGCTGTCGCTGATCTGCAGGAAGTGCAGGCCCGCTTTGCCCGGCTTGTCTGATTTGCCGCTGCCGGGTCCGCCAAAAACCCGGGAAGTAGGAATGCCGCCGGCCGTAATGGTCCAAAGCACTCCGGTTCCGGCCCACGCCATACAGCGAAGAAATCCTCGACGGTCAATTCCGTCATGGTTGTGATCGTGCAAAATAATTTCAGGAGATTCTGGCTTCATCTTGTGTCCTTTCCGGTTGTTACCTAGAAAGAACTGAGCCAGCCGCAATTTATTCCCGAAAAATTACAACTTACAAATTATCAATTACAAATCTCAGCTCAATTGCCGTTCCTCTCAAAGCTCTTAACAAACTCCACCAGGCTGCGCACGCCAATGCCGGAGGGACCTTTGGCAATCCAGCTCTTGTTTTCTTCCATCCAAGCCACGCCGGCGATGTCCAAGTGGATCCATGGAGTCTCTTCCACGAATTCTTTCAGGAACATGGCTGCGGTTATGGCTCCGCCCCAGCGTCCACCGCTGTTGATGATGTCGGCGATGTTCGAGCGGATCATCTCCAGGTACTCGGGGTCCAGCGGCAAGCGCCAGAATTTTTCGCCCGAGCGTTGCAGTGCCTGGGAAAAATGCTGGAAGGCATTTTCGTCGTTGGCGAAGACACCGGCGTTGACCATGCCTAGCGCGACGACACATGCGCCGGTGAGGGTGGCTGCGTCAATCAAGTGGGTGCAGCCCAGAGTGCGCGCGTAATGCAGACCGTCAGCCAGCACCAGGCGGCCCTCTGCATCGGTGTTGATGATCTCAATGGCCTTGCCCGACATGGCGATCTGCACGTCGCCCGGTTTTTGGGCTTTACCGCTGGGCATGTTCTCGGTGGCGCACACAATCGAGATTACTTTCACCTTAGGCTTCAGCAGGGCAATGGCACGCATGGCGCCGATCATGGCTGCGCCTCCGGCCATGTCGTATTTCATCTTCTCCATGCCGTCCGCAGGCTTGATGGAGATGCCGCCGGTATCAAAGGTAATGCCTTTGCCGATCAGTCCCAGCACCGGCTTTTCCGGAGCGCCCTCAGGCTCATAGCGGATCACAATCAGCCTGGGCTCTTCATCGGATCCCTGGGCTACGCTCCAGAATGCGCCCATCTTTAATTCTTTGATCTTGTCCGGCCCCATAATCTCGCATTTCAGGCCCACGCTTCCGCACATCTCCTTGGCGCGGTCCGCCAGCACAGTGGGTGTGAGGCGATTACTTGGCTCATTCACCAGTTCACGGGCAAAGTTCTGCGATTCTCCAACAGCTCGGGCATGGTCGAGCACCCGCTGATACTTTGTCTGGTCTGAGCCCGCGGGGGCGATGATCATGATGCCCTTCATGCGCAGGTCTTTGCGGTCGCTGCGGTAAGTGTCCGGGTCGAAATCCGCTACAAAAGCGCCCTCTACCAGGGAACGGATTGCATCTTCAGGACCGGTAGCCAGCTCGGGAATGGCAAATGCGCAGCTCTTGATCATCTTCGGTTTCAAGAACCGGACAGCGGTACCCGCGGCCTTGCGCAACTCTGTGTGAGTAAAATTCTTTGCCTTGCCTCCCCCA
>Ga0070730_10004465_pt1 | contig 12261 bp, 9 predicted proteins | sample Coa_R1_3_FD_66447 | JGI IMG/M metagenome (GOLD analysis project Ga0070730, IMG submission 66447) | Surface soil microbial communities from Centralia Pennsylvania, which are recovering from an underground coalmine fire - Coalmine... | ecosystem: Environmental > Terrestrial > Soil > Unclassified ... | reverse complement strand
CAGATCGAGCTGTTCGCCAAGAACCTGGAGAACGCCAACGTCATCTCCAACGACGGGCTGCAGTCGATCACGCTGGGCCAGCAGGCGCTGGAGCCGGACAACTTCGCCTACTTCCCACCGCGCACCTACGGCGCGCGGGTCACCGTCAATTTCGGCCGCTAGGGGCGAGGGCGAAGCTGTGCCGAATACCTGGAAGCTGACGAGCCTCTACCACACGGTGGTCAACGCCCGGGACCTCGACGAGTCGGTGGCCTTCTACAGGCTGCTCGGCTTCGAGGTCCTCAACGACCGGCGCAAGGTGGTGTGGCCGGACTTCGTGGCGACGATCTTCGGCATGAAGCGGGCCAAGGGACGGGGCGTCCTGATGGTGCTGCCGTCCGACCCGCACGGGCCGATGATCGATCTCATCGACTGGGTCGAGCCCAAGGCCGCGTTTCCGGACCCGGCGCGGGCCGCGGATGAGGTTCCGCGGATCATCGCCTTCCGCACTGAGGGCGTGCACGCCGCCTGGGCCGACCTCACGGCCAAGGGCGTCAGGTTCTGCCGCGACGTCTTCGTGCCGGAGGAGGACCTCGGCCTGGTGGGATCTTGCTGCTGCTACGATCCCAACGGCAACCTCATCGAGCTGATCGAGCTGCAGCCGGGCGTGCGCCACTCCCGGGCCAACGAAGCCCTGCTGAAACAGGAGTAGGGCGTGGCCAGGCTGTCGCGGGAGATGTCCACGGCGGACATGGAGGCGCTGTTCTCGTCCGTCAGCAACTGGGGCCGCTGGGGTCCTGACGACGAGCGCGGCGCCCTGAACCACCTGGGCGAAGCGGAGGCGCGGGCCGCCGCCGGCCTGGTGACGCTGGGGCGCACGGTCAGCCTCTCCCGCGATTTCCCGGTCCAGCCGGGGCCGGAGAACCCGTGGCCCGCCCACCATCACATGGTGATCGCCGGCGACGATCCCTGCGTTCCCGGCATCGACGGCCTGGAGGTGTCCACCGACTATATCGGCATCGCCTTCCACGGCATGGCCTCCAGCCACCTGGACGCCCTCTGCCACGTCTTCCAGGGCGGTCAGATGTACAACGGCCACCCTGCCACCGACGTGAAGAGCACCGGAGCCCGGCGCAACACGGTCATGACCCTCAAGGCGGGCCTCGCCGGACGCGGCGTGCTGCTCGACGTCCCCCGGGCGCTCGGCGCGCCGTTCATGGATCCCGATCACCTCACCACGGTGGGCGAGCTCGAGCAGGCCGAGGCGGCGCAGGGCGTCACGGCGGGCAAGGGCGACATCGTGCTGGTGCGTCTGGGTCGGGACGCCCGGCGCGCAAGCGTCGATGACCAGGCGGTGGCCGGCCTGGACCCGGCCGTGGCGGCCTGGCTGCACGCGCGCCAGGTGGCGGTGCTGGGGGGCGACGGCGTCCACGATCCGATCCCCTCGGGCCGCTGCGCGCCGGGCTGGCCGATGCCGATCCACATGGTGGGGCTGGTGGCGATGGGGCTGCACCTGCTCGACAACCTCGATCTCGAGGCGGTGAGCGACGCCTGCATCGAAGCCGGCCGCTGGGAGTTCCTGCTCACCCTGGCCCCGCTCCGCGTCCCCGGCGGAACCGGCTCCCCGCTCAACCCCATCGCCATGTTCTAGAATGTCGCCGTTACGGCGAAGCGGGCGGAAATGGGTTCCAGGGGGTGGACCTGGACGTCGGTGACGCCGGCGGCCGGTTCGCCCGCCAGCCGCGAGGCGTAGTAGAACGCCGCCGCGTTGGCCTTGGTGTCGAACAGGTTGAAGACGCTGACCTGGACCTTCAGAGCGGGATTCACCTTGTAGCCGACATCGAGGTTGACCTCGCTGTAGCCCTTGTCCCTGGGGAACGAGTTGCCGTCGCTGATCGGATAGGACCCCAGATCGCGCCACTGCAAGGCCCCGTACCACGGGCCCAGATGATCCACCAGGACGCCAAAGGAGCCGATGAAGCCCGGCGCCTCGGTGATGAAGGGGCCGGTCAGGCCGAAAGTGGCCAGCTCCGCGAGCGAGCCCCGGTAGCGGGCCCTGGAGAAGGCGAGGTCGGTGTTGAACTCGACGCACGGGAAGGGACGATATTGCGCCGAGACCTCCACCCCCTGGCGGCGGCTGGGCGCCGTGGCCTGGTCCTGGCCCTGGTCCTCGTCGAACCTCAGCTCGGAGCTGAAGTCCTCCTGGAAGACGGCGACCTGCACCGAAAGCCGGGGAACGATGTCGGTGCGCAGGCCGACCTCCTCGCCGGTGGTCGGGGCCATCAGCGGCGTCTTGCCGGCGAGGACCGGGATGCCCTCGATGGGCACCGTGCCGAACACCCCGCGAACGTCGTCGGAGTGGAACCCCCGGCCGGCGCTGACATAGAGCTCGGTCTGGAACCAGGGCCCAAGGACGAGGCTGCCCTTCGGCTGGAACAGCGTCTGCGAGCCCGAGCTGCGGACGCCGGTCGTCAGGCTGTTGTCGCTCGCCCAGAAGTCCTCCTCGCGCAGACCGACGACGGTGCGCAGCCAGGGGGTCCAGTGGGTGGTGTTCTCCACGTAGCCGGCCAGATCGTTGAGATGCACGCGGTCGGCGGTGCAGGCCCCGCCCACGGCCGGTACGGGCGTGGCGTTGTCGGAGGCCGGGGCGTCGGCGGGCGGGGGGGGCGGCGTCACGCCGGACGGGAAGGCGCCGGTGAACATGCAGTAGTCGAGCACCCGATCCATCGCCGTGTGGCGGCGATCGACGTAGACGCTGTCGTTGCGCTCCTGCAGGCCGAAGGTGGTGTCGCTGCGGATCGACCCGACGCTGGCGCTCAGCGTGAGCGCCACATCGCCGCCGAAGACGTTGCGGGTCTCGTCCTGCTGCTCCTGGTCGCCGTTCACCGGATCGTTCAGGAAGTGGGTGAAGTTGCTGATCAAGGTCTCGCGGCTGTGGATCGCGTAGAGACCCGAGACCAGCCGCCAGTGAGCCCCCTCGGTCCAGTAGCGGCCCGACAGGCTGTAGCGCTCGGTTCGCCCCCGGTCGGTGGGGTCGAGCACGCCGAAGCGGCCGATCAGCCCCTGCTGGATCGCCCGCAGCGGCTGGTCGGTCTCGCCGAGGCCCTCGCTGTGGTCGTACAGGCCGGTGAGGCTGAACCCGCTCGCGCCGTCGCCGTGGCTGAAGCGCACGGCGATGTTTTCCTTGCTGTAGTTGCTGGCCGGCGTCCATGGCCCGTCCAGGTGGTAGAATTCCCCAGCAAGCCACACGCGGTTCTTGTCGTCGATGACGTGGGTGGCGCCCGCGAAGACGTCATAGTCCCCCAGCGTGCCGGCGCTCGCCGAGATCTGGTTTGGCAGGGTGTCGACCAGGCGAACGCGCGCCGAGCCGACGGCGCTGAAGTCGCCGTTGGCGGCGAAATAGGGCCCCTTGGTGTAGTCGAGCCCGCCGACGATCTGCGGCATCAGGAACGTCTGGTCCGAATAGCCCTGGCCATGCATGTTCGTGCCCTGGTTGACCGGCATGCCGTCGACGAAGCTGGCGAAGTCGGTGCCGTGGTCGACGTCGAAGCCGCGCAGCTCGTACTGGTTCGCCTTGCTCTCGCCGGAGTGCACCGTGACCACCAGGCCCGGCACGGTCTCGTAGAGCTGGGCGATCCGATAGATCGGACGAAGGTCGACTTCCTCCTTCGTCACTGTGCCCTGGCTGGCGGTGGCGGCGATGCCGATGAGGTCGGCGCGGGACGCCGTCACCACCACTTCGGACACCTTCACGACCGCGCCGGGCTTGGCGGGGGGCGTCGTGGCGGGCGCGGCCTGGGCGTGGGCGGAAACCGCGACGGACGACGTTGCGAGGGCAAGCGCGGCGGCGCTCGCATGCAGGAACCGGGACAATTGCAGCTGTTCCCCAGGCGGGGCGCGGACGCGCCGCCGCCGCTGACGTGAAGCGACGCGGGGCCTGAAAAAGCCCCGCGTCGCGGCTCAGATCGTCGGGAAGCTGGCTGGGGGACCTCGCGCGTTGGGCGCGCGGGCGGGCGGTCCCCGCGGCCCCAGCGGCCTGAGGGCCGGGTAGGCGGTCCACGCCACGAGGGACGACTGCGGGATCGGAGCGGTCAGGGCGCACAGCGGCGCGTGGGCGGCCGCGGCGCAGTAGGGGCAGGCCTTGTGCGCCTTGGCGGCCGCAGCGTGATGGTCCGCGTTCACATGCGCCAGGCCGGCGCTGGTGCAGATGGCCATCGTCATGCCGGCGGACTCGGGGCCGGCGGCCTGCATGACGACGGATTGGGCGGAGGCGAAGCTCAGCAGCGCGACGGCCAGCAGCGCCACCGCGCAAACCGCTCTCCGGATGAGGCCTCGCGTCTCCATGGCCGACCCCTATGGACCAGTCCGACGCACGGCAATAGGAGGTTTGTGCGGCGCTGACCGTTCACCCGGCCCAGACGCCGCCGTCGACGACCAGTTCGGCGCCGGTGACGAAGCGGGCGGCCGGCGAGCAGAGGTAGAGGACGGCCTCGGCGATGTCCTCCGGCGCGCCGGAAAAGCCGAGCGGGGTCGCCTCGGCGGCGACGGTGCGGATCTCCTCCATGATGTGGGCGACCGCGTTGGCGCCCACCTTCGGCATCTCGCCGTCGTTGGCCATCTTGACCCAGATCGGTGTCTCGATGCTGCCCGGGTGCACGGAGTTGACCCGGACGCCGTTGCGGGCCTGGGCGCACTCCAGCGCCACCGCCTTGGTGAATAGCCTGACGCCGCCCTTGGTGGCGCAGTAGCCCGACAGGCCCGCGATCCCCTTCAGGCCGGCGACCGACGAGATGTTGACGATCGACCCGCCCCCCGAGTCCGCCATCAGCGGCAGGGCGGCGCGGGTCCCCAGGAACACGCCGTCGAGGTTCACCGACGCCTGGCGCCGCCACGCCGCAAGGCTCATCTCCAGCACGCGCGCCCGGATGCACAGGGCCGCATTGTTGACGAGGATGTGCAGCCCCGCTCCCTCCCCCCGCACGCTCTCGACGGCCTCCGCCCAGGCGGCCTCGTCGGTGACGTCGAGGGCCTGCGTCCGCGCATGATCGCCCTGGGCGTCGATGAGGCGGCAGGTCTCCCGCGCGCCCTCGGTGTCGACGTCGGCCACGATCACCCGCGCCCCTTCGCGGGCCAGGGCGAGCGCGCAGCCCCGGCCGATGCCGCTGGCCGCCCCCGTGACCAGGGCGACTTTTCCTTCGGCGCGTCCCGTGTTCTCGCTCATGGAGACCCGATTACATAACATACGTTATGCTTGCAACGCCTTTTCCCGCTTGCGTTCCAGGCGCGCCGCGCCGTAACGTCCGTTACGCAACAAGGGGAGGACGATGCATGGGCGAGCCGCCCGAGTCCTGCGACGTGGTGGTGGTCGGCGCCGGCTTCGCCGGGCTCTACGCCGTCCACAAGCTGACCAGCCTCGGCTACCGGGTGGTCGCCTTCGAGAAGGGCGATGATGTGGGCGGGGTGTGGTACTGGAACCGCTACCCCGGCGCCCGCTGCGACTGCGAGAGCTACTACTACAGCTACTCCTTCTCCGACGACCTGCAGCAGGCGTGGGACTGGAGCCTCCGATACTCCGAGCAGCCGGAGATCCTGGGCTATCTGCGCCACGTGGCCGACCGCTTCGACCTGCGGCGCCACATCCGTTTCGGCGCGCCGGTCACCGGGGCCGCGTTCGACGAGGAGAGCGCGACCTGGCGGGTCACGGCGGCCGACGGGCGCTCGGCGGTCGGCCAGTTCCTCGTCACGGCGGCGGGCTGCCTCTCGCAGATCCAGCGGCCCGCCATCCCGGGCCTGGAGAGCTTCGAAGGGCGGGTGTTCTGGACCGCGGCCTGGCCCCAGGCGCCGGTGGACTTCACCGGCCGGCGCGTGGGGATCATCGGCACGGGCGCCTCGGGCGTCCAGGCCATTCCGCGGATCGCCGCCGAGGCCCGGCGCCTGACGGTGTTCCAGCGCACGGCCAACTGGGTGCTGCCGGCGCGCAACGCCGCGACGGCCGCCGAGTTCAACAACTGGGTGAAGGCCAACTACGGCGAGATCCGCGACAAGTGCCTCAACTCCCAAGGCGCCGTGCCGTTCGAACCCGCGACGCGGAAGGCCTTCGACGTTTCCGAAGAAGAGCGGCGGGCGGTCTATGAGCGGCTGTGGGCGATCGGCGGCATGCGGTTCTTCAGCGCCTTCACCGACCTCTTCACCAACCCGGCCGCCAACGAGACCGCCCAGGCCTTCGTCGCCGATCACATCCGCGCGGTGGTGCGCGATCCGGTGACCGCCGAGCGGCTGATCCCGAAGGACCAGCCGATCGGCGTGAAGCGGCCGCCGGTGGATGACGACTATTACGAGACCTTCAATCGCGACAACGTCGAGCTGGTCGACGTCCGGGCCGCGCCGATCACCGGCCTCGGGAGCGGTTCGCTCACCACCGCCGAGGGCGCCTACGACCTCGACGACCTGGTGCTGGCGACCGGCTTCGACGCCCTGACCGGGGCGCTGATCGCCATGGACATCCGCGGGCGGGGCGGCGCGCGCCTGGGCGATCACTGGCGTCAGGGACCGCAGACCTACCTCGGCCTGGCCATGGCCGGCTTTCCGAATCTGTTCACCGTCACCGGGCCCCTCAGCCCCTCGGTGCTGGCCAACATGCCCACCGCCGTGGAGCAGCATGTCGACTGGATCGCCGGCTGCATCGGCCACATGCGCCAGCAGGGCCTCGCCGCCATCGAAGCCGACGCGGCCGCCGAGCAGGCGTGGACCGACCACACGGCCGAGGTGGTCTCCCACACCCTCTATCCGCGCTCCAGCTCCTGGTATTTCGGCTCCAACATCCCCGGCAAGCCGAGGCGGTTCGGCGTCTATATCGGCGGGTTCGCGAACTACCGGGCGCAGTGCGAGGCGGTGGCGCAGAAGGGGTATGAGGGGTTCCGCTTCGTCGGCGCAGGCGTCCACTAGGGCGAGCGGACGATGAGGTCGAACTCCTGCCGCTCGTAGTCGCGGTTTTTATAGAGGAGCGGCGTGCGGCTCGGCCGGTTGAACGGCGACCAGGCGGGCCGGGCGCCAAGGACGGCGAGCGGGTCCTCCGGCCAGCCGTTGTCGGTCCAGCGGGACCAGTCGGGCTTGAGGTCGAGGTCCTTGCAGATCCGCTCGACCGCCTCGCGCAGGGGACGCTCGTCGATGTTGATATAGTCGATATCGTCGTTGAGGCGCTCGTCGAGGGCCGCCAGCAGGTCGCAGCTGTCGCCCTCGGACTCCGCCTCGCGGGCGATGACCATATGCACCTGCTCGATGACCCGCGCCTTGCGGGCTTCGACGCGCTCGATCGAGGCGCTCAGATCGCGCCCCTCGCGCTCCCGGCGCTCCTGGCGGCGGGCCTCATGGATCTTGGCCTCGCCGGCGCGCAGGGCGCGGAGGGTTTCTTCGAGGCGGCCGGCGAGATCGAGCGTGAGCCGCACGGCGCGGGAGAGCTTGGCCAGGTCGTCGGCGCCGAAGTCGTGCGCCTCCGGGGTCTCGCCGGCCTTGGCGGCCTCGGCGGCGGCGGCCTTGACGGCCCGGCTGTGCTCGGCCACGCCGCGCGCCATCTCCATGGCGATATCGGCCAGTTCGTCGAGCAGCGCCAGGCGGTGCTCGACGCGGGCGACGGACGCCGCCAGCAGGCCGGCCTCGTCGACCGCGGTGGGGTCGGCGGCGGGCGGATCGGGCTGTGGCGCCGGGGCGTCGATGCGAGTGGACTTAGCCATTTGCAATATGATAGGACTTTGCATATTGCGCGTCAAGAGGAATATTTTGCAAAATGCCGGGGGTCGGCCGCACGGCCGACCCGGCCCAAGGATCACGCGCGAGGAGAGTCCCGATGCGACGTCGCCGTCCGCGACCAATGCGGTCAAGCTCGACGCGCCGGAGAGGCCGTGAGGTGGCTCGTTGCGGCCCTCTGGAGAGTCCGCTCGCCGGCGAGATGCAAACAGGAGATCGACCCAATGCGGTCCCTGGAGTGTGGCGCGGGGTTCATGGGCCGCTCACCCTATCTGGCCGGTCGACTATCCAAAATGTCACCGACCCAAACAGACTGGCCAAAAAAATAGCCCCATAGTATAGGACATTTCCTAGATGAAATATCAACACGGCAAACAATGACGATGTAAGTGTAATGAACATAGCAACACCAATGTAATGTGCGAGGCCGTGCCAATGCAGTTTGTTAAATATCACATGCAAAACTAATCCCTGAGGAAGACCTATAGCCATGGCAAACGGTGCAGAAATGATGCTCCACCACGCGATTGCACGTATCCACCACATTGGATCGATATAGCTTCCGTCAGGTGTCAAAACAGCTAACGCGGCACCACCACCTACACAACAAGCCACGACTGCGAGTGCCGACGCCTTTGTGAGCTTCCAGACCCGCATCTGCGCTCGATGATCCATTTGCGAGATATGCACGAATCGGAACGCCAGTGGAATGCCGCCCCTTACACCCTTCACAGAAGCGCATTGGGTCCGTTTCGGGGCGGGAAGCTAGCGGCCGCTCGTGGCGCATTCTCACCGTGGCGAATTACGCGGCTCCGGCGGCCAAAGCTGTCGTTCCGAACCGCCGCCCCGGGTGGCAAGCGGACCTTGTTCTTCGATCCTTCGCGTAGTTGAAACCCTCGATACTTGGCCGGTAAACCGGAGCAAGAATGGGCGTCAGGAACTATTTGATCGAAGGCGTTTCCGGCGCCGGCAAAACGGCGGTAGCCATGGAATTGCAGCGACGCGGCTACCAGGCCATCCATGGTGACCGGGAGTTGGTGTATCGAGGCGATCCAGAATCGGGCCTGGCGATGGCGCCGGAAACGGCTACACCGACGGCTGCGTGGATGTCCGGGCACCAGATTTGGGATGTTGAGAAGGTACGAGCCCTCGTCGCCGACCAGGAGGTGGCGGTAACCTTCTTCCGCGGTGGCTCGCGGAATTTTGCCAAATTCATCGACCTGTTTGACGGCGTGTTTGTCCTGGACGTCGACCTGGACACCATGAACCGGCGGATTGATGAGCGAGTGGCGCTGGACCCGACTGATTTCGGCGGGAAACCAGAGGAACGGGAACTCATTGCGCGGTTGTATGCAACGAAAGAAGATGTCCCTAAGGGTGCGATGAGCATTGACGCCACTGCGCCTATCGCGCGCGTCGTCGATGATATTCTCTCGAAATGCAGCGTAGGAGATCCAAGAGCCGACTAGGAAGCTTTGGACCGATGCTTACGGTCGCTGAGGTCCGGGTTGCGTCACCCTGCGTCGGAACGGCGAGTTCCTGGAGCCCTCTTAACTTCCGGAAGCGTTTTCTCTCCGATCGGCTTGGCGGCGCCAGAACTGACGATTGGAACAGTCGTCGGGGTGCGGAAAGGCGAGGGAGTGTTGGGTGCGCCTCGCGGGTTGGACCGCGCGGGCTGTGCGGCCTATGCTGGCAGGATGACCATCGAGGACATCATCTCCCTAAGCGCAGCGGAGCGCCTCGCCCTGATAGGGCGGCTATGGGACAGCCTTACGGAGGACGACGTTCCGCTATCGGCCGCCCAATGCGCCGAACTCGAGGAACGTGTCGCCACGTTCGAGCAGGAGCGCCCGCGCGGGTCAACCTGGGATGCACTGAAGGCTGAGCTCGCCGCGCGCGCACCTTGACGTCCGAGGTGATCTTCCTGCCGGCGGCCCGGGCGGAATTGATCGACGCCGGGGCTAAACTCCAGGACGCCCCTCGAGAACCGCACAGCTGTGGACGTCCGCGCTTCGTGAGGCAGAACTGGATGCCGGAGCTCTGGCCAGGGAGGGCATGATGGTCGCGGACGAAACGCTCTATCGCGAGGCGATCGGGTGGCGCCGGCGTCTTCACGGCCTGCCGGAGACCGGCTTCGAGGAGCAGCACACCTCGGCGTTCGTCGCCGAGAGGCTCGCGGCGTTCGGCCTGGAGGTCCATCGCGATCTCGGCGGGACGGGGGTCCTCGGGGTGCTGCGCGGCGGGTCGGCGAACCGGGCCATCGGCCTGCGCGCCGACATGGACGCGTTGAACATTCACGAGGCCAACAGCTTCGACCATCGGTCCACGAGGCCTGGAAAGATGCACGCCTGCGGCCACGACGGGCACACCGCCATGCTGCTGGGCGCGGCCAAGGCGCTGGCGGGGTCGCCGGGCCTCGATGGCGTCATCTGTTTCATCTTCCAGCCGGCCGAAGAGCACGGGCGCGGGGCCCAGGCGATGATCGCCGATGGTCTCTTCGAGCGGTTTCCGGTGGAGGAGGTCCACGGCCTGCACAACTGGCCGCACCTGCCGGCCGGCGCCTTCGCGACCCGCGTCGGCCCGCTGATGGCGTCGGAGGACAATTTCGAGATCGTCGTCCAGGGCGTCGGCGGCCATGCGGCGCGCCCGCACAAGGTTCGCGATCCGATCGTCGCGGCCGCGCAGATCGTCGGCGCGCTGCAGACGGTGGTCGGCCGATCGCTCGATCCGCTGGATAGCGGCGTGGTGTCGGTGACCGAGATCCTCACCGACGGCACGCGCAACGTCATCCCGAGCACGGTCACCCTGAAGGGCGACACCCGCAGCTTTTCAGCCAAGGTGCAGGAGGAGATCGAGACGGCGATGGCGCGCATCGTCGCCGGTGTGTGCGCGGCGAACGGCGTCGAGGGCCAGTTCCGCTACACCCGCGAGTTCAAGCCGCTGGTCACGACGGCCGAGGCGACCGCCGCGGCGTTGCGGGCGGCAGGCGAGGTCTTCGAGCGGGTCGAGGCCGACTGCCGGCCGGAGATGGCGTCCGAGGATTTCGCCCACATGATCGACGCCTGCGGCGGCGGCAGCTTCGCCTTCATCGGCAACGGGCCCCGCGGCGGCGAGGGCGGAGTCAATCTCCACAACCCCCACTACGACTTCAACGACGACACGCTTCCCTATGGCGTCCGCTACTGGTGCGCGCTGGCGCGGGGGCGCCTCGGCCGATGAAGCCTGTCATGCCGACGTCGTAGCGGTTATCGTATTGGACGTGCTCGTTGCCGCCCAGGGCATGAACGATTGGCTATTCGACCCAGCATCCGTTTCGGCGAGTTCGCGTTCGCGCCTGCTCTGCGGCGGCTCGAGCGAAGCGGAGCCGCCGTCGAGCTCTCGAGCCGCGCCCTGGACATCCTCGCCGTTCTCACGGAGCGGCCAGGCGAAGTCATAGCCAAGCAGCAACTTCTGGCGCGGGTCTGGTCGGACACCGTGGTCGTCGAGGCCGCCCTGCGCTTCCACATGGTCGCGCTGCGCCGGGCGCTGGGCGACGGGGAAGGGGGCAGGCGATTCATCACGACCGTGCCGGGACGGGGCTATTGTTTCGTCGCCGAGCTGGAGTCCGCGCCGGCCGCTATCGACGGCGGCGCGACGCCGCCGCGCGACGCCCCGCGACCCTTGCCCGCGGCTCCGGCGAAGGTCGTCGGCCGCGACAACGTCGTGGAGGAGCTGCTGCTTCGGCTCGAGCTCGAGCGATTTGTCACGATCGTCGGACCGGCGGGCATCGGCAAGACGACGGCCGCGCTGATGGCGGCCCACAACTGGGTCGCCGCGCACGGCGGCGCCGCCGCGTTCGTCGACCTGGGCGACCTCGACCCCGAAAGCCCCGAGAGCGTCGCCGAGGCCCTCTGCGCGATGCTGGGGGTCGCGCCGCGGGGAACCAGCGCCCTGGACCGCGCCATCGACCACCTTCGAACGAGCCGGACCCTGGTGGTGCTCGACACCTGCGAAGGGGTCATCGACGCCGCCGCGCGACTGGCCGAATCGCTGGTGGCGTCGGCGCCGGGCGTGCGGGTGCTGGCGACCAGCCGGGAGGCGCTGCGGGCCGAGGGCGAGATCGTCTATCGGATCGAGCCGCTCGCCGCGCCGCCGCCGGCGGTCCGGCTGACGGCGAGGGAGGCCCTCACCTATCCCGCGGTGCAGCTCTTCGTGCAGCGCGTCGCCGCGAACCAGGCCGGCTTCGAGCTCTCCGACCAGCAGGCGGCCGTCGTGGGCGCCATCTGCCGCGAACTGGACGGCATGGCCCTGGCGATCGAGCTTGCGGCAGGCCGCGTCGACGCTTTCGGCATCCAACAGGTGGCCGACCTGCTGGCGAGCGAGTTCGCCCTGACCTGGCCTGGGCGACGCACGGCGGTTCCGCGCCAGCAGACGCTCAACGCGACGCTGAACTGGAGCCACGAGCTTCTCGATCCTACCGAGCGCAAGGTGTTTCGACGGCTTTCCGTCTTCGCGGGGGCGTTCACGCTGGAAGCGGCGATGGCGGTGTGCGGCGATTCT
>Ga0070730_10004464_pt1 | contig 12263 bp, 12 predicted proteins | sample Coa_R1_3_FD_66447 | JGI IMG/M metagenome (GOLD analysis project Ga0070730, IMG submission 66447) | Surface soil microbial communities from Centralia Pennsylvania, which are recovering from an underground coalmine fire - Coalmine... | ecosystem: Environmental > Terrestrial > Soil > Unclassified ... | reverse complement strand
CGGACACCGCGTCGTCGGGCGTGAGCCCACACCGCGCCAGCAGGCCGGCGCCCGCATGGACCAGCGTTACCGCATAGTTGGAGGTCAGGACGGCGGCGGCGTGGTACAGCGGCTTGGTTTCAGCGTCGAGCCACAGCGGGCGCCCGCCGAGCAAGCGGGCCAGGCGCTCGAGGGTCGGCCGCAGCAACTCGTCCCCTTCCAGACCAAAGACGATCCCCTGGAGCTGGATTAGGGCCGCGGCGACATCGGCCGGCCGCTGGGCAAAGGCCTGCAGGGGATGGAACGATCCAGCCGGACTGCCCGCCAGGCGGGCGCAATCCAGCAACCGGCTGGGCAGGGCGCCGCTACAATGGAGCACGGCGTGGCCGGGGCGCCAGCCGCCTCCGGCGCAGATCTCTTCGACCGCCCCATAGATCGCATCGTCGGGCACCGTCAGCAAGGTCAACTGGGCGCGGGCGGGGACCTCGCTGGCCTGGTCTCGCACACCGTCGGGCGGGACTCCGGCCAGCACGGCCAGCCGCTCGGCGCTCGCGCGCGACCGGCTGGCGACCGCGGTTACCCGCACCCCGGCCGCGGCCAACGCGGCCGCCAGGGTCTGGCCGCCTTTCCCCGCGCCGACAAACCCGACGGTCGGCAACGCGGCGGGCCGGGTGGCGGCCGTCACCGCGGCGAAATCATACGGTGACCCGACGGGTGACTCTCCGCGTGAATCCATGGATACACTGTTTCCTTTCCGGCACAAATAACCCCGCTCCAGCTTCGCGCGGGCGGGGCCATGGGGCGGGCCGGGCGGCGCCGGGCCGGTCCCCGCCCGATTCGCGCTCTGCACTCCCCGCCCGTGGGGGTCGGGGGTGCGCCGAATCGTCGGTGCCCAGTTGTGCCGCCTGCCTCGTGCCATCTCGGTCGCCGCCGGCGTTCCCAGTGGACTCTTGCGCCTATTATACCATGACGAGTAGGCAGTAGGCAGTAAGCAGTAAGCAGTACGACGAATAGCGGGGGCATGTACTATGCTACAATGGAAGCGCAAGTTCAGCATACAGTAGCTGGTATTTATGTTGGCAAGGTGTCGGAAGGGGGGAGCGGATAGGAGCCCCCGTAACCAAACTGCCTACTGCCTACTGCCTACTGCCTACTCGTCACGGAGGTGGTATGTCCCATAAGCAGCACGCCTGGGAGCGGGGCAGGCTCGGGCCGGTCCTGGCGACGGCCGGGGCGGTCGCGGCGCTGGCCGGGCTGAATCGCTATATCGATCTCCAGGCCGGGCCCCTGCCGGAGCAATTGCCGGCCGACCCACAGGAATATGAGTCGCGGTGGGGCCGCATCGTCTATTACACGGCGGGCGCCGCGGATGCGCCGCCCCTGCTGCTGGTCCACGGCCATAACGCGGCGGCCTCGGCCTACGAGTTCCGCAAGCAGTTTTTGCGCTTTGCCGAGCACTATCACGTCTGCGCCCCCGATTTGCTGGGCTACGGGTTGTCGGATCGCCCGCCGCTCGAATACACGGCCGCGACGTACATTGAATTGATCCGCGACTTGCTGCGCGAGGTGCTGCGCGCGCCCGCGATGGTCGTGGCCAGTAGCCTGAGTGGCGCCCACGCCATCCAGGTGGCCGCGGACGACCCGGAGTGGATCACCCACCTGGTGCTGGTGGCGCCCACCGGTCTCACGCACATGACGCAGCCGGCGCCGTGGGGCCCCTGGCTGACGGGTATCTTGCGCAGTCCTCTGTTGGGGGAAACCCTTTTCCATACTCTGGTGTCGCGCGCCGGGCTGCGGAAGTTCTTGCAAGACCAGACTTACTACGATCCCGCGGCCGTCGACGACGACCTGGTCGAGATGACCTACTTGACCGCCCACCAACCGGGCGCCCGCTATGCCCCGGCGGCTTTCGTCGGCTGGGGGCTGGCCCAGGATGTCCACGCGGCGTGGCCGCGGATCGGCCAGCCGGTCTTGCTGGTCTGGGGGGCGGAAGCCGAGATCACGCCGGCGAGTGATGCCGCGACCTTCCTGGCGCTCAACCCGGGCGCGGAGCTGGAGTCGATCGCCCAGGCCGGGCTGGTGCCGCATGACGAGCAGCCCGCCGAGTTTGCGCGGATCGTGTTGGATTGGCTGGAGCGCAGCAAAGCGCTGATCCCCGGCCCGCTGTAGCCGCCCCGCCGCTTACGCGGGGGCTTCGAGGAGCCGCAGCTCCAGGGTCTGCTCGCGGCGGAAGCCGTCCAGGCGCAGGTAAAAGCTGGCGGCGTCGATCAGGGCGTCGACGGGCACGAGGCCGACCACTTCGCTCCCGGCGATGAGCGCGCCATGGCGCTGCGCCTCGATCCGCACCATCTCGAAGGCGCGGTGGATCGGGGTGCGGGTATAGTCGAGCAAATTCATCGAGACCTGCACCATCCCGCTCTCGGCCAGGTCGACGCCCATGGCCTGCACATTGACCAGCCCGCCACTGCTCTCGCGCACTGCTTTCGCGATCTCGCGCGCGATGCCGATATTACGCGTGGCCAGGTTGATGTTGAAGGCAATCAACGGCGGCCGGGCGCCGACCGCCGTGGCCCCGGCGGTGGGGTGCATGCGGGCTGGGCCAAAATCAGGCTTGCGCTCGGGTGTCGCGATTGTCGTTTTGAGGCCGCTATATTGGCCCTGCCGCACGTCGGGCAGGCGGCGCCGCGCCGGCGTCGTGGCGGCGTGGGCATAGAGATAGACAGGCACATCCAGTTCATCGCCGATCCGTTGCCCCAGCTGCCGGGCGAGCGCCACGCATTCGTCCATCGTCACGCCGCTGATCGGCACGAAGGGGATGACATCCATCGCGCCGATGCGCGGATGCTCCCCGACATGCTCCTCCATATTTAGGAAGGTTACTGCCGCCTGGGTCAGCCGGAACGCGGCGTCGACCGTCGCCTCCGGCTCCCCCACGAAGGTAACCACGGACCGGTTATGGTCGGCGTTCGACTCGACGTCAAGCAAGCGGATGCCGGGCAAGTTCTGGATCACGGCGACGATCTGCTGGATCACTTCGGGCCGGCGCCCCTCACTAAAATTCGGCACACATTCAACCAATCGTTGCATAATGGCGTCTCCCCTAACTTATTCGGCCGGTCCCAGCCGCTTAATCCCGGCCAGTCCCAACCCCAAACCAATACTACATTCCAGCAACACACCCAGGATGCCAATCCACACATTCTCCTGGCTACCGGCAAAGGCCAGCAGCCAGATCCCGAAAATACCGGCGGCCGTCGCCAGTAATACCGCCATGGCGGCGGCGGCAAAGGCCCGCCGCGGCGATAGGCGGCCATAGAGGAAGAAGCTGAACAGCAGCAGCGCCAGGAGCAAGCCTGCCACATCGCCGGGCGCGGTCAGCCAGAAAAAGGAAACCAGGCCCGCCAACACGGCGCAGAAGCCGGCCAGCAACAGCAGCCAGGGCCGGACCTCCGCCCAGCGGCCGGCCTGGGCCGCCTGCCAGAGGGCCCAGGTGTCGATCTCGGCCAGGGGGGGGCGCCGCGTCTGCATCGTCCGCCGATCAGGGCGCGAGGCGCGCGACGAGGTCGGCGGCCACCGAGGCCGGGTCCCGCTCCCGGGCGACCAATTGCGCCAGCGCGGCGGTGAACCCGGCATCCCCGTCCATCAGGCCCAGCAGCCGGGCGGTCAGCAACTCCTGGGCGCGGTCCAGCACCTCGGCCCGCAGGCGGGCCCGGGTCCGATCGGTGCGCGCGCCGCTATGCTCCAGGTAGCCCCGATGGTTGGCGATCGCGGCCAGGAGCTCCGGCACGCCCTGGCCGGTGGCGGCGACCGTCTGCACGATCGGCGGGCTCCAGCCTGGGGTATGCGCCAGGCTGAGCATCCCGCGCAATGTGGTCGCCAGCTTCGTGGCCCCTTCCTTGTCGGCTTTGTTGATCACCAGGATATCGGCCACCTCCAGCACGCCGGCTTTGATCGCCTGCACATCGTCGCCGAGCCCGGGCACCTCGATGAGCAGGGTGGTATCCGCCAGGCCGGCGACCGCGACCTCGCCCTGGCCGACACCGACCGTCTCGATAATGACCCAATCAAAGCCAAAGGCGTCGAGCACGCGGGCCACATCGCCGGTCGTCGCGGAGAGCCCGCCGAGCACCCCGCGGCTGGCCATGCTGCGGATGAACACCCCCGGATCGTCATAAAACTCAAGCATGCGGATGCGGTCGCCGAGCAAGGCGCCGCCGCTGAGGGCCGAGGTGGGGTCGACGGCGATGATCGCGACCGTGTCGCCGCGCGCCCGCAGGAGCGTGACGAGGGCCGTGGTCAGCGTGGACTTGCCGCCGCCCGGTGGGCCCGTAATCCCGAGCAGGTAGGCATGCCCGGTATGGGGGGTCAGGGCCTGTAACAGTGCCGCGGCTTCGCGGCGGCCGTTCTCCACGCGGGTGATCGCGCGGGTGAGGGCCAGCCGGTCGCCGGCCAGGACCCGCGTCGCCAGGTCGGCGACCGCCGGGGCCGGCCCCGGCTCCGCCGTGGGGGTCCGGGTCATGCGTGGCCCTCGGGCCGGACATTGGCGCGGATGAAGGTGACAACCTCGTCCATCGGCGTCCCGGGGCCGAACACTCCTTTGATGCCCATCTGCCGCACCGGCTCGACGTCATCCGGGGGGATAATGCCTCCGGCGCAGACCAGCACATCGTCCATGCCGCGCTTGTGGAGCTCGGCGAGCACGCGCGGGAAGAGCGCCATATGGGCGCCGCTGAGGATCGACAGTCCGACGGCGTCGACGTCTTCCTGGAGCGCCGCCTCGGCGATCATCTCGGGCGTCTGGTGCAGGCCGGTATAAATGACTTCCATCCCGGCATCGCGCAAGGCCCGCGCGATGACCTTGGCCCCCCGGTCGTGCCCGTCGAGCCCGGGCTTGGCGACCAGCACCCGGATTTTCCGTTCAATCGCCGTAACCATGCTTGTATAGCCCCCTTATAGCTCCCTCGTAGCCCCTTTGCTCAAGGAAACGCGAACCCCGGACCGCTACTTAGACAATAGTGCTGAACTTCTGAATGCCGAAGACGCTGCGCAGCACGTCGGTGATCTCGCCCAGGGTGGCGTAGGCGTGGGCGGCTTCGATCAGGGCGGGCATGATGTTCTCCTCGCGCTTGGCCGTCTCCCGCACCCGGGTCAGGGCGGCGGCGTGGCGGGCGGCATCCCGCTCGCGGCGGACGCGGGCGAGCCGATCCATCTGGCGGCGCTCGCCCTGCGGGTCCATTTGCAGGATGGGGATCTCGATCGCCTCGTCCAGCTGGTACTTGTTCACCCCAACGACCGTTTTACGGTTCGCGTCGACCTCTTTCTGATACTCATAGGAGGCGCGGGCGATCTCGTCCTGGAAGAAATTGGCTTCGATGGCCGGGATGACGCCGCCGAGGGCGTTAATGCGGTCGAAGTACTCGTAGCATTGGCGTTCCATCTCATTGGTCAGCGCCTCGACGAAGTAGGCGCCGCCCAGCGGGTCGACCGTGTTGGTCACGCCGCTCTCTTCGGCGATGATCTGCTGCGTGCGCAGCGCCAGGCGCACAGCTTTGTCGGACGGCAGCGCGATGGCCTCGTCCATCGAATTGGTATGTAGCGATTGCGTGCCGCCGAGCACGCCGGCCAGGGCCTGGATGGTCGTGCGCACCAGGTTGATCTCCGGCTGCTGGGCGGTGAGCGATTGGCCGGCGGTCTGGGTATGGAAGCGCAGCCACATCGAGCGCGGGTTTTGGGCGCCGAAGCGCTCTTTGAGCTCGCGCGCCCAGATCCGCCGGGCCGCCCGGTACTTGGCGATCTCCTCGAAGAAATCATTATGCGCGTTGAAGAAGAAGCTCAGCCGGGGCGCGAAATCGTCCACGTCGAGGCCGCGGTGGACCGACGCGGCGACATAGGCCAGGCCGTCGGCCAGGGTGAAGGCGAGCTCCTGGGCCGCCGTCGAGCCGGCCTCCCGGATGTGGTAGCCGCTGATCGAGACTGGGTTCCACCGGGGCAGCTCCTGGGCCGCAAACTCGATCGTATCGACGACCATGCGCATCGACGGGGCCGGCGGATAGATGAAGGTGTTCTGCGCGATATACTCTTTCAGGATATCGTTCTGGATGGTGCCGCCCAGCGCGCCGCGGGGGACACCGGTCTTCTCGGCCGCGGCGATGTAGAAGGCCCAGATCGTCGGCGCGGGGCCGTTGATCGTCATCGAGGTGGTCACTTTATCCAGCGGGATATCCTGGAAGAGGATCTCCATGTCGGCGAGGCTGGAAATACCGACGCCGCACTTGCCGAACTCGCCATAGCTCAAGGGGTCGTCGCTGTCGCGGCCATAGAGCGTGGGGAAGTCGAACGCGGTGGAGAGCCCCGTCTGGCCGTGCTCCAGCAGGTAGCGGAAGCGCGCATTGGTCTCTTCAGGGCTGCCGAAGCCGGCAAAGAGGCGCATCGTCCAGTAGCGGCTCCGATACATCGTCGGCTGCACCCCGCGGGTAAACGGGAACTCGCCCGGGAAGCCCAGGTCGCGCAGATAGTCGAAGTCCGGCAGGTCCGCGGGCGTATAAAGCCGGTTGATCGGCTGGCCGGAGACGGTGGTGAACGGGCCGGTGCGCTCGGGCAGCCGGGCGATCGTCTGCTGCACGGTGGTCGCCTCCCAGCGGCGGGCTTCCTCCGCCAGGCGCGCGATGCCGTCCCCGGCAGGGGTCTCCCCATGGCCGTTTACGGGGCCCCCGTTCTGGTGCCTATTGGGTGTCGAGGTATTCGCCCGATTCTGGATGTCAACCATTGTCGTCACTCCTTGATATGCACCATATGTGCGCCATGTGTGCGCCGCTAACCGCTGCCTCTAACAAAGGTGACCATGCAACTTGAGCCGGTACAGCCTGAACAGCACTCTGTGCAAATGTGAGCGCCCACTGGGCAATACGCTCATTTGAGCAACTGGCCGGCGATGACCATGCGCTGCACCTGGGAAGTGCCTTCGTAGATCTCGGTAATTTTCGCGTCGCGGAACATGCGCTCGACGGGATATTCCTTGACGTAGCCGTAGCCGCCATGGATCTGCACGGCATCATGCGCACAGCGCATAGCCAACTCGCTACAGAACAGCTTGGCCATGGCGGCTTCAGACGTCACGCGCTCCTGGCGATCTTTGCGCACGGCCGCCCGGTAGAGCAACAGCTGGCCGGCGGCGATCCCGGTGGCCATGTCGGCCAGCATGAATTGGATCGCCTGGTGCTCGGCGATCGGCTTGCCGAACTGCTCGCGCTGCAGGGCATAGGCGGCTGCCGCTTCGTAAGCGCCCTCGGCGATGCCGAGTCCCTGCGCGGCGATGCCAATGCGCCCGCCGTCGAGCAGCGACATCGCCAGCTTGAAGCCTTCCCCCTCCGGGCCGAGCAACAGCCGGGCCGGGAGCCGGGCGTCTTCCAAAATCAGCTGGGTGGTCTCCGAGGCGCGAATGCCCATCTTGCGCTCTTTGGGGCCCACACTCAAGCCGGGCGTATTTTTGGGCAAAATAAAGGCGCTGATGCCGCGGGCCGGCTTGACCTGCCGGTCGGTCACGGCGAAGAGGATGAACACGTCGCCGCTCTGGCCACTGGTGATCCAGGTCTTGGTGCCGGTAATGCGGTACTCGTCGCCGACGCGCACGGCCAGGGTGCGCATGCTCGCGGGGTCCGAGCCGGCGTGGGCCTCGCTCAGGGCGTAGCCGCCCAGCCACTCCCCGCTGGCCAGGCGCGGCAAGAACTCCTGCCGTTGCGCCGGGGTGCCCCAGCGGACGATGGCATACGAGGCCAACGAGTTATGCACGGACACCACCGTGCCCATGGCCGGCAGCACTTTGTTGATCTCTTCGAGCATCAGGATATAGGAGAGTGTATCGGCGCCCGCCCCGCCATACTCCTCGGGCGTCAGCATCCCGGCGAAGCCGAGTGCCCCCATGCGGTTGAAGACGTCCCGCGGAAAGTGCGCCGCCTCGTCCCACTCCAGGGCCTGCGGCGCCAGCTCGCGTTGGGCAAACTCCCGCGCCACCGCCCGGATCTGTTGTTGCTCGTCGGTCAGATCAAGATTCATGGATTCCTTACCTCAGTAGGCAGTAGATAACATTCATGTTAAGTCATGAAAATTAGCAAAGATATCAAAGAATTTGTCATTCTGAGCGCAGCGAAGAATCCGTTGCCCCATGGATCAGATCGGAGCCGGCGGGCCGTTGGCCCCGCGACCCCCGCCGCCCCCATCGCCTCGTTGGGGTAGTAGGCTCGCGCCTCAGCAGATTCTTCGCTGCGCTCAGAATGACAGATCTTATGCTTTCTGCTAATAAAATACATCGCCGCCTCATTAAGGAGCGATCCTTATTATGAATGTTACTGCCTACCGGCCCTTGGCCGCTTCTTGCAACAGGTGGCGGGCGATGACCAGGCGCTGGATCTCAGAGGTGCCTTCGCCGATCGTGGTCAGGCGCACATCGCGGTAGAGGCGCTCGACCTGGCTTTCGACGGCGTAGCCCATGCCGCCGTGGATCTGGATCGCCTGGTAGGCGCATTCCTCGCCGATCTCCGAGGCGTAGAGCTTGGCCATCGCCGCGGCCGGGCCGAAAGGTTTCTTCTGGTCCTTAAGCATGGCCGCTTTGTAGACCAGCAGGCGGGCGGCTTCGAGCTTCACGGCCATGTCCGCTAGCTTGAATTGGATCGCCTGGAAGTTGGCGATCGGCTGGCCAAATTGCTCCCGCCGTTGGGCGTACTGGATGGCCATGTCGAAGGCGCCCTGGCCGAGCCCGAGGCCCATCGCGCCGATGCTGATGCGCCCCCCGTCCAGGATCTGCATGAACTGCTTGAAGCCGTCCCCCGGCTGGCCGAGGATATAATCGGCCGGCACGCGCACGTTCTCGAAGAAGAGGGGCGAGGTGATCGACGAGCGCAGGCCCATCTTATTCTCGTCTTTGCCGTAGCTCAGCCCGGGGGTACCCTTCGGAATAATAAACGAACTGATCCCGCGGCTCCCCGTGGCCGCGCGGTCGGTCTTGGCCGTGGCGACGATGACGCCGGCCACGCGGCCGGAGGTAATCCAGAGCTTGCGGCCGTTAATGACCCACTCCTGGCCCTCGCGCACGGCCGTGGTGGTCGTGCCGCCCGCGTCCGAGCCGGCGTTGGGCTCCGTCAGGCCGAAGGCGCCCAGAATCTCGCCTTTCGCCTGCGGGACGAGCCACTTTTGCTTCTGCTCCTCATTGCCGAACAGGTAGAAGGGCGACGCGCCGAGCGAGGTATGGGCGGCGAGAATGATGCCGAGCGAGCCGTCGACGCGGCTGATCTCCTCGACGGCGATGGCATAGGAGAGGGTATCGCCGCCGGCGCCGCCATATTTTTCGGCGAAGGGGATGCCCATGAGCCCAAGCTCGGCCATGCGCTTGATCAGGTGGGCTGGAAACTCGTGAGTCTGGTCGCGCTCGATGGCCCCGGGCGCCACTTCTTTTTCGGCAAAATTGCGCACCGTCTCACGAAACAGGCGGTGCTCCTCGGAGAGTTCAAAATCCATTGCAGTGCCTCCTCTGGCCTGTCCAGCGCGCTCGCCATTGAGGCGCTGTTGCAACTCGCTTACGGCGTGCCCATTCGCCGGGCACACCATCTGTTTTCAACCCATTATACCGGATGCGACCGGCTATTGTCGAACAGAGAGGCCTGCGGTATACTGGCCCCATGACCGACCCTTATGGCGCGCGATCGCCGTTTCTTATCGCCGACGAGGTCGCCGTGGCCCTGGCCGCCGGGCGGGCCGTGGTCGCGCTGGAGTCGACCGTGATCGCCCATGGCCTGCCGCGGCCCGCGAACCTGGAGGTGGCACAGGCCACGGAAGCCGCCGTGCGCGCGGCCGGGGCCGTGCCGGCCACGATCGCCGTGCTGGGCGGGCGGGTACATATCGGCTGTGACCACGCCGCGTTGGCGCGCCTGGCGACCGGCACCGGCATCGCCAAGCTGAGCATCCGGGACCTGCCCCTGGTCCTGGCCCAGGGGGGGGATGGCGCGACGACCGTGGCCGCGACGATCGCCCTGGCGCGGGCCTGCTCGCCCCCGATCTCCGTCTTCGCGACGGGCGGGATCGGCGGGGTCCACCGCGGCTGGGAGCGGACCCTGGACATCTCGGCCGACCTGCCGGTCCTGGCCGGCAGCGCCATGGTGACCGTGTGTGCGGGGGCCAAATCGATCCTCGACCTGCCGGCGACCCGCGAGTGGCTGGAAACCTATGGGGTGAGCGTGCTCGGCTGGCAGACGGCGGAGTTTCCCGCCTTCTACACCCGCGCCAGCGGCCTGGCAGTGGATGCCCGAGTCGACAGCGCGGCCGAAGTGGCCGCGATTGTGCGGGCGCGGCGCGCCCTGGGCCTGGCGGGCGGGGTGCTGCTGGCGGCCCCCATCCCTGCCATCGCCGAGATCCCGGCCCGCGAGATTACGCAGGCCATCGCCGAGGCGCTGCGGGCGGCTGAGGCGCAGGGGATTACCGGCCAGGCCCTGACTCCGTTCTTGCTGGGGCACCTGCACCGGGAGACGGGCGGGCGGAGCTTGCAGGCCAACATCGCGCTGTTGCTGAACAACGCCGCCGTCGCCGGGCAGGTCGCTGTCGCTCTTGCATCCTGAGTTGCCGCTGGCCGGGGCCGCCGGGCCCCGCCCCTATCTGCTGACCCTCGGCGATCTGCTGCTGGATGTGCTGGTCGACGGCGACCTGCGGCGCGAGTCCGACACGACCGGTGCGGTGCAGCTCTATCCGGGCGGATCGGCCGCCAATTTCGCGGCGGGGGCCGCGCAACAGGGCGCCCGGGTGCGCTTCGTCGGGCGGGTGGGCGCCGATGCGGCGGGCAAGCTGCTGGTGCAAGACCTGCAGGACCGGGGTATCCTGACCGAGGTCCGGGTGGTCCCCGGCAGCACCACCGGCACCGTGCTGGTGATACGCAATGGGGATGGCCCCGGCAGCTCGCGGATGTGGTCCAATCCCGGGGCCTCGGCCACGCTGGACCCGGCCGACCTGGACCCCCAATGGTTCGCCGGCCTCGACGCTTTCCACCTCACGGGCTACTCGCTCCTGCGCCCGGGTCCCCGGCCGGCGGCGCTGCACGCGCTCGCGCTGGCCCGATCGGGCGCGCCCGGTGTGCTGTGTAGCCTCGACCCCAATCCCGGCCATTTGCTGGCCGACGCCGGCCCGGCCTGGTTCCGGAACCTGGTGGCCGAGCTGCATGTCGATCTGCTGTTCCCCAATCTGGAAGAGGGCCGGCTCCTGGCGGGGGCCGACGATCCGCCGGCCATCGTCGATCGATTGCTGAGCCTGGCCCCCCTGGTGGTGCTGACCCTGGGGGCGCGGGGCTGTCTCCTCGGCTGGGGGGGAGAGCGCCGCCATCTCGCGGCGGCCCGGGCGCACGCGGTTGATACGACGGGCGCGGGGGATGCCTTCGCCGCGGGGTTTGTCACCGCTTACCTGGCCAACCGCGACCCCATCCGGGCGGCGGCGGCGGCCACCGCCGCCGCCGCCGCCGTGGTCAAACGCCCAGGCGGCCGGTAAAACGCACCGGCCGCTCCGGCGGGGGCCGCGACCCGGCTTCCCGCCAGGGTGCGGGCCACAAAAAAAGAACCTCACCGGAGTGAGGTTCTTTTTCCTGCGAAAGCTGAAGGCTTACAGGGCGCTGGCGATGGTCGAGAAGATGTTATTCACGGCGCCGCCGAGCAGGGCGAGAATGACGATGACGACGATGGCGATGAGCACGAGAATCAGAGCGTACTCGACGAGGCCCTGGCCCTTTTTCCGCAGATCGTTGAGTTTGCGCATTACAATCACCTCCTATTAAGATAAAGATTGAAGAATTGATGAGAACTGGCATCAACAGAGAGGTTCTACTTCTCTGGAGGGCTACAGCCGTAGCTGCTGCCGTCAAGTGTATAATACTTGATTCAAGGAGCCCCGCGCAATAGGCCGCGGGTACCAGATTCCCTAATTTGTAGTAGTACTTTAAGGCTATGAAATGGTTGGGTACTGTATGGGGACCCTGGTAAGGCTCATTTTCGGCCCTACAATCTACCCTCTTTTGTAGTCGCTAGTGCCCCTGGCTTTAGCTATGGGGATCCCGCGGCCTTACCTAGCCAATCTTGACAAAAGGTGTATCCTACAATAGAATATAGATATGGGCTATCGATCCTCCAACACGAACATCACGGTGCAAATTGTCCATTTGCGCCTGAACGCCGCCCAGCTAGCACAATGCCACGCTTTACGTCGCGAAGCGGGGCGCTGCTGGACCGCCATGGTCCAGGCCCACATCGCCAGCCGCG
>Ga0070730_10004463_pt1 | contig 12270 bp, 8 predicted proteins | sample Coa_R1_3_FD_66447 | JGI IMG/M metagenome (GOLD analysis project Ga0070730, IMG submission 66447) | Surface soil microbial communities from Centralia Pennsylvania, which are recovering from an underground coalmine fire - Coalmine... | ecosystem: Environmental > Terrestrial > Soil > Unclassified ... | reverse complement strand
CCGGCCTCTCGCAGCTGGTCGCGGCTAATCGTATCAATGGTTTGCTCATTGCGTTTCTGTATGCCAACCAGCGCTCGGCGTAATTCGGGCTTATCAAAAGGCACAGTGGCCAGCCGGATTAATGCTTCTCGTGCCGTTTTTATCTGCTCCCCGGTTGGCTCGTTGCTCCCACTCATCTCTTGGGCTTCGGTCTCCCAAATATCTGGATCTGTGGCATCTAAAAGAGCATTTGCGAGCTGTCGCAGCGGCGTTGCGGCCGCCTCGTCGGCCAGACCCAGAAGCCCTGCCAGATTCTTTCGGTCCACAGGGCTCACCCCCTTCTCCAGCCGGCCCAGCCGCGCCGCCAGGCTGGTCAGGGTGTCCTCATCACGCGCCCCCACCGCCACCGCTTCCAGCAGCTTGTCCAGGCTCAGGCTGCGCTTGCGGTCCAGGGTGCCTACATCGACTTTGGGGTTATCCACTACCCCCACCGCGTCAATCAGCACAAAGCGCGTCTTCTCGCCCGCGTCGGGCGTCACCGCCTGCAGGTCGGTGGCGCTGATCACGCGCGTGCCGCGCCCCAGCATCTGCTCAAATAGCCCGCGGCTCTGCACCTGGCGCATAAACAGCAAAATCTCCAGCGGCTTCACGTCGGTGCCGGTGGCGATCATGTCCACCGTCACGGCGATGCGCGGGTTGTAGCTGTTGCGGAAGGCGGCGATCAACTCTTCCGGTTTCACGCCGCTTACCTTATAGGTGATCTTCTGGCAGAAGTCGTTGCCCTTGCCAAACTCCTCGCGCGCAATGCGGACAATGTCCTCGGCGTGGCTGTCGTCCTTGGCAAAGATCAGTGTCTTGGGCACCTCGTGCCGGCCGGGGAACATGTCGGTGAACAGCTTGTCGCGGAACGTCCGCAGCACCGTGCGGATCTGGTCCTCCGCCACCACGTCGCGGTCCAGTTGGTTGGCCTGGTACACCAGGTCGTCTTCCAGCTCCTCCCAGCGCCGCTTGCGCGTCTGCCGGTCGCGCTTGTCCACAAAGAAGCCGGCGTCCACCTGGCCGCCGCCCTCGCTAATGGCGGTGCGGATGCGGTACACCTGCCCGTCCACGTTCACCGCGTCGGCCACCGCCCGCTGGCGCGAATATTCCATCACCAGGTTCTGGTTGAAAAAGCCGAAGGTCTGCTTGTTGGGCGTGGCCGTCAGGCCGATGATGAAGGCGTCAAAATACTCCAGCGCCCCGCGCCACAGGTTATAGATCGAGCGGTGGCACTCGTCCGTCACGATTACGTCGAAATATTCAATCGGCAGCGCCGGGTTGTAGCGCACTTCCTTGGCCGGCTGCCCGTTCAGCGCGAGCGCCGCCCCCAGGTCAAACAGGCTGCCTTCCTCGTTGGCCGGGTCAAACTCGGGCTCGCCCGCCAGCATCGAATACAGCCGCTGGATGGTGGTGATGCACACCCGGCTCACCGGGTCCGCCATGTTGCTTTGCAGGTGTTGGACGTTATACAGCTCGCTGAACTTGCGCCCGTCGTCGGGCGTCACGTACTGCTGAAATTCCTTCAGCGTCTGCCGCCCCAGGTTCGAGCGGTCCACCAGGAACAGCACCCGCCGCGCGCCGCCAAATTTTATCAGCCGGTAGATAAAGCTCACGGCGGTGAAGGTCTTGCCGCTGCCGGTCGCCATCTGGATCAGCGCCCGCTGCCGCCCCTCGGCCAGCGAGCGTTCCAGGTTCGTCACCGCCTCAACCTGCGCCGACCACAGCCCGGTGGTGTTCAGCGGCGGCATGGTCCGCAGGCGGCCGTGCAGGGTCGCCGCCAGGGCGCCATCGAAATCGGCGGTGTTCGATGGATTATCAACGGGCGTAGGGGCGTTCAATTGAACGCCCCTACCCTCGATGGTCATACCTTGAACAGCCCCGCCTTGCCCCGCCCATTCTGCCAACGTCTCCGGCTTGTGAAACGCAAAGGTGCGCCGGCTGCGGGCCTCGGGCTCCAACCCGTTCGTAAAATACGTCTCCACCCCGGTGCTCTCGTATAGGAACGGCAAGGGCTTCCGCCACGCTGGGGGCACGTCGCGCAGGCCGGTGCTGTATTTCTCCGACTGCCCCTCGATCCCGCTCAACGGCATGCCCTCCGCCTTGGCCTCCACCGCCCCAATCGACTTGCGGTCCACAAACAACAAATAATCGGCAAAGCCCGTTTTCAACGGGAACTCGCGCACCGCGACCCCGCGCGCGGCGCCCAGGTTCAGCGCGGTCCGGTCCTGCACCTGCCAGCCGGCGGCGATGAGCAAGCTATCAATTGTTTCTCGAGCGCGCTGCTCGGGTGTGGTCATGGTTGGGGCCCCTGGCTTGCTATTCTAGCCCCATTTTATCCATGTACCCACACACGCCCACATCGTCCCCCTCCTCCACCTCGATCAAAAACCCCTCCACCGCCTCCAGCACCGCTGCCTTGTCCTCGATAAACAGCAAGTGACTGAGGCCTGGGAACCGCCGATGCCTTGCCTGGCGCAAGCACGCCCGGGCCTGCGCCACCTCCTCGTCCGTGGTCGCGCTGCCCAGCGCAGCATCCGCCTGGAGCAGCAGCACCGGGCACTCGATCGCGGGTCCCAGCGCCTTCAGATCATAGCCTGCCATGACCTGCTCAAAATGATCTAGCATCATCCCGATCATTTCGGGGTCATTGTGGTAAAGCCGGCCGGCCAGGTGCCCATAAATGTCGGCGTCATCGGCATATACGTCGCGCATGCGCCGCGGCAGTGGCTGACCAGGCACCATCACCGGGCTGTCCCGCAAGCTGGCCATGATTTCTTTGATCGAATGCCCGCCGCCCGCCAGCGCCTGCCAACTGCGGATTTGTGCGCGCTGCCGGTCGTCGATGCGCGCCCGCCAGGCCCCGGCGTCCAGCGGTGAATCGCCTACCACCACGGCGTTCACCCAGTCCGGGCACCGCTCGGCGGTCATCAGCGCCACCATGCCGCCCAGCGAATGCCCAAACAGGCTGGCTGGCCCGCTGACTTTTTGAAGGAAGGCCGCTATGTCATCGGCATAGTCTCGCAGGGTATACCGGCCGGGGGTCCGCCCCGACCCGCCGTGCCCGCGCAGATCGGGCGCAAAAACATGCCAGCGCGCGGCCAGCTCCGGGAGGATCGTCTCAAAATACTGCCAGCGGGCTGAGCCCCCGTGCAGCAGTACCAGCCTCGGACCCGCATCCGGGCCTTCGGCGTAATTCAGCGTCACCTCACCTGTATCAAATTTCGCCTTGACCAAATAGTCTGCGCTCATGGGTTCCCCTTTCGCTGGCCCGCTGCTCCACGCCTTTTTCCATCGGCATTGGATGAAGGGCATTCTAATGAGCGCCGTCCGCAATTGACAGTCTTGAAACAGAATCCGAAAAGGAATATAGTTAATCTGTACAATAATTTGACATCCCGAACTAATGGGTGTATCACTCTTCGTTGCGTCCGCGTCCCGAATAATTTAAAGGAGCATAATACCCATGGCCATCCCCCTGCCGCGCTACACGGCCATTACTAGCCCTTACCTTAAGGAAGAGTTGATGGATTTTGCCGAGAGCGAGCACACCGACGAAAACCTGCTGTTCCTGAACTCCAAAGCCACCAACCAGGTCATCTATAACACCTTTATCAAGAAAGGCTCTGAACACGAGGTTAATCTGCCGAGCGACGTGCTCAAGCAGTTGAATGCGCTGGCCCTGGCCAACAAGTGGAACGACATGTCCACCCCCCTCAAGACAGCCCGCGCCAATATTGAGAAGCTGACCGGCCAGGTCATCACGCGCTACTACGCCACCGAGCGCGGCAAACGCACCATGGTCCTCTGGCGCATGGGTCTCAACCCCTCCCAGTGCATTGCGGGCGATGCGATCCTCCGGGTCTATTTCAAGCCGCGCACCCCCGAAGACGGCTACAACGCCTACCTGGCCCTGATGAAGATCTCCTCCAAGGCCAAGGCCGCCCTCACCGAGCACGGCACGCCGCCGCCGGCCAAGCCGCCGGCCAGCGTCCAGGATCAAGTCAACAAGAACCTGGCACTCGACAAGCTGGCCAAGACCATGGCGCTGGATGTCAAGGAAGCGACGCGCTACCTGGACAGCGCCATCAAGTCGGTCGCGAAGGACGGCTTGCCGCACGACCCGATTGAGGTCAACCGCATGTTCGAAAGTGGCCGCATGCGCCACGACAAGGTGGTGCTGGCCTGGAACAAGGCCATTCAATCGGATCGCGCCTTTACAACCAAATACAAGACCCTGGCCACCGACAAGACCAAGATGGACACGCTCTGGGCCGCTTATCGCACAAAACTCAAGCACTAGACTGCCTGGCTGGGCGGCCGGCCGGCGAAAACTCGCCCTCAAGTTGAAACGCGCCCGCCGAAAACCTTGTGATTGACCGTTCTTGCAAACAGTTAGATAATGCCTCTGGTCGACCGTTGCCAGGCGGTGTGAACCCAGGATGCCCATGGCGGGTATAGTAACGAAATCGAGCTTGAACGACGACGCGCGCTTGATCCTGAAACTGCAGTCAGGCGATTTGGAAGCCTTGGGTCTGCTCTATGATCGCCACCGGCTGCCGGTTTTTCGGACCGCGCTGGCCATCACGCACGATCAAGACGCCGCCCAGGATATTTTGCAGGAGTGCTTTTTGCGCCTGCACACCTACGTCCACCGGGTAGACACCTCGCTGCCCTTGTCGCCCTGGCTCTACCGCATCACGGTGAACCTCAGCTACACCTGGGTCACCCGGCGCAACAAGTGGCGCGCGCCGCTGGAAGATTTCGTCGATCAGCTCATTGGGCCGGCCAAATACAACCCCGAGCCCGAAGCCGAGCGCCGCGACGAGATGCGGCTGATGCAGCGCGCCATCGACGGCCTGCCCTTCAGCCAGCGCGTGGTCATCGTCTTGTACTATCTGAACGATCTGAGTTTGCAGGAGATTGCCGTTATCTTAGGTGTGCCAGTCGGGACGGTGAAGTCGCGGCTGCATTATGGACGCGAAAACTTGCGCCGCCAGATGGAAGGCACGGCGCAGTCGGCCGAGGTGCAATATGAGTTCACGTGAACGGCGTGCGCCGTTAGACTCCTTTGAAATCCTGGTGCGCCAAAGCCTGCGCGAGCACGCCGATGGCCGGCTGCCCGATCCAGAGGTGCGCGCCGAGCTGCTGGCCAAGGCCGAGCGCCAGGAGCGCCGCATGGCCCAGGGTCCGTCGCTGTCGCTCGCCGATCTGTTTGGCGAGCGCCCGTCGCGTTTTGCTTATTCGGCCTCGCCCAATCACTTCATCTGCCTCGAAGCGCTGTTCGGCCCGCGCACGAGCTGGTTCTCCTTTAACCAGTTGACGCGCTGAAACACCCGGCTTCTGCCACGCTCCCTGCACCAACCCCCACCCCGCTCACCCGCGTCTCAGGCGTGACCCTGCTCCAAGTCGAAAATCTGTCCCAAGTCGCGCGCGAGCCCGGACGGCCCCGGCCGCGGCCCGTATTTGCCGCGGTCTCATTCGCGCTGGCGCCGGGCGAACAGGTGGCCATCCTGGGGCCGCGCCGCGCGGGCAAGACGGCGCTGGCGCGGGCCATCGCCCTCATCGATCGGCCCGCCGGCGGCCGGGTGCTGTTGGATAGCCAGGATGTCACGCGCGCCTGGGGCGGGCGCCTGCGCGACCTGCGCCGCCGCTTGCAATACGTGGGTGGCGATGCTCGCCGCAGCCTGTCGCCGCGCCTGTCCGTCGAGCAAATCCTGGCCGAGCCGTTCCAGGTGCATCGCCTTGGCTCGCTGGCCGAGCGCCGTGTCCAGATCGAGGCCGCCGCCCAGGCCTGGGGCCTCAACCCGCTGCTGTTGGGCCTGCGCGCCAATGCCCTCTCGGCCGCCGTGTGCCAGCGGGTGACGCTGGCCCGCTCCAGCCTGCTCCAGCCTCAGCTGCTGGTGGTGGATGAGCTGGCCGAGCGTCTGGAGCCGGCCGCCTTGCCGCCGCTGTTGGGACTGGTGTCGCGCCTGTGCCGCGCCGCCGGCATGGCCTGGCTGTGGACGACGACCGATGCCGCGCTGGCGCAGGCGTTCTCCGATCGAGTGCTCGAGATGGAAGATGGCAGGCTGAAGCTATCGGGGCAGGTCAAAGACCTGCCCCGATAGCTTCAGCCTAAGCAAATGAAATGCGTCGCCTGTTTCTTACCTTAGTAGTCGTTTTTCTGGTTGCCTGTTCGCGACCCAGCCCGGCGCCGTTCGTCACCGGCACCCCGCCCACCGCGGCGCCACAGCCAACGACAGGTCAATTGAACGCCCCTACGCCCACCCCGGCGGGTAGAGGCGTTCAATTGAACGTCCCCACCCCCTCGCCCACGCCCGTCCCGCTCGAGCTGGTGGTCTGCCAGACAGATGAGCCCTCTTCCTTATATCTGTATGGCGACGACGTCACCGCCCGGGCCGGCATTTTTCAGGCCCTGTTCGATGGTCCCGTGGATACGGCCGGCTATGGCTACCAGCCGGTGATCCTCACCGCCCTGCCCAGCGTGGAAGCGGGCACCGCCGGCATGCAGGTCGTGGACGTGTCGCCGGGCGATAAGGTGGTCGACGCCGCCACCGGTCTGCCGGTGACCCTGGCGCCCGGCGTCCAGTTGGCCCAGGCCAATGGCTCGGTCATCACCTACACCGGCGTCAGCCCGGCCCACACCGTTCAAGTGTGGGCCGAGTTCAGCCTGCGCTCGGATGTGCGCTGGTCCGACGGCAGCCCGCTGACCGCCGACGATTCCATCTTCTCGTACGAGATCGCCTCGTCCGTGGTGCCGGGCCAGTCCACCGGCGCCGGCAACAAATATGTCGCCAACCGCACCGCTTCCTATCTGGCGCTCGACCCGTATAAGACGCGCTGGACCGGCCTGCCCGGCTGGCTCGACAACAACTTCTTCCTGCGCTTCTGGACCCCGCTGCCGCGCCACCTGTATGGCAGCGACAATGCCGCGCAGTTGCTGACCTTGCCCGCGGCCAACGATCAGCCTTTGGGCTGGGGGCCGTTCATGTTCGGCGATGCCGCCTCCGGCAGCGGCTGGGTCAAGGGCACTTCGCTCACCCTGGTACGCAACCCCAACTACTTCCGCGCCGCGCAGGGGCTGCCGCGCCTGGATAAAATTACCTTTCGCTTTGGCCTGGATGCCGTCACCATCTTCAGCGAAATGCAAGCCGGGCGGTGCGACCTGGCCGGGGATGACGTCGATTGGACCAGCCTGGTGCCGCGGCTTTTGGAAGCCAGGCAGAGCGGTTGGCTGGCGCCCTCCTTTGTGGCCGATAACGTCTTCGAGCATTTGGATTTCGGCATCCAGCCCGCCAGCGATTACAAACGGCCGGCCGGGTTCAATTTGTTTCAGGATGTGCGCCTGCGCCAGGCGGTGGCTTATTGCCTGGACCGCAAGACCCTGATCGACCAATTGCTCAACGGCCTGTCGGAGGTGCCGGCCTCGTATGTGCCCGCCGCCCACCCCGATTTCGGCGGCCAGGACCTGATGGCTTATGCCTTCGACCCCGCCCACGGGCAAACCCTGCTGGCCCAGGCCGGCTGGGACACGCTGGGCGCCGACGGGGTGCGCCTGAACGGCAAGCGCCGGCTGTCGGTGCAGTTGGTCTCTGCCCCGGCCGACGATCCGTTCCGGCAGGCGCTGCTGGCCTTTGTGCAGACCCAGCTCATGACCAATTGCGGCATCGAAGTGAAGCCTAACCTGCTCTCGGCCGACGAGCTGTATGCCCCGTGGCCGGATGGCCTGTTGTTTGGCCGCCATTTCGACCTCGGTTCTTTTCCGTGGCGCACCGGCAGCCAGCCGCCGTGTGAGCTCTACCTGAGCGACGCGATTCCCGGCGACCAGAACCCGGGCGGCGCCAACGACACCGGCTATAGCAGCCAGGCGTTCGACACCGCCTGCCAGGTGGCGCGCCGCGCCCTGGATGCCGCCACGCGTCACCAGGGCCAGGTGGCCGCCCAGGTGGTCTTTATGCAGGATCTGCCCTCGCTGCCCCTGTTTTTCCGGCCAAAAATCGCGGTGGCCCTGCCGGGTGTCACCGGCCTGAAGCTCGACTCGACCGCCGGCTCGATCTTGTGGAACGTTGAGACGCTGACTTTGGCCCGGCAGTGAACCTGGCGCGGCCCACGCGAGTAAGACTCTGGGCTTTTCGCATGCCAGCGGGGACAAATGGGTGTCGCCACCCCCAAGCCCCCCAATTTGTGCGAAATGACCCGTCCGCACTTGTCAGTTTCGTTCAATATGGTGTAAAGTGCGGAGAGTAAGCCGGGTCAAAACCAGACACGCCGGTGCGCTGCCAGGCGCGCTTCGTCTAGGAGGAGCCCAATTTAGATGCCAACAGTCTTAGAGGTCAAAGACCTCGTGACTCGTTTTCACACCCCCGAGGGCATTGTCTATGCCGTTAATGGGGTGTCGTTTCGCGTAGACGAAGGCGAAACCCTCGCCATCGTGGGCGAGAGCGGCTCCGGCAAAAGCGTGACCATGCTGACGCTGATGCAGCTCATCCCCAAACCGCCTGGCGAAGTGGTGAGCGGCGAGGCCATTTTCCTGGGCCACGACCTGCTCAAGATGTCGAACGATGAAATTCGGCATGTGCGCGGCGCGCAGATGGCCATGATTTTTCAAGATGCCATGACCTCGCTCAACCCGGTGCTCACCATCGGCAAACAGATCATGGAGCCGATGCTCGTCCACCAGGGCGTCACCAACGAGCAGGCCCGCAACCGCGCGGTGGAGCTGCTGCGCATGGTGGGCATCCCGCGGCCCGAGGGGCGCCTGGAAGACTACCCGCACCAGTTCTCGGGCGGCATGCGCCAGCGCGTGATGATCGCCATGGCGCTGGCCTGCACCCCGCAGGTGTTGATCGCCGACGAGCCCACCACCGCGCTCGACGTGACCATCCAGGCCCAGATCGTCGACCTGGTCAAGCGGCTGCGCGCCGAGCTGGGCATGGCCATCATTTGGATCACGCACGACCTGGGCATTGTGGCCGGGCTGGCCAACCGGGTGCAGGTGATGTACGCCGGTTTCGTGGTCGAGCGCTCGCCGGTCCACGAGCTCTACAAGAGCCCCCAGCACCCCTACACGCGCGGTCTGCTCGGCTCGCTGCCGCGCATCGATGCCGGCGCCGATAGCCGGCTCGTCAGCATCAAGGGCCTGCCCCCGGATATGCTCCATCCCCCCAAGGGCTGCCCATTTGCCGCCCGCTGCCCGTATGTGTTTGCCCAGTGCGTGGATAACCCGCCGCTGCTGCCGGTCAATCCCGAGCACGAGACCGCCTGCTGGTGGGATATCGATCAAGGAAAGCCTCGCTATGAGCGCTGATCCTGCAACCGCTGCGCCTTCGAGCGTGCCCGCGGCCCCCGGCAGCCATGGCGCGAATGGGGCCGCGAGTGACGTCCTGCTGCGCGTGGACGATCTCAAAATGCACTTCCCCATCCGCCGCGGTGTGCTGCAGCGCCAGGTGGGCGCCATCAAGGCCGTCGATGGCGTCACCTTCGAGGTTCACAAGGGCGAAACCCTGGGGCTGGTGGGCGAGAGCGGCTGCGGCAAATCCACCACCGGCCGCGTCATCCTGCATCTGTACAAGCCCACCAGCGGGCGCATCTTTTTTGAAGGCGAGGACATGACCGGCCTGCATGGCGAAGACCTGCGCCGGATGCGCCGCCGCATGCAGATGATTTTTCAGGACCCGTACGCCTCGCTCAACCCGCGCATGACGGTGGAAGCCATCGTCGGCGAGCCGTTCGAGGTGCATGGCATTGCCGGCGGCAAAGAACGCGAAGAGCAGGTGCAGCATCTGCTCAAGGTCGTCGGGCTTAACCCTCAATTTGCCAAACGCTATCCACACGAATTTTCCGGCGGCCAGCGCCAGCGCATCGGCATTGCCCGCGCCCTGGCCCTGAGCCCGTCCTTCATCGTGTGCGATGAACCTATTTCCGCCCTGGATGTATCTATTCAGGCGCAGGTGATTAATCTCCTGGAAGATCTGCAAAAGGAGATGGGCCTGACCTACCTGTTTATTGCCCACGACCTGAGCATGGTCCGGCACATCGCTAGCCGCGTGGCGGTGATGTACCTGGGCAAGCTGATGGAGTTGGCGGATCGAGACGAGCTTTACCATAACCCGCTGCATCCCTACACGCAAGCGCTGTTCTCGGCGGTGCCTGTTCCCGATCCCTACGTCGAAGATCGCCGCCAGCGCATCATCCTGACCGGCGATCCGCCCAGCCCGGCCAATCCGCCGCCGGGCTGCCCGTTCAATACTCGCTGTCCGCTGGCCATCGACCTATGCCGCACGCAAGTGCCCGAGTGGCGCCAGGTGAGCCCAGGACATTGGGTATCTTGTCATAGGGTATAACAGTGACGAGCGGGCGCAGCATTGGTAGGGGCGTTCAAGGTAACGCTCCAATAGGACGGCAATACCCGACGCCTGCCAGGGCGTCCGCCTCGCCAACACATGCTTTTGCGTGCCAGACTTTATCGGCGCCCGGCGCTTGCGAGCGCGTGGGCCCATCTGCGCGTGAAGGGAGGTGAGGCTAATCTTCGATACGGAACTGTTGGCGGCTTGCCATGAGCCGCGCTCGGCCAACCTAATCGATCCGTTATTTGTACCTTAGGAGGAGAGTAAATGCTTAACCAAAAACGAATGGGGACGGCAGCCGGCTTGTTTGCCGCTGCTGCCATGGTGCTGGGTGCTTGCGCACCGCAGGCCACCGGCACCCCGCAGGTCGTCATTCAGACCCAGGTTGTCGTCCAGACGGCCCCGCCGATTGTGCAGACCCAAATCGTGAACGGCACGCCGCAGCAGGTGGTGGTCACCGCCACGCCGGCCCCAGTGCAGCCAACAGCGGCCACGACCTTCAATTCTAAGGATGCGACCACGCTCACTTATCAAACGCTGCCTGGCGATCCGGACACCCTCGACCCGGCCTTTGACTACGAGACCGCCGGCGGTGCAGTTGTCCAGAACACCTACGACACCCTGATTTTCTACAACAAGGACGACGCCAGCAACTTCGTGCCGCAGTTGGCTACCGAAGTGCCCACCCTGGCCAACGGCGACATCTCGGCTGACGGCAAGACCTACACCTTCAAGCTCCGCTCAGGGGTGAAGTTCCACAACGGCGACACCATGACGGCCGACGATGTGGCCTTCACCTTCCAGCGCGGCTTGCTCCAAGGTGGGCTCAACTCGCCGCAATGGCTTATCTACCAGCCCATGTTCGGCCCCAGCGGGAACAACGACATCACCGATCTGGTGGACCCGAGCGGCAAGCTCGGTGACAATAAGCCCGATTTGCTCAAGGCCGATCCGGCGAAACTGCTGGCTGCCTGCACGGCCACGACGGGCGCCATTGTCGCCGACGACAAAGCCAACACCGTGACCTTCCACCTGGCCCAGCCCTGGGGCCCATTCCTGGGATCCATCGCGAACGCTTGGGGCTCGATTTCTGAGAAGAAGTGGATCGGCGCCAACGGTGGTTGGGACGGCGATTGCAAGACCTGGCAGAACTTCTACAGCCCAACCTCCGAAGACCTGAACAAGACCAAGCTCGGCTCGACGGAAAATGGCACTGGCCCGTACGTTATGGACCACTGGACGCCGACCCAGGAGATCGTTTTGAAGGCTTTCCCCGACTACTGGCGCAAGGATCCGGCCTGGGCCAATGGCCCGACTGGCCCGGCCAAGCTCCAGACTATCGTCCTCAAGCAGGTGGCTAGCTTCAGCACCCGCCTGGCTGCCTTCCAGGCCGGCGACGCAGATTTCATCGACGTGGGCTCGCCCGCGGACTGGGTCCAGATGGACACGTTGGTCGGTGAGACTTGTGATGCGAAATACGCCTGCAAACCTGCCGAAAATCCCACTAACCCGGTGCGGGTTTTCAAGGGCTTGGAGTCTATTTCGCGCGCAGATGCCTTCATGAACTTCAAGATTAACACCACCGGTGGTAACCCCTACATCGGCAGCGGCAAGTTGGACGGCAACGGTGTCCCGCCCGACTTCTTCAACGACGTCAACGTACGCCAGGCCATGAACTGGTGTTTCGACTGGGCCACACTCATCAAGGACGCCCAGCTCGGCGAAGGCCAGCAGTCGTTCGATATCATGCTGCCGGGTGAGATCGGCTACAGCGATCAGGACCCGCACTACACCTATGACAAAGACAAGTGCACGGCGGCATTCAAGGCCTCGACCCTGAAAGGCGCTGACGGCAAGAGCCTGTGGGATACCGGCTTCCGCTTCACCATCACCTACAACACGGGCA
>Ga0070730_10004462_pt1 | contig 12273 bp, 12 predicted proteins | sample Coa_R1_3_FD_66447 | JGI IMG/M metagenome (GOLD analysis project Ga0070730, IMG submission 66447) | Surface soil microbial communities from Centralia Pennsylvania, which are recovering from an underground coalmine fire - Coalmine... | ecosystem: Environmental > Terrestrial > Soil > Unclassified ... | reverse complement strand
TGTTGTAATCCTAAGTTCGTATGGATGGTACAGAAGGGGATAAAGGGTTATTCTGCATAAACCCCATAGACGCCATCGTCCGCTAACTCTGTTAGACGCGCTTTGACCAATGTGTTATGCCAACTTTGTGTTGTTTCAGGCAGGTTGTGGACCTCAACGCGCAGGTAATTGTCGGTCAGCCCTTCCCAGATACCATGCTTGTTCTGTTCAATGAGTACCTGAACCGTCTCTCCTAAGAAGTGCTGGCGGAACATGCGGCTATGCTCATCGTTCAGTGTGAGGAGGCGCTGGCTGCGGGCCTTCTTGACCTCGTCCTTAATTTGACCACGCATACGAGCAGCAGCTGTACCCTGGCGGGAGGAGAAGCGGAACACATGCGTCTTGGCGAATTCCAGTTCTCTGGCAAGCTGGTAGGTTTGCTCAAAATCGTCGTCGCTCTCACCTGGGAAGCCAGTAATAATGTCTGTGCTGATCGCGACGCCAGGAATGAGTGCTTTGGCAGTCGTAATGATGGTATGGTAGCGTGCGGTAGTATAGCGGCGTGCCATGCGACGGAGGATGGCGTCCGAGCCGCTTTGCATGGGGAGATGGAAGTGTCGGCACATACGTGGATTCTCCCAGTACTCCAGCCATTCCAGGCGAAAATCTTCGGGCTCCAGGGAAGAGACGCGAATGCGGGCTATCTCGGTTTCGCGTAAGAGCGTATTGATGAGATCGCCCAGATCGCGTTGTGCGTCATCCCCAGGATGATAATCGCCGAGGTGGATCCCAGTCAGCACAATTTCTTGATAGCCGGCGCGTACCTTGCGGTGTACATGCTCAACGACGGAGGCGATACTGCGGCTGCGGGATTTGCCTCGCACATATGGGACAATACAGTAGGTGCAGCGATTATCGCAGCCATCCTGGACCTTCATCTGGACGCGGGTGCGTGAGAAGAGGGTGGGGTCTGTCTGCTTCATGCTTTGTGAAGTAGCGATAAAGGGTGAGAGCGCAGCCGGATTATCGGGCTGTGGCTCATCCTCCGCCACCTGGAATGGCAGAGGGCTATCGCTCCCGATGTGTTGAGTATCGAGCGGTAGCATGGGGAGGACGCGCCCGGGCTGGAGCGAGATGGGTTGCGCGACTGTTCCTGAGTGAGCAGGCGTCTCTGCCTGTCTATGCTGCTGTATAACGTCCACAAGCGAATCTTTATTGCTGTTCCCGACCACGAGATCAACGCCAGGAAGGGCCGCCACGGCCTTAGGGTTGAGTTCCGCGTAGCATCCTGTGACCACCAGGAGTGCGTCAGGATGGTGGCGATGGGCCTGTGCGATGAGGTTACGCGAACTGCGATCGCCGAGATGAGTCACAGTACAGGTATTGACAATATAGACATCGGCTGCCTCGTGGAAGTCGCGTTGCACAAAGCCGGCCGTGCGCATCTGCTCGCCAATAGACTCGCTATCAGCCTGATTGACCTTGCAGCCCAGCGTTGTGACGGCGAAGGTGGCGCCTTTCGATGGATGTTCGGACATGATCTCTACTATCTTCTCGCTCCCAGCGTGAAATGTCGCTGCGTTTCTAGCTTTTTATACGCCTGATTATAGCGCATCGTGTCTCATTTGGGTAGATGGCACTATGTGAAAAACTTCTCTCGTCTGCGAGCTACATTACACTGTCAAGCTGGCTATCGAGCGCCAGAAAGAGTGCTTCGAGATTGGTGGCTGGTGTGTCTCCGGCGCGCACAAATGGGATGTGTGAGCGCACAAGCTGATAGGCTGCCTGCGTGCCCCTGCCAAGAGACGCCTGGCGCTTGCGGAGGTCGACGGCCTGGGCCGCGCAGACAAGTTCTACTGCCGCCAGGCGTAGCGCCAAACCAGCCTGCTCATCGAGGCGACGGGCCGCGAGAGGAGCCATTGTCACTCGATCTTCGATGGACTCGGCGACGCTGGAGGTGGGTAGCTCGAAGGAAACTGGTTGTGCGAGTAGACGAGCTTCCGCAGCGAGGGCGGCCGCTCCATGGCCAAAGATAGCCAGCGCATCCTCAGGAAGGTCTGCGCGCTCTCGCAGGCCGATGGGTAAGCCGGTGTGCCAGCCGGATAGCAGCTTCTGGACGCGCTCACAGGAGAGGGTAAGTGCGTGAGCGAGGCCAATGCGTGCATAGTCCAGTACTGCGGCCAGCCCGGAGGCGTCAAAATTGCCGACCGCGACCAACCTCCCGTCTGTTGTGAGAAGCGGGTTGTCGGAGGCCGCAGCCAGCTCCTGTTCAACAATACTTACAGTATGCCGATATGCTTCGCGGGCGGTTGCGTGCGTTTGTGGTGCTACTCGCAGCGAGAGAGGATCCTGTAAAAGACGCGGTGGCTCCAGGCCTTCCAGGAGCGTGCCACCCGCAAGCAGTTCGCGCAGCCTCAGCACGCTGCGCTCAAGCTCAGGCGAGGGATGAGCGATAAAGACCGCAGGATCGATGGCGCTGGGATTGGAGAGGAAGCCTTCCATAGTCAGCGCTGTGGCCATTTCAAGGATATAGATGGCCCGTTGCATGCGGTGAAGGGCCAGCGTCGCCCAACCAAGCGTGAAGGAATTGGCGCCCACCAGAGCCAGCGCCTCACGCTCTTCAAGTATCAGGCCACGACTGATCAGCGCCTCGGCGATTTCGGCCAGTGGCGCGAGATCTCCCTGCCCTACCGACCCAAGCATGCGTACAACAGGAATATCATCCGCATTGAGCGCGTCGATCAAAGCTTCAATCACCGCGGGACGAACACCAGAGCCTCCCTGTGCCAGTCCCTGTGCGCGGCAAAGCATAGTCGCGCGGACGACACTGCGTGGCATAGGATCGCCATGCGAAACCCGGTGGCTGAGGATGAGATGGCGGTTGAAGAGACGGGCTTCGGCGCGACTGACCTGCACACCCCGTAGCGCCCCCACTCCGGTAGTCACTCCATACACAGCCGTTCCAGTATCGGCGGCCTGCACCACCGCCGCATGGGATGCCGCTATACGACTGGCGCAAGCGGGATCAAGTGTAACTGTGCCGCCGGAAGCAATGGTGACAACCTGCTCTATCGTGATCGGGCCGCCTGTGAGAATCAGGGGCTGCGATTGGTCTGAGACAGCTTGCTGTGATATGGAAAAAGAACTCATGGGGAATTACCTCAAGGCTAATACAAGGCAACCATTATGTGTACACAAGTATACACAGAAGTAGGTATGTGTCTATAGGGTTCTCTTTATTTGACCTCAGCACTGAACTGCGTGGGGGCAGGCCTACGGATAGGCAGTGGAGGAGGTGGAGGGGTTGATTCGAGAATGGTCTTTTGCATCAAGGGTAATGCGAACCAGACATTGCCCAGCCCGAAGAGGGTCCCGGTGATCACGCGCAGCACCCAATCGCTTTCGCGCAGGCCGAACATTTGCGTGAGTCCATCCCAGGCTATGGGGAGGCACATGAGCACCCAGATCCACCAGGGGATGCCAGGCAGGCGCTTCTTGCTTAGAGCGAAAATCAGGCTGCCCACAAACATGGAGCTATAGATAGAAAGATTACGCGCACAGAAGCCGAATTGGTGTCCAAAGAGATAGAAGGAGTGAGACGGAATTTGCGCGCAGACGTAATGCAGCGCGAAGAAGAGTGGTTTAGCAATGGCATCCAGCCCAAGATAGGAAAGGAAGGGAATGCTTAGCGCCGCAAAGACCAGCAAACCAAGCACAGCGGCAATGATAGCGGCCCACTGATCCATCAGGAAATCACCTACCCGCTGCATAAAGCGCGTAAATGCTTGTGCGTAGATGGACATCTGATGGTGTGCGAGATGATTGATTGGTTGTGTTGCCATATCCTTCTTCCTGCTACGTTATTCGATCTGAAAGGCCTTTGCCAGGTCACTATACTCTATACGCCCTTCGATGACAAGAGTTTCATCAATAATAATAACCGGGATGCGATAACGGTATTTTTCAAAGATCTCCAGGTTGCTGCGAATATCTATCTCGGTGAGATCATAGAGTGTTTGAGCGGCAATGTCATCGAGCAGATCGCGCGCCTCCTCGCATAGGTGGCATCCGGCCTTGGTGTAGAATGTTACCTGTGGATGTGTTGTCTTTTCGCCCACGTGTGTTGCTCCAGCGTTCTATTGGTTATAGAGTAATCATACCCTCTCCGATGGGAGAAAACAATCCCGACTACACTTTTTTCGAGGGTGTAAGAGGCTCTCTTGTGGGTCTCTGCCTGGACCAACTCTTCTCGCTCAACCAGAGGCCCACAAGGGAATCAGGCTAACGTGGGGAAAGGCTGAGCACCTTCGGGCGGGGTCAGACCCTCGACGCTTAACGCCTGTTCGTGTTACAATAGCCCCTAGCAGCAATCTCATTAGCAAAGTGGAAACGTATGCCCGATGCATATTTTATAACAGACTCATCAATAGATTAAGGGAGCAACGATATGTCAGGTCATTCAAAATGGGCGCAGATTCGCCGCTCAAAAGGCGTCAATGATGCACGCCGTGGACAACTGTTTACTCGCCTGGGCCGCGAAATCGTTGTTGCCGTACGTGAGGGTGGCGGTGGTGACACCAATGCGAACTTCCGCCTGCGTATGGCAGTACAACGCGCACGCGATGCCAACATGCCACTGGACAATATTGAGCGCACAATCAAACGTGCCCTGGGTAGTGATGGTGGCAACAACCTTGAAGAGATTACCTATGAGGGGTATGGTCCAGGTGGCACGGCTATTCTGGTGCAGACCTTGACGGAGAACCGCAACCGCACGGTGGCCGATGTCCGTAGCGCTTTCAAGCATAACGGTGGGAGCCTGGGTGAGAATGGGTGTGTGGACTGGTTATTTGAGAACAAGGGCGTGATTGAGGTCGAGCTGAAAGGGCATGATGCCGACGAGCTTTCGCTGGAGGCCATCGATCTTGGCGCGGATGATGTTGAGCCTGCCACACCCGACGACGAGATGCTGACCATTTATACCGACCCGGCTGATCTGGAGCAAATTCGCAAGGGTCTGGAGGCGAAAAAATATAAGGTACTGAAGTCCGAGACCAGTATGGTCCCGAAGACCAAAGCGGAACTCACAGACGAAAAAGTAGCACATCAGGTTCTTCGTTTGCTTGATAGTTTAGAGGAATTGGACGATGTGCAGAATGTCCACTCCAACGCCGACTTCCCAGAGGAATTTGCGGCCTCCTTTGAGGGCTAAACGTTGGATGTTGGAAGGAAAAGCCGAGGATGAGTAACATACATGCTCTCCCACCATCCCCTGCCTCACGTGTTGCTTTAGGCATTGATCCAGGGACGGCCATCGTGGGTTATGCCGTGGTTGTGGCAACGGGGAATGAGTTGAGCATGTTGGTCTGCGACGTGATCACTACTCCCGCCAAAATGCCGCTGGCCCAGAGGCTACAAATTATCTATGAGGGTCTCAGCAAGGTCATTGCAACCTATAAGCCGCAAGAGGCCGCGATGGAAGAACTGTTCTTCGCGAAGAATGCTCGTACGGCTATGACCGTAGGCCAGGCGCGTGGGGTAGCCATGCTGGCGCTGGCCAATAGTGGTCTCTCGGTCGCAGAATATACTCCCAAGCAGGTCAAGCAGGCCGTCACCGGCTATGGAGGGGCCCAGAAGGACCAGGTGGGAGAGATGGTCCGTATCCTGCTCAAGCTTTCGGCGATACCACGTCCCGATGATGCGGCCGATGCGGCCGCTGTGGCGATCTGTCACTTGAATACAGCATCGTACGCCAGAAGCCTGTCGACCTATCCCTGACCAGAGGTGTAGGTCGTTGCTCTCGCTTATCTCCCATGCTTTTGAGAGAGGGTAGCCGAGAAACGAGCGAGAAAATTACAGAAAATTACACTTGGTGGCATGTAATTTTGTGTAATTTTTGCTCGACTGGCCTCTGGAGCGGGTTGACGGTCAAAAATTACAGAATTACAAAATTACACTCCTTGCCGGGTAAGGAAATTTCCTGAAATACCGCTTTTGCTCAATCCGAAAGGGATGACCTACGGCCCTCAGATTCTTCTCGATGCGGTGGAGCAAAACGTAGGCATGTTGACATTTTCCAGATATAAGTCTGGCTCGATTGTGCAGGAGCAAAGAGGAGAGGAAGCATTTGATACGATGATTACAAGCATTTATGGGAAGCTGGAGGCCTGCCTTCCAGATTCTGCGATCGTACGTGTGGGAGGCTTCGGCATACGTGTCTTTGTGCCAGTCACAGTGCTTCATCGCTTGAACGAGCCGGGGATGGAGGTCTCGCTCTACACCCACTTTCATATGCGCGAAGATGGTATAGCACTCTACGGTTTTTCCACTGAGGCCGATCGCAATGCCTTCGAGCAACTGATCGCGGTGAGTGGGGTTGGACCCAAGGTGGCGCTGGCGCTGCTCTCAGTGATGGATGCAGCCACATTCTATAAAGCTATAGCCGATGAAGATCAGCAGCGTCTGGGGCTGGCGTCCGGCGTTGGGAAGAAGCTGGCGGCGCGCCTCGTGCTGGAATTAAAGGGAAAGCTGCCATCGCTGGCGGCCTTCGGGGGTGCCGCAGCTGCCGGGACATCTGGCAGGATACAGGCCGAGGTGCTGGAGGCGCTGATCGGTCTGGGCTTCTCCACCGCGGAGGCACAGGCGGCCATGTCGAAGATCCCGCAGGATCAGGAGATGACGTTAGAGCAGCAGGTAACATATGCCCTGCGGACATTTTCTCGTCAGTGAGACTTGATAAAAATGAGGGAGAGATGAGTAAGTGAAAAATTGCCAATTTTTCACTTACTCATCTCTCCCTCATTTTTATCAAGTCTCTGATTTGAGATGATCCCAACTCTGCACTCTTAATGGCTCCTCGTGTCCACCAGGATAGCGCAGTTTTATTCCCTCATCAGAAGGTAGTATGGTTCCAATGGGCGTAACAGCAGTGCCTGTTGAGGACTGCACGGCTTCGATGACTGCCTGTTCGTTAGCGGGAGAGACGGTAAAGAGCAACTCATAATCTTCACCGCCATGCAGGATCCAGGAGAGCGGATCAAGAGATGCGCAGGCGGCTATCGCTTGCAACGAAGGTGAGAGCGGAAGGCGAGAGGTGTCGATACGAGCCCCTACATGACTGCGCTCGCAAAGGTGTTCCAGGTCGCCGCTTAATCCGTCACTGATATCGAGCATTGCCGTCACTACTGACGGGCCCAGGGTACTGAGTATCCTCCCCTCATGTATACGTGGCCGTGGAGTACGATGGTGGGCACGTACCTGCTCTAGAGCATTTTGTGGATAGGGGAGATCAGGGTAAAGCAGCGTATACAGGCCAGTCGCAGAATCGCCGGGGGAGCCGGTAACACAAAGCGTATCACCTACCTGCGCCCCACTGCGGGTAATGGCATGCCCACGCTCAATTGTGCCGAGCAGGGTAATATCGATGATGAGTTGCTCGCCCTGTCCCGCTCCAGCGATATTGCCGCCGATAATCGCTGTACCATATCGTTCAGCTTCCCGGCGTAGTCCAATATAGATGTCATCTAAAACGGCCAGAGGGAGTTGCCTGGGTAAAATGAGTGAGACCAGCGCGTAACGTGGCTCACCTCCCATTGCAGCGATATCGCTCAAGTTGATCGCCAGCGCCTTGCAACCAATATCATCAGGACTGGAGGTGTGCATCGTAAAATGCACACCTTCAACCTGGCTATCGCAGGTGATGAGTAGTAGGAGATCACCACCCAGGTCGAGGATGGCGCAATCATCGCCCACTCCTAGCTCAACGCCTGCCTGCGATCGTAGACCCCTGGTAAGTCGCGCGATCAGCTCGAACTCACCTAACGATGCGATGCTCATTTTGTAATCATGCGCTCCGCTTCGATATAGGTCGGGCCAGCCTCAATAAAACCGAGGCGGTGATAGAGATTGACAGCCGGAGTGCCAAGCGTAACATAGAGCACCGCAATCTGATGTCCCAGCTCATGCAGACGTCGCATCGATTTGACGGCCAGGAGTTGACCTAGACCGACATGGCGGAACGAGGGGGCCACCGCCATGTGGCGAATACGCGGAATGCCACGTTCCAGATGTACCAGGATAGCGCCAGCCAGATGATAGCGATCAAGGCTATGCTCGGCTACAAAGCAGGCTTCGGGAATAAAGGGACCAAAACGCCCTTCCAGGACGGAGTGCGCCTCAGCCCGCCAGCCAGCTACATCAGGGTGCAGATAATCGGGCCCACCGGAGTAAGAACGCTGCAAGAGAAGACCTATCTGCTCTCCATCATCAGGCAACATTTCACGAAAACGGAGGGACGTGGGCAAAGGGAACAAAGGCACAGAAATGTTGGTTGGCGCAGTCATGCCGGTACGTCGGCGCATCTCCTGGAAGCCAGCCGCCGCGAACGAGGCAATATAGGCCGCCGGGTAAGTCGCTTTCAGATAACGCACATCCAGAGCGGCGGAGCGCACAAGGGCTTCGGAGACAACCTGGGCTGCCACGCTGCCACCCGCCTCTGGCAAGAGCACCAGACCATCCAGTTCAGCAACGGCTCCCTGTGAGAAGAAACGCAGGCGTCCAATAGGAGTATCGTCACGCCAGAGTAGATAGCGTTGCGCTTGCATCGCAGAGTTCTCTTCTTTATAGCGAGCGATTTGAGCATCTTCTGACTCAAAAGGGATCTGGTCGGCGCTGCGGCGGGTGACCGAGACCCAGATCGCAGCATCATCAGGGCCTGCAGGTCGCCATTCCACCGGGTTCCGGGTCACTTCGGGGCTATGCATACAAACTCCTCCTGGCTAATTAATCAACCACATCTCTATTGTACTAAAGAGAGCGGGCACTCACAAGAGGCAGAGAGAGGTGATTTCAGGAGGAAGCCAGAGCAGTTTTAAGGGGAACGACAGCAAGAGGCTGTTGATCCCCTTAAAAGAAAGTCTACTCTACTGCCTGCACCTACCAGCAGTCATAGGGCGGAGGAGGGCAACCAGGAGGATTGGTAGTGTGCCAACTCCCAATGTTATGCTGTAAGTGCATAACAGAACTTGTTAGCGCTTTTAATGATCCTCCTGATAGGCTTATCAGGAGCACAAAAGCCAGAACAAGCGGCAAGAAAACTTTTTTGGGAAAAACGGAAACCATTGTCTTTCTCCTTCTTTTTTTGCGCCAAGCTCTTAGCGCACTGGAAACAGTATTCACCTATAAATTCAAGTGGAGGTGAGTCCAGAAAAACTTGCAGTTTTTCTATGATGGCAAGTGAATCGTCATTTAGATAGTGTGTAGAGGTTGTTGTGGAGTGATAGAAACTCTTGGAAGAACAGGAAAATGAATGATTTGCAGAATGATGTATGGTTAAGAGTTCGTGAGGTGGCGGAGAAGGCGAGCCAGTTGTATGCGCAAGGTATTCTGACCGCAGTTGCTTTGCAAGATTGCATGCTGGCCGAGTTGCAGCGACAATCTCCTCTGGAGGGGCTGCTTTCATATGCTGTGTTGATGCGCCTTGCACAGCGCATCTGTAGTCGCGAACTCTGTAAGGCATGGCATGCGACCGATGAGGAGGTTCGTAATCGGGCTTTTCAGAACCTCCGATGTCATCTGGAACGAACATTGCAGCACACTCAGTATGGAACTGATCTGCAGTGGTATGCCAATGCGCAAGAGGACGTATTGCATCAGACCCTCGAAACATTGCATCTGATGCTCATCCACAATTCACAGGCCGGGCCAGATGATCCCGCGGCATTTCTGAAATGGACGCAAACGATCCTGATGCGTCAGGCATATGCCTTCCTCCAGAAATATCGGCGTGAAGCATGCCTTTCGCTCGAAGCGTTGCCTGAACCTGTGGTTGAACAATTTGTAGGTGATGATACTCCTGTAGAGTATGTTTTATCGCGGGAACTGCAACAGACGCTGCATGCTGCCATTTTATCGGTGCGCAATGTGCATTATCAGCAGGTACTTATTTACACATACCTGCTCGGTGTGGACGAGCGCGAATTGGCCCGGCTCCTGCATGTCCAGGTGCAGGTAATCTATCTGTGGCATCATCGCGCTTTGAAGGCGTTGCGCGACAAGCTGACGTTAAAACTGAGCTAGCTCTCTGGTGAGATTGGCATCAGAAAAAGCCATCCTGGTTCGCAGGATGGCTTTTTGGAAGAACAGACGGAAATGGTATGGTGCTAGCTTTTGCTAGTTATTCCTGCTCTCTCATCCGAGAACGCTCGTGCTGGGTCAGGTAGCGTTTGCGCAGACGGATATTTTGTGGCGTAACCTCGACCAACTCATCGTTGTTGATGAAGTCCAATGATTGCTCCAGACTCATCAGGATAGGAGGCGTCAGGCGCACAGCGATATCCGATGTAGAAGAACGGATATTGGTCTTCTGTTTTTCTTTACAGATGTTGACCTGCATATCCATCGGGCGGCTGTTCAGGCCAATAACCATGCCTTCATAGACCGGGGTGCCCGGCTCAATAAAGGTGTCGCCACGCTGTTGTGCATTGCTCAGGCCATAGGTAACCGCGACACCCTGCTCAGATGCGATCAGTGCTCCCATGCGCGTTGTGCCAATTTTGCCCAGCCAGGGCTCGAAGCCGATCAATCGGCTGCTCAACGCTCCGTTGCCCTTGGTTAGGGTCAGGAAGATGTTGCGGAAGCCGATCAGGCCGCGTGTAGGAATAGTATATTCCAGGCGCACATTGCCAGTCCCATCATTGACCATATTAGCAAGTTGGGCTTTGCGTGAAGCCAGTGTCTCGGTCAACACACCGATATAGGTATCCTTGGTATCGATCACCAGGTGCTCGAATGGCTCCTGTTTGTGGCCCTGCTCATCCTCGCGGGTAATGACCTCGGGACGGGAAACCTGGAATTCGTAGCCTTCGCGGCGCATGGTTTCGATCAGCACCGAAAGATGCAGCTCACCACGACCGGAGACAACAAACTCGTCGGGCGAATTGCCATCTTCGACGCGCAGGCTGACGTTCGTCTCTAGCTCGCGATAGAGGCGGGCGCGTAACTGGCGCGAGGTGGGGAACTTGCCCTCTCGTCCCGCGAACGGGCTGGTATTGACGCCAAAGGTCATCTTCAAGGTTGGCTCTGAGATGGCGATGGCGGGTAGCGCCTCAGGCGTATCAAGATCGGCAATGGTTTCGCCAATATTGGCATCTGAAATGCCTGTGAGCGCGACGATATCGCCTGCCAGCGCCTCATCCACCTCTGTGCGCGCCAGCCCTTTGTAGGTCAGCACAAGATTGATTTTCTGGCGCGATACCGCACCATCGCGGTTGATACGTGCGACCTGAGTATTGGGTGCGACACGACCACGGACGATACGACCGATGGCGTATTTGCCTTTGTAATCGTCGTAATCCAGCGCGGTGACCAGCAATTGCAGCGGAGCCTCGGTATCAACCAGTGGAGCCGGGACCGTCTTGATAATGGTTTCGAAGAGCGGCTCCAGGTCCTTCTGCTCGTCATCGGGATGATACATAGCGACCCCATTGCGACCGATCGCATAGAGCACCGGGAAATTTAAATGCCTGTCAGCGGTAGCTAGTTCAAGGAAAAGATCCTGGATCCATTCAAGCACCTGGTCAATGCGAGCGTCTTTACGATCAATTTTGTTGATCACAACAATGGGCTGGAGATCCAACTCCAGGGCTTTTTGGAGTACAAAGCGGGTCTGAGGCATAGGGCCTTCGGCTGCGTCAACCAGTAAAATACAGCCATCAGCCATATTCAGTACGCGCTCGACCTCGCCGCCAAAGTCGGCGTGCCCTGGTGTGTCGATAATATTAATCTTCACCCCGCGATAGATAATCGCAGTATTTTTGGCCAGGATGGTAATTCCTCGCTCGCGCTCCTGGTCGTTCGAGTCCATGATCAGCTCGCCTACCTGCTGATTTTCACGAAAGATATGGCTCTGTTTGAGTAGCCCATCTACCAGCGTTGTTTTGCCGTGGTCAACGTGGGCAATAATAGCAACATTGCGAATATCTGTTCTTTCTATGAGCTTTGATTCCTTTTGTAAAGTCTCTTGAGCCTGTATCATAGTGTTATAAGTTCTCCAATTGTGACAGCAAAACAGTAAAAGTATCTCTATTTATCGAAAGTCTCAAAGAAATCCAGGATCAAGCCATCACTGAGGCGATCCTGGATTTCTTCCTTGCCGTTATTCTTCTTCTTTAGAAATCAGGTGATGAATTGTTCTGCTTGAAGTTGTTGTAGATCTACCTTCTCCCTACCTACAACAATCGGCGCTCTTATTTTCTTCCCTCAAGGCATGTTTGTATAACAGTGCTTCATTGCCCT
>Ga0070730_10004461_pt1 | contig 12274 bp, 7 predicted proteins | sample Coa_R1_3_FD_66447 | JGI IMG/M metagenome (GOLD analysis project Ga0070730, IMG submission 66447) | Surface soil microbial communities from Centralia Pennsylvania, which are recovering from an underground coalmine fire - Coalmine... | ecosystem: Environmental > Terrestrial > Soil > Unclassified ... | reverse complement strand
TGCAGTCCAATACTGGAACGGAGTCGGGAAGCCGCAGATAAGCCAGGTACGCACCGCGCCGCCGCCGCATGTGCGGCCCGCGCTGCTCGATCATGCTTTTGTCTTTGCTCCGGCCAGTACGCTGAAGCTGGAAGAGTTGCGCGCCAGTGATGCCCGCCTGCAATCTCTGGAAATTTTTCCCAGCTACCGCATCGATCTCGTGGCCCAGCCCGACGGCACGTTCGACACTGTGTTTCATGCCCAGGAGCTGAATGGCTGGGGAAGCACCAAAGCAGAAGCCCTGCTGCGCGCCTTTAGTGGATTGGCCTTTCAGGAAGTCACTCCGGATTATTTCAACTTTCATGGTTCGGCCATCAATCTGACCTCTCTTTTTCGCTGGGATCCGGACAAGAGGCGCGTGCAAGCCAGCCTGTCCGGTCCTCTGGGCGGTGATCCGCGATGGCGTGTGCGCCTGGACACGGACCTGCGCAATGAGAACTGGGATATTACCGGCCCGGTGAATGGCGCCTCGCCGCCGGCGGCGTTGAATATGCGTCGCGAAGCTCTGGCTGCGGAAATCTCTCGGCTGATGGGCGCGCGCTGGAAATGGTCTCTGGGTGTGGAGTTTTCGCATCGTGATTATCGCAATGTGCTGGCAGGCAGTGCGCTCACGCCGCAATTGCTGGCGGGCAATCAGCTGAAACAGAGTGCGCGGCTGGATTACGAACTGTGGCGCTCTGCCGAACACAGATTCACGATTACCAGCAACGCCAGCGCGCAAACCGGCCGCTTGTGGTCGCAATCCAATGGAACTTTTGAAAAGCTGACCGGCACGGTGGAATCGCACTGGCTGCCGCGTGCGCGGGGCGACGATTTCGAAACCGGCTGGAAGCTGGGAGCGGGCAAGACGTTTGGTCAGCTTCCCTTTGACGAGCTGTTCATGCTGGGGCTGGAGCGGGATAACGATCTCTGGCTGCGTGCCCACATCGGCACACGGAACGGGCGCAAAGGCAGTGCACCGCTGGGCCGAGATTATTTTCTTTCCAACTGGGAGACAGACAAGAATGTCTGGTCCAATGGACTGGTCACAGTGAAGGCGGGGCCGTTTGTGGATACAGGCCGCATCACCGGCCTGGCATCTACTCTGAGCACGCAACAATGGCTGTGGGACACCGGCGGACAACTCAAATTGCGGACCCTGGGTCTGGGCGCGGTGCTCTCGTACGGCAAGGACTTACGCACCGGGCAAAATGCGGTTTATGTGCGGCTGGGACGATAGACAAATTCTTCCTGATATCAGCTCGTCGGGCCTCGATTGAAAACCGCACCACGCTATATACTTTCTGGTTCCTTTATCAGCACGGAGGAGTTTCTATGGCTTCATCGGCAGTCAGTTACGCAAAAGAAAATCAGCAGAGGTTCCTGGGAGAACTCAAGGACCTGCTTCGCATCCCCAGCATCAGCACCTCGCCAGAACATAAAGATGATGTTCGCCGCGCGGCGGAATTTGTTGCCAGGAATCTGCGGGACATCGGGATGGAAAACGTTGAAGTCATCGCCACCAAAGGGCATCCGCTGATCTATGCCGACTGGCTTCATGCACCCGGCAAGCCGACCGTCCTGTGCTACGCACACTATGATGTGCAGCCACCTGATCCGCTGAACGAGTGGCTCTCGCCGCCGTTTGAGCCCACGGAGCGCAAGCAGAACATCTATGCCCGCGGCGCGGTGGACGACAAGGGCCAGCTGTGGATGGAGATCAAGGCCATTGAAGCGCTCATGAAGGGCAACGGTGGCAAGCTGCCGATCAATGTGAAGTTCATTCTGGAAGGCGAAGAAGAAGTGGGCGGCGAGTCGATTGCCGCGTATGTGCGCAAGGAAAAGTCCAAACTGAAGGCCGACTTTGCTCTGGTTTGCGATACCGAACTCTTCGCGCCCAATCTGCCGACACTCTGCGTCGGGCTGCGCGGTCTGGTGTACACGGAGATCGAGGCCCAGGGCGCAAAGACCGATCTGCATTCCGGCATGTACGGCGGCGCGGCCCCGAACCCGCTGTTTGCGCTGATTGAGATCATCAGCAAGCTCAAAGACGCGAAAGGGAAGATACTGATTCCCGATTTTTACAAAGGCGTGAAGGAGCCAACTAAAGACGAACTCAAAGCCTGGAAGCGGCTGCCGTTCAATGAAGAGCATTACCGCAAGACCGAAGTTGGCTCCAAGGTTCTAACCGGCGAGCCGGGATACTCGGTGTTGTACCGCACCTGGGCGCGGCCCACGCTGGAAGTCCACGGTATGCCCGGCGGATTCACCGCGTCCGGCGCCAAGACGGTGATTCCCGCGCGCGCCTCGGCCAAAGTTTCCATGCGCCTGGTTCCCGGGCAGGACGCCGATGAGATCTTCAAACGCTATACCGCTTATGTAAAAAAGCTGACGCCCAAGGGGATTGAGACGAAGATCAAGGTCCACAGCAAAGGGCCGGCGTGCGTAGTGTCCACGGACAATCGGTTTATTCAGGCGGCCACCGTGGCGCTGCATGAGGTCTTTAAAAAAGACACAGTGTTTATCCGCTCCGGCGGCTCCATTCCCATTGTGACCGACTTTCAGGATGTGCTGAAAATTCCCAGCGTGATGATGGGCTTCGGTTTGCCGGACGATAATCTACACGCGCCCAATGAGAAGTTCCACATTCCCAACTTCTATCGCGGAATTGAATCGATTATTCGGTTTTTTGAGAAGCTGGGATAGCGCGGATAAATTCTGTAATTGCGCGGTTGAAGAATCAGCGCCAGATTATAGTTGTGTTAGGGCATGGCCCCGCTTTGCGGGGCCGTGCTGTTCAGATGCAGTAAACCATCTTCAGCCACTGCATTAAGAAGGCGTATTTATGGTCCTTGTTTGGGAGCCAATCACGGATTTGCCGCAAGACTGGAGTTCTCTGACTGAGCGAGAGCTGGGGCCGCTGCTTCAATTTTGGAACGATCAAAAGGCGGATTTGGAGCAGAACGCAGTCTTGTCTGAATTCAGCAAGAGGCTGGCCAGAGAGTGGTCGATTGAAACAGGTCAGATCGAAGGTGTATACGATATTGACCGTGGAATAACCGAGACCCTGATAGAGCGTGGGATTAGCGCAGACCTTATTCCAACCGAACCTGGCCAAAAGGCCCCTGAATTAATAGCGGCTATTATCCAGGACCACGCCGTAGTGCTGGACGGGCTGTTTCAATTTGTAAGAGGCGACCGGCCTATATCCAAAGGTTATATTCATGAATTGCATGCTGCTTTGTTACAGCATCAGGACACGACTCTGGTGATGGACCAGTTTGGACACTTATTCGAGTCCCAACTGGTCAAAGGACAATACAAGCAGCGCGCCAACAACCCAAAGCGCCCCGACGGAACGGTGCATCGGTATTGCCCGCCTGAACAGGTCGATTCCGAGATGGAGAGTCTCGTGGCGATGCACCACGAACACCAGAGACAAGGCGTAGCCGTGGAGGTGCAAGCCGCATGGCTGCATCACCGGTTTACGCAGATTCATCCTTATCAGGACGGTAATGGACGAGTAGCGCGGGCGCTGGCAAGTTTAATTTTCATCAAAGCAGGCTGGTTCCCGGTGGTGGTTACACGCGACGACCGGGCGCGTTACATCGATGCGCTGGAAGTCGCCGATGAAAAAAATTTGCGGTCTCTTGTGGCGTTTTTCGTGGACGTGCAAAAACGGTCTTTATTTAAAGCTACGCAAGCAGCCGCAGATGTGCAGGAAGTCCACACTGTTGACGAAGCAATCGCAGCGGCAAAAAGGGTCCTTGTGGGGCCGGGAAGAAGCCTTGATCCGAGCATTTGGTTCAAAGCCAAAGCTACTGCGGACCATTTGATGGATATAGCAGCCATGAGGCTTAACGAAGTAAAAAAAACTCTCGAAAATGAAATTCAGAGGAGCCGCCCCGATTGGAAGTTTACGACTGGAGATGGCGGCGTTGGAATGTCTTTAAACATGCCATATACACCGAATCCAGATGCATATGAGCGGCAATATGTTTTATATCTGCGTGGACAAAGACTCCAGCAAATAGGGATGCGAGCAGATGCCATTGGTTCAAAATTTCGAGGGTTGATTGGAATGCTCATGGTCTTTGACGGCTTTGAAGCAGCATCAAAGGAGCCGTTTCAGGTTAATTATGCCGAATCCGTTGAAGACGCTGAACGCCGTTTCCGTCCCTGGCTCGAAGAATCGCTGGTAAATGCTCTTTCGCTCTGGCGCAAAAGTTTGTAATCTGCACATTTCATGTTTTAACGCAGCCCCCGGCGGGTCCTGCACATTGAATATGCGGCTTCTCAATTTCCGGCGGAAGGACTTCGCCTCGCTCTGGCCTAAGTAATTTACTGAATTGAAAAACTGCACCTTCGGCGCTACAGTTTCTGAAGCTCTGTCTGTGTCTCCTGCCCTTCGCTCTCACATATATGAGGTGTGTTTCGTTCAGTTGCTGCAATGCTGGTGCAATAGGCTGTGGAAAGGACAAGTTATCCACAAGATATTGTGTGCTTCTCTCTTGACCCCTGATTACTCTCTGGGTACAGTATGGGTAACAGCAGCAAGAGAAACGGGTCATACCCTCCAGCCAAGTGACCGGTTTCGAAACCAGTTGTGTCCTGCAATGCAGGATGCAGCCGTGGCCCTCATTCCTGAAGGAGTAGCAAGTTGCTCAAACTGAAAAAACTGCAAATCCTTGGCTTTAAGTCTTTTTGCGACCGGACCGAGCTCAAGTTCCACGGTGAAGGCATTGCCGCGGTCGTGGGTCCCAATGGCTGCGGGAAATCGAACATTGCTGATTCGATTTCCTGGGTGCTGGGCGAGCAATCGGCTAAAAGTCTGCGCGGCGTGCGCATGGAAGATGTAATTTTTGCCGGCACGCGCGACCGCAAGCCCACCGGAATGGCGGAAGTCTCACTCACGCTCGTGGACCCGCAGGTGTATGAGGGCCAGGTCACAGGCATTCCTGAGATCGATATTCAGGACGAGATGCCGGAAGACGACTGGGACGAGGCTGGTGTCCGCAAGACAGCGGCAGAGGCGACCGATGCCGCCGTGGCCGAGGTTCAGCCCGGACCGCTGGACCATGCGGAAGCAGCGGCGGAGGCCGCCCAGGAAGGCGATGCCGCGCCCGGAGCAGAAGTGGAAGGGCAAAGCGAAGCCGGGGGCGAGGCAGCAGGCCAGCCCGAAGAGGTTGCCGAAGCCGATGCGGCGGCAGAGGCAAACGACTCGGCGGCGGTCAATGCGGATTCCGTGGTGCTGAAGATTCGCCGGCGCAAGTTCAAATCCATGAACTTTGCCAAGGGCGAAGTCGTTGTCACCCGCCGCTTGTTCCGGACAGGAGAGAGCGAATACCTGCTCAATGGCAAGCTGTGCCGCCTGCGCGATATTCAGGACATCTTTATGGGCACGGGGCTGGGGCCGGAATCCTACGCCATTATCGAGCAGGGACGCATCGGGCAGATTCTCAGCAGCAAGCCCTATGACCGGCGCGCCATCATTGAAGAAGCCGCGGGCATTACCAAATTCAAGACGCGCAAGCGCCTGGCGGAAGCGCGCCTCGAGTCGGCGCGTGTGAACCTTGCGCGCATCAACGATATTTTTGACGAAGTCACCCGCCAGATGAACTCGCTCAAGCGCCAGGCGGCGAAGGCCGAGCGTTATGCGAAGCTGCGCGACGAAATGCGGGAGAAGCTGCGCACGGTGCTGGCCAGCAAGTTTGCCCAGATGGCGGCGGAAGAAGCTGTTTTGCAGGGCTCGGTGGAGACGCTCAGCGAGGACATCCGCGTGCGCTCGGAGTCTTTGACCACGAAAGAAGCCGAGCAGTCGGAGCGGACGCAGCGCGGCTACGCCGTGGAGAGCGAGATTGCGGTGAACCGGCAAACGGTGAGCGCGCTGGCGCTGGAGACGGACCGGGCCACATCGCGCCGGGCGAATAACGAAGAGCGCTGCGCCGAACTCGACGCGCGTTCGGCGGCGGCACAGGCGGAGCTGGAGCGGGCGAGGACGCAGCTCTCGTCACTCGAATCGGAGTTGCAGGAAAACCGTGCGTTCGCCGAGAGCGCGGCCACGGAAGTGGCGAGCGCGCAGTATGAATGGCAGGCACGGCAGCAGGATGCGCAGGCCGCGGCTTCCGCTCTCTCCGGTTCGGAGCAGCGGCAGGAGGCCCGCCGCCGCGAGGTGCTGGAGATCATGTCCTCGGCCTCGCAGGTGCGCAACCAGATCATTCAGGCGGAAGAGCACATGGCGTCGCTCGACCGCGAGGCGCACCGCCTGGAGCGGGAGATCGGCGCCGCGCAGGTGGACATGGAAAATTTTGGGGGCAAGCGCGGCCAGATTGCCTTCGAGTTTGAATCAGTCACGCAATCGGTAGCGTCACTGAGCGCCCAGATTCAGGAACTCCGCGGACAGATCAAAGACAAGCGCGCGGAAGAAGACGCAGCCAAGCGCAATCTGGACACGCTGCGCGCGCAGTTCGCGACGGCGCTGGGCCAGAAGAATTCCCTCGAGTCGGTGATCAACGAGCATGGCTACTCCACGGAATCCGTGCGGCGGCTCTTCCAGTCGAATGCCGTGGGGCAGGGCTTTACGCCGGCGGGCGTGCTGGCGGATTTTCTCGAGGTCGAGAACCGGTATGAAAGCGTGGTCGAGGAATTTCTGCGCGATGAGCTGAACTACGTGGTGGTGAAGTCGTGGGACTCGGCGAACGAGGGCATGCGGCTGTTGCAAACCGACGTGGAGGGCCGCGCGACTTTCCTGGTGCATCCGGAAGACTCGCAGGCGAAGTTTTCCTTCAAGGTGGACGATGCTCCCATGCCGCAGACGCCGCGCCAGGATGAACTGGTGCCGCTCAAGAACTGCATCCGCGTGCTGAACGGATTTGGCCGCTCGCTGGAAGTGGTGCTGCCCAAGCTGCACGATGGCTACATAACTTCGGATTCAACCGTGGCGCGCACACTGGCGCTCGAAAATCCGGCGGCTTATTTTCTTTCACCCACCGGCGAGTGCTTCCACAATGTAACCGTGACCGGAGGCAAGCAGCGCACCGAGGGGCCGCTTTCGCTCAAGCGCGAGCTGCGCGAGATCACCCGGCAGGCCGAGGAACTGGAAGCGGCGATCCAGAATGAGCAGGCCCGAATCCAGACACTGGGCTTCGAGGTGGCCGAGCTGGTGAGAGTGGTGGAGAGGATCGAAGAAGAGCGCCGCGAAGCGGAAAAGATGGCGCTTACATCGAGCCATGCACTCAAGCAGCTCGATACGGAGCTGGCGCGGACGGCGCAGCGGGTGAGCTCGTATCAGGTGGAGCTGGACCGCACACGCTCACAGAAGAACGAGAAAGAAGCGGCGCTGGCGGAGAAGCGCGATCGCGAAGCCGCGCTGCAGGAGAAGCGGCAGGTGATGGAAGCGGAGCTGGCCTCGACACAGGAGCAGCTGAACACGCTGAAGGCAGCGCGTGACGCTGCCGCCCAGACCGTGTCCGACGCAGCGGCAAAGCTGGCGGGCCTTGAAGAGCGGCGGCGGTCGGCGGCGGCGGCCCTGGAGCGGATTGAATCGCTCTCTCATGAGGCGGCGCAGCGGGTGGAAACGCTTGGGACGCAGATTCAGTCGGCGGCGGCGGAGAAGCAGCAGCGCGAAATGGAAAATCTGCAGATTGAAGAGCGTCTGGTTGCACTGGCAGCGGAAAAGAGCATGGCGGAAGAAGCCGGTGTGCTTCTGCAGGAAGAATCGGTGCAGGTGCGCGCGCGCATTACCGAGATCGAGCAGGAACTCAAAGCCGAGCGGCTGGAGCTGGACAGCGCCCGCGACAGGAAGGCAGAGCTGGGGCAGCAACTGGCCAAGCTGCAGTCCGACACCGGGCATATGGGCGAGCTGTGCCTCAACGAGCTGAGCGTGAGCGCGGAGGAGTTGCGCGCCAACCAGGAAATTCCGCTGGTGGAAGGCGAGCAACTGGTGGCGGAAGAGACCGCGTATCGCGAGATGCGCACGCGGCTCGACAACATGGGGCCGGTCAACATGATGGCGCTCGAGGAATACAAAGAGACCGCGCAGCGGCATGAATTCCTCGAGACCCAGCGCAAGGACCTGCTGGATTCCATTGAAAACACACAGGCGACCATCAAAGAGATTGACGAGTTTTCGAAGCAGAAATTCCAGGAAGCGTTTGAACGCATCAATGAGAACTTCCAGTTCACCTTCCGCAAGCTGTTTGGCGGCGGTCAGGCGTTCATGCGCCTGACGGACGAAATTAACACCATGGAAAGCGGCATTGACGTGGTGGCCTCGCCTCCGGGCAAGAAGCTGCAGAACGTGCTGTTGCTTTCCGGCGGAGAGAAAGCGCTTACGGCTCTCTCGCTGCTGGTGGGCATCTTCCAGTATCAGCCCAGCCCATTCTGCATTCTCGATGAGGTGGATGCGCCGCTGGATGAAGCCAATATCGGGCGCTTTACCGGCCTGATTCGCGAGATGGCGGTGCAGACCCAGTTCATCATCATCACGCACAGCAAGCGGACCATGTCCGTGGCGCCGGTGATGTACGGAGTCACCATGCAGGAGCCTGGCGTCTCGAAGATTGTCTCGGTGAAATTCGGCCAGGAAGAAGCGCCGCGCGCGGCTTCCGCATAACGATTTTTACCGATCGGTTCAATCAAGACGGCATGAGAAATTGATTTTCAACACCCCGGATCATCCGGGGTGTTTTTGCCTGAAATGGCATGCGCAGAAAAATATTTTTTTCGTTAGTTACCAAGCCCCCGCTACTACAGAACTTTCTGAAAAGCAATGCTGGCCAACTCCGTGTGCGATGAGAAGTTGGCGCGTTTTCCACTTTGAGCGACGGAAGCGTCGCGGAAAACCAGGCAAGTTTTTCCCGCCGCATTGCATTGCACACGATTGACAAAAATAATGTGCAAGGCGCTAGAATACGCCTCTGCCCTCTTGCTGGGTTTTTACCATGACATCTTCTCCGACTTTAAACCGAATTTTGCTTCAGACCGATTTTCCCGAGTTGACACTACATGCCCGGGGCAAGGTACGCGACCTTTACAGCCTGAACGGCGAACTGCTGTTCGTGGCCACGGACAGAATTTCCGCATTCGACTACGTTCTGGCCACCGGCATTCCGGAAAAAGGGCGCGTGCTCACTCAACTCTCTCTTTTCTGGTTCGACTTTCTGAAGGACGTGACCAGAAACCATCTGATCACCGCGAAGGTGGATGAATATCCTGCTCCGCTCAAAAAATATGCACAGCAGCTTCGCGGACGCTCCATGCTGGTGAACAAAGCGCAGATGGTGGATATTGAGTGCGTGGTTCGCGGATATCTCTCCGGTTCGGGCTGGAAGGATTATCAGCGCACCGGCTCGGTTTGCGGCATTGCGCTGCCGGCGGGGCTGCGCGAATCGGACAAGCTGCCGGAGCCTATCTTTACACCGGCGACCAAAGCCCTGAGCGGGCATGACGAAAACATCTCCTTTGCCGAGATGTGCAAGCGCACGGGCACGGAACTGGCCGAACAGCTGCGTGATCTGAGCATCCGCATCTACAAAAAAGCTTCGGAGTATGCAGCCGGGCGCGGCATCATCATCGCCGACACCAAATTTGAATTTGGGCACACGCCGCAGGGGCTGGTGCTGGCGGATGAGGTGCTTACGCCTGATTCGTCCCGTTTCTGGCCAGCGGACAAATATACGCCGGGCAAGTCTCAGGCATCGTACGACAAGCAGTTTGTGCGTGATTATCTGGAGGAGATCCGCTGGGACAAGCAACCTCCTGCGCCTTCGCTGCCGGAAGAAGTGGCGAAGAAGACGAGCGATAAGTACATTCAGGCATACAAACTTCTGGCCGGACGCGAGCTGCCTGAAGGATGAACATACTGGACTGGGCGATTGTCGTGGTTGTGGTGCTTTCAGTCCTGATCGCGGCGGCACAAGGGTTTGTTTTTGAAATTATTTCGCTGGCAGGGACCGTACTTGGGTTCCTGATGGCGGCCTGGGGATACGGAAGACTGGCGCCGTGGTATTTGCCCTATGTGAAATCGCCGGCCATTGCCGACCTGGCAGGGTTTCTGACGATTTTTTTTGTGGTCGTTCTGCTGTCGGGAGCGATTGCCCGCATTGCGCGCTGGGCCATGCGTGAATCGGGGCTGCGCTGGGCTGACAGGCTGCTGGGCGGCGCTTTTGGTCTGGTTCGGGGGCTGGTATTCGTTTCGGCAGGTCTGATGGCGGTAACGGCATTTGCCCCCGAAATACAGCAACTGGAGAGTTCACATTTGGCCGGATATTTTTTAGTCGCGGGGCGTGCGGCAAGCTGGCTTGCGCCCTCGCCGGTCCGGCAGAAGTTTCATGAAGGAACCGATAAGCTTCGACATGCCGCGGCGGGAATAAAGGCAACCAATAAAAGTAAATAAGCAAGAGATCGAGAGCACGCATTCCAAAAGTGAGGTTTTTTCGTGAAAGACCAGCTTGAGACTTTAGTGGCGCAGATGCACGAGAGTGGCATTCTTTATTCTGAAGCCGTGCAGGAATTCAAAAAACGTTTCATTATGAACGTGCTTCGTCAAAATCGGGGCAACCAGTGCAAGGCTGCCCGCGAACTGGGCATGCACCGCAATACTCTCAGCCGTACCATTGCCGACCTGAAGCTGGATGTCCGCCAGTTTCGCGATGGACGCCGCCCGGTGCGCAGCGAACGTCCTTTGATGATGGAGAAAAAAGCGGCACTCTAACAGGGCTTTTACCGTACATTTCCCTCCAGCCTGAATCTAATCTGAGGTGTCTATACAGGATTCAACTTCTTCCGCCGAGCCTGCCCGCTCACGGGAGGCTTTCGTCCGTACTGGCTTTCGCTGGGACGCGGCGGACGCTTACCTGTTCGATATCGATGGCACGCTCATGAACAGCCGCGACGCCGTGCATTACAACGCCTTCCACGCCGCACTGCGCGGGGTGTTCGGCGTGGAAATGAAGATTGACAATGTTCCGGTACACGGGAATACCGATCCGGGTATTCTCCGTGCGGTGCTGCGCCGCGAGGGCAGGGAAGATCATGAAATTGACGCTCTCATGCCGCAGATGGCCAGTGCGATGTGCGCCCATGCACAGAAGCACTGCGAACAGATGCGGCCCGAGCTTTGCCCCTCGATTTACGAACTGGTTTCCACGCTTCATGCCCGGGGAAAGCTGATTGGGGCCGCTTCCGGCAATCTGGAAACCATTGGCTGGCTAAAACTGGAGAAAGCCGGACTGCGGCCGATGTTTTCCTTTGGATCATTTTCCTTTCCCCGGGAGCAGCGCGTGGATATCTTCCGCCATGGAGTGAATACGGCACGGCAGATGCTGAGTGACTCGGCGGTCATCTATGTGGCCGGGGACACGCCGGCGGATATTGCCGCCGCAAAAGCCGCTGGGCTGCCGGTGATCGCGCTGGCTACGGGGATCTTCAGCTTTCGTGAGCTGCTGTCACTGAATCCGGATGCCTGCTTCGGCTGCGGCACGGACCTGCTTCATCCCGAATAAACGCCTGCAAGGAGTGCTCCCTGAAGCGTTCTTAGAAACGATAGAATTGTGTTTACATGAAGTTGCGCGTTGCCATCATGGTCGTGCTTGCCGCCCTTGCCTGCGCGGGGGAGCAGAAAGTCCATGCCAAAATATCGAAGCATGACCGCCATGAAGCCGAGGTGGATTACCGCAAAGCGGTGGCGCTGAAGGAAGAGGGCGATCTTGCGGGAGCGTTAAAATCCGCTGCTGCCGCTGCCGTTCTTGTTCCCGACAAAGCCAGGTACCGCGAACTGCATGATTCTCTGCGCCAGGAAGTGGCCGCCCAGTATGTAAGGCGCGGCAATATGCTGGCGGATGCAGGAGACAATGCCGCTGCCCGGACCCAGTTCCAGGCAGCCCAGGAACTGGATCCGGACAATGCGTTTACCCGGCAGCGCCTGCTGGATGTGGCTCCGGAAAAGGCCCCCGGAAAGATTCACCTGCTGGAGGTGCTGGCTGGAGTTGACCAGATTGAAGTAAAGCCCAAACCGGGCCGGCAAAGCTTTCATCTCGACAGCGATACTCGCTCGATTTACGAGCAGATTGGGCGGGCTTTCGGCGTAAGCATGCAGTATGACGCTTCGGTGCCCTCGCGCCGCTTCCGCCTGGATACCGATGACGCGGACTTCTACACCGCCATGGCCCTCGTGGAGAAGCTGAGCAAGACTTTCTGGGCGTCGCTTTCAGAACACCAGGCCATCATCGCTCCGGAAAGCCAGGAGATGCGTCTG
>Ga0070730_10004460_pt1 | contig 12275 bp, 16 predicted proteins | sample Coa_R1_3_FD_66447 | JGI IMG/M metagenome (GOLD analysis project Ga0070730, IMG submission 66447) | Surface soil microbial communities from Centralia Pennsylvania, which are recovering from an underground coalmine fire - Coalmine... | ecosystem: Environmental > Terrestrial > Soil > Unclassified ... | reverse complement strand
CGGGCAGTTCGGGCTTCAGCGCGAATCCCACACGCCCCTTTGGTAAGCTCGCGCGGATGGATCTTGGACTGCGCGGCAGGACGGCGATTGTCGCGGCAGCAAGCCAGGGACTCGGCAAGGGTGTGGCGCGCGCGCTGGCCGCTGAGGGCGCTAACGTGGTCATGTTCTCCCGAACCCAGGCAGCGATCGAGTCCGCCGCCGCCGACGTCCAGACGGCCGCGGCCATCGGCGCGCGGGTCGTCGGACTGGCTGCCGACGTGACGCGCACAGCCGACCTCGAGGGTGTCGTCAAAACCACACTGGATTCCTTCGGCAGCGTCGACGTGCTCTTCAACAACGCCGGCGGGCCCAAGCCCGGGATGTTCGACACCCTGACCGACGACGATTGGCAGGGCGCAGTCGACCTCAACCTGATGTCGGCCATCCGGCTGACGCGGCTGTGCTTGCCGTCCATGCGGGCCGGACACTGGGGGCGCGTCATCACCAGCACCTCGTCGTCGGTCAAACAACCGCTGCCGACGCTCATGCTCTCCAATGCCGTCCGCAGCGCCACGACCGCCTGGTCCAAGACTCTGTCCGATCAGGTCGCCGCGGACGGCATCACCGTCAACACCCTGGCCCCCGGGCGTATCGAGACGGAGCGCATCGTGCAGATCGATACAGACCTCGCGCAGCGCACCGGCCGCTCCCGCCAGGAGGTCGAGCGCGATGCGCTGGCGACGATTCCCCTGCGGCGCTATGGTCGGCCCGAGGAGTTTGGGGCCGCGGCCGCGTTCCTGGCTTCCGAGCAAGCCTCGTACATCACCGGGGTCACGCTGCTGGTCGACGGCGGGCTGTTTCGAGGGACGTACTAGTGCGCGTCGCGAGCCGGATGGGCTATGGCGATGGGTTTCTCAAGAGCGTCGAGCGCGTCGTCAAACTCGAAGAGGTCGGGCTCGACGTCGTGTGGGTCGCCGAGGCGTACGGCAACGACGCGGCGACCCGGCTCGGCTACCTGGCCGCCCGGACACACCGCGTTGAGCTCGCGTCGGGCATCTTCCCGATCTACTCGCGCACGCCGGCCCTCCTGGCACAGACCGCGGCCGGCCTGGACGAGATCTCAGACGGCCGGGCCATTCTTGGCCTGGGGGCGTCTGGTCCGCAGGTTATCGAGGGCTGGCATGGCGTGCCGTACGACCGACCCGTGCAGCGCACCCGCGAGATCATCGACATCTGCCGCATGGTCTGGCGACGGGAAGAAGTCCGCTACGACGGTCGGGTCATCAAACTTCCGCTGCCGGCCGACCAGGGCACCGGGCTCGGCAAAGCCCTCAAGATTCTGACCCACCCGGCCCGCTCGCGGATCCCGATTTACCTGGCCTCGATGGGCGATCGCAGCGTCGAACTCACCGCCGAAGTCGCCGAGGGCTGGCTACCAATCTTCTTCGTTCCCGAGAAGGCCGACAGCATCTGGGGCAAAGCCCTTCGCCGCGGCGCCGCAAAACGCGCCGCTGACCTGGGCCCACTCGAGATCGCGGCGGGCGGGACGCTGGCAATCGGCGTGGGACTCGAAGGCCTGCGGGATCTGGCACGCCCCAACCTGGCCCTGTACGTCGGCGGCATGGGCGCCCGCGACAAGAACTTCTACAACGACCTGGTTCGCCTGTACGGCTACGAACAGGAGGCCAGGGAGATCCAGGATCTGTACCTGAGCGGCCAGAAAAAAGCCGCCGAAGCGCTGGTGCCAGCCGAGCTGCTGGAGTCGCTGTCGCTGATTGGCCCCGAAGGCTACGTCAAAGACCGCATCGCCGCCTTCAAAGCCGCCGGCGTCACGTTGCTCGATCTCCAGCCCATCGGCCCGGATCCCATCGGTGACGTCGCCAAAGTCAAGGAGTGGGTTTCCTGAAGCACCAGTCACATCCCGGCGACCCGCATCGCTGCGTCTACCCGTACCGAAGGTACAGGGCTCGCTCTTTGGTGACTTTTCAGTGATCTGCAGAGCATGACAGTCTGGTTCGGAGCGCCATGATGACGCTGAGCTCACCGCCCGCTGACTTCCTTCCGGCGGGGCGAGCCGGTTCGTGTCAGATCCAGTCGGTCACTTTGCCCGCCATGATGACGGACAGAATGTCCTGACAATCGACGATCTGGGGCCTGGCCGCGCTGGGGTTGTCGGCGGCGTGGCGGAAGCCCTGGGTCACCGCGGCCTGGAGTGTCTGGACGACCTGGCGTAAGTAATCGTCCAGGGGCGCGGCCAGGGCGGTCGGCGTCAGGCCCTCCATTTAGAGGTACTTTCGGCCCGCGAGCGGGTCTGGCACGGTCAGGCCCATGCCAAGGAGAAGCGGGTTGACCTCGGCGAGGTACTGCTCGCGCGCTTCGGCGTTGGTGCGGCGTTTGAGGCCCCACAGGCGATACCGCTCCGCGCGGCGTGAGTCCGAGCGGCCGAACATGTCCAGGCCGGTCAGGTACCAGAAATCGACCGCGCGCTGGACGCGCGCTTTCGCCTCGCCACCGCGAGCCGCCATCTCGGCGGTCCGCGTGGTGCCGAAGTCGATGTGGCCCGCTTCTTCCTCCATGATCCGGGACGGATGCTCGAGGAGCCGCGAGAGTGGCGCGTAGGAGCAGTTGGCGAACTCTTCGAGCTGGTATCGGCCCACCCGATCGATGAGAAAGCCGAAGACGGCGAAGTCTTCCCAGGTCGTGATCAGGCCGCGAAACGCCTCGAGGTAGCGCTCCTGGTTGGAGCGGCTCAAGAGAAAGGCGGTGTCGACGCCGATGTCCCCGGCCAGGCGAGCGAATTTGCGGAAGTGGTCGATTTCTTCGGCGGCGGTGCGGGCCACGACGAGCTGGTCGATCGGCGTCGGCGCCGACGGCAGCATGGCATCGACGTACAGGTGGGGTCCGCCGATCTCGCAGTCGGCCTGGATGGCCAGCACGCGCCGCAACAGGTCGATGTACTCAGGGTCCTGCCCGGGCAGGTCGTTCTGCTCGACTCGGTCAGCAAACACATCCACGCCGCTCAGCGTAACGCAGCGAGCGTCGTCAGTACGCTACCGCATGTGCGCCTGTCCGCTTCGCTTCGCTCGCTCCATATCGCGAGACGGAGGCATCGGCCTGGGCGGTCTGAGCGTTTCCGCGTTCGGCAGCTACACGCCGGCCATCGTGGTCGTGACGCTGGTCGTGCTGGTGGGCGGCCTGGCGCAGCTTCGCATGCCCCGACAAACAACAGTGCTGACGCGCGGGAGCGCCTTATCATCGCCGCGGCATGCCGGAGATTCCTGACCTCACGGTCTATCTCGACTTCCTGCAAACCCACATCGTCGGCGAAACACTGGAACACGTCCGGCTGGCGAGTCCGTTCGTGCTGCGCACCGCCGATCCGCCGCTGAAAGCGGCCGAGGGCAAGCGCGTGGTGGGTCTGCGTCGGTTGGGCAAGCGCCTCATCTTCGAGCTCGAGGACGAGCTCTTCCTGACCATCCACCTGATGATCGCCGGCCGGTTCCGCTGGAAAGAGAAGGGTGCGGTGATCACTGGCAAAATCGGTCTGGCAGCCTTCGACTTCTCGAATGGCACGCTGCTGCTGACCGAGGCGTCGCCCAAGAAGCGGGCCGCGATTCATCTCCTGCGCGGCGAGGACGCCGTGGCCGAATTCAATCGCGGTGGCCTGGAGCCGCTGGATGCCACCCTCGATCAGTTCCGCTCGCGTCTCCTGGTCGGCAACCACACGGTGAAACGCGCGCTGACCGACCCCGACCTGTTCTCGGGCATCGGCAACGCGTACAGCGATGAGATCCTGCACCGCGCCCACCTGTCGCCCGTCAAGCTGACGCGGTCCATGCTGGAAGGTGAAGTCGAGCGGCTCTTCGTGGCGACGCATGAGGTCCTGCAGGAGTGGATCGACCGCCTGCGCCGCGAGGCGGACGGCGGCTTCCCCGAGAAAGTAACCGCCTTCCGCAAAGACATGGCGGTCCACGGTCGCTACAAGCTGCCCTGCCCCGTCTGCGGCACGCCGGTGCAACGCATCGTCCACGCCGAGAACGAATCGAACTACTGTCCGACCTGTCAGACGGGCGGCAAGCTACTCGCCGATCGCGCCCTGTCGCGCCTGCTCAAGCAGGACTGGCCGAGGACGATCGAAGAGCTCGAGGCGCGCAAGCGCGCCTGAGCATCAGTCCCCGTTCAAGCCGCGTTCGCGTCGACGCGTCCCCCGCAGCCACCGCAGAAGCGATCGGCGATTGCGGTGGGCCTGTGGCAGTGCGGGCACGCGCGCATGCCGGGTGGCATTTCGACACCGCCCGCCGTCGCATGGTCGTCGGCGCTCACGGACTTTTTGAAGTCCCGCAGGCTATCGCCAATGGCTTTACCGAGCAGCGGCAGTTTTCCTGGCCCGAAGAGCAGCAGCACAATAACCAAGACGATGATCAGATGCCACGGTTGTAGTACGCCCATAGTTCTGTTTGCTCCCCCGCGACTATACCCGTTTAATCAGCTCCAGAGGAGACCCCATGGCCGATCCTGTAACGGAATTCGAACTATACCGCCATGAGCTGCTCGCGGCGCTCGCCGACGACGATCCAGTGGCGGTGCTGCGGTCAACCCTGGACGAAGTTCCGCGACTGATGGCCACGGCCGCGACACAGCAACTGAGCCGATCGCCTGCACCCGGCGAATGGTCACCCCGCCAGGTGCTCAATCATCTGTCGGATGCCGACCTCGTCACCGGCACGCGCGTCCGCATGATCGTGACGCAGGAGCAGCCGCCGCTCGTCGGCTGGGACCAGGACGCCTGGACGGCACGCTTTGGCGGCCTGGACGCGACCCCGCAGGAGACCGTCGACCGCTGGCTGGTGCTGCGACGAGCCAACCTGCAGATCTACGAGTCGTTGCGGCCTGAGGAGTGGGACCGCGTCGGGATCCACTCGGAGCGCGGCGCTGAATCGGTGCGCTTGACGATCCAGCTGCAGGCAGGCCACGATCGCGTGCACCTCGATCAATTGCGCAAAGGATTGCAGTGATGGCCAGGACGCATGACATGGGCGGTCGGCCAAACGACACCGCGCTCGATACCGCCGAACACGCGCTGGCCGACTGGGAGCTCGTGACGGACGCGGTCAACTCGGTGCTGGCGGCCAAGGGCCTGCGCACGACTGACCAGCTGCGACGCGCGATGGAGGACATGCCCGCCGAAGACTACCTGGCGCTGAGCTACTACGAGCGCTGGGCCAGAGGCACGGAACAACTGCTGATCGAGCAGCAGGTGCTCTCGGCCGCCGAGATCGACCGCAAGATGGCGGAGCTCGAGGCGGTCTGGGCCGTTTCGTGAGCCCCGCGTTCAAGCCTGGCGATCGCGTGCGTGTCAAGGCCGACGAGCGCGCCGGGCACGTCCGCACGCCCGCCTACGTGCGCGGCAAGCTGGGCTGGGTCGAGCGGATCCACGGCGCGTTTCGGGACCCCGAGAAGCTGGCGTATGGCGGCGACGGCCTGCCCCTGCAGCCGCTGTATATGGTGGGTTTTCATCAGACCGACCTGTGGCGCCCATACGCGGCGTCGGGCGGCGACAGCCTGTACGTCGATATCTACGAGCACTGGCTCGAACGAGTCTGAAGGACGAGAGAGGTTCGCGATGAGTGGCGACCACGATCACGACCACGGTCACGGTCACGATCACGACGTGACCCAGCATGACCCCGGCCGCGACCCGGACAGTGTGCGCAAGATGCACCGCGCACTGCTCGCCTGGGACCAGCGAAGCTGCCGAGCGCAACAAGGTCCCGTTCCATGGCAAGCGGATCTACGCGATTCGGGAGCTGCTGGTCGAAAAAGGCATCCTGACCCGTGAGGAGATCCAGGCGCAGATCGACACCATGGAAGCCCGGACGCCCGCCAACGGAGCGCGCCTGGTCGCCCGCGCCTGGGTGGATCCAGCGTTCAAGCAGCGCCTGCTGACCGAGCCAAAGGCGGCCTGCCTCGAGATGGGCATCGACGCCTCGAGCCTGACCGAGTTCGTGGTGCTGGAAAACACCGACACGCAGCACCACCTGGTGGTCTGTACGTTGTGCTCGTGCTACCCGCGGCCGATCCTGGGTCGTCCGCCAGACTGGTACAAGAGTTTCGCGTACCGTTCGCGGGCCGTGGTCGAGCCGCGTGCGATCATGCGCGAGTTCGGGACCGAGCTGCCCGACGATGTGGAGGTCCGCGTCGTCGACAGCTCCGCCGATATGCGCTATCTGGTGCTGCCGCGTCGCCCCGACCATACCGAGGGTCTGAGCGAAGCCGAGCTCGCCGCCCTGGTGACCCGCGACAGCATGATCGGCGTCACCCAGGCGAAGCAGCCGCACCTCGCGCCTTCAATTTAGAGGGGCGAGGGTGCGAAAAGCCTATCCCAGTTCATGGCGCTGCAGGAACGACCGCACCGCCGCGTTCCAGGCCAGCGCGTTCTCGCGATGGGCGGCGTGATAGCTGTCGCGCAGGATCACCAGCTCCGAACCGGGCACCTGCTGCTGCCACTCGCACATCAGCTCGATCGTCTTCTGCGGCTCGTTGGCGCCGACGATAAACAGCGCGGGGACTCGTAGCGCCTGGAGCGCCGGGTAGCGCGGCCGAGGCCGGTGCCGACCGATGCCATCAGCTTGCCGATCGACGAGGCGGCGAACTGCGGGTTCGTGGTGGGCGGGCCGTCGTCCTCCCAGGCGTACGAGCGCGGCTGCGGGCCCAGGTTCGGTCTGGCGTCACCCAGGAGGTCCTCGACCCATTCGCGGGCCAGGTCCCAGAAGTACGGCGTGGTGTGACCGACGATGATGGCGTGCAGGCGGTCGGGGTAGTCGAGGGCGAACTGAGCGGCGATGATGCCGCCGAGGGAGCTGCCTCCGACGATGGCGCGCTCGATGTCGAGGCCGTCCATGAGTCCGCGCAGGTCGCGGGCGAAGTCGGCCACGGTCCACTCGCCAGGCGGACTGGCGGAGCGGCCAGTGCCGCGGCGGTCGAAGGTCACGAAGCGATGGGTCTGCGAAAAGACGGGCGCCTGAAAGAACAGCCAGGGCGTGTGGTCGTGCGCCTGAAAGATCAGCGGCGTCCCCTCGCCGAGCGACTCGTAGAACAACTCCACGCCGGCGGCCTCGAGCCTGGGCATCTTCACGCAGCCTACGCGGCCCGCGGACAGCTTGGCGAGCAGAAACGACGCAGACGGCCTGGCCGACGGACCGCTGATGTGCGGCGTGCTGCCGCCGACGTGCTCGAGACGGATCGCGGCAGCTTCGAGCGGGTGCCCGCGGTTGCGCGAACCGGCTAGCCCACGGCGTGGCGGGCGCGGACCCGCATCTCCCGGGCGCTGACTGGGGCGCCGCAGGCCGTGCATGACGGGACGAGGGTCGTCGCGTGGCCGCACGTCTTGTGTTCCAGGACGATCGGTCCGCCGTGCGGATCGGCGAGATAATGGTCGCCCCACTGCATCAGCGCGACCAGCGCCGGGTAGAGATCCACGCCCTTGCCCGTGAGGTGGTACTCGAAGCGCTCGGGGTGCTCGGCGTACCGGCGCTTGGTGAGGATGCCGTGTTCGATCAGGCGGCGCAGGCGGGCGGCGAGCACATTCCGCGCAATGCCGAGGTGCGCATGCAGTTGGTCGAAGCGGTGGGCGCCGAGGAACATCTCGCGCACGACGAGCAGGCTCCACGCGTCGCCCAGGACGGCGAGCGTGCGCGCGACGGAGCAGGCGCCACGATCGGCGAGCGGATACTCGTCCACGGGGCGACTCTACCAGAGTAGGTTGCGCTCAGCAACTGACCACGCTAGAGTGGGTTGCGATGGAAAACTCAGTGACCGAACTGGGCGCCGCGAGCCAGTTGAGCCCGTCGGTTACTGATCTGCTGGCCAGGTTCCGCCGTGGCGAGGCCACGCCCGTCGCGATGGCCGAAGCCATCGGCATGCGCCTGGTCGAGGTCGAGTCGGGCCGGGCGGTGTTTGACCTCGAAGTGGACCTGGCCCGGCACGCCAACCCGATGGGCACACTCCACGGTGGCGTTCTGTGCAGCCTGGCGGACTCCGCCATGGGCATGGCGTACGCCGCGACGCTCGACGCCGACGCGACCTTCGCGACACTGGAGCTGAAGATCAACTTTCTGCGTCCGATGTGGCGCGGTCGTCTGACGGCCACCGGTCGGGTGGTCCAGGCCGGCCGGAGCGTCGGTCTGATCGAATGCGACGTGGTCGACGACGAGGGCCGTCTGGTCGCCCGCGCCAGCAGCACCTGCATGACCCTGCGCGGCGAGCAGGGCTCCGGTCGGTAGCCTTCCCTGCTCGGTCATCCGCCCCGCCGCCCGCCCGTCATCGTGAGCTAAGCGTAACGACGAAGCGTCACGTGGAGCGTCACGTGAAAGCCGCAAAGCGTCACGCGGGCGTCATGCCGACATCACAATTCGCAACCGGCGCAAAACTCGCTCGCGACTGGACTCCACCCGTTTGGCGGGCAGTCTGATCAACGCGTGCAATGCCGCACGCGCGAAAAGGCGGAAGCAATGGACCCCGTTGTCGTGGTCGCTGTTGTACTGGTGTGCGCCCTTGGACTGGTCGTGATTCGCTAGCCCGAGTCCGACGTGTGCCAGGGCAGGACGGTGACGTGGATCGCGCCCGGCAGCCCGGTGCCGCCAGTGGATTTGATGGCCAGATCGATCCCGTCCAGGCCGAAGTGGTGCGTCGTGAGGAGCTCGAGCGGAAACTTGCCCGAGGCGATCCACCCGATCGCGAGCTCGACCGACGCGTAGCTGTGCCCGCGGGCGGCCTTCAGGGTGATGTACTTGCGGGCGAGTTTTTCGATCGGAAAGTCGGGGATCGTCCCGCCGATGCTCTGCACGACGATGCGCCCCTCTTTGCGTTTGACCAGGTCGATCGCCAGCGGGACCATCTCGGACGCCGGGGCCGAGGTGGTGTCGACGACCGCGTCGACACCTGCGCCGCGGGTGATCTCGCGGACGCGCTCGCGGACGTCCTCGCGATCGGCGACGAGGGTAAAGTTGGCGCCCAGTTGGCGGCCAACCTCGAGGCGCCGTTCGTCGCGGCTCAGGCCGGTGAGAATGACCAGGTCGGCGCCGACCGCGCGGGACGCCAGGACCGCGGCCAGGCCCTGCTGTCCGGGACCCATGATGACCAGGCTCCGGCCGGGGCCGGCCTGAGCTTCGACCACCGCCCACTGCACGCCGTTGCCGAGCGGCAGCGCCATGGCCGACTGCTCGGCGGGCACGTGGGCGGGCATCCGGTGCAGGACGGTTGCGGGCGGCATGAAGAGGTACTGGCTGTAGCCGCCCCACAGCGCTGGCGGCGTGGTGATCGGAGTGCTGCCGTAGCGCAGCGCCGCCGGGTTCGAGTGGACGTCGGTCGCGGCGCAGTGGCGGAACTCGCCGCGCAGGCACAGGTCGCAGTGCCCGCAGGGCAGGTACTCCTCGATGGCGACGCGGTCGCCCTCGGCAACCCCCCAGCGTCGCGCGAAGGCGGCGCCGGCCCGGGCGATGGTGCCCACGTTTTCGTGGCCGAGGATCTTCGGCCCACCGCCGAGGCGTTTGTAGCCGCCCACATCGCTGCCGCACACGCCGGCAGCTTCGACTTTGAGCAACGCCGTGTCAGTGGGAATCTCCGGCAGTGGGAATTCGCGAAGTTCGGTCGTCTCGGGCGCCACCTGCACGGCGGCGAGCACCGACTCAGACACCGCTCACCATGCAGTGCTCGTCAGTATTTGGCCACGATCGCGTCTCTGAGCTGTGTTTCTGTCCATTTGGCGTCTTCGGCCAGGTACATCTGCGCGGGCCGCACGTTGGTGCCTTCGCCGTGCGAGCCGATCGGATCGCCGCCGTCGGCGACGTCGCGCACGGCGTCGAGCAGGAGTCGGCGCATCTGGATGATCGCCGTATCGGCGCTGCCCAGGTGCTCCTTGGTGCGATCGTAGATCGTGCCCATGCTCTCCTGGACGGCGAAGTCCTGGGTATTGACGCCCTCGATGCCGGTGTAGTTCACCGTGCGTTGCCGCTCGCGGCTCAAGCCAAAGTCGTTGCTGGCATCAGCCTTCAGCCTGAAGGTGCCCGGGATGTAGTCCTCCGCGATGCCGCGGCCGAACGCGTGCTCCATCGCTTGCCACTCTGCATACGATATGGGCGTGGTGTGGCTGCAATGGAAGTTGTACGTCCAGCAGGTGTCGTCGTCGATCGGCACCCACATGTGGCCATCGGTGTTGCCCAGCGTTTTGTGCGAGCCACCGGCTCGCAGTTGATAAAAGGGCATCACGTAGTGATAAATCCGCACGAAGTTCTGTTTATCTTCGGGCAGGTGGCGGATGCTCGCGTACATATAGCCGTACTCGGTGTTGAGCACTTCGAGCCGCGGCGCGGTCGAACGCACGCGCGGATTCGCCAGCCCCTCTCTGTCGAAGTTGCGGTGCAGGAACGACGAGTGCGAGGTGTCCAGGCCGCCTTCCATGGACTGCAGGTAGTTGCAGTGCTCGAACGTCTTCGACACCCAGGTGTGGCCCTGCGGCGCGCGCATGAACTCCAGGTCCGGCACTGGCGGCTGTTTTTCCGGCGGACCGAGGTACGCCCATACCAGGTCGGCCTTTTCGGCCGTCGGGTAGGCAACGGCTCTGACTTTGGTTCGAAAGTCCGACTCGGCGGGCTCGTTGGGCATGTCGACGCACTGTCCGGTAGCGTCGAACTTCCAGCCGTGGTAAACGCAGCGGATGCCGGCTTCTTCGTTGCGACCGAAGAAGAGCGAGGCGCCGCGATGGGGGCAGTTGGCGGCCACGAGGCCGACCTGTCCATTGGTGTCGCGGAAAGCGACCAGGTCTTCGCCGAGCAGCCGCACCCGGATCGGATCGCTGTCCGGACGGGGCAGCTCCGAGGACAGCGCGACTGGCATCCAGTAGCGCCGCATGGTATTCCCCATGGGCGTGCCCGGCCCCACTCGGGTGATCAGCTCGTTTTCTTCACGCTTCAACATCGGCGAATCACCTCACTGCATTCGTGTACAGGGTAGGACACTCGTGCTGGCGAGTGCAGCGAGTGGCGAGGTGCGCACCAGGTACGGTTTGGGAAAAGTTAGGGCGGGGTCGTAAGGGCAGGCCGTTCGGCACCGCGGGCGCGCTCGTATGTGGGGCGGGCCTCGCCATCATGTGAGCCCAACACGCGGGCCTTCCGCGCATCCACCGTCCGAGCGAGGCCCGCGCCTGGAGCACATCTTCACTTCTTCACGTCGCCTGCAGGCGCTTGGTCCGACTCGGTTCCCAGAGGACCTGGGTAGTGAATGCGATTTACTCTCCCTCAAAGATGACGGGGACCGAAGACGCGGACAACGTCTACTTGCAGGAGTTTCGCGGCCAGCGGCGGGGCGGGCCGAGTCTGGCGGCCAGTTATGAGCACTGGCTGCGAACGGGGACTGAGGCGACGGCGTTTGATCGGCGCGTGGCGTGCGTGCGGCGGTATGCGTTCGGGGTGCCGAACGGCGCGGCGCTGGCGGCGATCGAGCGGTGTGCGCCGATCGTCGAGCTCGGCGCGGGGACAGGCTACTGGGCGTACCTGTTGCGCAACCGCGGCGTGGAGGTCGTGGCCTTTGACCTGGCGCCGCCGGACCAGGCGCCGAACGCGTACCGGTTCGAGCCGCGGACGTGGACCGAGGTCAAAACGGGCGGAGTTGAGATCCTCGACCAGTACCCCGACCCAACGCTGCTGCTGTGCTGGCCCGGCTACAAAGACGCTTTCGCCGACGAGGCGTTGCGAGCCTACAGCGGCCAGGTTCTGATCTACATCGGCGAACCGGCCGGCGGGCACACCGCTAACCCCGCGTTCTTCGAGCGGCTGCGCAACGAGTGGGTCCTCAGCGAGCAGGTGGCCATCCCGCAGTGGCCAGGTGCCCACGACGCCCTGAGCATCTTCCACAGAGGACAGCGCGGTTAGACCACAATGTACGGGTATGCAACAGGATTCCTACCGCTTCATTGGCCACCGCACCAAGCGTGACGATGCCCCAGAGCGGCTAACCGGCCAGACCCGCTTCGTCAACGACCTCTCACTGCCGGGCGCACTCCACGCCCGCTTCGTGCCCAGCCAGTACGCGTCCGCGCGCATCCTGTCCATCGACAAGTCCGAGGCACTCGCGATCCCCGGCGTCATCGCCGTGATGACCGCGCGCGACTTGCCCGTTGTCGACATCGAGGCCGCCGTCGAGGGCCGGGTCATCCTGCTGGCCCTGGATCGCGTGATCCACGCCGGCCAACCTGTTGCCGCGGTCCTGGCCGAGACCGAGGCGGCGGCGGAGGACGGCGT
>Ga0070730_10004459_pt1 | contig 12277 bp, 11 predicted proteins | sample Coa_R1_3_FD_66447 | JGI IMG/M metagenome (GOLD analysis project Ga0070730, IMG submission 66447) | Surface soil microbial communities from Centralia Pennsylvania, which are recovering from an underground coalmine fire - Coalmine... | ecosystem: Environmental > Terrestrial > Soil > Unclassified ... | reverse complement strand
TGACGCGCGAATGCGGCTGCAAAGACTTGTGTCCGGTGCAGACTTCGTCACGTTCGCGGTGTGCACGCGGACCTCGTTCGGGCCGATCCACCCGACCTCCGCGCCGAGATCCGCGAGCAGCTCGATCATCGTCTCGACGTCGCGGATGCGCGGCACGTTCGTCAAGGTCACCGGCTCGTTCGTGAGCAGGCAGGCGGCGAGGATCGGAAGCGCGCCGTTCTTGTTTCCGGCCGCGCGAATGCGGCCGTTGAGCGGGCGCGCACCCTCGATGACGAAGACGTCGGCGACGGCGGGAGCGACGGCCATGGGCCGGGTATCGTAGCCGGGTGGCCGCGCCAACCCGCCAGCAGGCCTGGGAAACGCTCACGAAGTACACGCAGAGCGAGTCGCTCCGCCGCCATGCCCTTGCGGTCGAAGCGTCGACGGCTGCGTATGCGCGCAAGCTCGGGGGCGACGAAGAGCTCTGGCGCGTCTCGGCGCTCCTGCACGACTTCGACTACGAGATCCATCCGACGCTCGACAAGCACCCGCAGGACGGTGCGCCGATCTTGCGAGACGAGGGATATCCGGAAGAGGTGATCGAGACCGTCCTCTCACACGCCGAGCATCTCGGCCTTCCGCGCGACACGCCGCTGAAGAAGGTGCTCTTCGCCTGCGACGAGCTGTCCGGGTTCGTCCATGCGTGCGCGCTCGTCCGCCCCACCGGGCTTGAAGGTCTGGAGCCGAAGTCGGTGCGCAAGAAGCTGAAGCAACCGTCGTTCGCGGCGGGCGTGCACCGCGACGAGGTGACCAAGGGCGCCGAAGAGCTCGGTGTCGACCTCGACGAGCACATCCGCACGATCGTCGCAGCGCTCCAGCCGATCGCCGCGGAGCTCGGGCTCGCGAAGAGCAGTTAGCTAGGACACCACTCCCGCAACGAGGCGGTCGAGATCCTCGTCGCTCGTCCACCAGCCGCACGACGCACGCACGAGGTTCCGCCCCGGCAGCTCGCGGACGATCACGTCCTGTTCCGCGAGCCGTTCCACCAGAGCGGCTGGATCGCCGTTCGGATGAAACGCGACGAGCGTCGAGTGTCCGGGCGGCGTCACGACGTCGACGTGCGGCGCGAGCAGCGCGGCGCACCGCGCTGCGGCCTCCGCCGCGCGCTCGTAGCGCCACTCGGGATGCGTGCCGAGCGCAGCAACCGTGGCGGCAAGGCCCGGCACGCTGATCCAGCCCGAGTCGAAGCGCGCTGCGCTCTCCTTGGGGACGAATGCGCCCGACACCTCGTACGAGTCCTGGGAGAAGTACGACGGCGTCTTGACACGCAAGAGCGTCGGATCGCGAACGTAGAGCGCGCCGGCAGGATCGGGAGCGCACAGCCACTTCTGGGCCGACACGGTGTAGAAGTCGAGCTCGGACAGGTCGACGGGGATCGCGCCGGCCCCCTGCGCGCCGTCCACGAGGATCGGCAACCCGCTTTCGCGCTTGAGTCGCGCGAGATCGAGTCGCCGGCCGGTCGTCCAGAGGACATGCGAGGTTGCGATCAAGCGTGTTCGCGGGGTGATCGCTCCGAGGATCGCCTCCTCGTCGGCTTCGACGCTGACGACGCGCGCGCCGGTCGCGAAGAGCGTGCCCGTGAGACCGAAATGCTCCTGGTCGGTCGTGATCACCTCGTCTTCGCCGGTGAGGCCGAGGCCCGCGAGGACGATCGAGCAACCGCGCGTCGTCGATTCGACGAGCGCAACCGACAGCGGGTCGGCGCCGAAGACGGCGGCGATGCCTGCGCGCACCGCTTCCCGCAGCGCGAGCATCCGGTCGAAGTACGTCTTGCCGCTGCGCCCCTCGCGCAGGTCGTCCTGAGCCTGCTCGACGAATGCATCGATGGTCACCCGCGCAAGCGGGCCGTTCGAGCCGGCGTTGAGATACGCGTAGCGCTCGAGGACGGGAAACTGCGCGCGGGCTTCGTCGAAGGTCATCCGGCGACGAGTTCTACCGGCGCGTGGTCGGAGAGAAGCCGGCCTTCCGCCCGGCGACGATCCTCGGGCCACGCCTGCGGCGCCGTGGCGGGCAGGCCGCGCACGAGCACCTGGTCGATGCTGCCCGGCAGCGGCGGCGAGAAGCCGGGCGCGCCGGCCAACGGAGTGTTCGCGTCTCCCGCGAGGACGACGTGGTGCTCGCCCGCGACGAACTCGACGACGCGCCGCAGCTGCAGCTCGTCGGCCCCGATGTGGAAGTTCGCGACGAAGACGTCGTCGACGCGGGCGCCGTGGACGATGCGCCGCAAACCGTCCGAGCTCACCACCGCTCGGCGTGCGTCTCCAACGTGGAGCCCGTGCTGCACGAGAATCGCGTCCGCCTCGCCGGTGAGCGCGGAGCGCAGCACACCGTGGTTGAGCTCCGTCACCCAGCGCCCGAGCGCAACGCTTCCGAGCCGCGGCGGCCGCGCAACTGCAGCCGTCGCCTGCATCCCGCTCCAGCCGGCGAGCTTCGCCACCGCCCACACCGGGACCTCTTGGAGGCAGACGACGTCAGGGCCGTCCGCCGTCACGAGCTCGATCATCTCGCGCAGGAAGCCACGTCGCTCGGGCGGCACCGCGTTGCCGTGGAAGAGGTTCCACGTGCGGACGAGCAGCGGCACGCGCGTAGCCTAGGGGCCGTGCGAGTCGTGCTCGCCGACCCTCCCGCCTTCACCCCTGCCTACGACCACGAGCTCGCGGCGGCGCTCGCGCGCGCCGGCGCAGAAGTGGAGCTGCTCACCTCGCACTTCCGCTTCGGGACCGCGCCGATACCGGACGGCTACGTCCGGAACGAGGCGTTCTATCCCCTCTCGTCGCGACTGTTCGGACGCTCGCGGTTACGCCTCCCGGTCAAGGCGCTCGAGCATCCGATCGGCCTGGCTGCACTCCGCGCACAGCGCGCGGACGTCATCCATCTGCAGTGGCTCGCTGCGCCGGAGATCGATGTGCGCCTCTTCCGGCCGCGCGCGCCCGCGGTGTTCACCGCACACGACGTCCTGCCGCGACGCACCGCACACAAGCGCGAGCTCTGGCGGCGACTGCTTGCACGCTTCGACCGCGTCATCGTCCACAGCGACTACGGCCGGGCGACGCTCGCCGAGCTCGACGTCCAGGCGCATGTCATTCCACACCCGGTGTTCCCGACCGACGTCGAGCGACGCGACGACGGCCGCACGGTCCTCAGCTTTGGCGTCATCCGCCCGTACAAGGGCCTCGCCGACGCAATCGCGGCGGTTCGCCTGGTCGGAGACGCGCGGCTCCTCGTCGCCGGCGACCCAACCGGGCCCATGACTGCGTATCGACATGCCGCGGTGGGGCTCGAGGTCGACTGGCGGCTCGGATACCTGACGCCTGCGGAGGTCGACCGCGCACTCGCGGAGTCGACCGTCGCCGTCTTTCCGTACCGGCCCGAGCTCGACCAGAGCGGAGCACTCCTGCGCGCGCTCGGTGCAGGCGTCCCCGCGGTCGCGTACGACGTCGGCGGAATCGCCGAGCCCGTCCGGCGCTACGGCGCGGGCACCGTCGTTCCGGCCGGGGACGTCGGGGCGCTTGCGGCCGCCGTCGGCGAGCTGCTGGCGAATCGCGACAAGCTCGACCAGGCGCACGCCGGCGCCCGCCGCGCCCGAGAGGAGCTCACGTGGGACGCAGCGGCGGCCGCGCATCTCGCCCTGTACGAGGAGATCGCTTGATACTTCGCCGCCGCTTCGCGGACGTGATCTCGCGGCAGCTCGACGTCTTCGCCGAAGACGAGGCGCAAGGCCTGCTCGCCGAGGCCGGCGAGATGAAGCAGCGGTACGACGCCGCGAGTCGCGAAGGCGCCGAGGAGGCATACGGTGACTATGTCGACGTCGTCGATGCCGTGAAGGACGCCCTGGCCGAAATGCGCGACCGCTTTGCGAGCACGCTCGACGACGATGCGGCCGAGGCGTACGCAGCGGCATTCGAGCACGCGGCGAGAAAGCGGTGGCGATGGCTCGGATAGAGGACTACGCCCTGATCGGCGACCTGCAGTCGGCCGCGCTCGTCGAACGCGGCGGCTCGATCGACTGGCTCTGCCTTCCACGCTTCGACTCGGGCGCGTTCTTCGCCGCGCTCCTCGGGACGACCGACAACGGCCGCTGGCTGCTCGCTCCCGCGAACGGCGGTACTCCAACACGCTGGTACGTCGACGACACGCTCATCCTCGAAACGACGTGGGAGACGGAGACCGGAACGGTCCGCGTGCTCGACTTCATGCCACCGCGCGGCAAGGCCCCCGACGTCGTCCGCATCGTCGAAGGAGTCGAGGGCACGGTGGAGATGCACTCCGAGCTCGTCATCCGCTTCGACTACGGAAGCATCGTTCCGTGGGTGAGCCGGAGCGACGGCGCCCGGATCGCGATCGCCGGCCCTGACCTCCTCAGCTTCCGGACTCCTGCGCACACGCGCGGCGAGAACATGCGCACCGTCTCGCGGTTCTCGGTCGAGAAGGGCGACCGCGTTCCATTCGTTCTGACCTGGAGTCCGTCGCACCTGGGCGCGCCGGAGCCGATCGACCCCGAACAGGCGCTCGCCGACACGGAGAGCTTCTGGACCGAATGGGCCGGCCGCTGTACCGCTGATCTTCCGGAGAAGTGGAAGGACGCGCTCCGCCGCTCTCTCGTCGTCCTCAAGGCGCTGACGTACGACCCGACCGGTGGGATGGTCGCTGCTCCGACGACGTCGCTGCCCGAGTGGGTCGGCGGCATCCGCAACTGGGACTACCGCTATTGCTGGCTTCGCGACGCGACGCTGACGCTGCTCGCGCTTCTGCACGCCGACTACGACGAAGAGGCCGCGGCCTGGCGCAGGTGGCTTCTGCGCGCAGTCGCGGGAGACCCGGCCGACCTGCAGATCATGTACGGCGTCGCGGGGGAACGGCGGCTCACGGAGCTCACGCTGCCGTGGCTTCGAGGCTACGAGGAGTCGTCGCCGGTGCGTATCGGCAACGCCGCGAGCGAGCAGCTCCAGCTCGACGTCTACGGCGAAGTGATGGATGCGCTCTACCAGGCGCGCGCACATGGGCTCGCCAAGGAGAAGTCCGCGTGGGCGCTGCAGCGCAAGCTCCTCGAGCATCTCGAGACGATCTGGCGCGAACCGGACTACGGGATCTGGGAGATTCGCGGCGATCCGCGGCACTTCGTCCACTCGAAGGTGATGGCGTGGGTCGCATTCGACCGTGCTGTGCGCTCGGTCGAGACGCAGGACGTCGAGGGGCCGGTCAACCACTGGCGGACGATCCGGGACGAGATCCACGAGGAGATCTGCACGAACGGCTTCGACGAGGCGCTCGGATCGTTCACGCAGTCGTACGGATCGCAGACGCTCGACGCAAGCCTCCTCCTCCTTCCCCTCGTCGGCTTTCTGCCTGCCAAGGATCCGCGCGTGCGAGGCACGATCGAAGCGGTCGAGGCCAATCTCCTCGTCGACGGGCTCGTGCTCCGGTACCACACGCTCGACCAGAGCGTCGACGGCCTGCCGGCAGGCGAAGGTGTCTTCCTGCCGTGCTCGTTCTGGCTCGTCGACTGCCTCGAGCTCATCGGCCGCCGCGACGACGCGCATGCGCTCTTCGACCGGCTCGTCGGGCTCGCGAACGACGTCGGCCTCCTCTCCGAGGAATACGACCCGGTCGCCGGCCGCCTGCTCGGCAACTTCCCGCAGGCGTTCACGCACCTCGCGCTCGTGAACTCGGCGTACAACATCCTTCCGCACCTGAAGTCGCCGATGCAGCGGCGGCACGCGGGCTAGCTCAACGGTGTCCGAAGTGATGTGCGCTCGGCAACGAGCCGTGCACGTCGGCGCCGTCGGTGAGCTCGCGTGCAAGCGGTCCGAGGCTGACGAGCTCCTCGACGAGGACGTTGCGGTTGCGATTGGAATGCTCGTACCGTCCGCGCGCGAGTAGCAGCGGCTCGCCGCGCACGACCGCACGGAAGCGTTCGTACACCGTCGGCGGAATGATGAGGTTCATCTGCGCGTGCTCGTCCTCGAGCAGCATGAAGACGACGCCGTTCGCGGTCGCGGGACGCTGTCGCGCGACGACCATGCCGGCGAGCGCAACGCGGGCACGGCTCGGCTGGTCGAGCAGCTCGACGCTCGAGAGCGTTCCCACCGGCAGATGCGGGCGCATCAGCTCGAGCGGATGCACGCCGATCGACAGGCTCGTCGTCCGGTAGTCGGCGAGCATTCGCTCCCACGTCGTCGGCTCGGGCAGGTCCGGCGTCGCGGCCGTCGGCTCGAGTGGCAGTGTGAGCTGCTTCTGCTCGCCGGCCGAGCCCGGCACCGTCTGGGCGCGCGGCACGAGCCCGAGCTGCCAGAGGAGCTCCCGCCGGCGCAGTCCGAAGCAGTCGCACGCGCCCGACTCGATGAGCGCCGTCAGCTCGTCCTGCGACAGCTGCGTGCGTTGTGCGAGCTCGCGGATCGAGACGTACGGCCTGCTCCCGACGACTGCCTCCGCGTCGTCCTCCCCCACACCGGTGACGTACTTCAGCCCGATGCGCACCGCGCCGTCCTCGAGCGTGCAGCCGACGTCGCTCACGTTGACGTCGGGCGGTCGCGTCTCGACGCCGCGCCGCTGGCCGTCGCGCACGAGCGTCGCGGGCGGATAGAAGCCCATCGGCTGTGCGTTCAGCAGCGACGCGAGGAACTCGGCCGCGTAGTGATGCCGCAGCCACGCCGACTGGTAGGCGAGCAGGCCGAACGCAGCAGCATGCGACTTCGGAAATCCGAAGCCGGAGAACGCGACGAGCTTGTCGTAGACGACGTGGGCGAGCTCTTCCTCGACGCCCTTGCCGCGCGCGCCTTCGACGAAGCGGGTGCGATACGCCTCGAGCGCGGCGAGCGAGCGCTTGCGGCTCATCGCACGGCGAAGTCCTTCCGCCTCGCCGACGGTGAAGCCGGCGAGATGGATCGCGACGTCGAGCACCTGATCCTGGAACACGACGACGCCGAGCGTCTCGCGCAGCGGCTCCTGCAGCAGCGGATGGTCGGCAGGCGCGACGTAGCCCGGGTCCTCGCGCAGCTTCTGCCGCCGCTCGATGTACGGATGCACCGCCTTGCCCTGGATCGGGCCCGGACGCACGAGCGCGACCTGGATGGTGATGTCGTCGATGTTCTCGGGGCGCGTGCGCAGGATCGTCTGCATCTGCGCGCGGCTCTCGATCTGGAAGCAGCCGACGGTGTCGGCGCGCTGGATCTCCGCGAACACGGCCGGATCGTCGAGCGGCACGCGGGAGAGATCGATCTGCTCGTTGCGCGTACGCGCGATCAGGTCGACGCACTCCTCGACCGCGGAGAGCATCCCCAGCCCGAGCAGGTCGATCTTCAGTAAGCCGGCGTCTGCGCACGAGTCCTTGTCCCACTGGCACATCTGCCGGCCCGCCATCGCCGACGGCTGCACGGGCACGAGCTCGACGAGCGGCCGCGAGGAGATGACCATGCCGCCGGGGTGCTGGGAGATGTGCCGCGGCAACCCGCCGATCTCGCCGCACAGCTCGGCAAATGCGCGCCACCGCGGCGAGAGCAGTCGCCGCTGCCCTTCAGGCAGTGCGGCGAGCTCGTCTGCGACACGCGCCGGACTGCCGTCGGTGAGCTTCGCGAGCCGCTCGAGCTCGCCGAACGGAAGGCCCAGCGCCTTGCCCACGTCGCGGATCGCGCCGCGCGAGCGATACGTCGAGAAGCTCGCGACGAGCGACGCATGCTCGCGGCCGTACTTCTCCGTGACGCGGACGATGAGCTTCTCGCGGATGTCCCGCGGGAAGTCGAGGTCGATGTCGGGGACCGACGCGAGCTCACGGTTGAGGAAGCGTCCCAGCGAGAGGTTCCCCGCCACCGGATCGACATGCGAAAGCCCGGTGAGGTAACAGACGAGCGAGCCGACGGACGAGCCGCGCCCACGACCGGGCGGCAGCACATGCCGCATCGACCCCGGCCCGCGCACCTCGTAAGCGACCTCGCGCGCGAGCTCGAGCACTTCCCAGTGCAGCAGGAAGAAGCCGGCGAGCCCGAGCTCATCGATGAGCGCGAGCTCCTCGTCGAGTCGCGCACGCACACGCCGCTTGTGGCCGTTGAGCCCCGAGTAGCGCTCGACGAACGCCCGCTCGCACACCCGGCGCAGCTGCACGCTCGCCGGCTCCGAGCCGTCGGAGAAGTCGGGGTAGCGGTAGCCGAGCTCCTCGGTCAGGTCGAACGCGAGCCGCTCGGCGAGCTCGACCGTGCGCGCGACGGCGTCGCGGTCGTCCGGAAAGCGCTCGACGACGTCGGCCGGAGGCGTGAGCACGCACTCGTGATTCCCGCGCCGCTCGCACTCGCAGCCGTCGAGCGACGTCCGGCAGCGGATCGCGACGAGCACGTCCTGCAGCGCGGCACGAGACGGCGCATGCGCATGCACGTCGCCGGTCGCGACCGTGCGCACGCGGAGCGACTCGGCGAGGCTGCGCAAGCCTGCATTGCGCCGCGCGTCGCCGCGCTCGTACGGCCGCTGCAGCTCGACGAAGAAGCGGTCGCGCCCGAAGACCTCGGCGAGCCGCACGGCCGCGTTCGGGTCGCGCACGGCGAGCCCCTGGCGCGCACAGCCGGACAGGCAGACGAGGCCTTCGTGCAGCTCCTCGAGGAGGCGTAGGTCGAGCGAGGGCGGCAACGCCTCCCCGCCTTCCTTGGGGCGTGTCCCCGCATGCGCGGCGGTGAGCAGCCGGCAGAGGTTCGCGTAGCCCTGCGACGTCTCGACGAGCAGCGTCACGTGCGAGCCGTCGTCGAGCGTCACCTCCGCCCCGGTGATGGCGCGCACGCCGAGATGCTTCGCCGCGTGTGCGAACTCGAGCGAGCCGTAGACGCCGTCGTGGTCGGTGAGCGCGAGCGCGGGATAGCCGAGCCCCGCCGCGCAGGCCGCGAGCTCCTCCGGCTGCGAGGCGCCGTCGAGGAACGAGTACGCCGAGTGGGCATGCAGCTCGACATACGGGCTCGTCATTCCCGTGTTCTACACGCACATACGTTCGGGTGCTACTAGGGGTGGTGGACGAGCCCCCAGAGCGGCTTGTCCCCTGGGCCGAGCGGGACGAAGTCGAGGCCGTCAGGCGTGTTCAGCCGGTCGAAGCCGCGGCCCGGCAACCCCGCATGGCCGTACTCCCAGACGATCGCGCTCGTCCGCGGGTCGACGATCACGACGCGGTCGTGGTAGTCGTCGTTGATCGCGATGTCGCCGTTCGGGAGCATCAAAGCGAGGGACGGATGGTCGAGCGCGCCGAACCCGGACGGCGGGCCGTAGCGCCACAGCACCCGCCCGTGCGGGTTCATGATCACGGCCGCGCCGGGATTCGCGTAGTCGGCGAGCAGGATGCGGCCGCCGCTGAGCATCTGGGGGTCGGACGGATAGCTCACCGGCGCTTGCACCGCCCAGCGCAGACGACCGTTCCGCGCGATGTTGTCGACCCAGGAGCCCTTCGTCTCCGAGACGAGCACCCCGCCGTCCTTCAGCGGCGTATCACCGTTCACGGGTCCGAACGCCGCGGGGGGATGGTGATAGCAGGCACCTGTCCTGCCGAGTTGCCGCACGATTCGATGCGCGCGGATGAAGAGGATGCGGCAGTTGTACGCGTCTGCGACGGTCAGCGTCCCGTCAGGAAGCACGTATGCGTCATCCGGCGTGTTCAGCTCGTTTGGCCCGCTACCGCGCACACCGGGCGTTCCGTAGAGGTGAATGCGAGCGTGTGTCCTGATGTTGACGGACACGATCGTGTGCGCTTCCTCCTCGTTGGAGACGATCGCTGTTCCGCCGGGCTCGACGAAGCCGTCGTCGTTGAAGTTCAGGTGCACGCCGCGCGCGAGGTCTCGCCGGCTCGGAAAGCTCCAGAGGACCCGGTGGCGCGAGTCGACGAGCAGCATCCGGTCGTTGCCGCGGTCGGCGATGAGCAGTGCTCCGGGCAACGAGGCGGTGCGCCGCACGACGTGCCGCACGTGCCGCACGTGCCGAGTTGCGGCGCGGGAGGCACGATCGTGTCCGAACGAGCCCACCGCGAGCACGCCGAGCACGAACACGGCGACGACGATCAGATGCCTGCCCGTGCGCCGCCTGCGTGGCGACCGACGCGACCGGGACACCTCCCCACCCTAGCCGCCGGCCCGGCCGGCGCTCCCGATGAAGCGCCGGCCAACCGGATTCGTTCAGACCGTGAGCGCGCCTCTCGACCCGCCCCGCGCCGGCACGATCCGGGCGACGACGCGGCCGTTGACGATGCCGATGCTGAACGTGCCCCGTCCGGTGATCGTCGGGTGGTTGTAGCTCCCGGCCGTGCAGACGAGCGGATAGTTGCCGGGACCACGGAACATGACGTACAGGTTCGCCGACTGGTTCGGCAGCGCCATCGTCGACTGTACGCCCCAGACCATGATTCCCCGCGGCGTGGAGCTGTTGTTGATGATGTGGAACAAGATCAACCGCTTGCTCGTGTCCACGGTCGAAAGCGTGACGTGACAGGTCAAGGCCGATTCCATGACCTGCACCTGGAATGTCGCGTCTCCCGCCGTGACGGGAGCGGCGAAAGCGGCAGCGGCGATCATTGCCGCCACCGGTGTGATGAACCGCAAACGCATGACAGATACCCCCGTTGATGTGATCGTGGCGATCTTCCAACGCCCAAGCCGAGTCGCGAGGTACGGCTAGTGGACGTTCGGGAGCGGCTCCGCGCGGCCCGGCTCTACGTCGTCCTCGACGCGGCCGAGTTCTAAGCGCCTTTTTGCGTGAACCATCCGGTCGGGTCGCGGAAGACGACGGTGTTCTCGCCGCTTTCGAGGACGACCTCGAAATAGCGGCGCACGACCGGCTCTTCCGTCCACCAGCGGTCCAGCACGCGCCATTCCTCGCGCACGACGAGCACCGGATGGTGGTTCACCTGCCACGGCGCGCCGTCGAAGTGCTCCTCGACGCGCGCCGGGCGCGGCTCGTTCAGTCGTCCCGCGGTACGAACAGTGCGCGCGTTTCGGGAATGCGCGACCACGGTGCGACCTCCACGACGGTGCAGACCGACCCGGATCCGGTGCTCGCGCGCACCTGGCGCAGGCCTTCGCGCAGGCGTGCGCGGTCCTCGGCGCCGGCGGCGAGCAGCTCGAGCTGGCGGCTGGCGGGCTCGGTGAGCTCGACGAGCTCGACGCGGAGCTCGAGCACGGGCGCCGGCAGCTCGGCGAGCCTCGGCGCGAGCGCGATGCGGATGCGGCTGCTGTCGGCACTCGGCTCGCGCAGGGTGAGCGTCCGCCGCCACGAGCCGCCGCCGACGAGTCGCGCACCAAGAGCGACCTTGCGGACGAAGCGGTCACGGCGCTCCGGCCGTGCGAGTGCCGTCTCGATCAGGCCGCCGAGAGCACGCCGCAACGTCAGCTCGTTCGCGACCGCCTCGGGAAACTCGAGCGCCTCGGCGAGCTCCGACGGCGGCCGGCGACCGCGCACGCGCGCGGGCGCTCCGCCTCTCGCCAGGCCCCAGGCACGCCGGCCGTCCGGCCCCAGTCGTTCGGCCACGGCGCCGCCCGGGAGCCCGGCAAGCTGTCCGAGCCTGCGCACTCCGAGCGCTTCCAGCTCTTCGTACCGCCGCCGCTCGAGCGGCAGCAGCGACAGCGGCAGCGGAGCGAGGAACTCCTCCGCCTCTTCGTCACGGACGACAAGGAGCTGTCCCGCGCGTGCGACTGTCGCAGCGGCGAGCGCGGCGAACCGCCGTGCGGCCGCGCCGATGCGCGCATCCCAGGCCGAGCCCGCGGCGGCGAGCGCACGCTTCAATGCCGGCTCGAGACCGCCGTAGAGCCGCTCGACTCCGCGCGTGTCGAAGTACGCGACGCCGAGTGCTGCCGGCTCGACCGCGAAGCCCGCGTCCTCGAGTGCGCGGACGATCTCCTCCCATGCCTGCTCGGCGGCGGCCGGGTCGGCGTCGACGAGCGCGAGTTGCGGGCACGTCGCGAGCGCTTCGCCGAGCCGCATCCCCGGCCGCACGCCGGCCGCTTCCGCCGCCGCCGTCACCGAGCCGACGAGCGCGTCGCCGCCGGGCTCGGGCGCGAGCGCGGCCGGGCGCAGTGCCAGCGACGGCGTCTTCCGCACGGCCGCCTTCAGCTCGAATCCCGGGATGGAGAGACAGGCGATCATGGGAACGTATGTTCTACCAGAACATACGTTCTCCTGCAAGCACGGTAACTATCCCTTTACACCACAGGACAGGTGTTCTAGAATCGGGCTATGCCCCCGGTAGACAGAAACCAGCCCGTTCGTGCCCCGTCCTCGGAGTCGT
>Ga0070730_10004458_pt1 | contig 12278 bp, 10 predicted proteins | sample Coa_R1_3_FD_66447 | JGI IMG/M metagenome (GOLD analysis project Ga0070730, IMG submission 66447) | Surface soil microbial communities from Centralia Pennsylvania, which are recovering from an underground coalmine fire - Coalmine... | ecosystem: Environmental > Terrestrial > Soil > Unclassified ... | reverse complement strand
CTTGCGCAAGTGCTCGCGCACGACGCGGCCGACCTCGCGCAGCACGGCTTCGTCGAGCGCCGGCCCGTCATCCAAGACCAGCACCGAAACGGTGAGCGGCGTCTTCCCCCGCCCCGCGCGGTGCAGCTCGCGCGGTAACGTTTCTTCGAGATACCAGCGATTGACGAGCCCGGTCGCCTCGTCGTGCGTCTCCGCGTCGATCGCGCGGCGGGCGCTGAGCGTGGCGTCGAGGCTCTGCTGCTCCTCGCGCCGGCCGTCCTCCTGCTCGCGCGCGATGCGCGCGGTGATGTCGTGCACGATGCACTGCACGAGCTGCTTGCTATCGGCCGCGAACAGGGTGCTCACGATTTCGACGTGGCGGATCTGGCCGTCCTTGGTCTCGAGCGGGAGATCGTCGTAGCGGAGATGCGGCTGGCGAGTCAGGTCGCGGAACTGCTGCCTGGTCGCGGCCGCATTCTTGAACGCGGGGATGCTCCACAACGGCTGCTCGACGATCTCGTTCTGCTCGTAACCCAACAGCTCGCAGATCGCGGGATTCACATCGACCACGACGCCGGTCTCGGCATCGAGCACCAGAATCCCGTACGGCGCGGTCTCGAACAGGCGCCGATAACGAATTCCCGCGGCCTGCAGCGCGCGATCGCGCCGTTGGCGCTCGGCGGCAGGACGGTCCAGATGAACAGCGGTCCGACCCTCATAGCGAGCCGGACCGGCATTCTCCGTCACGAGATGTGACTTCGAAGCATCGGGCATACCACAGCCTAGATCGTCAGACGCTCTTCGGGACATCGCCCAAATGATGAGATCAGGGGCTAGTTCCGAGGGTGGAGAGGTCTAAGCTCTCCCCACATCCGCCGTGCAGAAGGCGCACTTCGTCGCTTTCGCCGGAATCTTCGAGAGGCAGTACGGACACTCCCTGGTCGCCGGTGCCGCCGCCGGAACGGGCCGCAGCCCCATCCGCGTCACCGACCGCACGATCAAGTAGACCACGAGTGCCACGATCAGGAACGTGATGACGCCGGAGATGAAGAGTCCGTAGTTGAGCGTCACCGCGCCGGCGGCCTTCGCGTCTGCGAGCGTCGCGTACGGTGCTGCGGCCTTGGCCCCCTGTTTCAACACGACGAAGAGATTGTTGAAATCCACGTGGCCGAGGAGCAAACCGATCGGCGGCATGATGATGTCGTCGACCAGCGAGTTGACGACCTTGGTGAAGGCGGCACCGATGATGACCGCAACCGCCAGGTCGATGACACTCCCCCGCATGACGAATTCGCGGAAACCCTTGAGCATGAGCGTGATCCTCGTGGGTGACTAAACCGCCGGCTGACTGCCGGCATCCTACAACAGGCCGGTTTCAGAATACCCCAGAGTCGCGAAGGAGGCACGGTATGATGAGGACCGCTTCAGCCCTGGTCGCGGGCGTGGTCGCCATGGGCGGCTGGGCCGTCGTAACCGTGAGAGACCTACCGGAGTACTTCGTCGCGGGACGGCAGTACACCATCGAGTTTCAGGTGCGACAGCACGGACGCACGCTGCTGAGCGGTCTGCATCCCAGTCTCGTCGTGGGCACATCCGATGACGCTGGGACCACGGTTCCGGCAGTGGCGACCGGCGCCGAGGGAGGGGGGACCTATGCCGCGACGTTCACCGCGCCCGCGAGCGGCCCCGTATTCCTCACGATCCGCAGCGGTTTCATGTCCACGGAAGTGCGGCTCTACCCGACGACCGTCGTCGCTGCCGGCGGCTCGCCGCCCGCCATGCAACCGCGCGAGCGCGGCCAGGCCCTCTTCGTCGCCAAAGGCTGCAACACCTGCCACGCGAACTCGGACCTCGTCCAGCGGCCCGACAACTACTCCCTGAGCGTCGGACCCGCGCTCGGCGGACGACAGCTCACCCGCGAGTACGTATTGCAGAAAGTGAAGCATCCCAATTCGCAGATCATGCCGGACCTCGGCTTGAGCGACGCCGAGGCCGATGCGATCGCGACGTTCGTGAGTACTAGCCCTCAGGTTTCCGCGGGTCGGGCTTCACGGTGAAGGGTTGCGTGTAGCTCCGGCCGTTTACGTTCAGCCGCGCGGTGAACGTGCCGGTCAACAGCGTAGGCTGACGGAATTCGCCGCCACCGCCGGGGCGGCGCGGGGGCCGTTCGACGGCGCGCCAGACGGCGCGGTGCATGCCCGCACTCGTCGCGAGGAGTCTCGTCGTGGGCTGCCACAACGGCGACAGGCTGGGAATGCCGCGCGGCGCGGTGGAATCGGCCGCCGCTCTTTGCGCGACACTGCTCAACGTGTCGAGAACAGCGCCCTTCTGGTCGAGAATCTCGATCGTCAGCGGCCCGTTCGCCGCGGCCTTGAGGAAGTAGTCGATGATCGCGCCGTCGGGCGGGTTCTCGGACCGGGGCTCATCCATCTGATAGGGCGTGCCCTCGTCACCGCCCTGCACGAAGTTGATCGCGTCGGCCGGCTTGAACAGATGGACGTCCTCGGCGAGGATCGCGTCGTCAACCTGGCGCAGCGGGCTGATGTCGTCGATCACCCAGAACCCGCGGCCATGCGTCGCCACGATCAGATCGTTGCCGTAGACCTGGAAGTCGCGCACCGACGTCACCGGCAGATTCAGCTGGAGCGGCTGCCAGTGATCGCCCGCGTCGAACGAGACGAAAGCACCGCGCTCGGTTCCGGCGAACAGCAGTCCCGCCCGCAGCGGGTCTTCCTTCACGACATGCGCGTACACGCCGGCGGGGAGCCCCGTGGTGATGCGCTGCCACGTCTTCCCCATGTCGCGCGTGCGATAGATGTAGGGATCGAAATCCTGGAGCTGGTGGCGATCGACGGTCGCATACGCCGTGTTCGGGTCGTGACGCGATGCTTCGATCATCGTCACGCGACTCCACGGCGTGATTGCCGCAGGCGTGACGTCGCGCCAGCTCTTGCCGTCATCCGTCGTGAGCTGGATGAGCCCGTCGTCGGTGCCTATCCAGATGAGCGGCGCGATTTTGGGTGACGGCGCGATCGTGTAGATCACGCCGCGCTTGCCGTTGCGATCGACCTGCGCGGCTGCCGCGACGTCGAGGTTCGACGGTATGCCGGGATCGGGTCGCGTCAGATCCTGGCTGATCATCTGCCAGGTCCTGGCGCCGTCGGTGCTCTTGAACAGGAACTGATTGCCGTAGTAGAGCGCATGCGGATCGGCGGGTGAGAGCACGAGCGGCTGAGTCCAGTCGCCCCGTGCGGTTGCGCCTTGCGGGACAGCGGGCGTCGCGGTGCCGGGGACAAAGCGATTCAGCGCCAGGTTGAAGCGCGTGCCCGCGCCGCCAAAGACAATTCCCGGATGGAGCGGATCACCGGCGGTGTAGCCGCTTTCGCCGCCCGCGCCGATCGGCTCCCAATCGCGGGTTGAGATTTCGGCAAACTTGCCGCGCGAGCAGACGGCGACCGCGCCCGAGTCCTGTTGCGCACCGGTCACCCAATAGGGGAAGCGATAGTCGACCGAGACGTGATAGATCTGCGCCGTAGGTTGATTGAGCCACGAGCTCCACGTCACCTCGCGCGGATCGGCCGCCTTGGCGTTGCGCGTGATGATGCAGCCCTGATCGCTCGCCTGGATCATCGTGTTCGGATCGTCGCGCGAGATCCACGCCTGGTGGTAGTCGTCGCCGCCGGGTGAGCCGCGAATCACCACCCACGTCTTGCCGCCGTCCATCGTGCGTGAGACCGCGACGTTCGGGACGAACACGACGTCCGGATCGGTCGGATCGACGACGAGCTTCTCGAAGTACCAGCCGCGACCCCACAACGCGGGGTCGGACGACAGACGCGTCCACGTTTCGCCGCCGTCGTCGGAGCGGAAGAATCCTCCCTGCCGCGGCGTGCGGTCGCGCCCAAAGGATCCAGGCGCCGGAGGCTGGACTACCGCGCCGGGCTCGGGCACCAGGGAATCGATCACCGCATACACGCGCCGCGGATTGCTCGCGGCAACGGCGATTCCCGTGCGGCCGATCCCCTCTGCGGGAAGGCCCGTCGTGAGCTGCTTCCAGGTATCCCCGCCGTCGGTGGATTTGTAGATCCCGCCGCCCGGTCCGTTGGTTGGCGCGTACGTGAACCACGGCGGCCGCCGTGTATTCCACAGGCCCGCGTAGACGACTTGCGGATTCGTGGGGTCGATCACGACTTCGACGGCGCCGACGTCGTCGTTCTTGAACAGGACTTTCTGCCAGCTCTTCCCCCCGTCCTTGGAGCGGAACACGCCGCGATCGGCACTCGCCGCGTACAGATGACCGATCGCCGCCACGAAGACGATGTCCGGGTTGGTCGGATCGACCGCGATCTTGCCGATGTGCTGGGTCTCGTCGAGACCGAGGTGCGTCCAGGTCTTGCCGGCATCGGTGGACTTGTACATGCCGTTGCCGTAGCCGACCGAATCGCGCAGCGTCGATTCCCCGCTCCCGACGTACACCACGTCCGCCGTCGAGGGCGCGACGGTGACGGCGCCGACGGACGCGACCGGCTGCGAGTCGAAGACCGGCTTCCACACGCGACCGCCGTCGATCGTCTTCCAGACGCCGCCGTTGACCGCGCCGAAGTAGAACTCGTGCGGCCGACCGGGCACGCCTGTCGCCGCAGCCACGCGCCCGCCGCGGAAGGGGCCTAACAGCCGCCATTCGAGACCTGAAGTGGGGTCGATGGGTAAAGGAAGGGGCCAGGTATCAGGTGTCAGGTGTCGGGGGTCAGGTGTCAGGGCGGACCATGCCGCAACGCTCCCCGTCAGGACGAGAAAGTCGCGCCGTGAAAGCTCGGCCATCGTTTACTCCTCAGGCACGCGGGTGATAGCTCTTGTGGACCGTGCGCAAATAATCACGGTCAATGTGCGTGTAGAGCTGCGTCGTCGCGAGGTCGACGTGGCCGAGCATTTCCTGAACCGCGCGGAGGTCGGCGCCGCCCTCGAGGAGGTGGGTCGCGAATGTATGACGCAGCGTGTGCGGCGTGACGCGCTTGGTGAGCCCCGCCCGCCGCGCCATCCGTTTGATCACGCCCCACGCCCCCACGCGCGACAGCGGCGTACCGCGCGCGTTCAGAAATAGAACGCCGCGTCCTTTCCCGCGGTCGAGCGTGGGCCGGATCTCGCGCGCGTACATCGCCACCGCGCCCAGCGCGCGGCGTCCGACCGGGACCAGCCGCTCTTTCGATCCCTTGCCGAAGACGCGGGCGAGGCCGTCCTCGAACACGATGTCTTGCAGCTTCAGGGCAACGAGCTCGGACACGCGCACGCCGGTTGCGTACGCGAACTCGAGGAGCGCGCGGTCGCGCACCGCGAGCGGCTCGTCGGTATTCGGCGCGCCGAGCAGCTTGTCGATCTCGGCCACGGTCAGTACGGCGGGCAGCGTGCGCCAGCGTTTGGGTGACTCGATGCGCTCGCTGGGATCGCGCGCCGCGAGTCCTTCGCCGACCAGGAACTTGTAGTAGGTGCGGATCGCGGAGATCTGCCGTCCGATGGTGGTCGCGGCGAGCCCCAGGTCCTTGAGGAAATACACGAACTCGCGCAGCTGCGCCGCCGACAACTGCTCGGGCGATTTCGCGCCGCGGCTCGTCGCGTATTCGGCGAGCCGCGTGATGTCGCGCAGATAGCTCGCCACGGTGTTGCGGCTGTTCCCCGCCTCGAGCGCGAGGTAGTCGCGGAAGCGCTCGAGTTGAAAACTGGGCGCTATGGTTCGGGCGACGGACGCCGGCGTCGGATCAGGATCCATGTCACGATGACCACCAACAATATGACGGCGAGGATCGCCAGCGCGCGATTCATATGCGCAAGGAATGCGAGCACGTCGTCGAGATTCGTGCCCAGCCGGCTGACGCCGTAGGTCAGGCCCCCGTAGTACGCCGCGGATGCGAGCGCGAGGGGGATCAGCGCCCGCGGCGCGGGGACGCGGGCGATCCCGGCGAACGGCATCACCATGGCGCGCCAGACGGGCAACAGGCGTGAGAGAAAAATTCCGTACGAACCGTGCCGGCGATATTGCTCCGCGATGTGCGCGACGATCCGGGGCGTGAAGATGTAGCGGCCCAGGAACCCGCGCGTCACCAACTCGCCATGGCGGCGCGCCAGCAGGTAGACGCCGGCGCCCGAACCGAAATTCGCGACCCACGTCAACGCGAAGATCAGCCAGCCGTTGAGCACGCCTCTGCCCGAAAGGAAGGCGCCGAGCGAGACGGCGACGTCGGCGGGAACGGGCGGAAAGATGTTTTCGACCGCGGCGAGCACGGTGATCAGCGCGTACAGCGGGACCGCCGGTAACCGCTCGAGAAAAGCGAGGAGGCCGGTCAGGTGAGCGACAATCCGCCGCTGGAGCGTGGCGCGATGGGTTCGGCGAGGGTCGCGACGGCCATCACCGCGATCCCTTCGCCGCGGCCGATCCATCCCATGCCTTCGTTCGTCTTGGCCTTTACGGACACGTGCGCCGGCCCCGTCAGGAGCGCCTCGGCCAGTCGTTCCTCCATCGCGTCGAGGTGGGGGGCGAGCCTGGGCTTTTCGATGATCACCGTGACGTCGGCATGGACGAACTGGAAACCGGCTTCGACGACCTTGAGGAAGGCTTTGTTCAGGAGGTCGATCGAGCGGGCGTCCTTCCACTGCGGGTCGTCGTTCGGGAACATGCGGCCGATGTCGCCGAGGCCGGCGGCGCCGAGGATGGCGTCGGTGAGGGCGTGGGCGACGGCGTCGGCGTCGGAGTGACCGGCGAGGCCTTTGCCGTTGGGGATCTCCACACCGCCGAGAATCAGCTTGCGGCCGGATTTAAAGGGGTGGGAGTCGTAGCCGATGCCGACGCGCATGGGCCTAAGATATCCGCAGGCTTCCACATATCCAACGTGGATGTCTTGATATCCGACCTGAGTGCCCTGCGATCGAACACGAATGTCCTGCGATTGACCTAGAGTGGACGCCGCTCGACCGCGAGTGGACGCCGATCGAATCGAGATGGACCACGATCGAATCGAGATGGACCACGATCGAATCGAGATGGACCACGATCGAAGGTAGGAGCATTGCGATCAAAAATGAGCGGACCGCGACCCAACGAAGATGGACGCCGATCAAACACGAGTGGACCGCAACTGAATCGGGCCGTGTTGCGATGGAACCTGGGAGCATCGCGAGTGAACATGAGCGGACCCCGATCGATCGTAGATGAACCTCGATCGTTTGCAGATCGACGCCGATCGAACGTGAGCGACTTCAAATCGAACGCAGACGGCCCGCGTTTGGGAAAATGTGTGTCAGATGGACTTGTTGTGTCCTCTAAAGAGGACAGTGCCTTTCCGCATTTGAGCACGATTCCGTGTGGAACGGTTTTTTCATTAGGGGGGCGGCATTGGAGAGGGGACCTGACCCCCTCGGCCCCTCTCCATCTCGAGAGGGGGGACGCAGGAAAGAGGAAAGGGTGTTTTATGGACGCCGTACTACGTAGGCGGCTGGATGCAGCCGGGAGAGTTCGCGACTTTTTGCGGGCTCACAAGACGGACGTGGTAGGCGAAGGGCTCGGGCTCGCGAAGCTCGAGCAATTGCTGCAGCGCGCGGAGGTACTCGATGCGCAGCAGCGGGCGGGGCTGGTGGCGGCGCACGCGGCCACCGAGCAACGCAAGAAGCTCCGGGGTGCGCTTACGACCAAGCTGCTCCTGTATTTGCGGGCGCTGGGCGCACTCGGCGAGCAAGAGGGTGGCGAGATCGCACTGCATTTCGAGGTGCCGCCCTCGAACGCGAGTCAGCGGGCGTTGATGACCGCGGCGCAGGGGATGTTGGAGAAGGCGACGTCGCAGCAGGACGTCCTTCTGAGCCGTGGCATGCCACCGTCGCTGCTCGCCGATATCGCCGCGGTGCTGGGCGAGATCGAGAAGACGATCGAGGCGTCACGGGCGGGGCGGCGCGACCATGTGGGTGCAAGCGCCGATCTCAAGGCTGTGGCGGCCGAGATCAAGAAGCAGGTCCGCGCTCTCGACGGGATGGTGCGGTACCGGTTCGGGGATAATCCCGAGCTGATGGGAGCGTGGCGCAGTGCCCGCAACGTGCTTGGACCGTTCAAGACCAAGAGCGAGCCCGAGCCGGGCGCGGGCGGTAGTCAAACGCCGAAGGCGGCGTGATGCTCAAACCTGAGGCGTAAGGGCGCGGCAGACTGATCACCTGCCGCGCCTCGTTATGTGTGAACCGAACGACCAAAAGCAGGTCCCGTGAGGCGCACGATGCGAGTCATTCGTGGTAGATTAGGCAGACCAGCCGAACCGCGCGTCGTCAAGCGGAATGGTCGAATTGGAGTCACGATTCGAGACTGCAGCGAAGGTTGCACAGTTCTTTCGAACTCCCGTTTAGGCGTCTTGCCCAGGACCTTCCAGATTCGAGTACCCTAATGGCAAACGGTCTCCCGCGATTCTTGCTTGCAGCCAGCTCCTTTATCCTCCTAGTTGGTGGACTCATGCATGCCGCTGCGTTCGGCAAGGCCGTTCGGGCGGTGGACGCGTCAAACCTGCCAGCCTTCTACGCAAATTCTCTCAAGGGCCTTTGGCTCATCGATGCCGCAACGCTTCTCACGCTCGCTGTGGTTATGGGCTTTTTAGCTGTTCGGCCATCCCTCGCCACCAGACCGGTGGTTGTCCTTCTCGCCATTGTGCCCGCTGCGACCGCCCTCTTGCTCTATCGCTTCATCGGCAACTTTCTCCCGGCGCACATGCTCATCGCGGCCGCGCTGACCGCCGGGCTAGCCGGCCTTCTGATGCGGACAGCGCCGTGAGCCCGCGCAGCACATGGCAAGACGCCTAACCAGCGCCTGAAGCTGACGGCGCCCGTCCTCGAGGGTAGAATTGCGTTTGTGAACCGTACAGTGTGGCGCCGCAGCTTAGCCGCACCCCGTTAGGCAGCACGGTATGACTAAGCTCTTGTTTGGGATCGCGCTCTTGATGTTTCCTGCGTGTCCCCGCCAACAAAGCCGGTCTAGCGCCGACACCGTCATAGTTTCGCCAGCGCCGACGCACCTCCCTGCCCACCTCGTGATTCAATCATCGCTGCCTCCCGAGATTCTGTCCTTTCGGTGCTCGTAGCATATCATCGCCAGCGAATCACGGCGGATTCGGCAGCAACAGTCCTGCTTGCGTATCAAGACACGGGACCCGACTGAACGTGCAAATTGACGATGAGCTGCGAGCTGCCCTCGCGCGAGCGATGGGTAGGTGTAGGCCACGTCGTGAACATTAGGTGGCGTTAGCCGTGGCTGAGGCAATAGCCCGCCGATCCTGACCGTCATCGCGGTTCCCCCGAATGCCGTTGCCTCGAGATCTGGTATGGTGTCGGGTCGCGGTGGCGAGCCACACGAAGTGAGCGACGAGCCTCGTCGGCCCGGCCGTGTCGCGGGCATGCGGGATTCTACTGTGAGGGGCCTTGCAGCAGACTCTTGACCGCGCCGAGCGCGGGGTCTCCCCTTAGATTCCTCCACGGCCCGACCCCCGCCGGACCCACCCACACGGTGAGGACGTCATGTGGCGACTCTCAAACAGGCAAGCCCGCACATCCTCGGCGCCCGCCATGCGCTTCTGGAGCTGTGAGCCGGTGCGGGTCAGCGTCGGCAGGACGTGCCGGCTGCTTGCCTCGAGTGTATCCATGCTCGCTGCTCTCGCCGGGGCATCCGCCGCCCAAGGGCGTGCGGTGCCCGACACGCTGCGCGACACCGAGGTGCTGCTGCTCGGAACGCACGGCGGGCCGTTCTTGAGCGGAGACCGGTCGGAGTCCTCCAGCCTCCTCATCGTCGACGGCCGTCCGTATCTGATCGACTGCGGCATCGGCACCATGCGACGGCTGATCCGCGCGGGCATCCGGTCCGAAACGATACGCACCATCTTCATCACCCATCACCATCCTGATCATGACCTCGATCTCGCGAGCGTGATGGCCAACGACTTCAATAGTCTGCGTTTTGCGGGCGGCACCGCCACCGTCAACATTTATGGGCCGCCACAGACGCAGGAACTCGTCGAGGCGGCGTTCCGCTACATCAGCATCCCGTTCGGTGTGTTCGCAGCCGAGCCGCCCGGCGCTGCCGTGCACGTCCGAAACCCGTTTGCCGCGCACGACATTCGAGGCAACGGCCTGGTCTATCAAGACGATAAGATTCGAGTCATTGCCGCGGAGAACTCTCACTATGCGCTGATGCCCGCAGAATTCCACGGACGAATGCAATCATATTCTTACCGGTTTGAGACGCCCCACGGGGTCGTCATCTATACGGGGGACACCGGGCCCAGCGACGCCGTGACGCAATTGGCCCAAGGCGCGGACGTCCTTGTATCCCTGGCTCTTGATCTCGACGCAATGGCCACATCCCTGCAGCAGGCCGCCAAAGCGAATAACTGGTCGCCGGAACTTCTGCACGCCCACATGGCGCACATGAGGGACGAGATTCTCGACCTGAGGGAAGTCGGAGAGCTCGCGTCAAAGGCGCATGTCAAAGCGGTCGTGCTTAACCATCTGGGCCCGGATGGCGTACAGCCGTCGGTGTTCGTGTCCGGCGTGAAGCAGTATTACTCGGGTCCCGTCTACGCTGGAGCAGATTTCGATCGATACTGCCTCATGGGCCAAGCGCGAAGCGCCGGGGGCGGCGATCAGCACAGCACGATGCACCGCTGCGAGCCCACGTCGCTTAAGGAATGAATCTTTATTCAGTGCTGTTCACTTCATGACGGTACGAGGTGGAGTTAACTCAAAGGAGTGAATTCCAAAGATCGATAGCCGTAACGCGCTTCACAACATCACGACCTGCGGGGGGTAAGGTGATTGCCATTACCGGCCTCGGCAGTGGCGCCAACCAGCAGCGGACCCGGCGGGCTTGGGTGCCATGGTCGGCTCCACAAGCCGTTCGAAAAACGGGATCTCGTCGTCGCAATCAAGGCGGCTGTGGCGCCGCGCGCCAATCCGTGGTTCCTAGGCGCCCGTGATGCGCGACGGCAGCGTGAAGCGGACGATGGTCTCGTGGCCCTCTTCGCTATCGAGTTGCACCGTCCCTCCGTGCGCCTCGACAAGTGTCTTCACGATTGCGAGGCCGAGGCCATCCGCGTCCTTCTCGAAGACTTTGTGGAGGAGGTGACGCGGTATCCCTGTGCCGTTATCGCTCACCCAGCACTCGATCGTGCCGTTAACGTCGCGCGCGCCGATGCGGACTTCACCCCGAGGCGTATGGGCAATCGCGTTGTCCATGAGGTTTTGGAAGATGCGTCGTAGCAGGCCGGCGTCGGCGAACACGACCAGGTCATCAGGCACCATGTTCATGAGGCGAGTGCCGGCGGCCCCCGCGATGGGCTGGATATCCTGCATGAGCGTTTGCACGAGCGGCCACAGATCGAAGGAGCGCCGTTCGAGCTTGAGCTCACCTTCGGCTTCGGGGGTCTTGTTCTCTTCAAGCACCTTCCCCACCAGTGCCTCGAGCCGCCGCACGTTTCGTTGCAGAGTCTTGAACATCGGGGTACCCTCGGCATTCCCACTCGGCGCGGGAAGCGCTCGCTCCACTTCGCTCGCGGCCAGGGAAATGGCCTGAAGGGGGGTGCGGAGATCGTGTGCCACAAACGCGAGATACTCCTCCCGGCGGTGTTTGATCTCCGACGTGCTCTGCCGCGCATACGCCTCGACCGCCAGGCCGATTGACCCGTCCAACACCCGGTTGAGAATGTGAAACGCCGTGCCTCCGAGACTCAAGCCGTTGGCCTCGGCGAGGTCGTGAATGCACCCGCGCAGGATGTTGTACTCGGCCACCACTTCCACGATGTCGAAGCCGTCCTCCAGGCGCTGTAATCCGTGCTCCGGGGGGCTCCCTTCCCGCAGCGCTTCCGCAATCGTCTCATCGGACTTCGTCGCGAGCGCCTCAGCCAGCTCTTCGAGCAACGCGGGAATGTGATCGTCGAGGGTGGGGGCATCGAGATGCTGGGCTGAAGGGAGCGCCCGCACTTCGTGGCGCCAGCGCGTGAGCAACCGCTCGCGGTCCCCGCGAATGAGCACGGCGAGCTTGGTGAGAACGCTCTCCGGGTGTCCGCCGTCTCCCCGCTCGGGGATGCGTTCGCGATTGAGGCGGGACCGCATCCCCGTGACGGGGTGATCCTGGAACAAGCCCGGACCGACAAGGCCAGCCGCCTGAGGCTGATTGTCGTCCGGGATCGGTGTTCCGGATTCTGTGATTGACGACTTGCCTTTTCTCATTGTCCGCTCCCTCCCGGTGCCGGCCTCGTGCCGAGACCACCCCGGTGCGCGGACGGAAC
>Ga0070730_10004457_pt1 | contig 12281 bp, 11 predicted proteins | sample Coa_R1_3_FD_66447 | JGI IMG/M metagenome (GOLD analysis project Ga0070730, IMG submission 66447) | Surface soil microbial communities from Centralia Pennsylvania, which are recovering from an underground coalmine fire - Coalmine... | ecosystem: Environmental > Terrestrial > Soil > Unclassified ... | reverse complement strand
TGGCGACGTTGGGGCTTGGCATCGTCGGTGCCTCCCGAGAGGGCAGGGGTAACACGCCGATGGTGCCACCCCAGCTCACTCGTCGGTTTGAGGCGAAGCTTCGCTAGTACAGCCCGGCGTAAGTGAGGCCGGTATAGATGAGATCAGACATGGAGTGGCTTTCCCTGGTACGTCCATTTGAACGGCTTGGCCATGGTGCGATTGAAGTACGCGATGAAAGCCAGCACCTTGGTCTGGAGGTCGTCAATGGAGGTGAAGTTGCCTCGCCGCAGCAGCTTACGGACCAATATGCTCAGCCACAGCTCCACCTGATTCAGCCAAGACGCGTGCTTCGGCGTGTAATGGAAGACAACTTTGTGCGACGCGTCTGTCAGGAACGCAGCTCGTGTCGCCATCGACTTCAGGATCCCGCACTTCTCCTTGATGCCAAGGTCGTCGGTGATACCCGAGATGTCTGCGACGTAGCGGACCAGGCTCTCGGAGCAGTGCGTGTTCAGGTTGTCAGACACAACATGCCATTGAGTCACACGTGGGTCGCTCTCAACGGTGCGGCGCATGTGGGCCAGAAAGTCGACTTCGGTGCGGGTCGGTCCGACTGATGGGCAGATGACTTCCCCACTGACGACATCGAAGTTGATCATGAACGACAGCGTGCCGTGGCGGATGTACTCGAACTCTCGTCGTTCGACCTTGCCTGGCCGCAGCGGCAAGCCGGGCGCGGCCCGCTCCAGGGCCTGGACACCAGTCATCTCATCGGTGCTGATGGTTCGTTCGCCGACAGCCACACGCGCTGGCGCTTCCCGATACGTGGCGCACACGTCGGCGATCCGCTCATCCCGCTCTTCGGGCGGCTCGTCGGCGGCGGGTGTTAGCCAATACCGAATCAGGTGTGGTTTGAGATCGGCTTCTTTTGAGCAACCTCCCTGCATGCCGCGGCGAGATCGACTCGACGATGCCACGCCGCACGATTTCATCGGCCAACTCACGGTGGCTCCATTGACTGATCGGTCGGTTGGAGTCGGCCGGCCGCTCACACGCCAGAGCAATGATCTGGCACACCTGCTCGGGCGTGAACTTCGCCGGCGCACCCTCCCGTGGGGCATCGGCCAGCCGCTCTGCCGCGCTGAGGTCATCCAAGGGTACGTCTCGAAACTGCAACCAGCGCTGCCGCCAGAAGCCCGGCGTCTCGTCATCCAGTCCGAGCCACCGCGCGATCTGCGCATTGTTCTGCCCATTGCCAGCCGCGAGGATGATCCATGCGCGTGTCACCAGCTGTTGACCAGCAGTGTGGGTACGCACCAAGCACTCCAAATCCAGTCTCTCGCGCTCACTCAGTACAACGTCCGGGGGTCGCAGTGACACGGCGGCTCATAGCCTCAACCAACAAGATGGTGCATCCTAACCGGCCCGCCCCCATCCCCGGTAGTATTCCGCCCACGTGTACTAGGCGTAGCGAATGCGGGGGTCGATCCACGCGTAGCTGAGGTCTACGATCACGTTGACCAGCACGGCAATGACACCGTAGATGAGCACCAGGTTCTGAATCACCATCCAGTCACGCGCGTTCTGGGCCTGCACGAGATAGGCGCCGAGGCCGGGCACGCCGAACGCCGTCTCGGTGGCCACGGCGCCGCCGATCAGCGCCCCGATAGCGGCACCTGAAGCCGTGACAACCGGCAGCAGGGCATTGCGCAGCACATGCCGCGTGACCACCGCGCTTTCCACCAGGCCTTTCGAGCGCGCCGTTCGAACATAGTCGTCGTGGAGCGCCTCGAGCACCGACGAGCGGGTCAAACGTGCCAGGCCGGCGGCCAGGCCGACTCCGAGCGCCAGCGCCGGCCCGACCACCATCTGCAGATTCGTGACCGGATCCTGCCACAGCTCGGCAATGACCAGCGGCGGCCGCCACGTGAACGCCAGCACCAGCATCAGGACCATTGCCAGCCCGATCCAGAAGCTCGGGATCGCCAGGAACATCGTCATCCCCAGGCGCACGAGGTAGTCGGGCCAGGCGTTGCGCCGCGTGGCGCTCAGGATGCCCGCCGGCACCCCGACGAGCCAGGACAGCAGCACCGCCAGCACGCCGATTTCGAGCGAGATCGCGCCGCGGCGGAGGACGGTCTCGGAGATCGGCTCCGGGTTCCAGAACGAGTGGCCGAGATCACCGCGAGCGACGTCGGCCATCCAGTTCAGGTATTGCTCGGGCAACGGTCGGTCCAGGCCCAGGCTGGCGCGCGCGTCGGCGAGCTCCTGCTCGCTCAGTCGGTACTGTCCCTGGCCTTCGCTGGCGATTTGTGCCAACGGGTCACCCGGCAAGACGCGCATGGCGATGAAAATCAGCACCGTGATGCCGAACAACGTTGGCACTGCCAGCGCCAGGCGCCGCAGAAGATAGCGCTGCATGCGGCTGCGTCAGGTGTCGAGCCAGGCCACCTCAACCCGGCCCCACTCGCTCTGGACTCGCTTGTCGAGCGCGAAGCCCTTGACGTTGGCGCGCCACATCAGCAGGTGATCGGTGAAACCGATGAACAGCCACGGCGGGTCCTGGTCGAGCATGTCCTGCATCTGATCGAGCATCGCCCGCCGCTTCGTTGTGTCGAGCTCACGGTCCGACTGCTTGAGCAGGTCATCGAACTTCGGGTTGCTATACGCGCCGAAGTTCTGCGAGCCACCCGTCTTGAAGTAGGTGTTGGCCAGCGGCCCGAAGTCCGAGATCGGTCCGGATGGCGTGTCCAGCACCAGCGTGAACCGCCCGGCCTTTTGGTCCTCGACCAGCAGCGAGCGCTCCGCGACGCGGATGGTGACGTCCAGCCCGAGCGCGGTCTTGAGCTGATCCTGGATGGCCGGCGCCATGATCTCGGCGTGCGGCGGGACCGAGGCGGAGAGCAGCTCGACCGGTACGCCGCTCGCCAAGCCGGCGTCAGCCAGCAGTCTGCGGGCGTCGGCCAGATCTTGCGTTTTGTCCAGACGATAGCCGGGCAGGGTGGCGATGGTGGCCTGCGGAGTCGCGAATTCGCCGCCGTGTGGCACCCAGCGCGACAGATCGATCTGCTCCTGGGTGATGAACGCCTGGATCAGGCCCTGGCGATTCAACGCCAGGTGGACCGCGCGGCGCACGCGTGGGTCGTCGAACGGCTTGACCCGGGTGTTGATGATGACCTGGTACGCGCCGAAGGTGGTCACCCGATTCGTGCGGATGGCGTCGGTCCGCTTGGCGCCCTCGTCCCAGGTCTCCTTCGACACGTTCCAGGACAGGTCGGCCTGACTGGTCAGCACGGCGGTCCCGCGGTCCGACCAGGCCGCCGCGTGGATCATCTCGACCGCATCGAGATACGGCAGCTCGGGGTTCCAGTAATTGGGGTTCCGCACGAGCGTCCACTTCTCGCTGTCTTTGTATTCCTTGAACATGAACGGCCCGGTGCCGGGCGCGACCTGGACCTTGCGCAGGTCGTTGTTGTTGGCGTCCAGCGTCTTTTTCGAGTAGATGCCCTGGGTCAGGTCGGTCAGCAGTAGCAGAAAGACCGCCGACGGCTCGCTCAGCGTGAACTTCACCGTCAGCGGATCGACCGCCTCGATCTTCGAGACCGTCGAGTAGCGGTCTTTGACGAGACTGACCACGCCCGACGGCGGAAAGATCATGCGGTTGTACGTCGCCACCACGTCGTCCGCGGTCAGCGGCGTGCCGTCGTGGAACTTGACGCCGTGGCGCAGTGTGAACGTGTACGCCAGACCGTCGGGGGCCACCTCGTAGCGCTCGGCAATGTCCGGAACGATCGTCTTCAGGCCGTCGACCGGATTGAGACGCACCAGGTTGCTGTACAGCTGGCACAGCACGCTGGCGTTGGCGCCCTGCTGCAGGTCGTAGTTGGAGGTGGTGATGCCGAAGGCGATCCGCAGCGTGCCGCCCTTTTTCGGATTGGGATCCGCCGACGTGAGCCGGCCGAGGTCGACGGTCGCGGGTGCGGCCGTGACGCCCGCGGCCGGGGCGGCGGCGGCAGGGACCGCGGTCGGCGCCTGCGCCGGGGCCGGGGCGGGCAGCGTGGCACGGGTTGGCAGCGCCGTGGGCGCGGCGGGCGGCGGTGCCGCGGTCGGCGGTGCCGCGGCTGGCGGCGTGGCCGGGCCGCACGCCGCCAGGAACGTGGCGATGGTGCCGCTGGCGAAACCGAGCGCGCTCAGCCGCTGGACAAACTGCCGCCGGCTGAGCTTGCCGGTGCGCAGCGATTCAAAAACAGCCAGGCTCCGCGGATCTAACGACGACATGTGCGCATTCCCCCCGCGCGCCCCACGCTATCACGGCCGGGCGCCGGCTCACCAGTTCGTGTACGACCCGTCGCGGCGATGCAGGTGGGGCGCCTCCCAGAAGCGGAACTCCTGCTGGGCGGCCTTCGTCTCGTCGAACTCCACCCCCAGCCCTGGCGAGTCCGGTACGCGAAAGCGATTGCCCTCGAGGCGCGGTTGCACGGGAAAGAGCGCCGAGTTGTCGAAACCAAGCTGTTCGGTCGGCGACGTGCGAACCTCGAGCCAGGCGAAGTTGGTCACGGCCGCCGCAAGATGGATCGTCGCCGCCGTGCAGATCGGGCCCAGCGGATTGTGCGGCATCAGGTCGAGGTAGTGTGCTTCGGCCCAGCCGGCGACTTTCAGCGCCTCGGTCAGCCCGCCCACGTTGCACACGTCGACGCGGATGAAGTTGCTCAGGCCCTGTTCGATGAACGGCACAAACGCCCACTTGCTGGCGAACTCCTCGCCGATCGCAAACGGCACGTCGGTCATGCTGCGCAGCGCGGTGTAGGCCTCCGGGCTCTCGGCGCGAATGGGCTCTTCGAGGAAGTCGAGCGTCCCGCGCGGCATCCGCTGACAGAACGAGGCGGCCTCGGGCACGCTGAGGCGGTGGTGATAGTCGATCCCCAGCACCGGGGCTGGTCCAACTGACTCCCGCAGTCGGATAAGCCACTCGGCGGTCACGCCAATCGACTCGCGCGGTTCGAACAGCGTCTCGTCGCCCTGGCGGTCGGGATGGCCGGGGGTGGTGCGGATGACGTTCCAGCCACGCTCGAGCAGCAGGTGGGCATCTTCGAGCAGTTGCGGGCCCATCGGGGCGGCCGTGGTCGCGAAACAGGGGACGAAGTCGCGGTGTTTGCCGCCCAGCAACTGATACACCGGTACGCCGAGCGCTTTACCGGCGATGTCGTGCAGCGCGATGTCGATGGCCGAGATGGCGCCGGTCAGGACTCGGCCGCCCTCGAAGTACTGGCTACGATACATCTCTTGCCACAGTGCCCCACGGCGCATCGGGTCTTTGCCCAGCAGGAACTCGCGGTAGTGTCGGATCGCGCCCACCACCGCCAGCTCGCGCCCGGACACGCCCGCCTCCCCCCAGCCGATCAACCCGGCGTCGGTCTCGACCTTCACGACGAGCTGGTTTCTCGACCCGACCCACGTCGGAAACGTTTTGATGTCAACGATCTGCATGCATGCGTCATCGTAGCTACCACGCGCGACGCGGCTAAAATCCCCCTATATGGCAACGACCGTACGGGTGCGCAAGAATGTCTGGAAACTGCCTGATTGGGATCCGATCATCGACTGGTACGCCAGGGCGATTGCTGAGATGCAGACGCGTCCGCTGAGCGATCCGACGAGCTGGCGTTACCAGGCCGCCATCCACGACTACAGTCGTGGCTCCGACCCCAATGCGTCGCGGACTGACAAGCTCCCGTCGACGGGCGACCAACAGACGTTCTGGGCGCAATGCCAGCACGGCAGCTGGTACTTTCTGCCGTGGCACCGGATGTACCTGGCGTACTTCGAGCAGGTGGTCGCGGCCACGGTCCAGCACCTGGGCGGTCCGGCTGACTGGGCGCTGCCGTACTGGAACTACAGCGATCCGACCAACCCGAAGGCGCGCACGCTGCCACCTGCGTTCCGCGCCCCGACGATGCCGAACGGGAAACCCAATCCACTCCGCATCCCCTCACGCGTTCGGGGCAACAGCGGCAACGACGTGACGACCGCCGCCGGCGTCAGCGTCGCGGCCCTCAAGGACCAGTGGTTCGCCGCGCAAGCGACCGGGGGTGACCCGGGGTTCGGCGGGCCGGTGACGCTCTTCCACCACAACGCTGGCCCGGCCGGGGCACTCGAGGTCACGCCGCACGGCAGCATTCACGTCGCGGTCGGCGGGTTTATGGGCGCCTTCAACACCGCCGGGCTGGACCCGATCTTCTGGCTGCATCATTGCAACCTCGACCGGCTGTGGGTTGTCTGGCGCAAACGCAATCCGCAGCATGTGGACCCGGTCGACCCGAAGTGGCTGACGTCGCTGAGCTTCAAACTCCACGACGCCACGGGCGCCCCGGTGACGCTCACCCCCGCGCAGGTGGTTGACACGACGGCGGCGCCGCTCAGCTATCAATACGATGACGTATCGGACCCGTTTGCCGGAGCACCAACGCTTCTAGAAGGTGTCGCCATGGAGCCACCGCCGCCACATCCAATTCCCGAAATGGTCGGCGCTACCGACAGCGCCGTCGCGCTCGAAGGGCAGCAGACGACCACGCAGCTGGCAGTGACGCAGCCGACTGGACCGGCGCGGTCGCTCGTCGGCGGGACCCCGGACCGGCGTGTGTACCTCAACATCGAGAACATTACTGGCAGTGGCGCGCCGACTTCGTATGGCGTGTACGTGAATCTACCGCCGGGCGCCAGTCCAGCCGACCACCCGGAGCTCTACGCCGGGCTGCTGCCCATGTTCGGTGTCGCCGAGGCGTCGCGCGCCGACGCGAATTCGCCTGGCAACGGGTTGCATTACGCGCTGGAGATCGGCGACCTCGTCCGCACGCTGGAAGCCCGCGGCGATTGGGACCCGAGCAAGCTGCAGGTCACGTTCGTGCCCGAAGAGATCGAGCCCGATCAGCCCGAGCCAGGCTTCGCCGCGCTCATCGCGAAAGCACCGATCACCGTGGGCCGCGTCAGCCTCTACTACGCGTGATTGATTGAGTGCAACCGAGCTATGAGGGTCTCCACTGCTGCGGTGCGGTGGTGTTGGCCGGAGTGGTGGAGTCTGGCTTTGAGCGCAGTCGCGTGGTTGGTGCTGGTCGGGCACGCGTTGCTGGATCCAACGGGGCACCACCCACCGGGGCGGGCGGAGATCATTGGCATCTGGCTACTGATGGTGCTCGCCATGATGGTGCCGCTGCAGCGGTTCTCCATCCGCCTGACCGCGACGCGCAGTTTGTGGCGGCGGCGCGAGCGCGCCATCGCGGGCTTCCTCGTCGGGTATCTCAGCCCGTGGCTGATCGTCGGTGCGTCAGTCGCGGCGCTTGACGTCAGCGCCACGCGCAACCCGTGGCTGGGCGGCCTCGGCTTTGCCATCGCGGCCGTCTGGCAACTGACGCCCGCCAAAGCAACGGCGCTGCGGGCCTGCCATCGGTCCGTACCACTCGCGCCGCACGGCTGGCGCGCGGATCGGGACTGTTTCCGCTTCGGGTGGCTCACCGGCAAGGGCTGTCTGGTCAGTTGCTGGGCGCTGATGCTGGCCTGCGTGCTCGCCGGCCATAGCCTGGCGGCCATGGCGTGCGTCAGCGTCATCGCGTTCGCCGAACGGTACGCCATTCGGCCGCGGCAAAAGGCGCCGTTCAGCCCGCTCCTGGGCGCGGCGCTGGTCTATGGGATTCTGGGCCTGAGCGGCCTCCAGTTCGGGTAGCATGGCGCCCGATGGCCAACCTGGTGGTGAGTCTGTCTGACCTGGACGCGCTGGACAACGCGCGGCTCATCGACGCGCGGTGGAAACTGGGCGCGCCAGACGCCGGCCGAGCGATGTTCGAGCACGGTCACATTCCCGGCGCGGTCTACGTGGATATGGACCAGGACCTGGCCGATCCGCCGGGCATCGGCGGGCGGCATCCGCTGCCGAGCGTCGAGCGTTTCGAGCAGGCCATGTCACGCGCCGGCGTGGCCGCCGAGACATTCGTGGTGGCGTACGACGACGGCGGCGCGGGCGCGGCCCGCTTGTGGTGGCTGCTGCGCCACTTCGGACACCCGGGCGTCGCCGTCCTGGATGGCGGCTTCCCGGCGTGGGCGGCCAGCGGACGGCCGGTCGAGACGGGCCCGGGCAGAGCGGCTGCGCAGACGCACTTTCACGCCATACCCCGCGCGGACGACTTGGTGGCAGACACTGATGCGCTGCGCCACGCGCTCGACCACGCCGAAATCCATCTGCTGGACGCGCGCGCGCCCGAGCGCTGGCGTGGGGACGTCGAGCCGGTCGATCGCATCCCCGGGCGGATCCCGGGCGCGATCAGCGCGCCCGCCGCGGACAACCTGCGCAGCGCCGCCTTCCGATCCCCCGACGAGCTCCGACGCCAGTACGAAGCGCTCGGCGTCCTCGACGGCAAGCCCATCGTCGTGGCGTGCGGCTCAGGCGTGAGCGCGTGCGTCGATCTCGTGGCCCTCGAACTGGCCGGCATCACCGGTGCCAGGCTCTTTCCCGCCTCGTATTCGGGCTGGCTCGCCCGCGGACTCCCGGTCCAGACTGGCCCGGCCTGACCCGCGCACGGCGACAGATCGGCTGACTCGCTGGTCTCGCTCCGGGTCGTCGATCGTTTTTTTGGACGCACCGAGCACCTGACGGGCTTGATGGCCCACGCCGCCCTGTCGCGCTCGAGCGTTACAGCCGTGTGGCACACTCTGGGACAGTACGTGAAGATCGTCGGACCTGACGCAGCACCCCCTGGCTACCGTGGGGCGCCCCTCGCGGTTGCACGCCTGGCTGTCGCCGCGGCGATTTTGTGCTGCGCAAGTCTCGTCTGGGCTGGCTCATCCCAGGCCGCTGCCCAGGGCGGCCAAAAGCCGACTAACCAGGCGCAGCCTGCTTCGACGTCTTGCGAAGTGCTCAGCGTCGATTGCGTGCTGACTCATCCGTGGTGGCCAGGCATCATCGGCCTTACCCAGTTTCTCGTTGTCGTGGTCGGTATATGGGCGGTTTCAACGACGATTGATGCCGTGCGCCATGCAGAAGCGCCGCGGTGGACCACGTCAAACGCCGGAGACTACTTCCCAGTCGGCTCGACGAAGCCTGATTCGGTCTATCAGTACATCGAACTGAGGAATGATGGGGCTGGACCCGCGTTCGAAACGCGGGCGTGCTTCCATCCCGAGGCCGGGAATGAAAAGGTCCCCGCAGCCGCCGCCGATCTACCTCTGCACCTGGTGTCAGATGCAGACGGGACAAGCCCGCGGATCGTTCGTCCTGAAAAAGCACTGTGGGTTCTGCTCGAATGGAATCGTGGCATCGGGATGCACGGCTATGTCTGGGTTCACTCCCGAAGCAGGTTCGGCTTTAGCGTCGAAAAGAAGATTCCCGTGCGCACCGCAACCTACGCTGGCAAGCCGGCGATCGTGGTCCCCTTCGACCGCTGGACTCCCGCCAACGTGGTGACCCGCGATTTCGGCTCTCCGGAGGAGCTCGAAGCCGATGGCTAGGTGCCGCCCTCGATGATATGCGCACCGTACAGTTCGCTGTTCCGCATCCAGGGATGGACGAGTACGACGCGCGAACTCACGCCGACGCGACTGACGATGAGATTGCCTTCTCGGAAGCTGAACTGAACCCAGATGCTCGGTGCGGAGATCGTAAAAGCCTCTGCAGGTGGGGAGGTATAGCCTGGCGCGGGAGGGTCGTCCAACTCAAGTCGAGCGAATAGCGCCTTGAACTGGTTCCGTAGATTCGGCCGAAGCGCGTTGTAGACGTAGTCGCGAACTTCGTCCGGCAGCCGGACGCGGCAGCCCATCCTCTGCTACTGCCGTCAGTGCGACAATGCTGGTTTTTCGGTTTGCCGTTGCGGCAACTCTCCATGCTCCAACGTGACCGTCCGGCCCTCGTCGTCTGCCTGCCAGGACCGACGAACTGCTTCCTCCGCTCCAGGCAGCGCCAGAGCTTCACGCTGCGTCTCGTCAGCGCGCTGACGATTGACCGCTCGTTGTCTGAGGCTGGCTCGAGTGCGTGCGATACTCATGCGGGCCCAAACAGCTTCGGCCGCGCGCTCAATGGCTGCTTTTGCATTCTTGCCGCCACCAAAGACTACCGCGTTCATCGCTGCTCCCAACCACGCCGCCGTCGCTGCAACGCACGCTACAAGTTGTCGGACCCATAGAGACCAATTCATCCAAGATTAGCAGTCCTTGTCAACAGGCTGCCGGGCCACACGCGTACCACCGTCCGGAACGCCGGCGAAGAGGCGTACCATCTGGATAAACGATCGCGCGGATGTAACAGCATTGGCACGAAGCATGCCTGGCAGATCAGGCCGCTCCGCCCCGCTGGGACGATCGTTGTTCTTTTGGCTTCACCATATGGCATCGCGCCTCTCGACGACCGTAATTTAGCCTCCAAACCCCTGGACAGAGTCCGAGAGCCCCCTTCCGGGCTCTATTGGTACTGCCCCGATGTCGAGAAGTCTGCTACCGATCGGTACGGTTACGGTTACGCCAGAGAGATGCACCCAGATCACCTCACGGAGCCCGTGTCGGGGCACGGCACAGGGATAAACGCCGACGGGACCCCGGTTTCGCGGCAGTGGGTTTCAGCGCAACTCGCCGCGTCAATCCGGGGCCTTGTCGAGGATGACCGGACTCTCGGTCGACTCGGCGAGCAGGCGTTCGACGCCCGCGCTGGCTTGCTCGACGGTCTGGTCGACTTCGACGGCCGCACGGGCCGCCTGCGGCTCAACCCGTCGACGCGCGCGCCAGTGCGCCAGGCCGCGGGGCTCCCGATGACCGTCACCGGCAAGGTCCAGAAATTCCGCATGCGCGAAATGGCGATTGCGGAACTCGGCTATACCTGAGGAAATGCTTGACTGGCGCTGGCGCTGGAGCGCGTGAAGCGCGCGCCCCACTCGCGGATATGCTCCGCCAGCTCCGGCGGGCGGAGCACTTCGAACTCCGCACCCACCGAGCCTAGCGCCAGCGTCGGCCAGTCCAGGTTGTCGGCGGTCATGCGCAGCCGGCAGCGCTGCTCGTCGATTTCCTCGATCGTGGCCCACTGGCCCACCAGCGTGCGGACGGTCGCGGCCGAGGCGTGGATCAGCGCCTCGCACACGTGCGCGGTCATCGCGAGATTGCCAAAGCTCGCCCGGACAAACGCCGCCGCGTCCTTCGCCGGCAGGACGCGCGGGATGGGCGAAATCCGCATCCCCGTGCTGCGCGGCGCGGCCATGCGGTCGAGCCGAAACGTGCGCCAATCCTGCCGAGTCATGTCATACGCGACCAGGTACCAGCGTCGACCGAGTGACACCAGCCGGTACGGCTCGACGTGGCGGGCGGTCTGCTCGCCACCCTGTGCCGTGTAGTCGAAGCGCAGTCGTTCCTCGTCGCGGCAGGCCTGCGCAACGATCGTCAGCGCACCGGCGTCGATGGTCGGCCCGGCGCCCCACGCCGCGGGCACCGTCACGTCGCGCAGCGCGTCGATGCGTCGGCGCAACCGCGGCGGCATGACCTGCTGGACCTTGGTGAGGGCGCGAATGGACGCCTCCTCGATACCGGCGATGGCGCCCAGGGCGGCGGTTCGCAGGCCAATCGCGAGGGCGACGGCTTCCTCGTCGTCGAGGAGCAGGGGTGGCATCGCCGCGCCCGCGGCAAGCTGGTAACCCCCGTCGACGCCGCGGTGGGCATCGACCGGATAGCCCAGCTCACGCAGCCGGTCGACGTCGCGGCGCAGGGTGCGTACGGACACCTCGAGCCGCCCCGCCAGCTCAGTTCCGGGCCAGTAGCGGTGATTCTGGAGCAGCGACAGGAGTCGCAGGGTACGTGAGCTGGTGTTGGCCATGTCCTCAGGATGCCGCGTATTCAGGTCACAAACCGGCCTGATTGTAGCCAGTCGCGTGGCTGAGGAGAAACCAGCCACGCGAAGCACGGGCATGGTTTGTGCGCCCCTCGTGTCGATATCGTCTTGCGCACGGTCTGGCGCAGGCACGAAGTATGCGTCAGCGCTTAACTATTCGACTGCCGAGGTCGGCGGTTCGTCAGGGGGGTTCGTGTCCGATATCAATGTGAAGGCTCGCCCGAGCAGCGGTCCGGATGGGCGAGCGACGCCGAATTGCGTCGATTGCAGCCGCAGCGTCCCGCACGGCGTGTGTAGCGTCTTGCACCTGCTCGACGGCGGCTGGGTGACCGAACATGGCGCCCACCACGGCCGACTGGACGTCTATACCGAGGGACGCGTCGACCCCGGAAAGCGCTGACGGTGACGCTCGACTTCGAGCAGACGCTCAGTCCGTACTTCGGTGCGC
>Ga0070730_10004456_pt1 | contig 12282 bp, 10 predicted proteins | sample Coa_R1_3_FD_66447 | JGI IMG/M metagenome (GOLD analysis project Ga0070730, IMG submission 66447) | Surface soil microbial communities from Centralia Pennsylvania, which are recovering from an underground coalmine fire - Coalmine... | ecosystem: Environmental > Terrestrial > Soil > Unclassified ... | reverse complement strand
CGCCCATACAAACTGCGCACGCGATATACGTATGCGACCACGTCGGGATTGCCGTAACTGAGACCCTGATTGTCCAGCGGGTGCTCGCCCGCATAGTACGCCGCGGCAACCAAGCGATAGTCGCCGTGGAATCTCCACGCCAGCCATGCCAGGTAACGTACTCCGCCCGAGATGTTCTCGCGAATGTTGCAGCGGTCTCTCACCCCCAGCCGCCATGCCGTCTTCGGCATGAGTTGCATAAGGCCAAGCGCTCCCTTTGACGACGCCACGCACGCCTGCCATCCCGATTCCTGTTGAATAATCGAACGCACGAACTCGGGCGACAGGCCGTAGTGGCGCGAATACGCATCCGCGTAATACTCAGCTTCGGCGCGGCTCTGCTCCCTGGAAGAGGCCGCACCATAACTGCTCAACACGAATGCCAACCACGCAATCAGTAGCGCTCTCATGCTTGCTGCTCCAACGCCTTCGCGCTGTATTGCTGGGCGTCGTAGATCAAGCTCGCAAACGCATCCTTCAGCAACAGTTTCCTTCGGTCGGCCTCGGTCTTGGCCAGCAACGGCAAGAGCATGTCCCTCATTTCCGGGGTAATTCGCTCCGTGCCAAGCACTTCCATCGCTTGGGCCAGATCCATGATTTCCGAAACGGAAGGGGCTTTTTCCATGATCCAACCCCGCAATGCCTGGGCTAACCCGGCTATCTCAGCATGGAAGTCCTTGCTGGCATTCGGGGTCCGCAGGGCCACGATCTCGGCCTCGCGCTTCGGAGAAGGATGCTCAATGGGAAGGTAGAGACTGCGCCTCCGGATGGGGTCGCCAATCGGCCTTTCCTTGTTGGAGGTTAGTACAACGAATGGAATGATTTCCGCTTTGATCGTGCCAAGCTTGGGAATGCTCAGCTGCCACATCGACAGCAACTCCAGCAACATAGCCTCAAAGGCGTAGTCAACCTTGTCCAACTCATCGATCAGCAGCACGCACGGACGATGACATTGCATCGCTCGCAAGAGTGGACCAGCACGGAAGAAGCGTTGACTGTGCAGATCCGTCCGCAATGCCTCCCAATCCAGGTTGTCGGTTCTTATCTTTCTTCGCACGCCAACATACAGGTTCTGCAATGCTTCGTCGAACTTGCCAATCGCCTTTTCTTCGGTAAGTCCCTGGTAGCATTGCAGGCGTTCGACACTCGTTTCCAGGGCTTCCGCGACCGCATAGGCCAACTGCGTTTTGCCGGCGCCAGGCGGGCCCTCCAGCAAAACTGGCTTGTTAAGCTTAGCCGCCAGATACACTACGACTGGCGTCACTGCGTCCGTTAGGTACCCCACCGCCTTAAGACGCTCACACGTATCCATTACGCTTGAAAACACGTAGAAATCTCCCTTCGCCGGCAGCTTTGTCGCTGTCGGGTTGACAGAAGCTACGACCAAAGCGAAATTCGGTCAAATCGGCTCACAATCTCGAGGAAAATTGTTGTCTTTTCGGTGTAACGCACGCCTGATTCCAATCGGTCCTCAGGCAATTCCAGGCGTCGTGCCGGCGACGGCGGGTCTTAATCTTAGAGGTCTTGCCCAGCGCGCCCCAGGCTCACCGTTCATATCAAGATTTGAGACGTCTGCAGAACTTCGTTTTTTGCAACTTCGATCAGTTTCGAAATCCGGAGAGCTGGGGCCACGCAAGTTTCGGCCAGATTTCGCGCGAGTCGGAAAGCTGTCGCCTACAGACGTATTGCTCGATCGTCTTTTGACCGAGATTGGAAACTGCATTAAATCTAGTCAACGTTCGGTCAGCGGGCCAATTGCCCAGCGTATGACGCCTGCTGACATGTTGGAGAGTAGTGAATGAAGCAGCCAGGTGCCGCCATGAGTTACGAAACATTAATTACAACCGCCCTTGAAATTGCGCGGCAAAGAAGGCAGACTCTTGACAGGCTCCGGGAAGCTTTGCAGGAAGGAGACGACGCTGAAGCAATATCTTTGGCAAGAATTCTTTGCGGACTAACAAATGAGCAAAAAAGTCATAGAGTTGATACGAGTATCCACAGAAGGACAGGCTCATGATGATCGTGCGGGTATTCCAGCTCAAAAGAACATCAATAGGAAGACCGCCGAAAGATATAGCCTTGAAATCGCCAAGTCCATCGAAATGTCCGATGTAAGTGGGACGGCAGTTCTGCTCGCACCTGAAATGCAGGAGCTCCTTACCTTGATCGAATCACCCGACGTAGACGGTGTGGTTGCAAAGGAATTCTCTCGTCTAATGCGTCCCGAAAACTTGAGTGACTACGCTCTTTTACAACGTTTCATAGATACTCGAACGATCCTTTACTTGCCGGATGGACCGATTGATTTGTCATCTAAGACGGGAAGCCTAGTCGGTGTGGTTCGGGCAGCGATGGCTGGATTTGAACGGCGAGAGATTCTAGAAAGAATGAACGATGCCAAGGAAGCGATACGACGTGCAGGAAGGCATCCGGGTGGAAGCACGACGCTGCCGTTTGGTGTGAGCTATTCCGATACCAAAGGCTGGTTCTACGCTCCCGGGGCTGAGCGGGTCAAAGAAGCCTACCGCCTCGTGCTCTCGACCGACTGGCCGTACGCCGAGATTGCCAGAAGGTTAAACATCGGTCGCACCAACCTCAGGTGCATACTGCAGAATCCGATCTACATGGGCTATAGGGTTTATGACCAGAAGCGCGATCCGAGTACCTCGGCATATGTTCCTGGACCAAATGGCCGTCAGGGTTATCGAAAGAAGATCAAGCGTGCTCCCGAAGACGTCATTTCTGTAAAGGTCATGGACGGTCTCGTCTCCGAAGAGGTATTCAAACGCGTTCAGCAGATTTTGCGGACGCGTGCGGAGAGGGAACTGATGATGAGAACTAAGAATGCCCCGAAGTACCTCTTTAACGGCTTTTTGAGCTGCGCACTGTGTGGACAGCCGATGTATTCCCACACAAGTAGTACAGGGACGTATTATTACTGTAAGCGTAACAGTACTAGGGCTCGTCGGAAATGTTCTGAGAATAGCTGCGCTAATCCTTATATCCTGAGTAGGAAAATTGAACCTAAGATCGAAGAGCTATTTTCCGTACGCATGCAGGATCGTGAGTTTCTTTGCCAAATAGCCAAGGAGAGTACTAGGACCCTCACCCAGACTTTGCCTACAGCGGATCCCCGCCTTTTGAATCAGGGCATTGAGAAGCTAACGACAAAGCGAAGTAGGATATTGGAAGCTTATTTTGAGGGCATAATCGATCGTGAAGATCGTGACCGAAAACTGGCCCATGTGGAAGCTGAGCTCCGAAGCTACAGATCGGTAATCCGCAGTGACGTCGGAACTGGGCCGAAAATTACGGCCGAAGCCGTCGCACAAGTATTAAGCACGTTCGCGGAGATGCCGTTGCTTGACCGAGAACAAAAGAGGGCATTATTGCACGCTTCTGGCGCAAGAGTTTTTGTGGAGGGCTATACTATCTGTTCCCTCCTATTGGCGAACCAATTTTACGCGGGTAGTAACACTGACAGCCGCTCGAAGATGGCAGCGTCTCCATCGCGCGGGCGTCGATGTCGCTGACGTTCCCCGCGCGCTTCATGCTGGCGGCAGCCATGAACCCCTGCCCCTGCGGGTTCTTTAACGACAAGTCGCGCGATTGCCAGTGCACGCAACCCATGGTGCAGCGCTATGTCTCCAAAATTTCGGGGCCGCTGCTCGACCGCATTGACATCCATATTGACGTGCCCGCGGTGAACTACAAAGAGCTGCGCACCGGAAGCACGCCCGAATCCTCCGAGCAGATTCGCGAGCGCGTGATGCGCGCCCGCGAGGTCCAGCTCAACCGCTTCGCCGCCGCCGGGGAGCGGATTTACTCCAACGCCCAGATGGGCGCAAGGCAGATCAGGACCTACTGCGAACTCTCCGCCGACAGCGAGCGCCTGCTGGAGCGCGCCATGCAGAAACAAGGGCTGAGCGCCCGGGCCCACGACCGCATCCTGAAAGTGGCGAGAACCATCGCCGACCTAGAAGGCAACGCCCAGATCGAAAGCGCCCACTTGGCAGAGGCGATCCAGTACAGGACGCTGGATAGATCGTTTTGGGCGTAGAAAGAGTTCTCAGTTCTCGGTTCTCAGTTCTCGGGAAGTTGCTACTGGCCTGTTGCCCGTGGAAAATGATTCATTCTGAATTGCTTTTTGTTGGCGCTTGGGAATGCCGCTTTCGGAGCGCATCAATGACCGCGTTTTTCGCCGGTTCGTGGCATCCGCCCCTTTTGTGTCTGGATCTGTTTGGGGGGGGGTGGGGGGTTACTAAGTAACCTCCGAGGGGTGAACAGAACTATCCTTGGGCCGCCCTGGAGCCAGGGAAGCGTAGATCGAGTTTTCAAAGACCAGCGGGGCAAGCGCCCAAATAGATCATGCCAGCAATTTCACAGAAGGCAAGGATTTGATACCAGAGTTCAATTTTTGATTGCTGTAGAAGAACCCGCACGGAGTTTTTGTAGCCCAGCAGCGACTGTAGCCCTCCACAACTATCGATCACGAGAAAAACCCCACCCTAGCAAAAGAAGCCAGGCTGGGGCACCCTCGAGCGTAATCATGAAGACAGCGATTTAGACCGGGCCACCTGCCATGCTAGAATCCCGCAAGCTTTGATCTCGAAGGGCCCGCAACGCGGCAGGTTCTTCTAAGGACTTCGCAGCCAGCACAAGGCTGCGATGTCCTCGCTTTTGGTTGGCGCACGACAGCGCTTATCAAAAGCTCACTCTCTACCGCTGCTTTGCCTTCGCGTTGCGCTCGCCCGGAAATTTGGATGGTGACATGCTGGTCCGCGATTACATGACATCTTCTGTCAACAGCCTCAACGAGGACGCCTGCCTGCTGGATGCGGCGCTCATGATCCGCCATACCGGTAAAAGGCATGTTCCCGTGGTTACAGCGGAAAAGAAGGTGGTGGGAATTATCAGCGATCGCGACGTTTCGCGGCTGGCGCCCTCCATGTTGGCGCGTGTGACACAAGAAGAATACAACCGGGTCTTTGAGGGCACGCCCATCAAGCAGGTCATGACCAAAAATCCCATCACCATTGCGCCCGGCACCCCGATTGCGGAAGCCGTCGCCGTGCTTCACGCCAAAAAAATCGGCGCGCTCCTGGTTGTCGAAAATGAGAAGCTGGTTGGAATCCTAACCATAAGTGATATGCTCGGACTGCTTCACAAACTACTGGCGCAGCAGTCGCCGGATGCAGCCGCACGATAGATTTTCTGAAACCGCTTAGGGGCAAAAGCTGATAGCTCTCATTTGGAAAAGACTCGCCGCGGATGGACGCGGATTTGCGCAGATTTTGGATTGATCTCCGGGATCTTGCTCATGTTTTGGCTGGAGCCGTCGCGCGGGTTTTACCACTATACCTGCAACTTGCGGCCGGTCAGCATGCCGAGCCGCAGGTGGATTGGCTTGCCTGTATAGGTGTACGCAAACAGGTAGCTGGCGCCGCGGGTGACGGCGATGTAATCATACTTGGCACCGTTGGGTTCGCTCAGTGCGCTCTGAGTCTTGCCCTCGACGATTGGTGTCGAGTGATCATATCCCCTCAGAAAGCAAAACAAAACATGAGTCGAGGCGAAGGACCATCTTGTAATCAGTTATCGCCCGAGAAATTTCTCGAGCGCTTCGACGTCGGCGTCAGTCATTGCTGCGTATCTCTTGGCGCGGGCTACGTCGTTATGTTCGATTGCCTCCTGGGCCTTCGCCAGACTGGCTTGCATGCTGGCCTGTTTGGAAACGATGTCGCCGCGAAGTCCGTAGCCACTGGCTTGCTGCTGACGCTGCAGGTTATCGAGGCTGCTATTCACGGCGGCGGCGCGGCTCGAGAGCTGATCAATTTCGTGCTCCACGGCGTCTAATTCCGCCGTGTCTGGAACTGGCTGGGAACTAACAGCTCCGCCGCTGCCGGTCGCGGGGCCGGCTTCGCTGGCAAGCTTCTTCTTCTGCGCTCCAACCGGTTCGCCATTGCCGGTTGTGTTGTTATCCTCGCCAAGTTTGGGTGAGGTAGGTTGATTTTCAGAGGCAGCCGGCTGCTGTGGCTGTGAGCTTGTGGTTGGCGGTGAGTTTGTCGTTGTGGTTGCCTGGGGGTTCGCGGAGTCGTGCGCGCCCGCAGCAGAAGCCTTCTTCCACCGCGGCATGTACAAGCCAGCTGCGACCAGAACAATGAGCACCACCAATGCTCCCAATGCCATGTACAAGCCGCGATGACCAGTGCCAGCGGGTTGCGGTGGAGGTGCGGGCATAGGCTGGGCCGCGGGCTGCGCGAGCGGTTCCGGGGTCTGCTGCCTGGCGGTCACGGCCGGCGCAGTACGAGCGCCTGCCGGGGGAGCCCCTGCGCGGCTCAGCGTAGTCTCTTGCGAGCCTTGTACAGTCGTCACCGCGTTCTGCTGGAGTTGTGGAGCCGCTGCGGCGCTTGCGGGAAATTCCTGCGAGCCCTGCACTAACGTTATTTCGTCCTGCAGGTTGCGCCGAGCCAGCTTAATAGCCTGCCGGAATGCATCCGCGGATGGGAAGCGCTGCTCCGGAGCCTTGGCAATCGACTTGAGAATGATGTCATTTACCAATTTGGGAAGTCCAGGCTGCAGATTCATCGGGGGCGCCGGCGGCTGGTTGATCTGCGCGGCCATGATGGAGAAATCGCTATCACCACGGAAGGGCTTTTCACCCGTGACCATCTCATACAGCGATATGCCAAGCGAGTACAAATCGGAACGCTCATCGGTGGCCTCGCCCTTTACCTGTTCGGGAGACATGTAGCTCAGCGAGCCCAGGGTTGACCCGGTTGCCGTAAGTTTCCTGGGTTCGGCGCCGGAGCGCGCGATGCCGAAGTCCATCAGCTTCACAACACCCTCGGGGGTCAGCATGATGTTGGCAGGCTTGATGTCGCGGTGGATGACGTGCTGATGGTGCGCATAACTCAGCGCGTCCAGCACCTGGTCAACGTATTTCAGCGCCTCACCGGCCGGGATGGGTCCCTGGTTCAAGCGGGAGGAAAGAGACTGGCCCTCCACGTACTCCATGATCATGACGAGCTGGTTTTCGATGGTGAGCGCAGTCAGCAGCGCTGCGATGTTGGGATGCTTGAGGGCGGCCAGCACTTTGATTTCGCGCAGAAAACGGGCGGCTACCTCTTCGTGCCCCTGCAGATCGGGTAAGAGCACTTTCATCGCTTCCACACGATCGGTAATGACGTTTCGGACTTTATAGACGCGGCCCATACCGCCGCTGCCCAATACGTTAAGAATTTCGTAGTCCCCGAGCCGTTTGGTGACTGGATCGCTCATGGTCTCAAACTCCTGAAAAACGGAATGAAATCCCGAAATGAAAGCCCCATCCACCTCGAGCAAGGTGCACAAAAACTGATGGATAAGCGAGATTATGCTCCCGGCATGATTTCGGGTCAAGTGAGGAAGCTGGCAGGTAGTGGTACTGTTTGCAATATTCTGCACAGGAAAGCGTGGGCAAGATGCCCACGCGACAGCCGGCGAGACGCCGGCGCTACTTCAAATTGAACCACTACCGTTCGCAGAACTGCCCCAAACACCCTCTTGACACTGGCAGCTATGGTGGTAAGATTCTGTTTCCTCTAACACTTCCAAGTGGAGAATACTGATGAACAGAAGATTGTTACGCGCACTCATGGTGTGGATGATGCTCACCGTTCTTGCGGCGGCACAAACTGCCGCTCCTGCCACTGCGCGCAAGAAGCGCGTGGCCGTATTTGATTTCGATTATTCCACCGTCCATAGCAACTCGGCGGCGATTTTTGGCACGGATGTAGACGTGGGCAAGGGCATCTCAGATCTGCTCGTCCGCTATCTGGTGAAAGATGGCACCTATTCCGTCATCGAGCGCAAAGCCATGGATAAAATTATGCAAGAACAGAATTTTTCCAATAGCGACCGGGCCAATCCAAACTCCGCCGCGCAAATTGGCAAGCTTCTTGGCGTGGACGCGATCATCGTCGGCAGCATCACCGAGTTTGGAAACGAAACCAAGAACACGAATATTGGCGGCGCCGGCGGGGGATTTGGCGGCTTTGGCATCGGCGGCTTTGGCCACAAGAAGAGCAAAGCCATCGTCGGCATCGATGCGCGCATCGTCAACATTGATACCGCTGAGATTATGGGCGTGGCCGACGGCAAGGGCGAATCTTCGCGCGAGAGCACTTCGCTGCTCGGCGGCGGAAGCAACTGGCACGGGTTCGGCGCCGGCAACGCTGATTTCGGCAGCAGCGACTTTCAAAATACCATCATCGGCGAAGCTGTAAAATCGGCCGTTGAGCAGACCAGCACCGAGCTCATTGCCGATGCAGGCAAACTTGAGGTGCGCACCATCAGCGTCTCGGGCCTCGTGGCTTCGGTGGATAGCGGACAGATTGTTCTCAACGTAGGTACAAAAGCCGGCCTGAAAGTCGGCGACCAGCTCAACGTTGAGCGCGTCACCAAGGAAATCAAAGATCCGGCAACCGGCAAGGTGATCCGCCGCCTTTCCTCAACCATTGGCGTGGTTCGCGTTACAGATGTGGATGATATCTCCGCAGTATGCGTCTCGGTCTCCGGTTCCGGATTTAGAGTCGGCGACGCGGTAAAGACTGTGACGCAATAGCGCAGGGGACCGGTTTATGGCGTCGCCGGCTTGGCGGCGGTTGGTTTGGGCTCGTAAATGGGCCGCAACTTATCCACGATGTCTCCGGCGATTTTTCCCGGTACGGTGCCGAACAAGGAGTTGGGCTCGCCTCCCATAATCACGATGCCCGTCTCGCGATCAGTTACTGTGTACGGGAAAAAGTTTTGAAAGGGAGCCCGCCTCACGAAAAGGATCGCGTCGGCGTTATTTTCATTGGTTGTGACCTGAAGGCCCCACCTGGCAAATTCTTCCCGGTTCACCAAACCTTTTTCCAGTTCTTCTCTCTTGACGTAGAAGGTGTCTGAAGTCACAAAGAAAACTTTGTCTTTGGCCATCAATTCTTTCGTGGTGGGGCGGGCGGTGTTCTCCTGGCTGAAAGCCGCGGGATTCATTGCCAGCAGCAGGCAGAAAATGAATTTATACATAGGTTTGTCTCCTTACGGCAGGCAGTATGGCATGTGGTGATCCGCCTTGGCGCGGGGCGTTCGACGGCAAAGGACGACATAGAACGGCAGGGGATGCCGAAATGGTTGCCGAGGGCGCCGGCATTCCCTCAAAGCCGTCCGGCAACCCGGCTGGCAAGATCCTTGAGCGGCTTCTCCTTTGCCGGAGTGAACGGAGCAAGATTGAGATAGAAACGAACGTTGCCCTTGCGGACATGGAGCCCATGGCGGCTGTCAAAATAAGCCTCGTCTCCGAGGCCGGTGATCGGCGTTGGCGGTCCATAAAAAATCTTCAGCCTGGCGAACAGATCTGCCGCGGCGGAGGGCGAGGGATCAACGTATGCCCGGAACCAGAGCTTGCTGCCATCCTTGGATAGATAATTGCAATCCGTTCCCGTAGCGGTGTTTGCAAAAGGACGAGGCGCGACGCTCTTTTGTGGGGAATCGTAGGCTTGTCCTAAGGTCTTGCTCACTTCAGATACCGGCAGCAGCGAGCAGAGGTCAGCGGGAGGTTCGGTTGCCCTTGCCGAGTGAACCGCGCATGTGGTTACGAGGAAAGTTGCAGCGATCAACGATAGTTTACGCAAGCGAACCATGGAATACCGCCTTTCTTGGCCTCTAAACGATCAACATTCTATAGCAGCGGCTGGTTATAAGTACAGGGTACAAGACGCAGCACTCCACGCTTCCGACGCGAGTTACAGCAAGATTTAAAAAGCTGTAACAAATCTTTAGCGCATAATCGAACGCGCATGTAGAGCGTCTATAATTTGGGGGAACACTCTCATGTTTATGAAAACCCATATGCTGGAACGGCTCCGCAGGAAATCAGTTTGCCTCTTCTTGTTGCTGATAACTTTGGGCACGGGCCAGGCCTATGCTCAGAGCGCGGCAAAAACAGGCACGCAGCAGTTAAATACACAACAAGCCAGTGCGCGGCGCTTCCTTATGTGGAAGGTCACATCGCCGACGGCTACCGTTTATCTCGTGGGATCTGTGCATGTGGCGACTCCCGATCTATATCCACTGCCCAGCGCTATGGAGTCGGCGTTTGCGGTATCGAAGGTGCTCACTGTCGAAGTAAACGTCAAGAACATTGACGCCTCACAGAGTACTAAATTGACGCAAGAGTCGGGAACCTATAGTGATGGAGATTCACTCTCCAAGCACATCTCCAAACAGACCTCAGACGCATTGGATGGCTTCTGCAGCAAGTATGGGATGCCGCGCGAATCCCTGGAGGGATTCAAGCCCTGGCTGGTGGCGCTGACCACCGCCGTTATCGCCTTCCAGCAGGCGGGCGAGGACTTTCACATGGGCGTGGATGAGCACTTCTTGAATGAAGCCAAGCCAAGCCAGCGCATCGATGAGCTGGAGACGGCCGGCTTCCAACTCTCAATCTTCTCTTCCGCGACGCCGCAGGAGCAGGAGGAGCTGCTGGCTTCTTCCCTGAAGCAGGTAGACAACCTGAAGGACTGGGCACAGACGCTGCAAAACGCCTATGTTGCCGGTGAGGACGGCAAGATCGAACAGATGCTGGAGCAACAGTTTGAACCGAGAGCGTTTTATAAGAGATTGATTGAAGACCGCAACAACGGCATGGCCGAGCGCGTAGAGCAGTACCTGAAGGGCAAGGAACAGTGCTTTGTCGTGGTTGGCTCAGGACACCTGGTGGGCGACAAAGGCTTGGTCAAGCTGCTGCAGGCGAAGAGGTATAAAGTCGAGCGGATCACGCCAGGGGATTGAGGGATTGGGTCATTGAGTCATCGGATCATTGGGTCATTTGGTAATCGGGTAATTGTCGGATCGGGTAATTTACGATTTTCGAAGTACGATTTACGATAGCGTAGCCGCTGAAAATTACACAATTACACAATTACACAGTTACACAATTACTAAATCCTCAAGAGAACGTTGGCGGCCAGCAGCAGATCGAGAATTTTGTCGACGGCTTGCCCGTCTTCCTGCGGCAACGGTGGCAGTTGAACTGTGGGTTTGGCGGCCGGGTCTAAAGAGAGAACAATCATCCCGGCTTCGCGTAGAACCGCGGCAGCATCGTCGTTCCATCGCTTCAGCACCACCACTTGCGCTCCCTGGGCAAAGAGCCTGCGCTCCAGAAGCTGAACCAGCTTTTCTCTGGACGCCAACGCCAGCACAGCAGGACGATGTCCAAAGCGCAGGACGCGCTCGTCTGCGGTGATGGGGGCCCACTTGTCTTTTTCCGGTGGGTGTTCTGACGAATGGGCAAGCTGGCGCTTGCTGGAAGTCCCCAGCATAATGACCGCGCCTACGGTGAAGTTGGTCTCAGGATCAATCAATATGGCGCTTCCCGAGACGCGGCCTTCGCTATACGGGTCGAAGAAAAGGTCTTGCGCGGTTTCAATCTCCACCACGCCAATTTCGTTCATCTCCAGGGTCGCGGCGGGTTCGGGAGAAAATGTGCGGATATTGACGCGATGCTGCAGAGAACGAACTTCCGCCCGGGTGAATTGAGCCATGTGTTTCAGCAGATATTTGCGCGAAGGCTCTAGTGGACGCTCACCAAACCAGATCACAGTTGCAACGAACGCGCGCGACACCAGGGGAGGCGCTTCGGCGGAACAGATGAGATCGCCGCGGCTGATATCAATTTCATCCTGCAGGCTCAAGGTGACCGACATGGGGGCAAAGGCGAAGTTGGGCTCGCCCTCATAGGTATGAATGCTCTTCACGATGGTCACAGGGCCTGCGGGCAGAACTTTGACTGAATCTCCTACATGGACCACGCCGGAAGAGATTTGCCCGCTGTAGCCACGGAAATCCTGATGAGGTCGCACGACGCGCTGCACGGCAAAGCGGAAGGGAGTGGTGGTCTTGGCGCTGGGGACATCCACATTTTCCAGGTACTCGAGCAGCGGCTTGCCTTCAAACCAGGGCATGTTCTCGCCGCGATCCACTACGTTATCGCCCACCAGCGCGCTCATGGGAAGCCAGTAAACTTCATCGAATGAAAGCTGATCGAGGAACTCAGAGAACTCACGCTGCATCTGCAGGAAGATCTCCTTTTTGTAGGAGACCTGGTCCATTTTGTTGATGGCAACCACCAGGTGAGTGATCCCCAGCAGGGAAGCGATGTAGGCGTGGCGGCGCGATTGCTCCTGAATTCCGCGGCGGGCATCGAGCAGCACGATGGCA
>Ga0070730_10004455_pt1 | contig 12283 bp, 9 predicted proteins | sample Coa_R1_3_FD_66447 | JGI IMG/M metagenome (GOLD analysis project Ga0070730, IMG submission 66447) | Surface soil microbial communities from Centralia Pennsylvania, which are recovering from an underground coalmine fire - Coalmine... | ecosystem: Environmental > Terrestrial > Soil > Unclassified ... | reverse complement strand
CACGCCTCTGCCGTGCGACGGCAAGACGCCCGGGCACCTGCAATGTCGCGGCCATTGGATTGCCGGCGCCTATTTCAAACGGCCTGAGCTCGATCTGCGAACCGGGGACGGCTGGATGCGAACAGGCGACATCGCGGTGATTGACCCGGACAACACGCTGCACATCGTTGATCGGGCGAAGGATGTGATCAAGTCGGGCGGTGAGTGGATCAGCTCGCAGGTGCTGGAGGAAGCCGCGATGCGGCATCCGGCCGTGCAGGAAGCGGCCGTCGTGGCCATGCAGCACCCCCGCTGGCAGGAGCGGCCATTCCTCATCGTGGTTCTGACCGAGGATGCGACCGCGACAGCCGATGATCTGCGCACACACCTGCTGAGGTACGTGCCGAAATGGTGGCTGCCCGACGCCATCGCATTTGCGACTGAGCTGCCGCACGGCCCGACGGGGAAGGTTCAGAAGGACGAACTCCGCCGCCGCGTAGCAGGCGGCGTTATCGTCCCTGCTGCGATCTCAGGTCAGTGAGAAGGGGGTTGGCGGAACGCTCGTGTCAGAAAGTCAGCGACGCCGGCACCTGGTCAGGTGTCACTCCATTCAGAGCCAGACCACTGATCAACATCTCCCGGATCGTACCGATCCCGCGATTGAAGTCGATCCATGCGTTCACCACGTCGCGAAACCGCGTATCCGGTTCCTGCTGGATGCCGTAGCAACCCGGCAGTGCAACCGTCGGCGTTCCCAGCAAGTGGAACGGCCCAAGGCTCGGGTTTTTTCCGATGGCGCTCAAGCCAATGATCGCGGCGATGATCTCGGCATCCACGTGGCCGGATTGCAGTGCGAGGACACATTCGTCGATGCTTTTGTAGCCGATCAGTTGTGCTTTCGGGGCAAATCGTCGCGCGCAGATCTCATGCAACGAGCCGAGGTCGAACGCGATCCTCACGTCCGGTTTGTTGAGATCGGCCCAACTTTCTGGCGAGAAACCCGGGCGTGCCAGGCAGCCGTACGGCATCACGATATAGGGTTGGGTGAAGCCAATCGCCAGCGCCCGTTGCGGCGTCGGATTCAGCGCGAACGCGATGTCGACCTTGTTTGATTGCAGATCAAGCACAGAATTGCCGTAGGTGGTCTCGACGAAGACGAGGTCGGCATCCCAGATGCTGGCAATGCTTTTTGCCATCTCGATCGCCGCGCCCGACCATCGGCCGGTGGCAATGTCCTCGTTGAAATAGGGCGGACTGCCCGATACCACCGCCATTCGTAATTGCCTGGTTCGGGTCACCCGCTCCAGCGTGCTGCTGTTTGCGGTCTGTGCCCGGGACGTGCCGATGAAGAATGTCGCGGGCAAAGCTGTCACAATCGCTGCCAAAGCCCGTCTGGTTGAGCCGATGCTCATGTTCCATGCTCCTGACCGATTGGGCCCTTGAGATGCCGCTCGCTGCCGGTTGGGCCATGTCCCGTCAGCGCAAGCGCACAAGGACAACCTTCAGCGATCAAGTCGATACTGTGCCTGGGCCAATCGCCTGCTCCCTCTTCCGGCTCGTACGATCCCGGAGCTGCATGACATTGTAGGATTCTTTACGAACCCGTTAGTCTCTGACCGAGGTGGCATCGTCACGTTCGCTCCGATCAGTTGCTTTCTTCCGCCCTCATAGGCCGGAAGGACCGGCCGGTTGACGCCGCGATGAGCCGCATCGTCTATACCGTAGCAGCTAAGAGAGGGCACGTTGCAGTCGATCCGGGATGCCCAGGCTATCCGACCGGTTTATGCCTCCGGCGAGTGTGAGATTGACCTTGCACGCCGGGAGCTACGGGTCCTCGGGTCAACTGTGCCAGTCGGTGGCCGAGCCTTCGAGATCGTCGAGATCCTGGCCGAGCAGGCAGGCGAGCTTGTCACCAAAGACGAACTGATGAGCCGCATCTGGCCAGGCGCGGTTGTCTTGGAGAACACGCTTCAAGCTCACACGGCAGCCGTCCGCAAGGCGCTCGGCCCCTATCGGAGCTTGCTCAAGACGGAGTCGGGCCGGGGGTATCGCCTGCTCGGAAAATGGACGGTCCGGCATCAGGATGTGCCAAAGCATCCAAGCGGGATCCAGCGGATAACTGCCACCCATGACTCGCCGCCAACGAATTTCCCGACTTCAGTGACCCGCGTCATCGGCCGGGCAACGGCCGGCCAACGGCTGCGGGACCTGCTTTCAGCTTACCGCGTCGTGACGCTGACAGGACCGGGCGGTATTGGAAAAACCACCCTGGGGCTGAAGGTCGCTCGCCGCATTCTCGGTGAATACGCGGACGGCGGGTGGCTTGTCGAGTTGGCGTCGCTGGCCGATCCTGACCTCGTGCCGTCGGCCGTGGCCAGTATTCTCGGCCTGAAGATCAGCGGAGAAACCATTTCCGCCGATTCCGTCGCGCAAGCCATCGCCGCGCAGCGTATAATATTGGTGCTCGACAACTGCGAGCACGTCGTCGATGCGGTGGCGAACCTGACAGAGGTGCTCGTGCGGCGATGCCCGCACACCACGATACTGGCGACGAGCCGCGAAACTCTGCGTATCGAAGGCGAGTGCGTGTATCGGGTTCAGCCGCTTGCAGTGCCAGCGGCGGAATCGGCCGACCCGGACCACATTCTGGGGCACAGTGCCGTGGAGCTTTTCGTCACCAGAGCGCAGGCACAGGTCCCCGACTTCTCTCCGCCAGCCGGCCACCTCGCGACGATCGGCACGATTTGCCGGCACCTCGATGGCATACCGCTCGCGATCGAGTTCGCCGCCGCTCGCGCCGCGATGCTCGGGGTTCAGCAGGTGACCGCCGACCTGCGCGATCGTTTCGCGCTGCTGACCCGTGGCCGGCGTACCGCGCTTCCCCGGCATCGGACGCTGCGGGCAGCACTGGACTGGAGCCACGATTTGCTGGCGGAAGCAGAACGGCTGTTGCTTCGCCGTCTGGCTATCTTTCCCGCCGGCTTCACCCTCGACGCGGCCGTAGCTGTCATGGCCGATACTGGGCTGTCACGAGCTGCGGTAACGGATAACGTCGTGAATCTTGTCACGAAATCATTGGTTATGCCGGACGCATCGGACAGCGGTGCACGCTGGTATCTGCTGGAAACCATCCGCGCATACGCTTTTGAGAAGCTGGCCGAAAGTGGTGAGCAGCTCTCAACGGCACGACTCCATGCTGAATTTTTCAGGGATATTATTATACCGGATACGACGGAGCCAATCTTGTCGCTGACGATGGAAGACGTGCATCGGCATTGCTCAGAGCTTGATAATATTCGCTCCGCGATCGATTGGTCATTTTCTCCCGAGGGTGACGCGGCGGTTGGCGTTGCCCTCGTCGCGGCATTTGCTCCGGTGTTAATTCATCTGTCGTTGCTCGGCGAATGTCGCAGGCGGGCCGAGCAGGCTCTCGGGATGCTCAGCAGCAATCTGCGACTGACCCGGGAGCTCGAGTGTGGACTCCTGATGGCGCTGGGTTTGGCGCTCACTCTCACGCATGGACCAACGGAGCAGACGCGGGACGTCATCGCCATGGCGCGACGACTCGCCGTCGAGATCGGCAATATCGACGCGCAATTGCAGATGCTGTTTGCGCAGTGGTCGATGGAACTCATCATGGGTGAAAATGGCGCCGCTTTGGCAACGGCGCGCCAGTTCATGGGACTCGCGAGACAACAGAATGATGATGCGCTGGCTCTCGCTGGTGACCGCTTCATCGGCATTGCGCTGCTTCGCGTTGGCGAACTGAGCGGCGCCAGGGACTGTCTTGAGCGAATGGTTGATCATTATGTCGCGCCACCGAGCGGTCATCACACGGTGTTATTTTACTTTGGCCAGCGCATCCAGGCCCGCGCGAACCTTGCGGTTGCCCTCGGTCTTCAAGGTTATCTGGACCAGGCGGCGCGGCAAGTAGCGTTCTGTCTTGATGAAGCGCGCGATGCCGACAAGGTCGCCTTCCTCGTGGTATTGAATTACGGGGTCGCTCCGGTGCATTGGATGACGGGTGATTTCGACGCGGTCGAGGATGCGGCCGCTACCATGAACGACCTGGCGTCCCGTCTCGATGCGAGACTGTGGAAGATTTTTGCCAACTGCTGGCACGGCAAACTGCTTATCGCGCGCGGCGAGTTCGCTTCGGGATCAGAGCTGCTGCGCGAGTCGCTCGATCTTTGCGAACGAAACGGCTGGAGAGTGTCGAACGCCGAATTCCTCGGCGAACTCGCGGGTGGATTGGCAGGGCTCGGACGGTTTGACGAAGCCTTTGCCACGGTGGAGCGGGCGCTGGTCCGGGCGGGGAGCGGCGGTGAACATTGGCGTCGGGCGGAGCTTATTCGGATCAAGGGTGATCTGTTCCTTCAGCAGGACCCCGGCAACGAAGCGATCGCCGAGGATTGCTTCCGGTCAGCGGGCGATCTCGCCCGGACGCAGAGCGCTTTGTTTTGGGAACTGCGCGCGGCCTTAAGTTTGGCGCGCCTCCGGGTCAGGCAGCGCGATCGACGCGGCGCCGCTCAGGTTCTGCAGCCGGTTTACAATCGGTTTGGCGAAGGTTTCGATACGGCCGATCTGGTAGCGGCAAAACGCCTGCTCGATGGGTAGTCGCTCGCAGTTGCCCATTGCCATCGGGTCCATCAGGTAACGTGCGGTAGATCACTAGCCTGTGATCGGCTTGTGGCTGCTCGAATCTCGGCGGTCTCTTCAGGATTTTTCATAACATCCCCCAGGTGTTGCAATCGCGTGCCGCCTAATACGGAACTCTGGAGAGGCGATTGAGGGGGCCGTGGCGTGCATGCCGAAACCTACGTCTTTGGATCGTTCCAGTTGCACCCGGAAGGACGGCTCCTGCTCGATAGGGGCAGGCCGACGAAGCTGGGCAGCCGCGCGCTCGACATCCTGATCGCCCTCGTCGAGGCTGCTGGCGAAACCGTGAGCAACGCCGAGATACGCGCGCGCGCCTGGCCGACAACCGTCGTCGACGAAGTCTCGCTGCGAGTGCACATCAGCGCGCTACGCAGGGCGCTGGGCGGCGGCAAGGACGGCAGCCGGTTCATCGTCAATGTTCCAGGGCGCGGATATCAGTTCATTGCACCCATCACCCGCGAACAATGCCGTTTGGCTGCCGCGATCCAGGATGCTCCATTCAATCACGAACCGCCGCTATCGCTGCCGGGCATCATCGGTCGGACGAAAGAAATTGCCAGTCTAATCAACCACCTTTCGAGGCGCCGCCTGGTCAGCGTCGTCGGCCCCGGCGGAGTCGGCAAGACGACAGTTGCGATCGCAACCGCCACCGCAGCGAAGGGCTCGTTCAGGGATGGCGCTTGGTTCGTGGCGCTCGACTCGATTGAACGGCCCGAGTCGATCGCGAGTGCTGTTGGTGCGGCACTGGGCGTCACGGAAGACGGCATCGGACCGATGCTCGCCCGGCTGCGGGACAAGCAGGCTCTGATAGTATTCGATAACTGCGAACACATCATCGATGCCGCCGCCGCCACTGCTGAGGCAATTCTGCGCGCCTCCCCAGAGATAAGCATTCTTGCCACCAGCCAGGAATCACTGCGCGCCCAAGGCGAATTCACCTTTCGATTGAAACCACTCGAGACGCCGCCAGGACATGCCGTCGTTACAGCCGATGAGGCTAAGACGTACGCGGCGGTACAGTTGTTTGCTGAACGCGCGCAGGCGTATTGGGGTGATTTCGTCGTCAATGACACCAACGCATCTGCTATCTGCGAGATCTGTCATGGACTCGACGGGTTGCCTCTGGCACTTGAACTGGCGGCAGCTCAAACGGAGGTCGTGGGAATTCATGGCCTTGCACAGACACTGCACAACCGCTTCGCGCTGTTGACTCGCGGGCGACGAACCGCGTTGCAACGACAGCGGAGTTTGCGGTCCATGATGGACTGGAGCTACTCGCTGCTTTCAGAATCAGAAAAGATCACCTTGCGCCGCGTTGCGGTCTTTCCGGGGCACTTCACCCTGGAGGCGGCTACCGAGGTCGCGAGCGACGAGCAGTTCTCAAGTATCGATATGATCAAGGGCTTGGTAAACCTGGTCACAAAATCCATGATAACGACCGACACTCTCGATGGCGTCGCATATCTGCGCCTGCTTGAGACGACGCGTGTCTACGCGCTCGAAAAGTTCGCCAACAGTCGTGAGAGCGAGCACCTGAGACAGCGACACGCGGAATACGACGATAGGTCGTTCCGCTCCGTAGAGGCTTGTCAGCGCCGAGTGCCGCTTGCGGGAGGCAAGCCGCTCGAACACAGGGTGCAAGAAAGGTCTGATTGGTGGCCGGCATCCAAAGCGGCTGGAGAGACGCCGGCCTGGAAACATTCGATCATGAGGATGGCCGGATCGGCACCATGAGCGCGTCGCTGATCCTGGAGCGCGCGTGGGGCAAGGCGCGCGAGATGAAGCCGCAGGAACAGGAGAGGGCGCACATCGATCTCAGCGCGTTGTCGAAGGAAGAGCTGGATGTCCTGATGAAACTCGTGTTGTCGGGCCGCCTGAAAGCCCTGGAGGCGGCGCCGGTCGAGGACGCCCCGACCATCGAGGCGAAGCCGGAGAGCTTGTCCTGATGCGTGCCTGTGCTCCTGTTCAGCAGAGAACAGTGGCACGGCGTCAGTTCGGTGAGCAGGTCCCTGCGCCTCGCTGATGCAGTGGTCCGCGAGCCTGCCACTGGACCGACCGAGTGTGGCAGGCTGGTTCGGGCGCCTGACACCAAGAGCGAAAGCACAGTTCGTGGCAGTCGATCGGAAACTGTTGAGGACCGGCTACTACCATACCGCCGATGAACAACACTCTCCTGACACGCCCCCCACACCGATCGATGTTACATGGCAGACCATATACCGGCTCGGGTTCCCGATTGCCCGGCTCTGCTGGCGACTGTGCCGGGCGCGGCACGAAGGCGCGCCCAGCATGGAGTAGCACGCCAGGCAGTTAGATCGGACGCTGCCGGGGAAGACGTTGTCGCTTGCGAAGAGTCACCCTGACTGTCCGAATTGTGCAGGCCATATCGACAAGATAGCGAACGAGCGCAAGGTCGTGACTCTTCCGATAGATCCGCGGCGGTAGATGCGCGACATCATCCCACGATAGCGAAGGCGATGGCGCTGGGTGATGCCCCGACGACGACGGGCGTCTCTGGATGATTTGTCGATGTACGGATTGGGATGAGCAGGTTGGCGCCTCCTGTCACATAGACCGTCTTGCCGTCTGGAGTAACGGCGAGGGTGAACGGTTGATTGCCGACTGGAATGGGGATTCCCGCCGTGTTGGTGGCCACCCGGATCGGGGTCACGGTATCGCCGCCAGAGTTGAGGACGTAGAGCGTCCGGCCATTGGGCGTGACCGCCATGTCGAAGGGCTGGTGGCCCACTGGGATTGCGGGAAGGGCCGTGTTGGAGGCTGTGCGGATGGGCGTCACGGTGTCGTCGCCCTGGTTGGAGACGTAAGCCGTTTTGCCATTCGGGGTGACGACGATGGCGACGGGTCGATTGCCTACCTGAATCGGCGCCCCTGCCGCGTTGGTCGGCACGTGGATTGGTGTCACGGTGGCATCGTTGAGATTGCCGACGTAGAGCGTCTTGCCGTCGGGGGTGATGGCGGCCGAATTGGGCAACCCTCCGACCGGGATGGGCGGCCTGGCAGTGCGGGTCGACACCCGAATAGGAGTGACCGTGTTGTCCGTGGCATTGACAGTGTAGACGGTCCTGCCATCGGGTGTGATCACCAAGCGAGCCGGCACGTTGCCGACCGGGATGTCCGCCATTGGGCTGTTGGTCGATACGCGGATTGGCGTCACCGAGGCCGAGGTGGTGTTGCCGACGAAGACGGTCCTGCCGTTGGGTGTCGCGACGATGGCAAACGGTTCGCCGCCCACCGGGATCGGCGGCCGGGCCGTATTGGTGGCGGTGCTGATCGGTGTCACCATGTTGAGGACGCCACTGGGGACGTAGACGGTCTTCCCATTTGGCGTCACCGCGATCGACTGCGCTCCTCCCCCGATCGCGATGGATGAGCCGGCGGTGCGGGTGACTGTGTCTACTGGCGTTACCGCACTGGCAGCAACAGTACCGGATACCACGTACACGATCACTGTGCCCATTCCTACCTCCCCGGATGCCGACTTCGGATCGTCACGGTAGCGCTGCGAACGGCCCGCCTCCTAGCCAAACGATGAGCGCACGCTGTCGCATCAGCGATCCTCCACAGATAGCCTATCGTGGCCTTGAGGAAGCTGCCTGCTCGCGCGGATACACGGTGCTGGGGCCGACAACAGTCAGTCCGGCCTGCGCATCGTGGGAACCCGCTCCTTCCTTGCGCGGCTCGCGCTGCGGAGGTCGGTTGCTTGTTAATCCCTGTTCTGGCGGGAGGATTCGCGTAGCTATTCTCATTGGACGGGCAGCATCAGATCACGGCGCATCAGGGCAGCGGGCCGCTTGCCGGGCCGATGAATGATCTCCACGGTGCGCCACCCGGCACGCACATAGATGCGCTCTGCTCCAGCTGTGTAGAGCCAGGCAGTGCCGATGCCGGCAGATCGGCAAGCGGCCTCGACAGCCTGGATCAGATGGATGACATGACCTCTGCCACGTGCTTCCGGGATGATGAACACCCCGGCCAGCCAAGGGGTCAGATCGGGCCGCTCGTCCAGATCGTGCGCCACCAGACTGGCGGTGCCGATTGCTTCGCCCTTTTCAAGCAGCACGAAGGTCTGTGGCGGCCCGGACCGGGATACCGATGCAGCAACGGCATGGCGGGTTGCTTCGAGCGTCTCACCATCAGCCCGCCACCACTCGTGCCAGAGCCATTGGGCAACCGTTGGCACCAAGTCAGGCCGGTCAGCTATGCGGACGATCTGCTGCACTGGTCACCGGCGCGAGATGCTCGGGCCGTTTTGGGCGTCGCACCAGCTGCCCACGATTACCCTTGTGATGGTGTTCACCGGACCCTCACTGCGGCCAGCCTGCGCGGCGACAAGGCCGTGTAGTGGGCTGTGTGACGAATATCGGCATGACCGAGGAATGCCTGGATCAGCCGCGTGTCCGTGCCCTCGTTCGCCAGCATGTATCCGGCGGCGTGGCGCAACATGTGCGGGTGTGCTTCCACGTCGAGTTTGGCTAGCTTCCCAGCCTCCCGAACGATATATTGCAGCGCGTCTACCGACAGCGGGCCGCCGCGCTCGGTCTCGAACACATACCGCCCGGTGACCTGTTCGCGGAGCTTTCGCAAATCCCGCAGTTCGTCGCGGTCCAGGCTGTGGGTGCTGTCGATGCTGCCCTTGACGCGGGCGACGTGTAGAACTCCAGTGTCGAGATCGACCTGCGACCAGCGCATGTTCACTGCCTCGCTGGCACGTAGGCCATGGCGGTAGACCAGGCGCACCAGCACTTTGTCCCTGAACGGATACCTGCCACGCTTGCCTGCCGCCTCGATGAGACGCTGGGCTTCGGCAGGTAGAAGATACCGGCGATCCTCTACTTTCGGCTTTTTGCCCGTGGAGCGGCTTGTTGGCATCGGCTGAACTCCTAGGACTTCCGTGGTCTCAAGTAGACTACTTCCGGCAATATAAGCAATATACCGAAAGTTTCAAGATCATGCTGAGCCTTCGTCCCGTGATCCGTGGTGCTGTCAATATGCCTGTAGCGTGCACAGCGGCCCTGGCGCCGCTTCGCAATCTACTGAAGATCGAAGCTGGGTGATGGCGCTCCAGACATGGCTGAAAGCCACCACGTTCGCTTGCTCCGCGACGTCCATTACCCAGAGGCGCCGTTCCGCCTTTGGCGCGTGGCACCTGTCTTGAACCGGCCCAGTTCCTTCGTCACCCACGAACAGCGACTGCCGGACAGACGTTGTGGGCGACTTGGAGCCGGCGAATTGTGGCGCGCTGAACCTATCTCCGCGTGGTGGGGGGCGGCCACCCCACCGCCCCCTTAAAGCAGCTCGCACGAAAATCGTGTGAGGCGGTGGCTCGGTATCCGCGACAAAATTCCAAATCATGTTCCGGTAGGAGAACAGTACTTTACCTTGCCCTGTTCGAGCTGTACCCAGACGGTCGGGTAGCATGGCAGCCTACTAACCCGGCAGACGGCCCGTTCTTGCCCGGAGCCGGAATGCGGGATTGCAATCTCAGGATGCCGAACCGGACATTACCCCGGGCGCACATGGTCAGCCGCTCTCGACCCATGTCGGATGCTCATGACGCCATCGCGCTTCGCCAATAGCAGACGTTTTCTCATTGGCCGTCGAGAGCCGCGCTGTGGCATATCGGTCATTCAACCCAACTGGGCGACGTCTCGTAAGCGGACTCACCATGAGCGAGCGTCTTTCTCACTTAATGGCAACCTTCAACGGCTGCATACAAGTTTGCACGGTGTATGCACCGATTTTCCAGCCCATATCCTTGCCCACCTCAGTTGAGAACCGCCAATGGAAGCCAGCCATTATGCGCGCTGCTGACACCTCGTTATTGAATGCATGCAGATTGGTGTAGCGATGGGTTACCCCTGGGGCGGTAGGGGAGACCAGTTCCGACTCCGGAATCTCGTCTGTCCCGAGGATCGCCGTGATCGCACCGGCCATTGCACCAGTGATAATGCAATGTGCACAGGGGTATTCCGGGTGCATCGGTGTGAGTGCGATCGGTTGCCACGCCGCGTCCGGTTCCGTCGCTGGGTTGCCGTCGATGTCACCATTGCGGATCGCTGTGATCGGGCGCCAGAAGGTGTAGTGGTACTTGGCATCGAACACCGCTATCGCGGCGTCCATCTGCGCCATAGTCACCAGGGTCATGAACCGGGCGCTGTCCACGATGGACATATTCTTCTTGATAGCGATCTGACGAGCAAGCGGCTGGTTCGAGCCGGGCGATACCGTCAGCCAGAATTTGGCATCCTCAGTTTGGCGCGGTGTGCGCTTTGTGCTGCCTTGCTCGCCGTAGTCCTTCATCTCATTGTAGTTCTTTGCCCATTCCTCGCTGCTCAGCGCGATCGGCGGTGGAGGCCGGAACTGCGATGGGCTGGTCAGGGCGAACGGGCGCATCGTCGAAATATCCCAGCCATACGTCAGCATGGTCTCGGTATACACGCCGGGCTGAGTTACCGGCCGGAACGCATTCGGCGCGCCATAGCCATCACCCGACCTCGATCCGATGGCCTTGAGTGCCATTTCCTCACCTAGTCTGACACCGCTCTGTTTGGCCTCGCTGTCTGGTATGCGGGCGAGATATGCATCCCGTTCCTGAGAAATTGTAGCGGCCTTCCCGGGCAGCATCCTGATCAGCACAGTTGCAGCAGCCGAAGTCGCCGCAGCTTCCTGCGATGCATCGATCCTGGGATGTGTCAGACCGTCATACGGCTGGTAATGGGGATCAATTGTGTTGACCGCCGCGAACATCGCCAGGTGCATGATCGTCGCGATGCGCTCACCGCCCGCTGGGCCGATGTCTGGCGGTGGTGCCGGTGCATTGCCCTGGATGACATCCATGGCTTTGGCGTCCCAGTCTGTCACAACATTGGCATGCACGACCGCAGCCGGAAGGAGCGCGGCTACACATAGTGCGAACATCTTTTTCATTGGTTTCTTCTCCTACAGGAGCCTGCGCGATGCTGGTCTGACAGGAAGGCCAATTGGATCAGCGATTCCGGCCCGTACAGATGGATGCCACTCCGGCGTTTTGTTGTGCTCAAAGCTACCGCCTAAGCGGCCGGATTTCTTTACCGCCAGCTTTTTTTGTGCTTACGGTAGCCTTACGATTTCCTTGCACGAAGCAGATCGGTAGGGGGCTTGTATGGTCCTGACGTTTGAAAAATATCGGCTCGATATCGGGCGCCGCGAATTGCGTTGCGGTACGGAACTCGTCGAGCTCGAACCGAAGGCTTTCGACCTGCTGGCCTTCCTCGTACAAAACCGCGATCGGGTGGTCAGCAAGGACAATCTGCTGCAGGCAATTTGGGACGGACGGATTGTTTCGGACGCGGCGATAACGACACGGGTCAATGCCGTACGCCGAGCAGTTGGTGACGATGGTGCTGCGCAGCGATTGATTCGCACTGTCACTCGCAAAGGCCTTCGGTTTGTCGGAGAAGTCACGGAACAGCGCGAGTTGGCGCCCTTCGCCCGCGACGAAGGTTTTGCGGCTGACATGCCATCCATCGCGGTCCTGCCGTTCCGGAACATAAGTGGCGATGTGACGCGCGGCTATTTTGCCGACGGCATGGTCGAAGAAATCAGCACCGCACTCTCTCGCATCCGATGGCTACGCGTGGTCGCG
>Ga0070730_10004454_pt1 | contig 12284 bp, 7 predicted proteins | sample Coa_R1_3_FD_66447 | JGI IMG/M metagenome (GOLD analysis project Ga0070730, IMG submission 66447) | Surface soil microbial communities from Centralia Pennsylvania, which are recovering from an underground coalmine fire - Coalmine... | ecosystem: Environmental > Terrestrial > Soil > Unclassified ... | reverse complement strand
AGGGCCAAGATCGGCACAGAGGTCGATCAGATCCCGAATATGGCGCCAACTGCGCGCGCGCAGATCCGCGTCGGGTGTGGTGACATGGAGGCCTTTCGGGCTGACCATCAACCAGTGCAAGCCGACGAAGCGCAGCCCTTCGGATTCGATAATGCTCCGGTATTCACGGCGTTTGGCCGGCGGGATTGTAGCGGGAACCTCGGAGAGCGTGAACGGCGCGATCTCGATGCCTTGGTAGCCGGCCTTGCGAATCGCCAGGCAGGCTTCGACGAACGGGACTTTTTCGAAGGCTTCGTTGCAGATGGCGTGGCGAAAGGTGTAATTCATGCCAAAACATTCAGTTTACAGGGTTTGCCCAGCGCACGGCACCTGTTGCCGAACTTTTTTGTGCAGGAGTGGACAATGAAGACTCCCGCGAATCCTATTGGTCCTTGCGCGCCACAACAATCAGCGACAGGCCGCGCCATGGCAACAGGCCGTCGATGCGACGCCAGATCCACACCGTTTTGTCGAACAACTTCAACGCCAGTTTGCTGATGTAAGACCTGCCGAGCACGCGGCTGTAGAGCCACCAGGATGGCGCGCTGATTTTATTCAGGCTACGAAGTTTCTCCACTATCAGACCTGCTTCCTGCACCAGGCGGATCGTTTCTGCCCGCTGAAAACGGCGTTTGTGGCCCATGGCGCTGTCAAGCGAGCCGTATAACCCGCGACCCTGGGGGACCAGCACGATCAATGCGCCGCCCGGCCTCAGGGTTTGCGCCAGGGTGCTCAGAGTCGCCGCCGGATCGTTCACATATTCGAGTACGTTAACGCACAGCACGGTGTCGAACGATTCCTCGATACCTTGAAAATCGGCGGGGCATTCGGGATCCAGTTTGCGCACGCTAACGTTGGGCGTGCGTAGGAAGCGATTTCGCAGCGCATGCAAATAAAGCGGGTCTTTCTCGCCGGCAACATAAAGCAGGCGCCGGCTCATGAGACGCGCCGAGATATTACCGATGCCGGCGCCGGCTTCCAGGACCGTGTCTCCCAGGAAAGGCCGCAATACGCGCGCCAGCCAGCTCAGGTACTGCGGCGTGCCAGTGAGATTGTTCAGGAAGGCGCGACCGTATGGCGTGGCGTAGAGGTCGTCGATCAGCCAGAACTTCACCACCACGCCCAGCGCCTTGACCCCGTCCTTCCATCCGATCTTCTTGCCCTCTTCGTAAGTGCGGCCGTGATAGCTGATCGGGACTTCATAGATCCGCAGCTTGCGCTTGGCCGATTTCATGACGATTTCCGGCTCAAAGCCGAAGCGGTTGGAGCGGATGGGAATGCTCTTTAACAAATCCGTGTGGAAAACTTTGTAGCACGTCTCCATGTCCGTGAGCTTGAGATTGCAAAACATGTTGGAGACGGTGGTGAGCAGCTTGTTCATCATGGAGTGCCAGAACAGCAGCACGCGCGTTTGCCCGCCCGCCAAGTAGCGTGAGCCAAAGACGGCGTCGGCGCGGCCATCGAGCAGCGGGCGAATGAGTATAGGGTACTCGGAAGGGTCGTATTCGAGATCGGCGTCCTGAACGATGGAGAAGTCGCCGGTGGCTTGCTGGATGGCGGTGCGGACGGCGGCTCCTTTTCCGGAGTTCACCTCGTGGCGGAAAAGACGGATCTCAGGATGCTGCACCGCCAGACGTTGAAGGATGAGCCAGCTGCCATCGGTGGACTGGTCGTCGACGATAATCAGCTCTCGTTCCATATCTTCGGGTAGCGGCGCGGCCAACACCTGCGCGATGCATCGCTCCACAACAGTGCGCTCGTTGTAGACGGGCATCAGGATGGAAAGCTTCATGCGCGAATGCGAAAGAACATCCTACTGTAGCAGGGGCGGGTGGCTTCAGAATCGCCGTGGGTTGCCCAGCCCGCAAAGTTCGGAAGAGTATTATGGCCCACCGCTTGGCAGTACACTGAAGGGTTTAGGGAGCCAATCAAATGAAAAATCAAACAACGCGACGTGAACTCATGACCGCGGGCGCCAGCAGCCTGCTGCTTTTGAAACCACAGACCGTGCGTGGCGCGCAGGCTAATTCCGCACTGTCGGTTGGATTGATCGGCTGCGGCCGGAGAGGTACCTACGTTAGCGGGCTGTTCGTCAAGAATGAATTCGCGAAGATCGTGGCGTTGTGCGATATCTACGACGACCAGCTGGCGGCTGCCACGCAGAAGTTCTCCGGAGCAAGAACGTTCAAAAATTATCACGAACTGCTGGCGAGCGACGTGGATGCCGTCTACATCGCCACGCCGCCCTATCTCCATCCTGAGCACTTCGAGGCGGCGGTGAAAGCGCGCAAGCACATCTTCATGGAGAAGCCCGCTGGCGTAGATCCGGCCGGCTGCCGGCGAGTGGTTGCAGCTGCCAGGCAGGCCGATAAAACCAAGCGCATCACCGTCGATTATCAGCAGCGCTATGGCAAGGACTATCGCCGTGCCTACGAAATCGTGCAATCGGGCGAGCTGGGCGGGATCAAGATGGTGCGAGCCTCCTGGCTGGGCGGCGGACTGCCAGTGCGCGAGGGCGTGGCGACTAACGAAGAGCAGATGCGCAACTGGCTGTTCTATCGAGAGCGTTCGGGCGACATCATTGTGGAGCAGAATTGCCACAATCTCGACGTGGTCAACTGGTTTATGGGCGCGCATCCGGTGCGGGCGTTCGGCTACGGCGGGCGGCAAGTGCGCAACGATATTGGTAATATTCTGGACAATTTAGCCGCCACCTTTCACTTTGAAAACGGTGTGGTGTTCAGCTACAGCGCGAACCAGTTTTCAACCGGCGGCTTCAGCGATATCTCCGAAACATTCATCTGCGAACGTGGGGCAGTGACGACCTCGCGCCGCGGGTACAAGGTCTACCGCAGCAAAGACGCGCCCCCGGAAGAAGTAGTGACCAAAGGGGATATCACCCAGGACGCCGTGAACGATTTCGTCGAAGGCGCGCGCACGGGAAAGCTTGAGAATGCCGCTTTCTCTGCCGCGGAGAGCACGCTCACGGCCATCATGGCGCGGGAATCCATCTACAACACCAAGGAAATGACCTGGCAACAGCTGGGTAGTTGACCACAAATTCGCGGCGTGGCGAGTTTTTCCGGTTGGAATTAAGCCGCCAGCCTCTACAATAGGAGATCCGGCCCGTCCTATGTCCCGGTGTTTAGCGGTTTCCCTTGGTGCGCTGCTGTTGTTTCAGTCCGGCGTCGCCCGGCAAATCAAAGTCATCTGCGGCACCGACCCTGCGCGGCGAAAAGAAGAGTTGCATTTGCATCAACAGGCGGTGCTGGCCCGCCGGGCGGCCCAGGCCCAGGCAAATGGTACACAGGGCGGCGCGCGTCGCTTTACTGGGCAGGACATCGGCAACATAGCGATCATTGAGGATTCCGATGGCGTTGTGGCCAAGCGCAATCCGTTCAACCTCGACCTGAAGACGCTGACATTCACGCCAACCACTTCAAATGCGACCGCATATCAATTCGGTTTAACCGGCGATCCGTATGATACGAGCGCCGCTTCCGCTGGCAGTCTCGTCAAACTGAGTGACGACGATTCGCATGTGGAGCCGCTTCCGTTCCCGTTCGTTTTTTTTGGCAAAACCTATCAAAGTATCTTCATCAATTCCGACGGGAACCTTACGTTTAACGCGGGAGATAGCGCTTCGACCGACCGCTCGCTAGGCCGCATGGTGGCAGGGGAGCCGCGCATCTCTCCGCTGTTTCGCGATCTCGATCCGACCAAGGCGATCACGGGCGTGACTGTCACCGCCGATGCGACGCGTTTTGTCGTCAGCTGGGTGCAGGTGCCGGAATATTCGGATTTCGGTACGGGCAATCTGCAGACTTTCCAGATGCGGCTCTATCCTGACGGACACATCCAGTTCGCCTACAACGGGATTAATACATCGAGCGCCATAGTCGGGATCGGACCGGGTCACTTTCAAGGATCTAGTTCCGTGGTTTCGTTTCTAACGGGAAGCTCGGCCTCGTTCTCATCGACGGTAGCTGAGCGCTTCGGGGGTGACAACGAGATCGATATCGAGACGGCTACCCAGAAATTCTACGAGACTCACGACGATGCCTACGACTACGTCGCTTTCTTCAACGACGAAGACATTCCGGCAGCACCGGGCGCGGTGTCGTGGGAACAGACCGTCAGGAACAATCGCACCGGCTATGGCGATTTCACGTTCGACGACGCCAGCGAGTATGGCTCGCCTTCCCGGCTGCAGGCGGTGTTGAACCTCGGGCCGCTGAGCCAGTTTCCGGTGAATCCGACCGATCTGGTCAGTTTGCGCGCCGACAGCGGATACAACACGCTGAAGCTGATGGCCCATGAGGTGGGGCATCTGTTTCTTGCGTACGCCAGCGTGACCGATCCCAACGACCCGCTGGCGCGCCCCATGCTCGGCATCCAGCAGGCGCACTGGGCTTTCAATTTCAACGCCGAAGCCTCGTTCATGGAGGGCAACCGTATTCAGGATAATGGGCCGAATGCCGAACCGCGCTACATCGTAACGGCAACGGTGGAGCAGTATTCGCCGCTCGATCAATACCTGATGGGCTTCCGGCCCGCCAGCGAAGTACCTCCAACATTTTTGGTAACTGGGAACCCGCCCAGTTTTTCCCTCACATTCCCGCAGGTTGGCATCACACTTGATGGCGGCCGGCGGGATATTCAGGTGGACGAGATCATCGGCGTCGAGGGCAGGCGCACGCCGGATTCGACAGTCGCGCAGCGGCACTTCCGCATTGCATTTGTGATCATCGTCAGGCAGGGGAGCACTCCTCCGGCCGCGGAGGTCGCGCAAGTGGAGGGTTATCGCTCGCCGTTCGAGACCTTCTATGCGCAGGCTACCGGCGGGCGCGCACATCTGGACACCAGTTTGCGCCAGGCGCTCAAGCTATCCGTGGCGCCGGCCGCGGGTGTGGTGGCTGGCGGCGCGATCACAGCGACGGTTTCGATTGAACGTGCTGCGACAGCGCCGCTCACGGTGAACCTGATGGCGAGCTCCTCTGGGATTTCGGTTCCTGGATCAGTCGTGATTGCCCAAGGCGCGACCAGTGCCAGCTTCCCGATCACCGGCATTCAGCAGGGAGTTGATGACTTATCGGCCACCGTGGACAACACTTTCGAAATCGCATATGCACGCGTGCAGGTGCTGCAGCAGGCATTCCTGACGCTCGCGACGGTTTCCGGCGACAAACAGGTTATCGGGAATGGCGGGACCCTGGCACAGGCCATCATCCTGAAGGTCACGGATCAAAACAATCTCGTTTATCCAGGAGCCAGCGTGCAGGCGGTGCCTAGTTCCGGCGGCACGGTCACACCGCAGACGGCTGTCGCGGATGCCTCGGGACAGGTCAGCTTTCAATGGACTCCTGGCGCGAAAAACAATGCACAGTTGCAGGTGTTTATCACCGGCGCTTCGCAGATGCAGGGTGTCTCGATCACGGCATTGCCCCCCACCAGCATCAATGCAGCGGGTATCGTGAACGCGGCGTCATTCGCCGCCGGCATTACGCCAGGCGGCCTTAGCACGATCTATGGCACAACGCTGGCGGCTGGCATGACGCAGCAGGCGGGTCTTCCATGGCCCACCGAACTCGGGAATGTCACGTTGACGGTGAACAACGAGCCCGCGAAGCTGCTTTATGTCAGCGACGCGCAGATCAACTTTCTCGCACCGGCGGATCTTGCTCCCGGTATGGCGACGATTACAGTGGCGACGGGCGCGGGCACCTCCGCAAGCTTACAGGCGCCCGTGAATCCTGTCCAGCCTGGTATTTTCTTCAACCCTGCAACGAACTTCGGCGCCATCCTGAACGCCGGAACCGCCAAAAGCACCGAGCAGCACCCCGTGGTGCGCGGCCAGTTCATCGAGATCTATTGCACGGGTCTGGGCGCCGTACAGAAAAATAGCGACGGCCTGATGGCGACGGTGACTCAACCACAGGTTTTCATCGGCAACCTGCCGGCCACGGTCACTTTCAGCGGATTCGCGGGACTCTATGGGGGCGGGTTGTACCAGGTGGATGCGCAGATTCCGCAGGGCGCGCCCACCGGTACAGAGACGCTCACGTTGACGATCGGCGGCGCCACAAGCAACGCGGTGAAAGTCAACATTCAATAAAGTTCACGAAGCCGCAGGCGCGAAGTGAAAGGGCGCTACGCCTGCTTGATCCAGGCGTGCTTCGGATCGTCGCTCCATGCGCCGTATGTGCGGCCTTCGCCCGCCAGTACCCAGGTGTAGTTGAGCGCATACCCGGGACACGCCACCACGGGATGATATCCGCGCGGAATCAGCACCGTGTCGCCGTCTTCCACGGCATAGGCGTGATCGAAACCATCGGGGTCTCCCGGGGCCGTATAGACGCGCATGAAGCCGAATCCCTGACGCGGTTCCACCTGGAAATAGTAGATCTCTTCCATCGGCACTTCAGATGGCGGCGTGAATCGATCGTGCTTATGCGGCGGGCAACTTGACCAGCCGCCGGGTTGATTCACCGTCTCGCCCGCAATCAGGTGCGCGGCATCGATGTTGTTGGCGATGTGCGTGTACACCGTGCGCGTCCAGTTGTCCTTGCCGACACGGTTGAGCACGGCATTAGCGGCGCGGATCAGAGCGGGCGAACCTCCCGGTTTACCTTCTGCAGCTGCAACCGCGATGCGGGCATCGCCATTAAGCCGGGTAAGCTTCACGCGCGAGCTGGCGGGAATGTAAACCATGGAACCGGGCTCGCGAATCGACGCGCGCGGCGGGATTTCCGCCGACCAGCGGCCGGATGAGCCTTCCACCTCCACGCGCACCGGGCCACTATAGAAATCGAGCGAGAGTTCGTCCCTGCCGCTCTCGACTGTATGGCTGGTGAGTTTGCCGCCGAGCTGGACGATAGTAAATGAAAGATACTTCAATCCCTCGCCGCGCCGGACAATGGGATAGACACCGGGCGCAGCACCGGGTGATTTCAAGTGCAAATTCATGGATTCACGCTATCATAGGCGTCTATTCTCATGAGATGCCTGCTTGCCTGGCTGTTATTGCCTGCCGCAGCATTCGCCGCTGAAGCCTGGTCACTCGAAAAACTTTTCACCCGCCCGTTCGCTTGGGGTACGTCGCCAACTGAGGTCACCTGGTCGAAACAAGGCCATAGGCTTCTTTTTCTGTGGAACGCGGAGGGCGGCCGGTTCCGCGATCTCTACGCGTATCATCCGGAAAAACAATCGCTAATCCGCCTGACGAACATGGAGCCGGTCCGCGATGATCTGAACCTGACGGATGCCGACAAGGACGAGCGGCGCAAGCGGTATCCGATGCCGGGGGATGGAATCGCCCAATTTAACATGTGCCGCGACGGCAGCCGCGCGACATTTGCGTATGAGGGCGACATCTACCTGGTAGGAACTGATGGCAAAGACGCGCCGTCCCGGCTGACCAAGACGAAAGCCACGGAGTCGGCGCCGCAGCTTTCGCCTTACCCCGACAAAATTGCCTACCAGCGTGACGGGCAGCTCTTTGCGCAGGATCTGAAGAGCGGCCAACTCTGGCAGGCCACCGATATCGAGGAAAAAAATCAGTCGCTCGGAGCTTATGCCTGGTCGCCGGATGGCAGCTATTTCTTCTACGTCGTCAGAGTTGGCTCCCCCAGGCAGCTCGTCCTGCCGAATTATTCGGGACGCGTCGTTACGGCGCGCAACTTCGACCGGTCTCTCGCGGGCGATGACGCCCCCGAAAGCAAAGTTTTCGTGGTGCCGGTCAATGGTGGCAAGCCCGTCGAGATGCAATCCGGCCCCTGGGGTGCGAAGACCTATGCCGATCCGCCGGTTTGGTCGCCGGATTCGAAATCTCTCTTGCGCCGCGTAGTTCATCCCGATCTGAAGCGGCAGCAATTGCTGGTGCTCGATCGCGCCACCGGCAAGGCGAATATCGTTTTCGAGCAGGCTGACACAGCGTGGGTCAACACGATTTCGTTCGGCTGGGCGCCTGATTCACGCTCCGTCTTCTACACGAGCGACCAGGACGGTTGGGAACATCTGTACACGGTGGCGTCCGACGGCGGCAGGGCCCGCCAGTTGACGCATGGGGCGTGGGAGATCCACAAGGATGCGCTACTGGGTCTCGATCCGGAATGGTGGGGCGAATACCTTTACTATTCCTCCACTGAAACCGGCACCAGCGAACGGCAGTTTTATCGCGTCCGTTTGGACGGTTCTGAGAAACGGCGGCTCTCGAACCGTGAGGGCCTCAACTTCGGGGCAGTTTCCGAGGACGGCGAATACATGGCAATGCTGGAGGCTGATCTCGCGAGGCCGCTGGACCTCTACGTGAGCAGCCACCGCGTCACCACATCCCCGCGGCCCGAGTTTGCACGCTACCGGTGGCCCGAGACGCGCTTCGTCAATTTTCCGGCGCGCAAGGATCGGAAAAATGTGGCCGCTAAAATCCTGCTGCCGCCGGCCTACCGCTTGGAAGACCGAAACCAGAAACCCCGGCCCGCCGTATTGTTTATTCACGGCTCCGGTTATGCAACCAGTGTCCTGAAGCAATGGGGCAGCTATCAGGAGCTGCGCTACGCTTTCAACTGCTACCTGGCGAACAAGGGTTACGTCGTTCTGGATCTGGATTATCGCGGCAGCTCCGGATATGGCCGCGATTGGCGCACGGATGCTTACCTCCACATGGGCGGGCCGGACCTTGATGACGTGCTGGGTGGCGTGGACTATCTGCGCGCGCTTGGCAATATCGACATGCGCCGCATCGGCATTTGGGGCGTCAGCTACGGCGGGTTCATGACCAACATGGCGATGTTTCTCTCGCCGGACACATTTCGCGCAGGCGCCGGCTGGGCCGCGGTGAACGATTGGGAGAATTACAACGCCTTTTACACGGAGGAGCGGCTTCGGAAGCCGCAGCAGAATCCGGAAGCGTACCGACGCAGTTCGCCGATCTATTTCTCGGGCCTGCTGAAGAATCCCCTTCTGGTGGTGCACGGCATCGTTGATAATAATGTGATGTTTCAGGACGCGGTCGAGCTGACAGAGAAGCTGATTCAGGAAGGCAAGGATTTCTCCGAGATCTACTATCCGGAAGAGAGCCACGGCTTCGTGCGCGATGAGACGCTGATCGATTCGTTCCGGCGTACCGCGGAGTGGCTGGACCGGAACCTGCAATGAAACTCCCCCGCGTTTATCCGATTCTGGACACGCAATCGCTGAGGGCGAAGGCCTGCGATCCCGACACCGCCGCACGCGCCTGGCTGGATGGCGGCGCGCAAATTCTACAATTTCGGCACAAGCGGCAGTGGACGCGATCGGTATTCGATCAGGCTGAGCGCATCGCTGGGGTCTGCAGCGAGCGTGGCGCCGTGTTCGTCATCAATGACCGCGCCGACATGGCCAGGCTGCTAGGGGCGGGTTTGCACGTCGGCCAGGACGATCTTGCGTCCGGCGATGCGCGGCGAATGTTGGGAACTGAAGCGTTTCTCGGCTACTCGACGCATAATTCGCAACAGCTCGAAGTGGCGGCGGCGGAGCAGGTCAACTATCTAGCCTTCGGTCCGGTATTCCCCACGGCGTCGAAGGACAACCCGGACCCGGTTGTGGGTCTCGGTGAGTTGCGCAGATGCCGTGTGCTATGCCAACGCCCGCTCGTGGCGATCGGCGGCATTGCGCGCCAGAACGCCTCCGCTGTGTTTGCGGCCGGCGCCGATTCGGTCGCGGTAATCAACGACCTGCTTCCCGAAGACTGCACCGGCGCAAATTTGCGCCGCCGGATGGAGGAATGGCAACAACTCGCACGGATGTAGACGCCGGACTGGTCAAGGGTCTGGGCGCAATGGACGCGACCACTTTGGTCGTCGGCTCCATGATCGGCTCGGGCATTTTCATCGTAGCGGCCGATATCGGGCGGCAGGTAAACTCGCCCGGACTACTGCTGATGACTTGGATCGCCACCGCTGCGCTCACGCTGATCGCCGCCCTTTCCTATGGCGAGCTCGCCGCCATGATGCCGCACGCGGGGGGGCAGTACGTCTATCTGCGTGAATCGTTCGGCCCGCTGGCTGGTTTTCTGTACGGCTGGACGCTGTTCCTCGTCATCCAGACCGGAACCATCGCTGCTGTGGCTGTGGCGTTTGCGAAGTTTCTAGGTGTCTTCGTGCCTTGGGTATCGGCCGGCAACCACTTGGTGGGCACGGGGCGGTTCGGCCTTACTGCGCAGCAACTCGTGGCCATTCTTGTGGTGATCGCGCTTACTGCCATCAACGCCCGCGGCATTCGCACCGGCGCCATGGTACAAAACATTTTCACCTTTGCCAAGACGGCGGCCCTTCTCGGCTTGGTAGTGTTGGGCTTCGTGGTGGGACGCACGCCCGAGGCGGCCGCGGCCAACTTTACCGACTTCTGGCGGAATGCGAGCTGGGATTTCCACACCATTCGCCTCGTGGGAGTGGCTATGGTGGGATCGTTGTTCTCGTCCGACGCATGGAACAATGTCACCTTCACTGGGGCCGAAGTACGAAATCCGCGGCGCAATCTGCCCCTGGCGCTGGGTTTGGGCGTGGCCATCGTATCGGCGCTCTACATCGCCACCAATTACATATATTTGAACGCGCTGCCGCTCGCGGCGATCCAGAATGCCGCAGAAGACAGGGTGGCGACGGCAGCCGCGGCAGTGATGCTCGGACCCGTGGCGGTGCAACTCATGGCGGCGGCCATCATGATCTCGACGTTCGGCTGCGCCAATGGTTTGATACTCGCCGGTGCGCGCGTCTACTACGCCATGGCGCTGGACGGCTTGTTCTTTCGCAGAGTTGCCACACTCCATCCGCGCACGCACGCGCCGGTGTTCTCGCTCGTGCTGCAGTCCGTTTGGGCGATTCTGCTCACTCTCAGTGGCAGCTACAGTGATCTGCTCGACTATGTTATCTTTGCTGTTCTGCTTTTCTACATCCTGACGATAGCGGGAATCTTCAGGCTGCGCCGCACGCGTCCGGACGCGGAGCGGCCCTATCGCGCGGTCGGCTATCCGGTGCTTCCGGCGGCGTACATCGCGGCAGCGGGACTGATTGAAATTCTTTTGCTGCTCTATAAGCCAAGCTATACCTGGCCGGGATTGATCATCGTCCTGCTAGGGGTGCCGGTGTATTTCCTGTGGCGCAAGAAAGAGGTGAGGGCGTGAGTTTATTCGCGACAAAATCTGTTGAATACATCATGGCCGAGTCGGAGGCCGGCGAGCACAAACTCAAGCGCACCTTGGGGCCTGGCAGCCTGGTCGCGCTCGGCATCGGCGCCATCATTGGCTCGGGATTATTTTCACTCACAGGCGTAGCCGCAGCCCTACACGCGGGTCCCGCTATCGTGATTTCCATGATCGTGGCCGGCATCGGGTGCGCTTTCGCGGGGCTCTGCTATAGCGAATTCTCGTGCATGATTCCAGTCGCCGGCAGCGCTTACACTTACGCCTACACGACGCTGGGCGAATGGCTGGCGTGGATTATCGGGTGGGACCTGGTGCTCGAATACGCTGTCGGAGCGTCGACCGTTTCGATCAGCTGGTCGGGCTACGTGGTTTCGCTCCTGCACGATTTCGGCATTGATCTGCCGACGCAATTGCTGGCCGGACCCTTCGAGGTTCGGATGTTGCCGGACGGCAGGATGATTCAAGGAATAGTAAATTTGCCGGCAGTGTTCATCATCTGCATGATTTCGCTGCTGCTGATACTGGGTATCAAGGAATCCGCGCGCGCCAACGGCATCATCGTAGTCATCAAGCTGGCGGTTGTCGTGGTATTCATCGCGGTCGGATGGAAGTTCATCCACCCTGAAAACTACACGCCGTTCATTCCGCCGAACCAGGGTGAGTTCGGGAAATTCGGTTTCAGCGGCATCATGATGGGGGCGGGCGTCATCTTTTTCGCCTACATCGGCTTCGATGCGGTCTCCACTGCGGCGCAGGAAGCCCGCAACCCGCAAAAGGACATGCCGATCGGCATCATCGGTTCGCTCGTGGTTTGCACCATTCTTTATGTGTTGTTCTCGTACATCCTCACCGGCATGGTGCATTACAGTAAGCTCAACACCTCGGCCCCGGTGGCGGTTGCCATCGATCAGACGCCCTACGAATGGCTGAAAATCCTGATCAAGTTCGGCATCATTTGCGGATTCACTTCCGTGATGCTGGTGATGTTACTTGGCCAGAGCCGCGTGTTTTTCTCCATGTCACGCGATGGCCTGGTGCCCAAAGTTTTCTCCGACATCCATCC
>Ga0070730_10004453_pt1 | contig 12285 bp, 9 predicted proteins | sample Coa_R1_3_FD_66447 | JGI IMG/M metagenome (GOLD analysis project Ga0070730, IMG submission 66447) | Surface soil microbial communities from Centralia Pennsylvania, which are recovering from an underground coalmine fire - Coalmine... | ecosystem: Environmental > Terrestrial > Soil > Unclassified ... | reverse complement strand
TCTTGCTGCATGGCAATCGGCGAAGCCGGCGATAGGATCTCCCGACACGCGCGTCCCCATACCCGCCGCAGTCGCTTGCGAGCTTCGGTTCTCTCGCATGCAATGCCGCCTTCGCCGTGAAGCTGTCGCGGCGTGCCGGCCTCAGACGGCAAGCTCGAACAGAAAACCGCTGAATTTGCCGATGAAGCGCCTGGGATGAAACGGGATCAGGCAGTCCAGGTCCGGCACTTCCCAACGGTCACGCAGTCGATAGCCGTGCCCCTCGAAATAGCCGAGAAAGCGGCCCTCGTTGAACAGACGATGCGGCGTGACGGCCGGACCGTAATTTTGCAACGTCCAGCATTCCTCCGCGGGTGTCACCGGCAGCTTGTTGAGGAGGATGTAGCGCGGTTTGGCCGCGAGCGATTCCAATAACCCCGGCAAAGAATGCTCCATGAATTGCAGCGCGCCTGCCGATAGGAGAATGTCGCAATTGCCGGCCGCATTGAGATCGCTCAGGAAATGCAGGTTGCGAGCGTTTTCCCGGGCGGCCGTCTTGATGCCCTGTTCGCAGATCTTCGGCACTTCGACCACCGTCCAGGAGGTATTGGACGGCAGCCCGGCGTAGCGACGGTACCCATAGTAAGTGAGGCCGATGGAACCGCCGACGTCGATCAGCGCCATGCCGTCGTGATAGAGCCGGTTGAGCCAAAAGAACACCGGATAAGTCGACAGCTTCACGGGATCGATTTGGCCAACCCAGAGGGTCGAGGAGTCTTCATGATCCCAGCCGGCAAGTCTCGAGGGCGGAACGTGCGCCAGAGCGTCGGCATAGGAGGCGTAGACGCCGCTATGCAGTCCCGTGTGATCGCGCCGCGCCATCAGGCGTTTGGCATGCAGGCGCTGCACCCCCGGAATCCGGCCGATCAGCGATCCGATCGGCAGCCGGCCGAGCAGGATTTCCAATGCTTTGCGTAGCACGCGCTGCGTGGGGGTGGGGGGCACGAACAAAGTCTGCTTAGCGCTCATGATGCTCCGCATGATAACGGCGATCGGCCGCGACTTTCAGCCGGACTTCGGGATACGGGTTCGCTCCTCCCTGCAAGAGCGGCGAGGGCCTGTTGAGCAGCGTCTGTTGAAAGAACCCCAAGATGATGGCATTGACGATGGCCGCCGTGCGCAGGGCCGGCGTCTTGCTCCGGCGCCGCCAGTGCCGCAGGCGCGCACGCAGCGGCAAATCGGTGAAATCCTCGTGTTCGGCGCCGAGGATGGCGACCTGGATGCCCGCATTGCGCCGGAGGTTGCGCTCGAGCTGGGCATAATCATGGCGATCGAGCAGCGCGTTGTAGCGCCGTTCTGGATCGCTCGAAACGAGATCAGCCGCGGTGGGCTCGAGCAGCTCCTGTCCCATGAACAGGTAGGGCTGGGTCACGCCGCGCTCGAGAGCTGTGCCCCAATGCCGACCGTCCAGATTCGCCGCGGCCCGAAACCGCGGCTCCAAGGCGGCCGCTTCCGCCGCGACCGCACCGCCCAGGGAAAAGCCGAACACGCCCGCCTGCTCAAGATTCAGGCGATCGGCGAATCGGGGATCTGCGGCATTCAGGTTCGCAAAACCGTCGATCATCGCAATCACATCCGCCGCACGGAACCGCACTCGGCTGGTGGCGCGCCGCACGGTGCGCTCATGCGCCGCCGCCGAGGTATGAGCCGGCGGCGCCTCGAGGTCGCCGACCATTTGCCGGAAGTCAGCCTCCGACATGCCGGAAAATCGAAAAGGATAGGAGAGGCTCGCCACGACGAACCCATGACTTGCCAGATTGCAAATCAAGGCTCTGTTGTCGACCGCCGTTCCGGGCCAGCTCGGCGAATAGATGAGAACGGGGAAGCGCATGGCTCCCTGTGCCAAGGGCAGGCCGAGTTGCGACGAGTCGGCGCCTCTGACGATGATCCGAGGACGCCTGCGCTGCGCAGGCGTGTCGCCCGGGTACCAAAGGCGCACCACCGGCCGCGGTTCGCCCGCCAGCGCTGCGGCCTGCCGCGCCGGCATGACCAGCACCTCGGGACCCATTTCAAGCCTGCCGACGCCGAAGATCCCGGTTGGCGGCGCATTCGAACGAAGGGGAAGCAAGATCAAGCCTGGGCAGTGGCCGATCCCGCTACCTTCTCCAGGACGGCGGCGACGTGGCCGCGATTTCGAAGCTCCAGATCCTCGACGTCCAGGTGGCGGCATCGACGCGCGTGGTCATGGGGGTCCTCTTGAAGTGCGAATTGCGGCTGCTATTGTGCCACCATGAATGGAGAAGTCTCGCTGCGTGATTTCGGCTCGACCGGCCGACGGGTGGCGGTCGTGGGTCAAGGATCGTGGCGTGCGGAAGAAGCCGCCGCCGCCGCGGTGATTGCGTCCCTGCGGCGCGGGATCGACCTCGGCATGACCCACATCGACACGGCGGAAATGTATGGCGCCGGCGCGGCCGAAAAGCTGATCGGCGAGGCCATCTCCGGCCGGCGCGACGAGGTGTTCCTCGTATCGAAGGTGCTGCCCGGCAATGCCTCCAAACGCGGCACCATCGCCGCCTGTGAGCGGTCGCTCGCGCGATTGAAGACCGATCGGTTGGATTGCTATTTATTGCATTGGCGCGGCAGCTACCCGCTCGAGGAGACGATTGCCGCGTTCGATTCTCTGGCTGCCGGCGGCAAGATTCTGTCCTGGGGCGTCAGTAATTTCGACGTGGACGACCTCGAGGAGGTGGTGTCGATCGCCGGGCCCAAGCACCCCGCCTGCAATCAGGTGCTGTATCACCTGAAAGAGCGGGCGATCGAGCACGCCGTGCTGCCCTGGTGCGAGAAGCGCGGCACCGCGGTCGTCGCGTACACGCCGTTCGGCGAAACTCCGGGCATATTCGCGGGCCGCGGGCCGCAATCCGCGGCGCTGCATGCCGTCGCAGCCGCGCACGGTGCGACGGCGCGCCAGGTTGCGCTGGCGTTTCTGCTTCGGCACCGGCAAACCTTCGTGATTCCGAAGGCGGCCGGACTCGAGCATGTGGACGAGAATGCGGGCGCGGCGTCGCTTTCATTGAGCGCGGCGGATGTCGAACGCATCGACGCCGCCTTCCCGCGCGGCAAGCCGCGCCGCGGACTGCCGATGATCTAATTTATCTATCCGGGTGGCGTTCTATGACGATAAGTATCGCGACATTCACGTCCAGGGCGCTGAATGAGCGAGCCGGGAGCCGTCGGACCGATGTAAAGATTGCCTCTGACTGAAGTAAGAAACGTCCGACACCTCATACCGAACACGGCCGCAAGCGACCGCGCGATCGCGTCCGTCTGCACGCGAATTGCTCCATTTGCCTGAAAACATTGGAGAGAGCCGCGGCAAGTGCCGGTCGTGTCGGATCCCCCTCGAGCTGTCCTTCACGCGGACGCTTGCGCCAAAAGAACGAAACCTGCCATACGTCCGTTACAAACTACCGATTGGTGTGCCGGTCGCGGGGAGCGGTAAAAATCCAACAACCTATGGTCAAAGACCGAACCTCCCCTCATCTATTGCTGGTCGGTCCTTACGATCCGCATTGCGGAGAATACACTTTCCTCGCGCCGCCCCTGGGCGTGTGGCGCCTGGCGGGAGTGCTGTCGGCCGCCGGCATACGGGCCAAGGTCTTCGACCCCAACTGTTGTCCCGAGCCGCCGCAGCGCGCTCTGGCGCGCGAGCTGATGAGCCACCCATGGGACGTGGTCGGCATCTCGACCACCGGCATGACACTGCGCTTCGATCTCGAGCTTGCACACCTGGTACGCCGCGTGTTGCCGCACACGTTGCTCATCGCCGGCGGCATGGAGGCCACGTTTCGCCCCGATCTCATGTTCGAACTGGGGCCCTTCGACCTGGTGGTCAGAGGGGAGGGCGAACGTCCGCTCTTGGAAATTGCGGAGCGCCTGAGGCGCGGCGAATCCATCGAGGGTGTTGCCGGCACCGCACGGCGTGCGCCTGCCGGCGATCTCATCGTTCTGCCGCAGCGCGCACTCGCCCGCCACGAGCTCCGCGACGCCATTTACAACACGCCTTACCAACAGATGCCCTACTCCGCGTATTGGGAGCGCCTGGAAGCGGCCTACCGAATCGGCTCGCTGCCGAGCAAGGCAGCCCGGGAAGCACACCTGGCCGAGATCCGCTCCGTGCGCCTGATCACGCTCAATTACTGCCCCATGGCGTGCACCTTCTGTTCCGCTACCAATTTTCTGCACGAGGCCCAGGGCAGCGTGGCTTCCGTATCGCGTCTCGAGGCCGACGAATGCCTCATCATGATCGAGCGGATCGTGGCCGCGCATCCGGCGGTGCGCACCGTCATCTTCCAGGATGACATATTTGCCTTCACCCGCGACAAGCGGATCATGCCTTTGTGCGAAGCCATCATTGCGGCGAAGCACAGCGGGCGAATCCCGGCCGGTTTGCAATTCATCAGTACCAATCGCATCGATGCCATGACCGCCGAACGTCTCTCCATCATGCGGCGCGCCGGGTTTCGCGTGCTCGGATTCGGCATCGAGAGCTTCTCGCAACGGATGCTCGGCGAGTTCAACAAAGCGCACATCTTCCCGCACATCCGGCCCATGCTGGACACCGCTCTTTCCATGGGAATAACACCGTTTCTCGATGTCATTTTGAGCTCACCGCAAGCGACGCTCGACGACATCGCGCTGACCCTGCGTCAGACATATCATTGGATGCGCAAAGGCTGCGAAATCGGCATGTATCCCTATGTGATCCCATTTTCCGGCTCCGCGTTCGGCACGGACCCGCGGCAGGCGGCTCACACCCGTCATGCCCATCGCAATGTGGCGGGGACCGGCATTTCCTGGCACCAGCCCGTCAAGATTCTGCCCCATGATCCGCAGGTCATGGGCGTCATCCTGCGCATTGAGCGCGCTTTCGAGGCCATGCTGGGGCCCCTCGAGACGAAGGTCGCCCACCTTCCCTCGCGTGTTCGCTCGTTGTTGTGGATCCTGGCCTCTTTGCCCGTCATGGCCGAACACGGATTCACGGTGGCGCGAGCGAGCGAGGTGCGCGCGGAACTTTGTGCACGCCTTCCCGCGAAGCGGCCGGAGGCGGTCCGGATCTCGGCGGTGCCTGCATGAATGCCCGCCGGTCGTGGCCGGTGCTGGCACCGTTCGCGGTGTTCGCGCTGCTCGCCGGGTGGGTCGTGCTGTCGGTCGCCAACGCTCAGGAGGTCGGATTTTCCGTTTTCGTCCTCGCGGTCGCGAACCTCATCGTCTACACGGACGCTCTCGATTTTGTGCTGCGCCTGTACATGCACCGGCGTCACACCGCGGCCCATGGCGGCATCGTCGAACGCGGCCAGAACGAACAGCTGTCCATCAACCTCGATGCCCTGCTCCCGCCGTCCTCGCTGCGGGGGGTGCCGCTCGTGCCATTTGCGATCATCGCCTCGATCTACAATCTCGAGGATCAGGTCGATGAATTCATGGCGACGTTCGCCCCGCATCGCGAGCGCATCTGGCTGATCAGTGACGGCTCGACCGACAATACGGTGATGCGGCTTCGCCAGGCCGGGTGGCGCTGCATCGATGAGTCGGTCAACCGCCGCAAGCCGGGTGCCCTCAGGCGCCTTCTGGCGGCGATACCGCAGCATATCGGTATCGTCATGGTGATCGATCCGGACATTCGAATCCGTGGAATTCACGAGGGCAGCAGCATCGATATCGAGGGATTCGTCGGCGACTTCCAGGAATCCGGAGCGGCCGCTGCCTGCCCGAGACTCATGATCGAACCGGATGGATTCCTGGCGCGCTTTCAAGCGTTCGAGTACGCGCTGGCGTTCCGCGTCGGGCGCGAGAGCATGGGTGATTTCGGCATCACCTCCGGCGTGTCGTTTTATCGGCGCAGCGCCTTGCAGCGCGCGCTCGAGATTCATTCGCTATCCGTCTACGCGGAGGATTTCGAAAATGCCCTGGTGCTGCTCGGCATGGGCGAGACCATCTATTACGACGGTCGCTTGGTGGTGAGCACCGAAGGTCCGGGATCGCTGAAGCGCTGGTTCTCGCAGCGGGTCGGCTGGTACCACGGCCTCGTCAAAGTGTATACGGAGCGAATTCCCGAGATACTGCGCATCAGCCGCCGCTCGCCGTTTGCCGCCTATCACTACATCGTCTACATCGGGGTGCTGTCGCTGGGCTTGCACCTCGTCAAAATCATCAGCGGTCTGCTGCTCGTCTCGAGCTTCCTTGCCGGTCTCGCGGCGATCTTCGACGACGTCATGCCGCCGACCGCGCTGATCCATCCGGCCTACTTCACCGCCGCCGTCAGCAGCTATCTCGCTCTCGGAGTGATCGTCCTGTTTACCAGGGTACCCGCGGCCGAGCGCGGCTACATTGCGCCCATCGTGCCCTTATACCTGTGTTACGCCGTCACGCACATCGTGCCGATGACGGTGGGCTTCGCCAACTTCTTTGCGCTCAAGTTGTGGGGCCGGCGGATTTATCAAGATCACTACGAGAGTCCGGCGGTTCCCGACATCGTTCCGGACCTTTTCGAGGGGTACGAATGACCGTACGCGGCGTCCCGGCTCCCCAATGTTACCGGCCCAGCGTGTACTGGGAGGACCGCGCCCGGAGATTCGCGGGCGAGCGCGACGGTCTCGCCGCCGTGTGTGCCTACGGTATGCCGGAGTTCTACAATCGCGCCATCCACTCGGAGCAGCGTCGCGCGCTGGCACCCTGGCTCAACGTCCCCCCGGGCACGCGTGTGTTGGATGTGGGATGCGGTGTCGGACGCTGGAGCCGCCTGCTCGCGGAACGCGGGGCCGCCGTGGTGGGAGTGGACTTGAGTCCGACCATGATCGCCGAGGCCAGGCGCCGCGCCATGCAGGATGGTGTGCTGCAGCGCTGCCGATTCAGCGTCGGTGATCTATCCAGCCTCGAATTGGGGGAAAGGTTCGACGTCATCCTGGCGGTGACCGTATTGCAGCACATCCTCGACCAGGCCGCATTGGCGGCCGCCCTGCTCGCGATGTCAACCCACCTGGCGCCGGGGGGACGCATGATCCTACTCGAGGCGGCTCCGGCCGGGGTCTCGCAGGCCTGCGACTCGAGCGTATTTCGAGCGCGCCCACGCGCGCAATACATGAAGCTCATCCGCGACTGCGGGCTCTCGATCCGGGCTCTGACCGGAGTCGATCCCGCGCCGTTCCGGCGCCGGCTCCTGCCCCACGTGAGCACCCTCCCGAAGCCGTTGGCGCTCGGCCTCCTGGCCATTTCGACTGCACTGTCGTTCCCGATCAACGTCCCCTTCGGCCGCCGGATCGTCAGCCGCTCGTGGCACGCGGTATTCATTTTGGAGCGCGCCGCGGGAGTCCCGGATGACGTTTAACCGGCGTTCGCTGCTCGCTCTCGGCGTGTTCGTCGCGCTGGCGGCGATGGCGGGCCTCGGCCGCTGGTACGAAACGCACCGCGCACGGCCCCAGGCGAATGCCTCCTCGACGCTGTTGGTGCATGTCACCAATGGCAGCGACCGCGGCCCCGGCACCCTGCGCGAGGCACTATTCCTCGTCGCGTCATCGCGCGAACCGGGCCGCATCTCGATCGAAGTGACCACGATCACGCTGGAGAGCGCGCTGCCGGCAATCGTCAGCGGCAACGGCATCAGTCTCGTGGCGCAGGCCGGAAGCTCGCTGATCGATGCCGAGGCGCTCCCCTCCGGTCCGGTGTTCGATATTTCGGGGCCGGGCACGCTCGTCCAAGGCATCAACGTGAGGCATTGTCCCGCTGCCGCCATTCTCGTTCGCAGCTCGCACTTTCACCTCACCGGTTCGACCGTCGAGGATTGCGAGGTGGGCGTCGAAGTGGCGGAGAACGCCGGCGGTACCTTGCTCGAGCACAACCTCCTTCTGAAAAACCGCATCGGAGTGCGCTTCGCGGCGGCCGGCCGCGATTCGGTGATCGCCAACAACGAATTCCGGGAAAATCGTGACGCGGGTGTATGGGCGGTGCGCAGCGCCTTCGAAGAGCGCGACGATGCGATCGGCATACACGACAACATGTTCCGCGGGAATGGCATCGGCATCGTCGCGGGCAACATAGGCGTGCGCGCGGAGCGCAATGATTTCGTCAATGCACACGAAGCCGATGTACAGATCGTCGGTGCTGGGGCGGTGATCCGCGGCAATCATCTGGACGGCGGCGAGGCGATGGGCATCGTTGCCGAAAACGCACGCGGTGCCGTCATCAGCGACAATGAAATCGAAGGACTGACCGCCTATGGCGTGATGCTCCGGGGGTCGTCCAACACGCTTGTCGAGAAGAATCGAGTGCACAATTGCGGCTACGGACTGGCGTTCGTTCTGGGCGATCCCCGCGCCGTGAGTTCGGCGGTGGACAACACCATCATCGAGCCGAAATACAACGGCATCGACGTGATCGGAGACTCGCCGGTCCTGCGCCGCAACCAGGTGCTGCGCGCGCACGCCTACGCGCTGCACATCGAGAACTTCACGGCCGCCGGTCGCCCCACGGTTCAAGCCCAGCCGTTTCTCGACGACAACAACTTCGGAGGCAGTCCGGTCAGCGGCGGCGTGAATACGGCGGGTCAGCACAAGTAAGATTCCCGAGGAGGTGCGCATGATCCCGAGCATCGAACGCACACTGCTGATGAGGCGTCCGGCATGGGAGAACCCCCGCATCCTGTTGCTGGATGACGTCTGGCTGCTGGCGATCGTCGCCGTTCTGGTCGCCACCGGTGTGCCCTGGTTCGTCAATGACTTCGAAGTGGACCTTGGCACCGCAAGCGTCGGCCTGCTGTCGCTCGGCGCGATGCACGTCGCGTTCGCGCTGCTCGGCGCCTCCACGGAGGCGGATGCCCGCCGGCACGACCGTGTACTGACGCTGTTGCACGTCACCGGCGTGCTGCTGCTCGGTTTCATATGGCTGCACGTCGGCGCCCTGCAGAATCCGCTTTTCTTGCTCGTTTTCGTGCTTCCGGTGATCGGTGGGATTTTTCTCTCCCGCTGGCATCCCTATGTCGCCGCGCTGGCAAGCATCGCCGTGGTCGCCGCCGTGGCCTTGAGTCAAGCGCCGGAACTGCGCTGGTATGCGAGCGCGCTGTGGAGCAATGGAGCGAAGCTCTCTTCCTTGGTTGGTCGTCCGAGCACGACGGCTCCGGCATCTTTTACCGGCTTCTATGCGCCATCGAGCTATCTGCTCGTCCTGCTGGAGGTATTCACGGTGCTGCTCGTCGCCTGCGCCGCGGCGGCGGAATACGTGGCTCTCATCATCGAGCGCCTGAATGGCTACACCCTCGTTGCACGCGGCGAAGCGCGGCGCGGCCAGGAGCTGTGGATGACCCTCGTCGAGGGCCTGCCCGTGCCCGCCCTGCTGGTCGAGCCGGCCACGCTCACGGTGGCAGGCCTCAGCGCCTCGGCCATCGGCTTTCTGGGCGCCCGCGAGCAGCTCTTCCCGGGACGTCCGCTGTTCGAAATCCTGCATTGCACCTATCCGGATGCCGTACAGGCGCTGCTCAAGGGCGGCATGGATGGCGAGGCGCCGATGATCGTGGTCCGCCTCGCCGATGCCATGCGGCTGGCGCGTGTGCAGGTATTGTATGTTGCATATAAAGGGCAGCGCCTGGCGTTGCTGACGATCGAGGACGTCACCGAGACCTTCTGCCTCAGGGCGGCGCTCGATACGTCCGAATATGCCGCGCTGGTGATCGACTCGAACGGCCGTGTGATGGTGTACAACGAGCGCGCGGCGGGACTTTTCGGCATGGCCCTGGCCGGCGCTGCCGCCGCCGAATTGTTGCCGCCCTCGAGTCCCGGCCCGGCCTGGTGGGAGCCCGGTCTCACGGGCCGGCGCAAGATGCACCTCCAGATAGGCACGCGCACCTACCAGGTCACGAGTTCGGCAGTGCGCTTCCCGGGCGAGACCGAGCCGCTCTTCGCGGTATCGATTCTGCCCCTGCCCGACGCCGCTGCCGGTGACGCATCGGGGACCGGTGCGACCACCCTCGTCGACGCGAGGACACTGCGATGAGGGCCCTCCGGACTTTCACTGCGCTGCTGCTGGCGAGCCTCGTGCCTGCGGAAGTTTGCCTCGGCGCTGACGCCACGGACACCCGGATAGCATTGAGTGCCAACGGCGAGACGCTGACGGGAACGAATGGCGGCGGCGGCGCATCGCTCGGATTGCTGCATAATTTCGACGCCGAGTCGCTGGGCTCGGTGTCGGTGGAGCATCAGGGAATTGCGAATTCCAACTGGACCTTCGGGTCGGTCCTCGGCTCGCTCGGCCGGACCTGGGGCGGCGCGCACTACAGTGTCTACGGCGAAGCGCATGAAGGCGCGGGTGTCGAAGGAACCCGGCACTTCCATTACGAAATCGAGGCGGTGGGTGTTGCGGGAACATTCTTCCGCCGCTTGACCGCGACGCTCGAGGACCGGCAGATCAGCGTGCCGCCGACGCACGGCAATCTGCCCAAGCTCTCGCTTTCATATCTATGGGATCCGCACCTCTCGACGACCGCCTCGTTCTCCTCATCCGTCAGCGGCAATCTCGGAACGCATCTGGGCGCGGTGCGTATCGACTACTACGGTTCGGCGCTGAATTTTCTGGCCGGTGCGGCGTACGGACAGGCCTCCCCGGTCGTGCTCGACATCAACATCGGTCTCGATATCCCCGGCACCCGGCTGAGGGAAGGATATGCCGGCTTCTCGAAGCCGTTTCCACACGCACGGGGAGAACTCACGCTGGTCGGCGATTACCTCGATCTTTCCGGCAACAAACGCGTCACTCTGACGCTGAGCTATATCTTTCACATCGGCCATGCGGGGAGTGCCCGGTGAAAGGCTGGTTGAAAGGCGTGCTCGCTATCGAGTGGCTGCTGCCCGCCTGCGTACTGCTGCTGGTTCTCCTGGCCGGGTCGCGTCTCCTCTACCTGAGCGCGCAGCAGCATGCGGCCGGCGCACGCCGCGCCGCCGTCGCGGTCGCCGCAGCGTATGCGGAGCGGTTGGAACCGGTGCTGTGCGCTCTCGCGGATGCCGCGGACCCCGCGGCCGAGCGCTCCGCGGATGCGGCCTTTTGCGGTGACGCCGGGACTCTTTCGCCGCTGGCCGCCGCCCATGCCTTTCAAATGACGCTGGACGATGAGGTGCAGGACCCGCGCAACGCGCCGGCCGCCCTCGCGAGCGGCATCGCCCAGGAGTGGCGCTCCATCGAGGCGCACGCGATCCCGGGTTCGGCGCTGCTGGGTCCGGTACGCATCGGCAGCCAGTGGTTCCTCGCGGTACGTATGCCCCTGGCGCAGGCGAACGGCTGGTCCGTTTCATACGCCGCCATGGACGAGATGCTCGCCGCCGCTCATGTGTCCGATCTCATCAAGCGGGGCTACGACTTCGAATTATCGCAGTACGAGCCGCGCAGCTCGCAGGCGCGCATTTTCTCGACCTCGAGCGCGACGCCCTTGACCGACACGATCGATGCGCGTCCGCGCCTGCCGGTTGCCGCCGCCATTCCCGAAAGCTACCTGAAGCTCGCGATCCGCCTGCGTGGGGGCTGGTACCCGGTGACGCTGCTTACCTCCGAAGTCGCGCTGCTCGGGTTCTTGGCCTGGCTGTTGGCGTTCGGGACCCACGATCTGCAACACGCGCTCAGACGGTCGGGCGACGCACTGGCGGCTGCGCGGCGCCGGTTGCACACGGCCAATCAGAAGCTCGCGGCGGAAATGCGGGAGCGCGCAACGCTTCAGCAGCACTTCGAGCACGCGCGCTTCCACGACGCGTTCACGGGACTTCCGAACCGCCGGTATTTCATGGACCAGCTCGACCGGGCATTGCGCGAACTGCGCGCCCGGCAGCGGCAGCGCATCGCGGTCATCCTCATCGATATCGCGCGCTTCAAGCTCGTCAACGACATGCTCGGGCACGCGGCGGGCGATGAGTTGATGATGCAGGCCGCACTTCGCTTCGAGAAATCGGCGGCAATCGGCCAGGGTGTCCTCGCCCGCTGGGGCGCGGACCAGTTTGCCGTGTTGCTGCTCGACGTCGGTTCCGCGGAAGCCGCGCTGCTTGCGGCGGGCGCGCTGCAGGAGGGGATCCGCGCGCCCATTGAATTGCGCCGGCATCGCCTGGCGGTCTCTGCGGCGGTCGGTGTGACGTGCCTTGATTCCGGCCAGCGGCTCGCGGAGGAAGTCGTGCGCGAGGCGGATCTTGCGCTCTCCACGGCGAAGCGTCATCCGACGGACAAGCTTGCCCTGTATGCCCCGACCATGGCCGGACAGGCAGCGAGCCTCGTAAGCCT